>OLXF01000062.1_pt1 | contig 40493 bp, 28 predicted proteins | sample 1673471 | NCBI WGS metagenome assembly OLXF01 (sample SAMEA103958113, study PRJEB25191) | human gut metagenome
ATTTGACATGGGTACTTACGGGGGATGGTACGCTGACCATTTCCGGCAGCGGGGAAATGAAAGATTATGTTTTATGCGACCCAAATGCCGAAGCTCGAACAAGTGCACCTTGGGGTACATACTGGGAACAAATAACCGTGGTTGTGATGGAGTACGGAATAACCAGTATTGGCGGCGCTGCCTTTGTGCATAGCAATAGGTTGACCAGTGTGACGATACCGGGAAGCGTAACCAGTATTGGCTGGTGTGCCTTCTATGAGTGCAGCAGTCTGACCAGCGTGACGATACCGGAAAGCGTGACGAGTATCGGTGATTCTGCCTTCTACAAGTGTAGCAGTCTGACCAGCGTGACCATTCCAGAGGGTGTGACGGAGATTGCGAGCGAAACCTTTTACAGATGCACGAGTTTGGAGAGCGTGAGCTTACCGGAGGGGCTGCTAAGCATTGCGTCGGGCGGCTATTATGATAATGGTGATTATGTGTGGGGGGCATTTGCAGACTGTAGCAGCCTGGAAAGCATTACCATACCAGCCGGCGTGACCAGTGTCGGCGACTATGCTTTCAGCAACTGCAGAAGTCTGACCAGCGTAACAATTCCGGAGGGCGCAACAGAGATTGCGAGGGGAACTTTCTGTGAGTGTACAAGCCTGAAAAGCATTGTCATACCTGCCAGTGTGACCAGCATCGGCAGTAAAGCTTTCTATAGCTGCACCAGCCTGACCAGCGTGACCATTCCGGAGAGTGTGACCAGCATTGGTGCGGGGGCCTTCTCTGATTGCACCAGCCTGAAGGGCGTTGTTATACCTTCCAATGTGACCGTCATCGAGAATAGTGCCTTTCGCAACTGCCCCAATCTGACCGATATTACTTTTGCTCACAGAGGGCGCGATACATTGTCAATTTGGAACGGTGCATTTGAATCCTATTCCACTGTGGTTACAGTAGTGCATGTACCTAGTGTCAAAACGATGCATACGACGATTAAAAACTACGGGTGGAATTCTGATAGCCGTAGAGTGGTATTTGCAGGCGATGAACTTTTCCCCATGGAAACCATCACGATCAGCACCAAAGATGGCGGCTCTGAGTATGAAGTGGGTGTCCCGGTCGAGCTTTCTGTCACTTTGGAACCGACGGATACCACGGATGACTACACATGGGCTGTCGTTTCCGAGAAAACCACCGCAGATGTTCGGATTTCAAAGGATATGGTGCTGACGACCCTGTCTACCGGAACTGTTACCGTTCGGGCGCAGTGCGTCCAGAACCCGGCGGTTTTCGATGAAATTACCGTGACTATCCTGCCGCCTACCGAGACGGCGACAAGTCTTACCGTAACGACCCTCAACGACTACCCCGGCGACGCGGAGTTGGGCAAGCCGGTACAAATGATTCCGGTATTTACCCCGGCCAACGCGGCGGACAGGAACGTTACGTGGTCTCTGGAAAACGGAACAGGTACGGCAACCATTGATGAGAACGGTCTGCTGACACCCTTGACCGCTGGCACGGTGACGGTATATGCCATGACCGCCAGCGGGATTGAGGGCAGCTGCACGGTGAACATTGTCCGCTATGCGGAGGAAATTACCATTCTGCTGAATGGTAAGGAAGACTTGTCCCGGCTGGGTGCCGGTGAGAGCGCAGAGCTTTCGTTCAGGCTGTCTCCGGAGGACACCACCACGAAGGAAGTCGAATGGAGCGTTGTAAACAAAACCGGCTCGGCAAAACTCTATACCAATAGCGCCAGATTGGAATGCCAGGATGCAGGCGGTGTCACGTTGACTGCTACCGCCAAGGATAGCAAACGGGTAGTTGCTACAAAAGAACTGACTATTACCGACACCATCCATAGCTACGCACTTCCTGATGGTAGCGGTAATCTGTATTACAACGCAGAGACCGGCTGGATCACCAGCGCAGATAATACAGTCAAAAATGCGCTGATTCCCGCCCAGATCGACGGTGTGACTATTGTAGGCATCAATCCCTTTGTTTTTGCCAATCGGGGAGGATCGTGGGTATATGAAAATAAAACGCTGACATCTGTTTCCATCCCCAACACGGTAGAGGAAATTGGTGAGAGCGCGTTCGAGGGATGTACGGCCCTGTCTACCCTGCGATTCGCCACGGGAAGCAGGCTGAAAACCATCGGAGAAGATGCGTTCAAAGATTGCAGCAGTATTACATCGCTTACGATTCCGGACGGTATTGAGAACATTTGTGCCAATGCATTCTATGGCTTGAAAAATCTAAAATATTTGACGATGTCCGGAGAAGTGGATGGAAGATCGTGGTTCGGCACTACAGGGCTCTCTCTTGATACGTTGACGCTGACCGGGACGTATGTTTTGGGCAGGGCACCGGCTGACAAAGACGGTTATATCTGGTACGATACTCTCCCCGGAAGGAATGCCCGGAAGGTAATTCTCTCAGAAGGGATTACTTCTATTGACGACTACGCATTTCACAGGTGTCAGAATCTGGAGCAGCTCGTTCTTCCAACAAGTCTGCAAACGATTGGCGCATATGCTTTTTATTGCTGCGACAGTTTGGAACAGCTTGCACTTCCTGCAGGACTGCAAACGATTGACGCGCATGCATTCAATTATTGCCAAAATCTGAAAGAGCTTGTTCTACCTGCAAGTTTGCAAACCATTGGAGCATATGCGTTTAACAGCTGCCAAGGTTTAGGGCAACTTGCGCTCCCTGAAGGACTGCAAACAATTGATGCGCATGCATTTGAGGAATGCCGGAATCTGGTAGATGTTACCATACCGGACAGCCTGCAAACTTTGGGCCAGGACTGTTTCAAAGAATGCAATAAGCTTCAGCTGATTGACATGTCCAAAGTCCCGGATACCTTCATTGAGCGGGAGACATACCTGACCGGTATGGTGACGTTCCCTGATTGGCTGGTTCGTGCCACCAAAGGTAAGGCGGAAATAGGCTGGGATCTGTATCAGACTGATACGGGCTATGAGACGATTGGTAGTAATTGCGCATATGTCTATCAGGATTGGGGCAACCGGTGGCTCCTTGAGGCGTATAAATCCGGCAAGTGCTACATTGTCTGCCAAGACACCTACACCGGCATCCGCGGCAGCAAGGAAATCGAAGTCAAAACCGGCATTGTTATTCGTCCCGCCGATACCGGCTACCTGGTCAGCGGCAGCAAGCTGGCGCTTTCCGCGTGGAACATGCCGGCGGAAAGCAGGGTTGACGTGGATTGGAGCCTGGCTCCCGGCAGTGAGGAATATGCGTCCATTAATGACAGGGGCAACCTTACCGCAAAGACGGTATACGCCGCTCAGCAGATCACCGTCATTGCCCAGCCATATGATGGCGGTGAGCGGGTGACCAAGAACATCTGGATCCTGCCCAAGACCACGGGACTGGGGCTGATGCTGGATGGCGCGCCTCTGGGCAGCACCCTGAACGTGGATCAGGCGCAGGCGAAGACTCTGCAGCTGTCCGCCAAGGTCTACCCTGATGGGGCACTGCAGGAAATGCAGTGGACTTCCACCGCCAGCGGGGTCGCCCGTGTGGATGAAGACGGCCTTGTGACGCTGGTAAAGCCCGGTGTCACGGTCATCAAGGCGGCGACGAAGGACGGCAGCCGACTCACGGCACAGGTGACGCTGAACGTGACCTATGTGGACAGCGCCGGAAAACTGACCCTAACAGCGGGCGAGATGCCCGAGATCGGCCTACAGCCGGGACAGAAGGTGCGCCTGACCCTGCGGGGCGAGCAGGCGATACCCTATGAAAGTGTCATCTTCTCCGTGCCCTCCAATCAGAGCGCCATGGGCAGCGTGGACGAAAATGGCCTGTTCACTGCGGGTACACTCACCGGACGGGTCGATGTGACCGCAGCGCTGAAGGACGACCCACTGGGCAGAACTGCCAGCATTTCGATTCAGGTCATCCCCGTTCAGGCGGCGGAGTTGGCCTTGACGGCAGAACTCCCGGAGGAAAATCTGTTTGACGGTACGGTGATTTTTGACCACACGGAGCTGAACCGGGACGTGATCTTCCCGGTCACTGCCAAGGCTTTCGACCGGCAGGGCGTGGAAGTGGTAAAGGACATCCTGTGGAGCAGTTCCGACACTTCCATCGCCAAAGTGGATTTCGAGGGCAATGTGACGGTGAAAGCGGGAGCGAACGGCTACTGCACCATCACGGCGACCGCACAGGATCTGGCGATGGCGTCCGCGACAATTCTGATCTCCGTTCGGGATTATGCCCCCCGGCTGGAAGCTTCGACGCTGAGTTTGAATACTGCGTCCACTGCGGGTGTGGACGTTGCTCTGGTGGAAAGCTACGGCAACGCCATTGAAAAAGTCACCGTGGACGATGCGCGGTTCCGTGTTTCCTATGAAAACAATTTGCTGACCCTGTCCGCTCGGGAAGCCGTTGCCAGAGGTAATTACGCCATGACGCTGGAGGCCATCTGCGGTAATGGCCGAACCTATACCTACCCGATTACCGTGAGAGCTTCCCAGACGCTGCCCAGACTGACCGTAAGGCAGAGCCAGCGGTTCAACCTGTTCTACCGTGACAGTCAGGCGGCCCTGACCATCACCGGCGGGGAGGCCGAAAGCGCGGAGCTCACCGGAAACAGCGATTTCGTGCTGGAGAATGAGGACGGCGAGTGGGTCATCCGCTACGCTGACCCGGAGAACGCCCCTGCCAAGCCCAGCACCAGAGCGACCCTGAGCGTCTCCTTCGCGGGCTATAACATCCCGGTGACCAGGGCGCTGACCATCAGCACCGTAAACACCGCGCCGAAGCTTAAGCTGAACCCCACTTCCAGCACGCTGAATACCGCACTGAATTCGGACTGGTCCGTGGAGACGGTCCTGTCGGGCGCGGACGGCGAGAGCCTTTACGCCTATACAGACACCCCGGGCGTGGATGTGGCGCTGAGCGGAAACGTCCTGACCCTGACGCTGACCGAGGCGAAGAACGTGTCGGCCAATGTCTACGTGCAGGACGACAACTGGACGAAGCCCGTCAAGCTCACCCACAGAGTTACCGTCACCAACAGACTGCCCACCCTCAGAGCGGCGGCCGGCACGCTGAAGCTGAACAGCTGGTTCCCCTCCGAGACGGCTTCCACCGGCATGATCCTCTCCCAGGGCAATGTTTCCCTGACCGATGTGGAGCTGACTCCCGCGGCAAGGGAAGGCACTGCCGCCCGGGCGGAGTCCGACAAGCTGAATGTGTACTATGATGCGGATTCCGGAGAAATCGTTGCGGAAATCGCGGATCCCGGCATCAAAAACGGGACTTATTCCTTCGCCTGCACCGGTATTCTGGAAAGTGGCACGGAAATCTCCGGAGGCACGGTGCGTGTCACCGTATCCAACACGCTGCCCAGAGCAAGGCTGTCCGCCGCCATGGTGCGGCTGAACCGGCAGCTGGCAGGGGAGGAGAGTATTGCCGTGAAGGTGACCCTGACCGGCGGCGATGGGTATGCCATTGAGGGCTTCGAGGAACTGCCCGACTGTCTGGACTACGCCGACGGCATCCTGACGGCGACCATCCCCAACGCAGACTTTACCGGCGGCAGCTATGTGCTGAACGCCATCGTCAGCCGGAACGGGGAAACGGCAACGCTGCCCGCAGGGGTAATCCTGAGGGTGCAGGTTTACGACAGAGCGCCCTCCTTCCGGCTGACTGCCAAGGGCAAGCTGGATGTGCTGAACCCAGTAAGTGAGATTATCTACACGCCCAGGCTGACCAACGCGCAGGGCACCGTTACGGATATCCGGCTGGAAGGCGCGGACGCGGAGCTGTTCGCGGCTGAGGTGGTTGACGGCGTTGTGCACCTGACCATGGCAAAGGGCTGCACGTATTCCACCAGAACGACCTACAAGGTGATCCCGGTTCTGACCTTCTGCGGTCAGGAGGTCACAGGCAGCACCCTGAGCATCCGGGTTACGCAGAGCACGGTGAAATTGGCGAAGCTCTCGAACCGGACGGTGTATCAGTCCCAGACCGCGCCGCTGGTGCAGGTGCTGAGCATCACCAGCCCGGCGACGGCAGAATTCGGAGAGATCACCCTGAATTCCAGAAGTACCGCCGCGCTCCGGAACGCGGTGGAAGCTGCCGGAGGGATAGAAGTCAGCGGGGGAGTTGTCAGATTCCCGGCGAAGGCGTTCGCTTCCCTGAAACCCGGCAGGTACACGGTGATTCTGGACGTTACTCCGGAAAATGCCGCCGCAGACGCAAAACCCATTCAGGCCAGATTCACGCTGACCGTTCAGAAATAACGAAAACCTCCCGGGGCAGTTTTGAAACTGCCCCGGGAGATATAGAGAAGGGGCAGTAAAAATCGGATATTGCAAAATATGGAGTTTAGAAGATGGTAAAAATCTTATTCATCTGCCACGGCAATATTTGCCGCAGTCCTATGGCGGAGTACATCCTGAAGGACATGGCCGTGCGGGCGGGAGTGGCCGACCGGTTTGAGATTGACTCCGCCGCGGTGAGCCGGGAGGAGATCGGTAACCCCGTCTACCCGGCTGCACGCCGGGAATTGGAAAGGCACGGCGTTTTCTGCGGCGATCACACCGCACGGCAGGTGACCGCCGCGGACTTGCGGCATTTCGACCGGATCTATTATATGGATAGCAGCAACGCCCGGCTCCTGAGGCGGCTGCTTCCCGACGACCCGGAGAAGATCCGGCCGCTGCTTGACCGGGACGTGGCCGATCCCTGGTATACGGGGGATTTTGGCAAAACATGGGACGACCTTGTAGAGGGCTGCACTCAGATTATGGAGGAATTTGGATGAATCAGGAAATCTTAGAGGAAAAGCTGGCGGAGCTGCCCCTGTACTGCTACCAGTTCTTCGATCCGCAGGAGCTGGAATTCTCCCAGCGCGTCCGGTGGATCTGCGAGCACGAATGCCCCATGTACGGCAAAAGCTGGGCGTGCCCTCCCGGCGTCGGCAGCGTGGAGACATGTCAGGAAAAGTGTATGCGCCACAAAAACTGCCTGATGATCGCCACCGTCACGGAGGTCCCCGACATCGCCGACATCACCCAGACCCTCGCTACCCGCACCGACCACGAGGACATCACCAATCAGGTGGGCGGCTTCTTCCGGGAACAGGGTGTGGAACCTTATATCCTGTCCACGGAATCCTGCGCCATCTGCCCCCGGTGCGCCATCGAGGACGGCCTGCCTTGCCGCCACCCGGAGCGGATGCACCCCTGCGTGGAAAGTCAGGGCATCAACATTATTCCCACGCTGGAGCGCTGCGGGATCGAGTTCCAGTACGGGGACAATGTTGTTACGTGGATTTCTTTGCTGCTTTTTTGAAAAAATGCCGGGGCAGTGCCGTATCAATGCGGCGCTGCCCGGATTTTTTTTGTATTTGCCTATTGACAAAGGGAGAAATGCGATGTATACTGATATCAACAAATGAGCGTATGCTCACATATACATTTAATTAGGGAGGCATTCCCATGGTGAAGAAAGTATATCGGGTAGAGAATCTGGACTGCGCCAACTGCGCGGCGAAGGTGGAGGCGGCACTCAACGCGCTCCCGGAGGTGCAGGAGGCGGTACTCACCTACGCCACGATGCAGCTTCGGATCACCGCCGAAGACCCCGACGCCCTGCTCCCCAAATTGCAGGAGGCCGCTCAGAAGGTGGAGCCGGAGGTGGAATTCTACCCCAGAGACGGCGCTCACACCCACCACAGCAACACCGGCGAACACGAGCATCATCACGACCACGATCACGAACATGAGCATTGCCACGACCACGCTCATGACCATCATCACGATGATGACCATGAGCATGAACACGAACACCATCACAACCATGAACATACCCACGAGCACAGCCATGACCACGGTCACGAGCACGGCGGCGAGGAGTCGGAAGACCTGAAGCCAATTCTGGTCGGTGCGGTTCTGTTTGTGGTGGGTCTGGTGCTGGACCATTTCGGACTGAAATGGCCGACGCTGGGCGTGTGCCTCGTGGCCTATGTCCTGCTGGGCAGGGAAGTCATTGTGACGGCCGTAAAGAACCTTGCCCGGGGCCAGATGCTGGACGAGAACTTCCTGATGGCCCTTGCCTCCATCGGCGCGTTCTTCACCGGCAGCTTTACCGAGGCCGTCGGCGTCATGCTGTTCTACCGCGTCGGCGAATATTTTGAAGACAGAGCTGTCGCCCGCAGCCGCAGCCAGATTATGGAAGCCGTTGACCTCCGCCCCGAGGTGGTGCAGCTGGTGGACGGCGAGACGGTGCGGGAAATTCCCGCAGGAGAAGCGAACATCGGCGACATCGTGCTGGTTCGTCCCGGCGACCGTATCCCGCTGGACGGCATCGTGGTCAGCGGCAGCAGCCGCATTGATACCGCCCCCATCACCGGCGAGCCGGTGCCGGTTTCCGTAGCCGAGGGAGACAGTGTGGTCTCCGGCTGCGTCAATACCACAGGTCAGCTCACCGTCCGGGTGGAAAAGTCCCTGTCCGAATCCATGGTCACCCGCATTCTGGACAGCGTGGAAAACGCCGCTGCCAGCAAGCCCAAGATCGACCGCTTCATCACCCGTTTTGCACGGGTCTACACCCCCATCGTAGTGGGCGCCGCCGTGCTGACGGCGATCATTCCCTCCCTCATCACCGGCGACTGGGGCAAATGGGTCTACACCGCTCTGACATTTCTGGTCATGAGCTGCCCCTGCGCACTGGTTCTCAGCGTGCCGCTGGCCTTCTTCGCCGGTATCGGCGCGGGCAGCAAGCGGGGCATCCTGTTTAAGGGCGGCCAGTCCATGGAGGCCATGAGCAAGATCAAGGCCGTCATCATGGATAAGACCGGCACCATCACCAAGGGCGACTTTACCGTGCAGAAGATCGTAGGCGGCGACGAGTTGCTGGAACTCTGTGCCGACTGCGAGCAGCAGTCCACCCACCCCATCGCCGAGAGCATCGTCGCGGCGGCCAAGGCGCGGAATATGGAGCTGCGCCGTCCCGAGGAGCTGGAAGAGCTGGCCGGACGGGGCATCCGGGCAAAGCTGGACGGCAAGGAAATTCTCTGCGGCAACGAGCGGCTGCTGACGGAGCAGGGCGTGACCTTCCCCAAGTCCAGGGAATACGGCACCAAGGTGCTGGTGGCGGTGGACGGCGCTTATCAGGGCTATCTGCTCATCGCCGACACCATCAAGACCGGCGCGGAGAACGCCGTCCGCGCCCTGCGGGACAGCGGCATCGAGACGGTGATGCTCACCGGCGACGCCGAGGAATCGGCCAAGGCCGTTGCCGGAGCCGTGGGTATCCGGGAAGTCCACGCGGGACTGCTGCCCCAGCAGAAGCTTGAGCGGCTGCAATCCATCCGGGAGACCAAGGGCGCGGCCATGTTCGTCGGCGACGGCATCAACGACGCCCCCGTGCTGGCCGGTGCGGACGTAGGCGCGGCCATGGGCAGCGGCGCGGACGCGGCCATCGAGGCGGCGGACGTGGTGTTCATGACCTCCGACGTGGCGGCGGTGCCGCAGGCGCTCCGCATTTCCAGACAGACCGCCCAGATTGCGTGGCAGAATGTGGTGTTCGCTCTGGCGGTGAAGCTGGCGGTCATGATCCTCGGCCTGTGCGGCTATGCCTCCATGTGGCTGGCGGTGATCGCCGATTCCGGCGTGGCGCTGCTGTGCGTTCTGAATTCCATTCGCATCTTATATAAGAAGTAACATCCGCGGCGCTGTCACCCAAAAAGTGGCGGCGCCGCCTGCAAATCGGTAAAAACGGCCGCAAATCCCGGGATAGCCGAAATAATCACCAAAACAGCGCACCGAAAATTGTTGAATATGCAGAACTTTCAAAAAAGAAAAAATTTCAGTTGCACTTTTGGATAAAGTGCGCTATGATGTTGGCATGGAAACGTTGGAATCGTTTCCAAACCACCATCCGGCTCTGCCGGAACGAAAATAGGAGGAAACACAAATGAAAAAGCTGATTGCATTGCTGCTGGCAGTTGTCATGGTAATGGGTCTGGCCGCCTGCGGCTCCAAGACCACTACCGAGACCAAGGCTCCCACCGAAGCCAAGGTTGACACTCCCGCCACCGAGGCCAAGACCGACGCGCCTGCCGCTGCCGGTTCCGTCTACTACCTGAACTTCAAGCCCGAGTTCGACCAGGCTCTGCAGGGTCTGGCCGCCAGCTACACCGAGAAGACCGGCGTGCCTGTCAAGGTCGTGACCGCTGCTTCCGGCGACTACTCCAACACCCTGAACGCCCAGATGGGCAAGGACGGCGCTCCCACCGTCTACAACATCGGCAACATGTCCGGCTTGAAGGACTGGGATGAGTACGCTCTGGATCTGACCGGAACGCCTCTCGCCGGTGAGCTGACCACCAATGACTTCAACCTCTACAATGAGGCCGGTGAGCTGAAGGCCATGGGCTACTGCTACGAGACCTTCGGTATCATCGTCAACACCAAGCTGCTGGCCGATGCCGGCCACTCTCTGGATGAGATCAAGGACTTTGCGTCCCTGAAGGCTGTCGCTGACGACATCCACGCCCGCGCCGCTGAGTTGGGCTTCGACGCCTTCTCCTCCGCCGGCCTGGAAGGCTCCTCTTCCTGGCGCTTCTCCGGTCACCTGGCCAACATGCCCCTCTACTATGAGTTCCGTGACGACGGCGTGAAAGAGCAGCCCGCCGAGATCAAGGGCACCTACCTGGACAACTTCCGCAACATCTGGGATCTGTACATCACCGATTCCGCCGCTGACCCCACCACTCTGTCCGCCGCCACCGGCGACCAGTCCGAGGCTGAGTTCGGCGAAGGCAAGGCTGTCTTCTACCAGAACGGCACTTGGGAGTACGCGGCCCTGACCGCCGACAAGTTCAACCTGAACCCCGACGAGATCGCCATGATCCCCATCTACTGCGGCGTTGACGGCGAAGAGAAGGCCGGCCTGTGCTCCGGCACCGAGAACTGCTGGGCAATCAACAGCCAGGCCAAGGAAGAGGACATCCAGGCTTCTCTGGACTTCCTGTATTGGCTGGTCACCGATCCCGACGCTTCCGCTGTCGTGGTCGAGCAGCTGGGCGGTGTTCCCTTCAAGAGCTGCCCCGCTTCCGCCAACAAGTTCATCGTTGACGGCAACGATCTGCTGGCTAAGGGCAACTACGCTGTGACCTGGGCGTTCAACTACACCCCCAACGTGGACTCCTGGAGAGCTACCGTTGTCACCGCTCTGGCCGCTTACTCCGCTGATCCCACCGACGCCAACTGGGAAGCTGTTAAGACCGCTTTCGTTGACGGCTGGGCCATCGAGTACAAGACTGTGAACGGCTGATCGGCACACCACAACTGAAACCCAGAGGGGCGGGCGGTAAGCCCGCCCCTTTGAATGTCCCGGCCTGCACAGGGTGGGAGGGTACGTCGGCTTTAGGGAAGCTCTGATTAAGTCGGCAAGTGCTGTGAGCGAGAGATTTTTCACCAGACGAAGGTTCCAAATGCGGAGGAATACTGTATGTATTTCCCGCTTTTGGAACTGCACGGATGGGGAAAAAGATCCACTCACAGCCGAAGACGATTTATTCAGAGATTCCTAAGGCGGATGCAGCCTCCTGTCCTGCGCGGCAGCACCGGAACGCAGTTCCGTTCTGACACGGTTATTTTGGTAAGCAGCCAAATATAATAAAAATACAATACAGGAAAGCGAGGGAATCTCATTGAGCAAAAAAAATGACGGCGCCGGGCTGAACAGCCGACTGATCCGCCGTCCCATTCAGCGGTGGGCGCCGCTGTTCATCCTCCCCGTGTTCGCTGCCTTCTGCATCGGCTTCGTCTGGCCGTTTTTGCAGGGCATCTACCTGTCCTTCTGCACCTTCAATATTCCAAAGGATGCCAAATGGGTCGGCCTGACGAATTATTCCAAAATCTGGACGGACGTCAGCTTCTGGAACGCCTTCAAGAACACCGCATTTTTTGCCGTGGTCTCCATTCTCCTGATCAATGTGCTGGCTTTCTTCATCGCCTATGCCCTGACCCAGAAGATGCGCGGCTCCAACCTGTTTCGCACCGTGTTCTTCATGCCCAACCTGATCGGCGGCGTGGTGCTGGGCTACATATGGAGCATGATTTTTGACGGCATTCTGCGGAACTATTCCACCTACCTCACCGCCAACGCCACCTACGGCTTCTGGGGTCTGGTCGTTCTGGTGGCCTGGCAGCAGATCGGCTACATGATGATCATTTACATCGCCGGACTTCAGGCAGTTCCCGGAGACATGCTGGAGGCCGCCGAAATTGACGGCGCCAGCGGCAGCCAGACGCTGTTCAGGGTCATCATCCCCAACGTGATGCCCTCCATCACCACCTGCACCTTCCTGACTCTGACCAACTCCTTCAAGCTGTTCGACCAGAACCTGGCGCTGACCGGCGGTCTGCCCAGCGTCATCCAGAACGGCTCGAAGTTCAACCAGACCGAGCTGCTGGCGCTGAACATTTACTCCACCTACAACATCAATAAGAATTGGCACGGCGTTGCCCAGGCAAAGGCTGTTATCTTCTTTATTCTGGTGGCCGTTCTGGCCATTGCCCAGCAGACCGCGACCCGCCGCAAGGAGGTGCAGCAGTGATGCGTAAAGACAGAATGAAAACCAAAGAGTATTCCGCCGGCAGCACGGTGCTGACCGTTGCCTTCGTGCTGATCTGCCTTGTGTGGATCATGCCCATTTACGAGGTTGTCGTCAACTCCCTGAAGTCCAACAATGCCATCAATCTGGACGTGTTTGCCCTGCCCAATTCGGAGAGCTTCGTGGGCTTTGCCAACTATGTCAAGGGTATGACCTTCGGCAATTACCCCTTCCTCAAGTCCGTGGGCTACAGCCTGTTCATCAGCGTGGTTTCCACGGCGCTGATCCTGCTGTGCTGCTCCATGGCGGCGTGGTATATTGCCCGGGTGCGGAGCGGCTTTGCCAAGTTCTTCTACTATCTGTGCCTGTTCTCCATGATCGTCCCCTTCCAGATGGTCATGTTCACCCTGACCTCCACCGCCGACTCCCTGAAGCTGAACACCCCCTGGACGATTCCCGTGATCTATCTGGGCTTCGGCGCGGGTCTTGCCATCTTCATGTTCGTGGGCTTCGTCAAGAGCCTGCCTCTGGAAATCGAGGAAGCGGCGTCCATTGACGGCTGCGGTCCCGTGCGCACCTACTTCAACGTGGTGCTGCCCATGCTGAAGCCTACCCTCATTTCCGTGGGTATTCTGGAACTGATGTGGGTCTGGAACGACTATCTCCTGCCGTATCTGGTTCTGGATATCACCAAGTACCGCACCATCCCCATCCACGTCCAGTACCTGAAGGGCAGCTACGGCACCGTGGATCTGGGCGCGACCATGGCGATCATCATGATGGCCATTCTGCCCATCATCATTGTCTACCTGTTCTGCCAGAAGTACATCATCAAGGGCGTCGCTGCCGGCGCGGTAAAGGGATAATCTCTTCTAACTGATTTTATACCCACCGGCTGTTTATACAGCCGGTGGGCATTTCAAAGATTCCGAAAAGAGAGGGGCGGCGGATGCCATGACAATCAAAGATCTGGCTGCAAAGACCGGCTATGCCGTCGGCACCGTTTCCCGGGCGCTAAACAATCATCCCAACGTCAGCGAGCGGGCAAGGCAGGAAATCCTGGAGGCCGCCGCCGAAAGCGGCTTTCAGCTGAACGTCAACGCCAAGCAGCTCAAGCAGCACCACTCCACCACCATTCTGGTGGTGGTCAAGGGTATCGGCAACGAGCTGTTCGGGGAGATGGTGGAGTCCATCCAGACCCTGATCGCCCAGACCCACTACCAGCTGGTGGTGGACTACATGGACGAGGACGAAAACGAAGTGCGCCGAGCCGCGCAGCTGTGCCGGGAAAAGAAGCCTCTGGGCATCCTGTTCCTCGGCGGCAACAACGAGAACTTTATCCGGGATTTCGGGGGCATTGACGTTCCCTGTGTCGTGGTCACCAACGACGCCTCCATGCTGTCCTTTGACAACCTGTCCAGCGTCTCCACCGACGACCGGGAGGCCGCGTGCAGCGCCATGGATACGTTGATTCGTCTGGGACATAGCCGTATCGCCATCATCGGCGGCGACCGGGCCATTTCCGACACCAGCCGTCTGCGCTACGAGGGCTGTATGCAGTCCTTCACTGCCCACGGCATCCCCTTCGACCCCAAGCGGGACTATCAGGGCGTGCGCTATTCCTATCAGGCAGGGTATCAGGCGACCAAGGCGCTGCTGGATAAGGGCTGCCGGTTCACCGCGATTTTCGCCACCGCCGACGTGATGGCCATCGGCGCCATCCGCGCCTTGCAGGACAACGGCCTGCAGGTGCCGGAGGACGTGTCGGTCATGGGCGTGGACGGCCTGCCGCTGAGCAGCTTCCTGGTGCCGAGACTGGCCACCGTCCGTCAGACCGTTTCCCTGCTGGCAAAGCGCAGCGTGGAAATTCTGCTGGGGAATATCGAGCGGAACGCGCCCGCCTGTCACGAGACGGTACCCTTTGAGATCCTCTCCCGGGAGAGCATCCGGGAAATTTCACACTGATAATCCATTAAAATGCTCAATTCCGAATTGAGCATTTTAATGAACGATCACATATCACAGATGCTGTTTTTCGATAAGAACGTAAAGCGGTATCAATTAAGGAGACCATTGCAATGCGCGAAAGCGGAATTTTGATGCACATTACCTCCCTGCCGGCCCCTTACGGCATCGGCACCATGGGGAAGGACGCCTATGCCTTTGTGGACTTTTTGGTCAGGGCCGGACAGCGGTACTGGCAGATCTTGCCCCTGACTCCCACCGGCTACGGCGATTCCCCCTATCAGTCTCTGGGCGCCTGCGCGGGCAACCATTATCTCATCGATCTGGACAGGCTGGTAGACGAGGGACTGCTGAAAAAAGAGGAAATCCAGAACATTCCATGGGGCAGCAATCCTGCGCGGGTGGATTTTGGAGCCATGTACGCTCATCGGATGAACGTGCTGCGGCTGGCGTTTCAGCGGTTTGCACCGGATGAAGCCTACGAAACCTTCGTGGAGCAGAACCGGAGCTGGCTGGAAGACTATGCTCTGTTCACGGCGTTGAAGGACACCCTCGGCGGCAAGCCATGGCTGGAGTGGCCGGAAGCCCTGCGTCTGCGCAAGGCTGACGCTCTGACGGAAAAGCGCCGGGAGCTGTCCGATGAGATCCGGCTGCAATACTTTGTTCAGTACGAATTTGACAGGCAGTGGAAGGCTCTGCGCAGCTACGCCAATGCCAAGGGCGTCCGGATCATCGGCGACGTTCCCATTTACGTGCCGCTGGATTCGGCGGACGTGTGGGCAAATCCGGAACTCTTCCAGCTGGACGAAAGCCGCCATCCGGAACAGGTGGCGGGCTGTCCCCCGGATTCCTTCACCGCGGACGGCCAGCTCTGGGGCAACCCTATTTACGACTGGAAAAAGATGGCGCAGACTCACTATTTCTGGTGGATTCAGCGCCTGACGGCTGCCGGAAAGCTGTACGATGTTATCCGTCTGGACCATTTCCGCGGCTTTGAAAGCTACTGGTCGGTGCCCGCAGGAGATACCACCGCCCGGAACGGCAAGTGGGTGAAAGGCCCCGGAATGGACTTCATCCGCACCATTCAGCAGGCTCTGCCCAATCTGGAATTCATTGCCGAAGATCTGGGCTTTATCACCCCCGAGGTGCGGAAGCTGCAGCAGGACTCCGGCTATCCCGGCATGAAGGTTCTGGAATTTGCCTTCGACTCCCGGGAGGAAAGCGACTACATGCCCCATCTGTACCCCGTGGACTCCGTGTGCTACACCGGCACCCACGACAACGTGACTCTCAAGCAGTGGTTTGACGAAGCCGCGCCGGAGGATGTGGCCTGCGCGAAAACCTATCTCGGACTGAACCGGGAGGAGGGCTATATCCGGGGCATGATTCGCGGCTGCATGGGTTCCGTGTCCCGGCTGTGCGTGGTGCAGATGCAGGACTATCTGGAACTGGGCAAGGAAGCTCGGATGAACTTTCCCGGTACGCTGTCCAGCGCCAACTGGACGTGGCGCGCGGAAAAGGGCTTTGACTCCGACGCTCTGGCCGCGAGAATTTACGCTGCCACAAAGCTGTACGGACGCGTGGGGAAATAACGGATTTCCCTTGCGGAACAAGGAAAAACTGCTCTGAACCATAATGTAGCGAAATTTCACCGGGAACCGGGATTTTGTCCGGGTTCCCGGTTGATTTTTTGGAAACGTTTTTTCTTGCATCGGCGGGGGTTTTTCCGAAAAAACGGCACAAATTATGCGTGTTTCTGCATTATTCACAAAATTCTGCCCCAATGTCCATTTTTTATGTGAATACTATAAAAAAGTTGAAAATTAACATTTTTTCCGATTGATTTTACCGCCCGTTTGACTTACAATAGAAGACGAGCGGATTTTGAGAAGACAGTCCGACGCGACTGCCACCGGGGTGATGTGCATGCTGAATATTGTTCTGGTGGAACCGGAGATACCGCAGAACTGCGGCAATATCGCCCGCACCTGCGCCGCAACAGGCTGCCGTCTGCACCTGATCCGGCCGCTGGGCTTTGACATCTCCGAAAAGGCCGTCCGCCGTGCGGGTCTGGATTACTGGCACATGGTGGAGGTTCGGGACTACGAAAATCTGGAGGACTTCTTCGCGAAGAATCAGGTGGAGGAAATGTGGTGCCTGTCCACGAAAGCGCCGAGGAGCTATACCGAGGCTGCCTTTCACGACGGCTGCTACCTGTTTTTCGGGAAGGAGACTAAGGGACTTCCGGAGGACTTCCTTCGGGCGCACTACGACGCGTGTGTTCGCATTCCCATGCGTCCGGATGCCCGGAGTCTGAACCTGAGCAATGCGGTTGCCGTCACCGTCTACGAGGCACTGCGTCAGCTGTCGTTTCCCAATTTGCGCGACTTCGGTAAAATGCGGGAGTGACCTCCCGAGAATATGGAGGAGTTATCATGAACTACAATAAGAAGTCCATCGAGGACATCGACGTGGCCGGCAAGCGGGTCCTGTGCCGCTGCGACTTCAATGTTCCCACCAAGAACGGCGTCATCACCTCCGACAAGCGGATTGTCGCCGCCATGCCCACCATCAAGTATCTGGTTGACCACAACGCAAAGGTCATCCTCTGCTCCCACATGGGCAAGCCCAAGGGCGAATGGAAGCCCGAGCTGAGCCTGAAGATCGTGGCGAAGCGCATCAGCGAGCTGCTGGGCAAGGAAGTCATCATGGCCGCCGACGTGGCGGGCCCGGACGCCAAGGCCAAGGCCGCCGCGCTGAAGGACGGCGACGTGATGCTGCTGGAGAACACCCGGTTTGAGAAGGGCGAGACCAAGAACGATCCCGAGCTGAGCAAGGCTCTGGCCTCTCTGGCGGACGTGTTCGTCAACGACGCTTTCGGCACTGCCCACCGCGCCCATTCTTCCACCGCCGGTGTGGCCGATTATCTGCCCGCCGTCAGCGGCTTCCTCGTTCAGAAGGAAGTTTCCATCATGGGCAAGGCCCTGTCCGACCCCGAGCGTCCCTTCGTCGCTGTTCTGGGCGGCGCAAAGGTCTCCGACAAGCTGAATGTCATCAATAACCTGCTGGAAAAGGTGGACACCCTGATCATCGGCGGCGGCATGGCCTATACCTTCCTTGCCGCCAAGGGCTACGCCGTTGGCAAGTCCCTGCTGGACGAGAGCAAGATCGACTACTGCAAGGACATGATGGCCAAGGCGGAAGCCAAGGGCGTCAAGCTGCTCCTGCCTGTGGACGTGGTCGTTGCCGATTCCTTCCCCGACCCCATCGACGGCCCCATCGACGTTACCACCGTTGACGCCGCTGCCATCCCCGCCGACAAGGAAGGCCTGGACATCGGTGAGAAGACCTGCGCTCTGTTTGCTTCCGCTGTGAAGGGCGCCAAGACCGTCGTCTGGAACGGCCCCATGGGCGTGTTTGAGAATCCCACGCTGGCCAAGGGCACCATCGCCATGGCGCAGGCTCTGGCAGATTCCAGCGCCACCACCATCGTCGGCGGCGGCGACAGCGCTGCGGCCTGCGAGCAGCTGGGCTTTGCCGACAAGATTACCCACATTTCCACCGGCGGCGGCGCTTCTCTGGAATTCCTGGAAGGTCTGGAGCTGCCCGGCATCGCCTGCCTGGAAGATAAGTAATCCGGGAATCGCGTTTCTATTAACATCCCTATCAATAAAAGGAGAAATGGAATCATGAACAGAAAATACCGCAAGACCGTTATCGCCGGCAACTGGAAGATGAACAAGACCCCCTCCGAGACCAAGGAGTTTATGACCCAGCTGAAGGCCATTCTGCCCAAGGGCCGCTGGTGCGACGTGGCTCTGTGCGTTCCCGCCGTGTGCATTCCCGCCGCTGTCCGCGCCATGCGTGAGACCCGGGTAGGCATCGGCGCCGAGAACTGCAACGCCAACGCCTCCGGCGCTTACACCGGTGAAATCGCCACCAATATGCTGGTGGACGCCGGCTGCAAGTACGTCATCATCGGCCACTCCGAGCGCCGCGCCATGGGCGAGACCGACGCCGATGTCAACGCCAAGGTTCTGGCTGCTCTGAACGCCGGTCTGACCCCCATCATGTGCTGCGGCGAGAGCCTGGAGCAGCGCCAGAGCGGCATCACCACCGAGTGGATCACCATGCAGATCAAGCTGGGTCTGGCCGGTGTTCCCGAGGACAAGATCCGCAAGGTCATCATCGCCTACGAGCCCATCTGGGCCATCGGCACCGGCCTGACCGCCACTCCCGATCAGGCGGAAGAGGTCTGCGAGAACATCCGTACCGTGGTGCGCAAGCTGTACTCCTCCAAGAACGCCCGTGCGATCTCCATCCTGTACGGCGGCTCCATGAACGACAAGAACGCCTTCGAGCTGCTGGCACAGCCCGACATCGACGGCGGTCTGATCGGCGGCGCGTCTCTGGTTCCCGAGAAGTTTGTCAAGATCATCGAGGCTGCCAACCAGCCCACTGTGTAACTTTACCCTGTAAAGATGGGCAGCCGCGAACAAAAGCGGCTGCCCATCTTTGCCCCTTATTTCAACTGGAGGTGTATTGATGAAGACACTTCTTTTGTCTGCGCAGGACAAGCCAACTCCGGAAATTGCCGCGAACCTGATCCGTCAGGGGGAACTGGTGGCGATCCCCACGGAGACGGTTTACGGTCTGGGCGCAAACGGTCTGGACGAAGCTGCCGTGACGAAAATTTTTGAAGCCAAGGGTCGTCCACAGGACAACCCCCTGATTCTGCACATCTGCGGCGCGGAGCAGATCGAACTGTTCTGCCACGACGTACCTGCGGCGGCCTATGAGCTGGCGAAGGAATTCTGGCCGGGACCACTGACCATGGTGCTGCCCGCCCGGGACTGTGTTCCCCGGCGCACCACCGGAGGACTTTCCACCGTGGCCGTCCGCTGCCCGGACAATGCCGTGACCCGGGAGATCATCCGCCTTGCGGGCGTGCCCATTGCCGCGCCCTCCGCCAACATTTCCGGAAAGCCCTCCACCACCACCGCCCAGCACGTCCTCCACGACCATGACGGAAAAATCGCCGCCATCGTGGACGGCGGCCCATGCCGGGTGGGCGTGGAGTCCACCATCGTGGATTTGACGGAAGACCGCCCTCGGCTGCTCCGCCCCGGCGGGATCACCCCGGAGCAGCTGATCTCCGTTCTGGGGGATCTGGTCATCGACAAGGCTGTCACCGCCCAGATCGACAAGGACGCCGTGGTGAAAGCCCCCGGCATGAAATACCGCCATTACGCCCCGGCGGAGCCGGTGGTCATCGTCTCCGGCAGCCGGGAAAAGGCCGCCGCCTACATCCGCCGCCATTTCACCCCCGGCGACCGGGTGCTGTGCTTTGAAGAAGAGCTGCCCCTGTACGCCGGGTGCAGTCCCCTGTCCTACGGCCGGGAGGCGGACGTCAACACCCTGTCCGCCGGACTGTTCGCCGCCCTGCGGGAGCTGGACGACCCCGGCATCCATCAGGTCTATGCCCGGTGCCCGGTGGGGGGCGGTGTGGCCTACGCCGTGCAGAACCGGCTGAAAAAGGCCGCGGCGTTCCACATTGTGGACGCGGAGGAGGAAGCATGATCCTCGGCATCACCGGCGGCACCGGCTGCGGAAAAACCACCCTGCTGAACGTTCTGAAGGAGCGGGGCGCGGTGGTTCTGGACTGCGACGCCATCTACCACGAGCTGCTGACGCGGGATGCGTCCCTCCTTGCGGCCATCGAAGAACGCTTCCCCGGCACGGTGGAGGACGGCGTTTTGCAGCGGAAAAAGCTTGGGAATCTGGTATTTTCCCACAAAAACGCCCTGCTGGATTTGAACAGAATCACCCACGCCGCCGTGAAGCGGGAGGTGCTTCGCCGCCTCGGGGAAAAGCCCGCGCTTGCTGCCATCGACGCTATCGCCCTGTTTGAGGGCGGGCTTGCCGGGCTGTGCGACGTGACGGTCGCCGTTACCGCCCCGGTGGAAGATCGGGTTCGCCGCCTTATGCGCCGGGACGGTATTCCGGAAGACTATGCCCGCCGCCGCATCGCCGCCCAGCCGGAGGAGAGCTGGTTCCGGGAAAAATGCGGCTTTGTGTTGGAAAACACCGGGTCAGCGTCGGAATTTCGGGAAAAATGCCTTGCGTTTTTGCAGGGAATTGGTATAATGGACGCAGCGAGCGAGCGCCGCAAGTCCCTGCAATGCACCGTCCACCCGACGGGAACGCTGGGAACATATACCTTCGTTGTCGTCTGCTCCCGGTACGACGGGAAGTGGCTTCTCAGCCGGCACAGGGAGCGGGACACATGGGAAACCCAGGGCGGCCACATCGAGCCGGGAGAAACGCCCATGCAGGCTGCCCGACGGGAGCTGTATGAGGAAAGCGGCGTCCGGGACGCGGAGCTTTACCCGGTCTGCGACTACCGCGGCTTCGACGCCCAAAGCAGCGCCAACGGCATGGTGTTTTTCGCGGCGGTTCGCCGTCTGGAACCCCTGCCGGAAAGCGAGATCGGGGAAGTCAGACTGTTTTCGGCGCTGCCGGAAAATCTGACCTACCCCAACGTAACGCCCCGCCTGATGGCGGAGGCGGAAAGAAACATAGGAGGATGCAACATGACCACAGAAGAACTGCGCAATTCCCTGCTGGCGTCGCCCAAGAACGGCTACACCCGGCTCACTGACGCCCAGCGGGATGAAATGGAAGGCTATGCTCAGCGCTACATGGCGTTCATGAGCGAATGCAAGACCGAGCGGGAGGCCACCGCATGGGCCGTTCGGGAAGCCGAGAAACGGGGCTACAAGCCCTTCGCCCCCGGCATGGAAGCCAAGCCCGGCGACAAAATTTACTACAACAACCGCAATAAATCCATCGCTCTGGCCGTTGTCGGCACCAAGTCCCTGCGCGAGGGCGCGAACATCTGCGCCGCCCACGTGGATTCCCCCCGGCTGGACATCAAGCCCAATCCCCTGTACGAGGACTCCGAGATCAGCTACCTGAAGACCCACTATTACGGCGGCATCAAGAAATACCAGTGGACGACCATTCCTCTGGCGCTCCACGGCGTGGTGTACCGGGCGGACGGCGCTGTGGTCACGGTTACCATTGGCGAGGACGAGGGCGACCCCATCCTGATGGCCTCCGACCTGCTGCCCCATCTGGCGGCGGATCAGATGCAGAAGCCTGCGGGGAAGATCATCGAGGGCGAGCAGCTGAACGTGATCCTCGGCTCCGAGCCGCTGGAGGGCGACGGCTCTGACCTCGTGAAGCTGCACATCATGAAGCTGCTGAACGAAAAGTACGGCCTTGTGGAGAGCGACTTCCTCTCCGCCGAGCTGACGGTGGTTCCCGCCGGACGCTGCCGGGAGGCGGGCCTTGACCGCAGCCTGCTCAGCTCCTACGGCCACGACGACCGGGCCTGCGCCTACGCCGAGCTGGAAGCCCTGTTCTCTCTGGACATGCCCGAAAAGACCGCCGTCTGCATCCTTGCCGATAAGGAAGAGATCGGCTCCGTGGGCATTTCCGGTATGCAGAGCCACTACTTTGAACATTTCATGGAGGGGCTGTGCGACGCCCAGGGCGTCAAGCTGTCCGACTGTTTCGCCAATTCCTTCTGCCTGTCCGCCGACGTTTCCAACGCCTTCGACCCCAACTGGCCGGAGACCTGCGACAAGCGGAACAACAGCCAGCTGAACTACGGCGTTGCCATCTGCAAGTACACCGGCTCCCGGGGCAAGGGCGGCGCGTCCGACGCTTCCGCCGAGGCCATGGGTCACGTCCGTTCCACCCTGGACAAGGCGGGCGTCATCTGGCAGATCGCGACTCTGGGCAAGGTAGATCAGGGCGGCGGCGGCACCGTGGCGGCCTACATGGCCAACCGGAACATCGTCACCGTGGACGCGGGCGTGCCGGTGCTCAGCATGCACGCGCCGCTGGAGCTGGTCTCCAAGCTGGACTGCTACGAAACCATGCTGGCCTGCAAGGCGATTTATCTGGCATAAAATCAAGAAGCTCCCTCTTTTCGAGGGAGCTTCCTGCATGTATGAAACTAGAATTCCGGGCCGGTGTAAACGTTCCTGGGTTCTTCCGCCGGGGGGAGCGCCTTGAGCTTTTTGCTGCCCCGCACGCCCTGAACCAGCTCTACAATCGCCCAGATGTGCAGCAGGAAATCCACCAGCTTGCCCATGGGGCTATCATACAGCGCAAAGGTAATGACCACCAGCGCCACGGTATCGACGATGAACAGCACCAGCGCCGCCGTCAGCCAACCGGCACGCTTCTTGCTCAGCAGCCAGCACAGCAGATACACCGCCACAATGACCAGCGCGATGACCAGACCCGTGTAGGTGAGCGTCCCTTTGACATTCCAGGCACCGTCCACAAAGCCGTTCTCTATGCCCATCCCCACGAATACCAGATAGTACGGTACGGAAGCGGAGAACAGGAAATACGTGTTCGTGTCCAGAATCGTCATGATCAGATTGACCACCGTGAGAATGACGATCAGCAACAGACTGTAACGTCCGTTGGCCACCTGCCGCAGCAGGTACTCCCGGGAGTTCTTGTCCACCGGGGTGTTATTTTTTGCCATAAACTACCATCTCCTTGTTGTTGCGTGCCGTGTCATAATATCAGATATTCAGGGGAAATGCAACCTTGACTTTTCTGCCGCCAATGTGTATAATAAGAGAAATTTCATAGGACAGTTCGTGACCATCCTGTCGGTAAACAAAACTAGGGATTTCCGATGGGCGCTATGCGCTCATTTTTTGTTGGGGACGGTCTTGCGCTGTCCCCAATTTCTTTTTTGGAGGAACACCATGTCTAAAAACACCAGATTTCTGACCCATGCCGCCGTCATTGCGGCGCTGTACGCTGTACTGACCCACCTGCAGAATGTTCTGCTCCCCGGCTCCGCCACCTGGGCAATCCAGATGCGCTTGTCCGAGGCGCTGTGCGTGCTTTCCTTTTTCACCCCGGCGGCGATCCCCGGCTTGACGGTGGGGTGCCTGGTTTTCAATATCACCTACGCCGCCGCGCTGCCTCTGGACTTTCTCGTGGGCGGCCTCGCAACCCTTCTCGCGGCCGGGTGCATGTGGCTGACCCGGCACGTCACGGTGAAGGGCTACCCACTGCTCGGAATGGCGATGCCCGCGCTGTTCAACGCCCTGCTTGTAGGCTGGGAGCTGACGGTGTACATCGGCGGCGGCTTCTTCATGAATGCGCTGTATGTTGCGCTGGGAGAGCTGGCGGTGCTTCTGACCTTCGGCACGGCGCTTTACTACGCCGTCAAAAAGCGGCACCTGGACACGAAGGTGTTCGGTGGGTAAAATAAGCAAAATTCCCCCACTGCGCGGATGCTCCGGCGCGGTGGGGGAACCCTTTACAGCTCCAATTTCAGGTCGTTTTCCTTGATCCAGCCCCATTTTCGGAGAAGAGCGCAGAAAATCCAGCTCAGTACCGCCGGGAGAACGAAACAGATCAGCACCATGCCTGCCCAGTCCATGGCGGTGATGGCTGTTTTCGCGCCGCTGGCAATATCGTTGATCCAGCCCGTGTAGATGCCGATCTGCCCCACAAAGCCGCAGGTGCCCATGCCGGAGGAGACCGCCGTACCGTTCATTTCCAGACGGAACAGGCATGTGGCAAGCGGCCCCGTGATGGCCGATGCCAGCGTGGGCGGGATCCAGATCCGGGGGTTTTTCACAATGTTGGGCATTTGCAGCATGCTGGTGCCGACGCCCTGGGCGACCAGACCGCCCCAGCCGTTTTCCCGGAAGCTCATCACCGCGAAGCCCACCATCTGGGCGCAGCATCCGGCCACGGCGGCGCCGCCGGCAAGCCCCGTCAGACCCAGCGCCGCGCAGATGGCGGCGGAGGAAATGGGCAGCGTCAGCGCCATACCCACGGCGACGGACACCAGAATGCCCATGAAGAAGGGCTGAAGCACCGTCGCCCATTTGACGAAATCACCCACGGCGCTGGCCGCCGCACCAATGGGCGCGGCCACCAGGCTCGCAATGCCGATGCCGGACAGAACCGTCACGACGGGCGTTACCAGAATGTCGATTTTGGTCTCCTTTGCCACCAGCTTGCCGCATTCCGCCGCGAAGATGGCGACCACGTATACCGCCAGCGGCCCGCCTGCGTCGCCCATGGCGTTGGCGGCGAAACCCACGGGAATCAGGGAAAACAGCACCAGCGTCGGGCAGTGCAGCGCAAAGCCGATGGCCACGGCGATGCCGGGGCCGACCATGGCGGAGGCCAGAGCGCCGATGGTGTAGCCCACCGCGCCCTCGCCCTTGCCAACGGTGACGATGACCCGGGTCAAAAATCCGATGCCGAACTGCTGCCCCAGGGTGTTGAGAATCGTCCCCACCAGCAGTGTACAAAACAGCCCCTGCGCCATGGCGCCCAGAGCGTCGATCCCGTAGCGCTGGAGGGTAAACACCACGTCCTTGCGCGCCAGAAATTGCCTGATCTTCTCCATAGGTACCCCTTCTTTCCAAAGTGTATGAATGTAACCTATTATACAGGAAACCTTTGCCGCACGCAAGCTGAAAGGGAAAGATTCTCCTTGCAAATGCCGCGCAACATGCTAAAATAGAGGAAAAAAGCTGCGAGGAGGGATTTGTCATGGATATTTGGAAGGAGCTGGAGGCTGAGGGCGTAAACAGGCAGCTGCTTGCAGAGGTTCGTGCCTTCCGGGACAACCATGGCGTGACGGAGGAAATGCGCGGCCGGATTCCAAGCCCCCGATTTGTATACTACGGAAAAAACGTCTGGGAAGCCGCCGCCGCGGCGGTGCTGTGCGGAGAGAATCTGCTTCTCGCAGGCCCCAAGGCCACCGGCAAAAACGTGCTGGCGGAGAATCTGGCCGCCCTGTTCGGCCGCCCGGTGTGGGACATTTCCATGCACATCAACGTGGACGCGGCGTCCCTCATCGGCACCGATACGCTGAAGGGGGGCGAGGTCTGCTTCCGGGAAGGCCCCGTGTGCCAGTGCGCGCGGCTGGGCGGCTTCGGCATTCTGGACGAGGTGAATATGGCGAAAAACGAGGCGCTGGCCGTGCTCCACGCCACGCTGGATTTCCGCCGGATCATTGACATTCCGGGCTACCGCCGCGTGACGCTGGACGACGCGGCCCGGTTCATCGGCACCATGAACTATGGCTACGCCGGGACCCGGGAGCTGAACGAAGCGCTGGTTTCCCGGTTCGTGGTGGTGGATATGCCGGTAATCGGGCAGGGCGATCTGTGCAAACTCCTGCTGCGGGGCTTCCCGAGCCTGAAAAAGAGCTGGGCGCAGCAGCTGGCGGCGTTGTTCGACGATCTGCGCGCCAAGCGCAGCAGCGGGGAGATCTCCGCCCGGGCGCTGGATCTGCGGGGACTGCTGACTGCCCTGCGGCTGATGGAACGGGGACTTTCCCCGGAAGCCGCGCTGGAAATGGGCATCATCAACAAGGCATTCGACCCCTTCGAGCGGCAGCTCACCGCCGACGTGGTCTGGGCGCGTGTCCCCAGAACGGCGAAAGCGGACGAGTTCTTCGGAGACTGATATGGACATCGGGGAACAGGAAGCCCGCCGGGCGGACAATCAGATATGGAACGCCGCGGGCGCTTACGGCTTTGCCACGGGCAGCCGGGGCTATGAACCCAACGGGGAAGCGTCGCTGTATTTCAACACCGCCATCGGTCTTGTGCGGCAGCTGTATGATTACAAGAAGCTGGAGCTGCTGTTCACCGCACTGGAGCGCCACTCCGGGGGAGAGCTGCAAAGTGAGCTGCTCTGGCTGGGGCTGGAACGGTGCGCCTATCTCAGGTGCCGGGACGCCCGTCCGGCGCTGACCTTTCTGCGGCGGGACTATGCCCAGCGGCAGTTACAGCAGGATTTTTCTGTGAACAGCGAGCAGGACCGGCTGAAAATCGGCTGGTTCCGCCGGGCGCTGGGTCTGCCCAGCGAGGAATCTGACCGGGAAAAGCAGATTCTGGACGCGCTGGAATTTGCCCCCGACTGGGACGCCGAGGCCATCCAGACGCGGATGGAGCAGATCGTCCTCAAATATTTCGGGCGGAATCTCCGCAACGAAATTGACCACTTCAATTCCAACCGGGTGGATCTGGGTTTCTTTGCCCGGCTGATGCTTCGCCCGGGAGGGCTGCACCGTCTGGGGCAGGCCGCGCCGGAGGGCGGCGTGGGACTGCGTTCTTTGGGGCGGCGCATTTTCGGCTGGCGGGAAGCCCGGAAGGACGAGATTCGGAAATACGCCGCCGCGTGCTTCGGCAAGTCCATGCTGACCCCGGCGGAACTGGCGGACGCGGAGCGAACCTGCTGCACCGGCCATCACCGCAACTGTGTGCTGCATTTCACCCGAGGGGAAGTGCCGGAAAACGGGGAGGCACCCACCCGGGAATGGGAGCAGATTCAGGAGCAGACGGAGCGCAACCGCGCTTATTTTCAGGCGCATCTGGCCCAGAACCGGCTGGAGATCCAGCGCCTTGCCCAGCAGCTGCAAAACACCATCCTGCTGCTTCAGGAGGACGGGAGCCTTCGGTGCCGCGCGGGACGGGTCAACTCGGCGCTTGCATGGCGCGCCCCCTCGCTGGGGGACGGCCGGGTGTTTGACCGGCAGCAGCCCAATACCCTCGGCGATTTGATTGTGGATATTCTGCTGGACGCCTCCGCCTCCCAGAACCGGCGGCAGGAGCAGCTGGCGACGCAAGGCTACATTCTGGCCGAGGCGCTGACCCGGTGCGCAATTCCTGTCCGGGTGCTGTCCTACTGCTCCGTCAGCGGCTGTACGGTGCTGCGGGAGTACCGGGACTACCGGGAAAATCAGGGCAACAACCGGATTTTCGAGTTCGCTGCCGCCGGATGGAACCGGGACGGCCTTGCCCTGCGGGCGGTGGACTGGCTCCTGCGCAGGACGGGTGAGCAGCAGCGGCTCCTGCTGGTTCTCACTGACGCGAACCCCAACGACGACACCCGCCTCCCCGGCACGGGGAATCAGTTTTTCAGCCGGGACTACAGCGGCAGGCCCGCCGTGGCCGACGCTGCCGAAGAAGCGACGGCATTGCGCAGGCATGGCAATCCGCCGCTGTGCCTGTTCTCCGGCCGGGAGGGCGATTTAAGCAGCGCCCGCACCATTTACGGCCGGGATGTGGTCAGGCTGCCCTCCGTGGGCTGGTTTGCCCAGACCGTGGGGAAGATCATTCAGGGACGGCTGCAGGCTCTTGAAAGTTAACGAAAAAAACGCGGCTTCTATGCCGCGTTTTTTAGATAAATTGGCACTGTACAACGCCTTTTAAGTATGCTACAATTCCCAAAAGCGGGAAAACAGGAGATGATGACCTTGACAAGTCAGGCGCAGCGGTATCTGGAAAAGCTGGATATCGGCTATTCCTACCGCCTTGCAAAGCGGATGGAGGAGCACTGCACCAACCCCGTGCTGGGCTACCGCACCGCAGGCTCCCCGGCGGAGATCGCCACGGGAGATATGCTGGCGGCGGAGATGAAGAAAATCGGCTTTTCCAAAGTATGGAAGGACGCCATCACCGTGGACGCATGGGAGTTTGAGAAAGCGGAGCTGTCCTTCACCGACGCCGAGGGACGGGAGCGCCATGTCCAGCTGGGGGCGTATCAGACGAATTTCGTCACGGACGGCCCTACCGCCTACGAGCTTGTCTATGCGGGCAAGGGCACGGAAGCGGATTATGAGGGGCTGGACGTCACCGGAAAGCTGGTGCTGGTGGAGATCAACCAACGCAACGAATGGTGGATCAACTACCCCGTGTATCAGTCCCACCTCAAGGGTGCGGCAGCGCTGATCGCCGTGCAGACCGGGGGCTACGGCGAGGTGGACGACGCCGCGCTGAACGCGCAGGATATCGCAGGCCCTCCCGAGGCCGCCGCCTTTTCCATTTCCCGGAAGGACGCCGGATTGCTGAAGGAGCTGCTTGCACCCGGCGTGTCGGTGTCCGTCACTTTGGACGCCTGCACCCGGGTGGAGCGCGACCGCACCACCTACAACATCATCGGCGAGCTGACCGGCCGGAACCCTGACCGGAAGATCATGCTCTCCGCTCACTACGACTCCTATTTTGACGGCTTTCAGGACGATAACACCGCCATTTCCATGATGCTGGGCATGGGCAAAGCACTGGTAGAGACCGGCTGGCAGCCGGAGAACACCATCCTTTTCTGCGCCATGGCGTCGGAGGAATGGGGCGTGGCAGATTCCCAGTTCGACTGGTCCACCGGCGCTTATGAGCAGGTGTTTACCGTGCATCCCGAATGGCGGGGGCAAGTCATTGCCGACCTGAATTTCGAGCTGCCCGCTCTTGCCCACGGCACCCGGGCAAGAATCCGCAGCACCTACGAATATGTGGATTTTCTGGAGGAATTTCTGGAAAATCTCCCGGAGCTGACACAGGGCTATCCCGAGGAAACCCGGATCACCGCCCCCATTGAAACATGGTCGGACGACTTTTCCATTGCCATTGCGGGCATTCCCTCCATGGTCAACGATTTCACCGGCGGCAGCTTTATGGAGACCCACTATCATTCCCAGTTCGACAACGACACCTACTACGACGAGGACGTGTACCGCCTTCACCACGAGTTGTTCGGTCTGTTGCTGATGGCCATTGACAGGACTAGAGTCGTTCCGCTGAACTTTGCCGGAACCTTCCAAAAGGCCAAGGAGGCGCTGGACCTGGACTGGTGCGCCCGGACGGAGGCCGACGGCGAGAGCCTTGCCCAGGCGCTGGACGAAGCGGCGGCGCTTGCCCAGCGGGTTTACGACCGGGCGGCGGCCATCAACCGGGGGCAGGAACCCGGCGAGGACGCCGGTCGATTGGAGCGGCAGCTGCTGGATTTGTTCCAGCGCACCCAGGACACCTTCGTCCGCATCGATTGGTACGGCAACGTCCAGTTCCCCCAGGAAAGCCTGCAGGAAAGCCTGGAGCTGCTCCACGGCGCTGCGGACAGCCTGGCGGCGGGAAATCTCTCCGCGGCACTGCGGAAACTCTATGAGATCGACAATAACCGCTATGCCTTCCTGTTTGAGCAGCGGGTGTACCGCCACTTCACCCAGTACGTATTTTCCCAGCCCAAGGAGCGCCTGAAATGGGGCTACCGCCGGATCGTGGGGTATATCAACCTATACGCAACGGTCAAGAGTCTGCTGGAAAAGAAAGCCAAGGGCATTACGGACTACACCGCGGAAGCGGCCTTCCTGCAGGGCGCGGCCGCCGCGCAGGAGGGCGCCTACCGGGATCTGGTGGGCAGTCTGAACATCAGTGTGGAGGAAATGAAGCGGATGCTCCGCGACTGCCTCCCAAGATAAAGGAACGAATATATGGAAAGCGAATTATATAAAGTTACAAAAAAAGACCTGCCAAAGCTTCAGGCACTGCTGAACAAGTGCTTTGCCTCCGACCCGCTGTACGAGACCCTGATTCCCAACGAGGATATCCGCAAGAAGCTTTTGCCGAAGCTCTTTGCCTGCGACATGGAGGAATTCTACAAAAACTGCGACATTTTTGCCGACAGCCCGGATTTGAACGGCCTTCTGGTCGTTTCCGACGAGACCGAGCCGTACCATTTCCTCCAATACTACTTTACGGAGCTGGAAGCGGAATTGCAGACGGACGCATGGCTGATCAAGGAAGACCCGTCGCTCAGAACCCTGTTCCACTTTTTCGCCGCCCGGGATTATCTGAACTCCCACTGGACGACCCAGCTGCACGAGGACAACCGTCTCCATGTGATCTATCTGGCGGTGGACCCCCAGATGCAGCACCACGGCATTGCGGTGAAGCTGCTGAAGGCGGCGGTGGATTATGCGGACAGGCATCACATGATGATGTCGCTGGAGACCCACAATCCCCACAACGTGTCACTATACCAGCAGTTGGGGTTTGAGATTTACGAGGTTCTGGAAAAGCATTTTCATCTGAAACAGTTCTGCATGGTGCGCCCGATTCAAAGCGAGCTTGGACAGCCCGCGAAGCCGGGAAATGCGATTTAATCGAAAATAGAAAATCCCGTCCGCGATCTGCGGACGGGAATCTTTCTGTTTATACGAACTTTTTTCGGCAGGTCAAAAGCCCATCAGCCGTTGCGGACTTCCATGAACAGGCTTTCCATATACCGGGAGGTTTCCTCCGGCAGGAAGTTGAAGCTGGTGCCGGTGGTGAGGGTGTCCGCGTCGGGGTAGGCGACCTCGCTGCCCGCGACCTCCGGATCCATCAGCTCCTTCGCCGCGGTGGAAGGGACGCTGTAGCCCAAAAACTCCATGTTGGCGGAGGAAATCTCTGGGCTGCACAGGAAGTTGATGAAGGCTTCCGCCGCCTCCTTCTCCTGACAGCAGGTGGGGATGCACATGGCGTCGATGAACATGTTGTAGCCCTGGGTCGTGGGACGGTAGAAGGCCAGATCGGGGTTCTCTTCCACCATGGTCAGATAGTCGCCGGCGTAGTAGGGGGCGATCCAGGCCTCCTCGTTTTCCATGGCGTCAAAAATCTGATCCATGACGTACTGCTGCACCACGGGCTTCTGCTCCGCCAGCTTGGCGGAACAGGCCTGAAGCTCGGTCTCGTCGGTGGTGTTCACGTCGTAGCCCAGCAGGTACTCGGCAATGCCGAAGGCGTCCCGGGAGTTGTCGAACATCAGGATCTTTCCGGCGTACTTCTCGTTCCACAGCAGTTCCCAGCCGGTGACATCGGCTTCGTCCACGTACTTGGTGTTGTAGATGATGCCCACGGTGCCCCAGGTGTAGGGGACGGAATACTTGTTCTCCGGGTCGTAGGAGGTGTTTTTGAAGGAGTCGTCGATATACTGGTAGTTGGGGATGTTGCTGAAGTTCAGCTCCTCCAGCATACCCTCCTGCACCATCCGGCCAATCATGTAGTCGGAGGGGATGATCACGTCCACGGTGATGCCGCCGTTGGACAGCTTGGAGTACATGATCTCGTTGGAGTCATAGGTGGAATACTGCACGCGGATGTTGGGGTAGGCTTCCTCAAAGGCGGCGATTACATCCAGAGAGCCGTCGTCGCCCTCGGAGATGTACTGACCCCAGTTGTAGACGTACAGGGTGGTCTTTTTACTGCTGCCGCAGCCGGAAAGACCGGTCAGGCAGCTCACGGCAAGCAAGACGGCAAGAATAACGGAAATCCCTTTTTTCATGACAATTCTCCTTTATACCCCGCTGTGGGCAGCGGCTCGTTTTTTGTCCCCGCGGAGCTGAATGAGGTTCATGGTGACCATCAGCACCAGAATCAGCAGGAATAGCAGGGTGAACAGGGCGTAGATTTTCGGATGGAGGGGCTTTTTCGTGTAGGAATAGATTTCCACGGGAAGGGTCACAAAATCCAGCCCGCTGACAAAATAGCTGATGACAAAATCGTCCAGACTCATGGTGAACGCCATAATAGCGCCGGACACGATGCCGGGGGCGATCTCATGGAGCGTCACCTTGAAAAACGCCTGCAGGGGCGTGCAGCCCAAGTCCATGGCCGCGTCCCGGAGGGAGCTGTCCGTCTGCTTGAGCTTCGGCATGACGTTCAGGATGACGTAGGGGAGGTTGAAGGTGATGTGGGCAATGAGCAGCGTCCAGAAGGTCAGACTGTTCCGCTGCCCCAGCATCCGGGTCCCCACGAAGACGAACAGCAGGGAAAGGGACACGCCGGTGACAATATCCGGATTCGTCATGGGAATGTTGGTCAGCGTCATGGCAGCCTTGCGCAGTCTGGGGTTCAGGTTGTAGATGCCCAGTGACGCCACCGTGCCGAAGACCGTGGCGATGAAGCTGGCGAGAACCGAGACGAGCAGGGAGTTGCCCAGCAGCTTTAACAGCGTCCTGTCCTGAAACAGACGGGCGTACTGCCGCAGGGTAAACCCTTCAAACTGGGTAACGTCCTTGCCTGTATTGAAGGACGCCACGATCAGCACTGCCATGGGGACGTACAGGAAAATGAAAATCAGAACGGTGAGAATGCGGTTGGCTCTTTTCATACGATGACACCGCCTTCCTCATTGCCGCCGCCGAAGCGGTTCATGATGCCAGTGCAGATGAATACAAGGATCATCAGCACCAGACTCAGCGCCGCGCCCAGATTGGGGTTGTTGCCCTGCTTGAACTGGCGCTCGATCACGTCGCCGATGAGCACCGTGTCCGTACCGCCCAGCTTCTGGGAGATATAGAAGGTGGACACCGCCGGGACGAACACCATGGTCATGCCGGAGAGAATGCCGGGAACGCTCAGCGGCAGCACCACCCGGGAAAACACCTGCGTGCTGTTGCAGCCCAGATCCTCCGCCGCTTCAATGAGCCGGGGGTCGATCTTGACGATGACGCCGTACAGGGGCAGGATCATATAGGGCAGATAGTTATACACCATGCCCAGAATGACCGCGCCGGGGGTACGGATGAGCCGCAGCCGGCCGATGCCGATGGCGTCGAGAATATTGTTGATGATGCCGGTATCCTGTAACAATCCGACCCATGCGAGGGTGCGGAGCAGGAAGCTCATGCACATGGGCAGCATCACCAGCATATACAGGAACTTCTGAGCGGTCTGGCTTCGGTGGGCGATGTAGTAGGCCATGGGGTAGCCCAGCAGCAGGCAGATGAAAGCCGACGCCACCGCGTAGAAGATGGACTGCCACAGAACGCCCCAGTACAGGTTCAGCCCTCGCAGGTTCACAAGGCTGAATTCCCCTGTAGACGGGTCAGTAAGGGCATAGTAGCACACCACACCCAGAGGGATCAGCGTGAATACCACCATCCATATCAAATACGGGGTGCTGAGCAAGATAGACTTATTCTTCTTCATCTTCGGCATCCTCCGTCAGCTCGTCATACTCGGCGGAGTAGGAGCTGTAGTCGCCAAAGAGACCTGAATATTCGCTCTTGTGCATGATGTGAATGTCTTCCGGGTTCAGGCGGATGCCGATGGTCTCGCCCACGCCGTGGTAGTCCGTGGTCTGGATGAGCCATTTGAAGCCCTTGAACTCCACGATGATGTCGTAGTTAAGACCCTTGAAGGTAATGCCCGTGACGGTGCCGACGAGATGACTCTCCGCGGGCTTCACGATGTCAATGTCCTCCGGGCGGATGACAACGTCCACCGGCTCGTTGGGGGCGAAGCCCTTGTCCACGCACTCAAAGACCCGGCCGAAGAACCGAACCTTGAAGTCTTCCAGCATGACGCCGTCCAAAATGTTGCTTTCGCCGATAAAGTCCGCCACAAAGGCGTTCTTCGGCTCATTATAGATATCCTCAGGTCTGCCGATCTGCTGTATCCGGCCTTTGTCCATGACCACCACGGTGTCGGACATGGAAAGGGCTTCCTCCTGATCGTGGGTGACATAGATGAACGTGATGCCGGTGGTCTGCTGGATGCGTTTCAGCTCGATCTGCATGTCCTTGCGCAAGCGCAGATCCAGCGCTGCCAGCGGTTCGTCCAGCAGCAGCACCTTCGGCTGGTTGACCAATGCCCGGGCGATGGCAACACGCTGCTGCTGGCCGCCGGACAGACTGTCCACGCTGCGGTTTTCGTAGCCCTTCAGGCTGACGATTTCCAGCATTTCATTGACCCTGCGGTCAACTTCGTCCTTGGGCAGCTTTGCTACCTTCAGGCCGAAAGCGACGTTGTCGTACACATCCAGATGCGGAAAAAGGGCATAACGCTGGAACACGGTGTTGATCTGCCGCTTGTAGGGCGGAACGTCGTTGATGACCTTCCCGTCAAACGTCACCGTGCCGGAAGTAGGCGTCAGAAAGCCGCCGATGATCCGAAGCGTTGTGGTCTTGCCGCAGCCGGAGGGGCCGAGCAGTGTGAGGAATTCGTGATCGTTGAAATAAAGATTGATGCCGTCGAGAATACGCTCCCCGTCGAACTCCATGGTCAGGTCCTGGAGTCTGATGAGTTCCTTGGACATTATCCTCCCCCGTTTCTTCCAAGATTTTGTTTTACGCCGAAATACGACAGATACTACTATACCGTAAATTTTTGCAATGTCAATGGATTATATCCGTTTTTTCCCGGGAAAGTTTCGTTTTCCGTTCCGGCAGACGAAAACCGTGCCGCGGCAGAACTGACGTTTGCCGCGGCACGGTATTTGGGTAGGGTTTGTTATGCCGCAGGGGCGGCGACGGCGGTGGTTTCCGGGATGGTTTCCCCGGCGGTTTCCTCCGGGACGGTGCTTGGAACGTAGGCTTCCGGATGGCTGGCCAGGTCCTGATAGTAGGCTTCCCGGTCGGCCTTCTGCTGTTCCAGATACGTCCGGCATTTTTCCATGCCCGCGCCGACGATGGAGTCCGTGCGCTCCATGGACTTCTTCGCGGAGGACAGCATGGCGTCGTTCAGGTTGAACAGCTCCGCCCACTGATCCTGATTGTCTTCGTCCAGCGGCAGGATGTTATATTGCTTCGCCCCGTCAGTGCGCATGTTCACCCATGTGGGCAGCGCGTCCACGCTTTGCAGATACACGGCTCCGTCGGAATATTTTTCAAAGGTGACGGTGAACAGAATGCCATCCTCCGTATAGTAGGGAGGCGCGGCTTGAATATAGCCGCTTCTCTGGTTGGATACGGCGTTGCCCAGAGAGTAGATGACCACGGTCTTGTGGTCAGGGTCAACGGTGCTGGTAAGCAAGTCCACCGGCTGAACAACATGCGGATGCCCGCCCACGATCACGTCAAAGCCAAGATCGCACAGCTTCTGCGCCATGGTGTCCTGAAGGGAATTTTCCTTGATGTTATATTCCACGCCCCAGTGAATGAACATCATGGTGGCTTCCGCACCGTCCGCTTTCATCTGTTCCAGAATCTGTTCTGACGCGGTGTACAGCTTGCCGGGGTCGTTGTTGAGGAAGTAGTTCATCTGCCCCTCGTCCTTGATGGGGGTAAGACCATTGAGGGAGAAGGAGCTGCCGTTGCTGCTGTATGCCCATGTGTAGCACACCATGCCGATTTTAATGCCGTTTACGTCCACCACGGCGTATTTCGGCTCGTCGGCGTTCAGCTGGGAGCCGAGGGCGGTCAGTCCCTTGCCGCGGATGATCTCCACGGTGCGGGTGATGCCCGACGCCATGGTGTCGCCCGCGTGGTTGTTGGCGGTGAGCAGCATGTCATAGCCCGTGTCCACTACGCTGTCGATCAGCGCGTCGGGACAGTTGAAAGCGGGATTGCCCTGATAGGGGTAATCGTCGCCGCCGAAGGTGGTCTCCAGATTGGCAATGGCGTAGTCCAGACCGGACACGATATCCTTGACATAGCGGAAAATGGAACTGAAATCGTAGGTGCCGTTGCTTTGCAGGCAGGTGTCAAACACCGGCTTGTGCATCAGCAGATCGCCCATGGTGCCGATGGAAGCGGTAGCCACCACATGCTCCGGTTCCGGCAGGGTGGTCTCCGGGGGCTGGGTCTCGGCCTGCGTCGGCTCTGTCCGGATAACAGTGGGAAGGGTATAAGCCTGTGTCTCCGTCCGGACGGTAGTCTGGGGCGTCTTATTCACCAGATCAACACACATCCAGATCACAAGACCTGTCAGCGCGATCATGACGAAAATCAATACGGTCAGCAGCACAACGACTGCTGTGTTGTTTCCCTTCGGCTTTTTGGACATGGGTACTCCTCCTTGTCAGGCTGCCTCTTCGGTCGGAACAACGGGAGTTTCCCGCGCCTGTTTTTCCTGCGCGTAATAGCTCCGGCATTGCTCAAGCCCCGGGCCGACGATGTTCATGGTGCGGTCGTAGGATGCCACGGCGTTCGCCAGAGCGGCGGCGTCCAGACCATACAGATTCTGCCACTCCGTCCGCCGGGCGTCTTCCAGCGGGACGATGTTGTATTCCTGCTTTTCGTCAACGCTGTGCAGGTTGACCCATGTGGGCATCACGTTCACATCGGCAACGTATACTCCGCCGTCGGCGTATTTTTCAAAAGTGACGGTGAACACCGCGCCGTCCTCGGTGTGGCCGGTGTTCAGGGTCATCAGGTCCCGGCGCTGGTTGGATACGGCGTTGCCCAGAGAGTAGATGACCGCCGTTTTGTGCCGGGAATCGGAGCTGCTGGTCAGCAGCTCCATCGGCTCCACCACGTGGGGGTGTCCGCCGACAATGACATCCACACCCATATCGCACATTTTCTGGGCGATCATCCGCTGGGAGGAATCCGCTTGGAGGGAGTACTCTGTGCCCCAGTGGATATACAGCATGGTAGCTTCCGCGCCGTCTTCCTGCATTTGGGACAGGAGAGACTGTACCTCGGAATAGAAGGCGTCCAGATTGTCGTAGGTAAAGTAATTCACCAGACCAACCTGCGTGACCTCCGCCTCATAGTTGAGGGAGGGACGGCCATTGACCGCGCTGGTGGCGTAGGTGTAGGCCGCCATGCCCACCTTGATGCCGCCCACGTCCACCACGGCGTACTTGGGTTCCTCGTCGCTGAGCTGGGTCCCCAGAGGGGTCAGACCCATTTCCCGCACCCGCTTCACCGTGCGCAGGACGCCTTCAGTGGTGGTGTCGGAGCAGTGATTGTTGGCGGTGAGCAGCATGTCGATCCCCGCGTCCTTCGCCGCCTCCACGATCTCGTCGGGGCAGTTGAACTTGGGGTAGCCCTGATACACGTAATTGTCGCCGCCCAGGGTGGTTTCCAGATTGGCCACGGAATAGTCATAGCTTGCAGTATATTCTGCCACGTAGCGGAAAATCGATTCAAAATCGTAGCCGCCATCCTCTGTGGTGCAGGCGGTGATCACGGGCTTGTGCATCAGCAGGTCGCCCTGGACGCCCACGGTGGCGGAGGCGACCGGCTCCAGAGGCGGAATCTCTTCCGTTGTTGGCGGGGTGGTGGGGGCGTCGTCGGGCTTCCCCTTGCCCACGGAACGGACAATGAGGACTACCGCGACGACCGCCACCAGCACCAGCGGCAGCAGCTTCAGCGCGGTATTCCGGCGGGGTTCCTGTTTTGCGTATTTCGGTTTATGTGCCATGGGGTTCCTCCTGATACTAGTTTTTAATAAAACGGTTAAAAACCGTTTTATCCGGCTGCTGTTTCAGCAGCCAGCGGCGTAGCCGCAAAAAACGTAAGTCCATACATTTCTCGCCGCCACCGGCGGCCTGCGAAGGATTCGCAGGATAAAATGGTGTTAACCATTTTATCGAGAAATCGTATGATAGACATCGGTCAGGTAATGTACGGTATGGACGGCCTGTCCTCCGCGCAGGTACACGCGGGGCACCCGCCGGCTGATACCGCAGGCAAATTCGTAGTTGAAGCTTCCGGCCGCGGCGGCAATCTCCTCCATGGAGATGGTCTCATCGCCGTCCGTCCCGATCAGGGTGACGGTGTCACCAGCCTGAACGCCGGGGATATCGGTAACGTCCACCATCATCTGATCCATGCAGACCCGCCCCAGAATGGGGGCGCGCTGTCCGTGGATCAGGACGTAAAACTTGCCGGACAGACTGCGGCGGTAGCCGTCGGCGTAGCCGACGGGGACGGTGACCACGACAGTGGGGCGGGTGGTGACAAACGTGCCGCCGTAGCTGATCTCCCGCCCGGGGGGCAGGGCTTTCACGTAGGAGACCCGGCTGAGCAGACGCATGGCGGGAGTCAGGGGGAGAAGGCCAGTGTCCACCTCGTCGCTGGGGTACAGGCCGTAGGTGACGATGCCGGAACGAACCATCTCGTAGTGGTGGTCGAAGTTCATCAGTCCGGCGGAATTGTTCAGGTGGCGGATGAGAATGCGGACACCCCGGCGTTTCAGCATGGCGTCGAAAGCGTCGAAGCGTTCCGCCTGTGCGCGAGCGCGGCTGAGGTCATAGCTGTCGGCGGTGGCAAAATGGCTGAACAGCCCCTCTGCGGTCAGCCCCGGCAGGGCGACGATTTCAGCGCAGCTGTCGGCGTCGGCTTCCGTTACCTGAAAACCGATGCGGCTCATGCCCGTGTCCACGGCAAAGTGAAAGGCTGCGGATACCCCCGCTTCCACGGCAGCCCGGGACAGGGCTTCCCCGTCCTCCCGGCGGAAAATGGCAGGGCGGATCCCCAGGCGGACGGCGTCGGGGAAGGCTTCCGGCGGTGTGTAGCCCAGAATCAATATCGGCCGGGCAATTCCGGCGTCCCGCAGCTCCAGCGCTTCGGACATGGAGCTGACGCCGAAAAAGGCGCACCGATTTTCCAGCAGCCGGGCGATCGGCACGGCGCCGTGGCCGTAGGCGTCGGCCTTGATGACGGACATCACAGGCACTTTGGCCTTGCGGCAGACCGCGTCAAAATTGGAAGAAACAGCGTCCAGGTCAATGATCGCCCGGGTGCAGTCGTGGGACATAATCCATCAGGTTCCTTTCGTGCATAAGCGGCGGAATTTTGTGATTTCCTGCCAGCATATGGATAAGTACCTTTTATCTTACCATAGAAAGTCAGGAAAGTAAACACGCAAAGTCATTAAGGTTTCCTTGCTTTATGAAACGGAAGATGGTATAATTTCCGTAATCCGAGAGGGAGGTACGCCCATGGCACGAACGGACAATTATCTCATTCAGGCGCAGCAGGCAAAGAGCTGCTTTCTGACCTACGATGCGGAAGCGCTGGCGAAAAAGCTGAACGCAAAGCTGGACGCGGATTTTCTATACACCACATTTTTCGGCCAGAGCTACCGGGTCTCCCGGAAAACCGGGGATATCCAGAGGCTGGAAAACGGCGCGTGGCAGGACGGAAACAGCTATGAGGAGGTCATGACCCTGCTTGACCTGATCTGCGACAGCCGGGAAGACCGGCATGTCAGCGGACGGTGGAAGGCCATGCAGGACTTCGGCCTGCAATTTCACCAGAAGCTGCTGGAAGACGATCACGACCCTTGGGCGGAGCGGTTCCAGAACGATCTTCCCGCCTTCCGCCGGGCGTGTCTGGCGCTGGGCGGCAAGCCCCTTCCCGTGGGGGACACGGCCTATGCCTTTGAGATTTTTGACGGTCTGGGCGTCGCCGTCCAGCTGTGGCTGGGGGACGACGAGTTCCCGCCGAATCTGCGCTTTTTGTGGGATGAGAACGCCGACCAGTACATCCGCTATGAGACGATGTACTTTGCAAAAGCGCTGCTGCTGAGCAGAATTGCGGGGCAGATGAAAGAACCGTAAAATAGTTAATGGAGCGTATCGGTACAGATACGCTCCATTTCTCGTGCCGGGGTACAGCCCCTTGGCTCTCCCTTTGGGAGAGCTGTCACCGAAGGTGACTGAGAGGGTTTTGCAGCCTTGTCCCCTCTCCGTCTTCGCTTCGCTCAGCCACCTCTCCCATAGGGAGAGGCAAGGGGTGCTGGCATTAACAGGCACAGCAGGTTATCCTGCTGTGCCTGTTTTGGTATGTCAGCGAATCAGTACTTGGGATTGGGGCCCCACTGGTTGTCGCCGGTGCTGTCCTGGCAGAACCAGACGAGCAGGATGATCGAACCTACCAGAGGAATCAAAACAAACAGATAATATGTGCCGGGCTTGCCGATGTCGTGCAGACGGCGGACACCGAGAGCAATCGAGGGAACCAGAATGGCAAGCGTCCAGAGCCATGCGTAGTTCTTCAAAATCGCACTGGCAACCATACCGGCAAGGGCGCAAAACAGCGCAGCCCACCAATACTCGCTTCTTCTGGAACGGGTATTGAAGTCCGCGTACTTGGTGAAGAACATCTTGATGGCATCAATGAAGCCGACGGAAGGCTTCGGCTCCCGGCCATTGGTGTAGGCGACGTACCCGCTCTTGACCTGCTGTGCGCTGTAGCCGTCATCGACCTGCCGCGCGCCGCACCCGTCGCAGAACTGTGCGCCGTCGGGCAGCTGCTTGCCGCAATTCTTACAATACATAAAAATGCTTATCGACTTAACACAGCAGGCTACAAGATGTAGCGACAGCTCTGGTCAAGCGCAGGAATATCTGATTGCCCGTC
>OLXF01000070.1_pt1 | contig 37854 bp, 31 predicted proteins | sample 1673471 | NCBI WGS metagenome assembly OLXF01 (sample SAMEA103958113, study PRJEB25191) | human gut metagenome
CAGCTGCCGGAGCGGTGCTTAAGCCGCAAGGCGGGAATTGTGCGGTGTTGCCCTAGGCTTTCAATGACTTTGGCACATTTTTCAATTCCAATTACCCCGCTGTCCAGCGCGACATGATAGTTGGCGGCATCGCCCCACTTCATATCGGTGTAGAAGCGATAGTAGGCAGCACGGCGTTTGTCCTTCTCCTTCAGACGGGCTTCGGGCGATTTCTCCCGTTCCCCATAGACCCGCACGATGCGGTCAGCCCGGAACTTCATGTCCGCGTGGACAAAGACCTTCAAGCAGTCGGTGCGGTCCTGCAGGATAAAATCGGCGCAGCGTCCTACGATGACGCAGGGCTCTTTTTCTGCCAGCTCCCGGATGATCCGGTATTGCAGCTTCCAGAGCAGGTCCTCGTTAGTGGGACCGAAGCTGCGGTCGGTGAAGGCAGAAGCAAGGAAGCCGCCGGGGGTATACTCTCCGGCCTCCTTGATGTAGCTCTCGTCAAAGCCGCTTTCGGCAGCCAGTTTCTGGATCAGTTCGGCGTCGTAGCACCGGATGCCCAGATGCTCTGCCACCAGCTTGCCGATGGTTCTGCCGCCGCTGCCAAACTCGCGGCTGATGGTGATGATGCGTTTTTCCATTAGACTTCTCCTTTCGTGCTCAGTTCACGGTAGGTCTTACAGATCAGATAGCCTGCAATCAGGAAGGTGAGGATATCCGACATGGGCATGGAGTACAGCACGCCGTCCAGCCCGAAGAACCGGGGCAGCAGCAGGGCAAAGCCCACGCCGAACACCACCTCACGCACCATGGAAAGGGCAGTGGATTCTGCTGCCTTGCCCATGGCCTGCAGGAAGATGAAGCAGGCTTTGTTGACACAGGCCAGAATGATCATGCACAGGTAGATGCGGAAGGACTTCACGGCAAAATCGGTGTAGTACACGCTCTCATTGGCGGCACCGAACAGGGCGATGAGCTGCCGGGGAAGCAGCTCCACCAGCACCAGTGCGACCACACCGACAGCGGCTTCTGCCAGCAGCAGTTTCGTGAACAACTCCTTCACACGGGCGGGCTTTTTTGCACCCATGTTGAAGCCCACCACGGGGATGCAGCCGGCTGCCATGCCCACCACGATGGAGATGACGATCTGGAAGAACTTCATCACGATGCCCACCACCGCCATGGGGATCTGGGCGTACTGTTCCTGCCCGAATACCGCATCCAGTGCGCCGTATTTGCGGATCATGTTGTTGATGGCTGCCATGGCTGCAACAAGGCTGATCTGAGAAAGAAAGCTGGTCATGCCAAGGGTCAGGGTGCGGCCGCAGATGGAACCCTTCAGCCGAAGGTCAGCCCACGCCGGGCGAATGATCTTCATGTGCAGCAGATACCACACTGCCAGCGCTGCGGTGACCACCTGACCGATCACAGTAGCCACCGCCGCGCCCATCATGCCCCAGCGGAAGCCGAAGATAAAGATGGGATCCAGAATGATGTTCAGCACCGCACCCGCAAGGGTGGACACCATGGCAAACCGGGGGCTGCCGTCGGCACGGATGATGGGGTTCATGGCCTGCCCGAACATATAAAAGGGGATACCCAGCGTGATGTAGAAGAAATATTCTTGGGAATGATGATAGGTCTCGGCGTTGACCGTTCCGCCGAACATGGCGAGAATGGTATTTGCAAAGATCAGATACACAGCGGTCAGAACGATGCTGCTGACCAGACACATCACCACCGCGTTGCCAACGCTCCGCCTTGCCTTGGGGACTTCGTTCTGGCCAAGGCTGATGCTGACAAAGGCGCAGCAGCCGTCACCGATCATCACGGCAATGGCCAGCGCCACCACCGTAAGCGGGAACACGACCGTATTGGCGGCGTTGCCGTAGGAGCCGAGGTAGCTGGCATTTGCAATAAAGATCTGGTCCACGATGTTGTACAGTGCGCCGACCAGCAGAGAAATAATGCACGGAATCGCATACTTTTGCATCAGCTTTCCGATGCGTTCCGTGCCGAGAAATTGATTGGAACTTTCCATGGGATTCACCTTACCTTTCCATTTTAGGACAAACAAAAAAACGAGTGGCACTCATGCAACCGGTCTTACGCATGAGTGCCACTCGTTGTACGAAATCATTATACCGATTCTCTGCCCAATTTGCAAAGGTACTTTTGCACAAGAAATCTGCGGGTCATTCTGCGCATATTGCACGATGCAAACTTTGTGGAAAATCACCTTTGAAGCCATGGAGTGGTTTGTGTTATAATAGAAAAGAACGAAAACGCGCTGGAAAGTCTGTTTTGCACAGTCTGTTCCACTTGGATGAAAGAGGAGCAATATGGTAAAGTATCAAGCAGGAACGCTCGTGGTTTCGTCTGGAAAATTTACCACTGGTTAAAATGTATCCGGTCATCCTCATAGCGGCTCTCACGCGGGGCAGTAAGGTCTGCTTCCGGGTAGCCAAGGGCGATGATGGAGTGGGGCACAATGGTCTCCGGCAGAGCGAAGAGCTTTTGCTGGGCCTCTACCCGGTCCATCTGGGGCCAGGTGCCCAGCCAGACTGCGCCAAGCCCCAGCTCCTGTGCGGCGAGGCAGATGTTCTGGGCGGCAATGGCTCCGTCGATCACCCAGTAGTCCTTTGCAAAGCGGAACGCACGGTCAAGGTCGCCGCAGACGAGGATACCGGCGGCAGCTTTCCGCAGCGGCTCGGCAGGGCGGCCGTTGGCATCGGCCATCTGTGCCAGCTTTTCCGGGTCGGTCACCACCACGAAGGACCAATCCCGCGCATTGACGCAGCTGGGTCCGCTCATGGCCGCTTCCAGCAGCTGGTGCAGTGTTTCGCTTTTGATGGGCTTGTCGGTGAATTCCCGGCAGCTGCGCCGGGTGAGAATGGCATCCAGAGTGTTCATAGATCAGTGCCTCCTGTTTTGATTTGCCCCAGTATAGCACAGTGATCATTCCTCGGCTTCGGCCTTTGCAGTTTCAAGGAAGGCCCGGATCTTATCCACCTGGATCTGTGCCACGGCCCGGCCGGTTTCGTAGACGCGGCGCAGCTGGTCGGGGTCACGCTCCATGGCACCGATCTCCAGCGGGATGGGCGGGCGGATAACGTAATCCTTGCCGGACTGCTCCAGCATGGAGATGTAGCTCAGGGTTTCGTTGTAGCGCTCGTGGCGGTCGGCCACAGCCTCCACAAAGGCAGGATAGCGCAGATACCGTGCCCGGATGGCGGGCAGCATGGGATTCTTCTTTTTCACAAACCCCTTGGGCTGGGTCAGGATGATGAGGTTCCGCTTGTAGCCGATGGACTCAAAGAAGCGGATGGGGATGGAATCGGCAACGCCGCCGTCCAGCAGGCCGTAATGGCCGATCTTGACGATCTTTGCGGCCAGTGGCATGGAAGCCGAGGCTTCCATCCAGCGCACATCCTCCGCATCACCGGTGCGGCACTTATGATAGATAGGGTCGCCGGTGCGGACATCGGTGCAGACCACAAAGTAATCCATGGGGGATTCCCGGAAAGCCTTGTCATCGAACGGGTCGAGCTTTTCGGGCACCTCGTGGTAGCAGAAATCCTCGCTGTACAGGTTGCCGGTGCGCAGCAGGTTGCGGAAGCTGGCATAGCGTTTGTCGTTGCAATAGGTGGTGTTGTAGCGGATGGTCCGCCCGATCTGGTGGGATTTGTAGTTGCAGCCGAACACTGCTCCCGCCGAAACACCTACCATGCCGTCTACCGTGATGCCCTGCTCCATCAGAACATCCAGAACACCGGCAGTGAACATGCCCCGCATGGCACCGCCTTCCAGGATCAATCCGGTCTTCATACGCGTGATACTCCTTCTCCTCACAATGCATCCCGCCCGAACAGGCGGCAGGATGCAGAAAACGGGCACCTTTCCCTGTGCCCGGAGCGCCCCGGAAATCCACCCGGAGCCGTTGCTTCCAGTATACTCAAATTTTGCTGAAAAACAAGAGAGAAAATGCCAAAAGACCTTGAAAACAGGGGGGCAAATCCGGTATACTAGGTAAAATCAAAATGCAGTACCAAAGCTTGGAGGAAGAGACGGATATGAAACTGCTGGAAGAACGCATTCAGAGAGACGGGATCGTGCGCGAGGGCAATGTGCTGAAGGTGGATAGCTTCATCAACCACCAGATGGACATCCCCCTGTTCCGCGAGATGGCAAAGGAGTGGAAGCGCCTGTTTGCAGGCAAGCCCGTCAACAAGGTGCTGACCATTGAGGCCAGCGGCATCGGCATTGCCGCTGTGGTTGCCAGCGAGTTCAATGTTCCTGTGGTGTTTGCCAAAAAGTCCATGAGCATCAACCTGGATTACGACAACTATGAGACCAAGATCCAGTCCTTCACCCACAAGAAGATCTACAACGTCATTGTCTCCAAAAAGTTCCTCACCGCAGAGGACCATGTCCTGATCATCGATGACTTCCTGGCAAACGGCTGTGCCCTGATGGGCCTGCTGGATCTGGCCAAGGAGGCCGGAGCTACGGTTGAGGGCATTGGCATTGCCGTGGAGAAGGGCTTCCAGCAGGGCGGCGAGCTCATCCGCAGCAAGGGCATCCAGCTGGAGAGCCTTGCCATTGTGGAATCCATGAACAGCGAGACCGGCGAGATCAAGTTCCGCGAGCAGCCGCACCAGAATTGAAAACAAGCAATTCAAGACCGCTTCGGCGGTCTTTTTTGCTGCCCATTTTCAGGCCCCGTCAAAACTGTCGCCGTCAGCGGGGAGGTCGGCGGCGGTCTCTGCTGTGGAGGCAGCCGGGGCTTCCGTGGTGCGGAGCACGCCCCTGTACACCAGCGTCTGCTCCAGCACTTCGGCACAGACCGGGGCCGACAGGCTGCCGCCCGCGGTCGTCCAGCTGTGGGGTTCGTCCAGGCAGACCAGACAGAGAAACTGCGGGTCGTCGATGGGAGCCACCGCCACAAAGCTGGCAATGCGGGCTTTTTCGTCGGCGCTGTCCAGCTTCTGGCTGGTGCCGCTTTTTCCGCCTACCCGGTAGCCCGGGATCTGAGCGTTCCGTCCGCCGCCGTGGAGCACCACGGCCTCCATCATCTCCCGCATGGTCTGACTGGTCTCTGCCTTGAGCACCTGCCGTTTGCAGACAGGGGAGAACTGCTCAATGGTACTGCCGTCCGGGGCCAGGATCTCCGAGACGACGTAGGGATGCATCAGCTTTCCCCCGTTGACCACGGCGCAGACTGCCGCCGCCATTTCCAGATAGGAGATTTTGCTGCTCTGCCCAAAGGCACAGGAGGCCAGCTCCACCGGGCCCATCCGGTCGGCGGTATAGTACAGGCTCTTTTTCGGCTCGGCGGGCAGGTCGATGCCGGTGGGCTCCCGCAGGCCGAAGGCGGCAAAATAATCGCAGAAGGCCTCCCTGCCCAGTCGGCCCCCGATCTGGATGAAGCTCTGGTTGCAGGAATTTTCCAGCGCCTGGGTCACGCTCTGGGCCCCATGGCGCTTGTGGTTGGCACAGTGGAAGCGGGTGCCTGCCACCGAGATGGATTCCCCGCAGTAAAAGCTGGAATGCTTTGTGATGGCTCCGGCATCCAGCGCCGCCGCGCAGGTGATGAGCTTGAACACGCTGCCCGGCTCGTACAGGTCGCTGACGGCCTTGTTCCGCCACTGGGTCTGCTGGGCCAGCTGCAAAGCGGCCTTGCGTGCATCACCGGTCAGGGCCTCCACGGCGTTCCGGGCGGCGGTGTCGGCAATGACGCGGGGTTCGTTGGGGTCGTAGGAGGGCGTGGTGGACATGGCCAGCACGGCCCCGGTGTTCACATCCATGACGATCCCCACGGCCCGCGCCGCCACATGGTGCTCCTGCACAGCGTAGGACAGCGCGTTTTCAAGGTAGTGCTGGATACAGCTGTCGATGGTGAGCCGCAGGCCGTCCCCCTCGGTGGGAAAACGCTCGGTCTCGTAGCTCTGCTCCAGTGTGTAGCCCCAGGCGTTGACAGCTGTGAGCACCACGCCGTTTTCTCCGGTGAGCAGATCGTCATATTTCAGTTCCAGCCCGGCCACCCCTGCGTTGTCCACATTGGTGAACCCCAGCACCGAAGCCAGAAACGCGCCCTGCGGATACCAGCGCTTGCTGTCCTGATTGATGCGGATGCCGGTGATGCTGTTTTCTTCGCAAAAGTCCCGCACGGCATCGGCTGCGGCGCGGTCCACCCGGTAGCGGAGCAGGCAGTCGTTGGAGCGGCGGTCGCTGAATTTTTCCAGCAGGGCCGCTTCGTCCAGCGCTAAGATCTCCGCAAGGCCGTGGGCGGCAAGGGTGATTTTCTCTTCCGGCATCTCCCGGGGCGAGGCCCGCAGGGTCCAGCAGCTGCTGTTGGCGGCCAGCAAAAGGCCGTCGGCGCTGTAAATGCGCCCCCGGTCTGCGGGGACCACGGTGTCCCGCAGCTGCTGGCCCTGTGCGCGGTCGGCATAGAAGCCGTCGGTGCGCACCTGCAGGAAAAAGAGCCGCACGGCCAGCCCCAGGCAGACGGCACAGAACAGCACCGCCACGGCCCGTGCCCGGCGGCGGAATCCCCGCTCGGGCAGGGTGCGGAGAACTTTGGGCATAGAAACTCTCCCTTCTTGAATAAGCCCTGCTCTGTCCAACCTCTCAGTCGCAGGCTTCGCCGCGACAGCTCCCCTAGTAGGGGAGCCCTTGGCATAAGATTTACTTTTCAATCTGGTCGCTGACGCTCCAAAACCAGTATCTGCTTATCCTTACGCAGAACCTCAAGAAAATAGACTAGCAGCCCCGGTTTTGACATACAATAGTGAAACTGGGGGTGACGAGATGAAAGAAGCTGCGGCACTGCCGCGGGGCGGGCGGCACAAGGCACCGCTGCGGCCGCTGCCGGCCATGGACCTGCCGTTTCTGGTGCTGGTACTCACGCTGGTGGGGTTCGGGCTGGTGATGCTGGGCAGTGCGTCGGGGGCGGTGGCCCTTTACCGTCGGGGCGATGCCTTTGCCTACCTGCGCCCCCAGCTGCTCTACGCTGCCATGGGCATTGCGGGGCTGTGGCTGGCCAGCCGGGTGGACTACCACATCTTCCACAAATTGGCCTGGCCGCTGCTGGGGGTCTCGCTGGTGCTGCTTGCGGTGGTGCTTTTTATGCCGGAATACAACGGCTGCAAACGGTGGCTGGTGCTGCCGGGGGTGGGTACCCTGCAGCCAAGCGAGATCGCAAAATTTGCCGTGGTGCTGGTGTTTTCGCACATCATCTCGCTGAACCATGACAGGATGCGCAGCTTTGCGGTGGGGGTGCTGCCCTTTGTGCTGGTGCTGGGGGTGGTGGCGGCGCTGATGCTGCTGGAACCCCATCTTTCGGGCACTTTGCTGATCCTGGGCATCGGGGCAGTGTTGATGTTCGTGGGCGGCACAGGTCTGCGGTGGTTCGTGCTGGCGGGCGTGGGCGGGGCGGCCGCCATCGGGGCGGCGGTGGTCGTTATGCCGGACCTTGTGCCCTACGCCGCCGACCGCCTGCGCTCCTGGCAGGACCCTTTTGCCGACCCGCTGGGGGACGGCCACCAGACCATCCAGAGCCTGTACGCCATCGGCTCCGGCGGAGCCACCGGCCTGGGGCTGGGGAACAGCCGCCAGAAGCATCTGTTTGTGCCCGAACCCCAGAACGACTTCATCTTCTCCATCGTCTGCGAGGAACTGGGCTTTGTGGGGGCCTGCGCCGTGGTGCTGCTGTTCGTGCTGCTGCTCTGGCGGGGCATTACCATTGCCGCCCATGCTCCCGACCGTTTTGGGGCGCTGCTGGTGGTGGGCTTTACCGTGCAGGTGGCCCTGCAGGCTGTCCTCAATGTGGCCGTGGTCACCAATACCATCCCCAACACCGGCATCAGCCTGCCCTTTTTCTCCTCCGGAGGAACGAGCCTGATGATGTTGCTGGGCGAAATGGGTATTGTCCTATCCGTATCAAGAGGTGAGACCTGACGGAATAGAAAACATAAAGTTGAATTGCCAAAGGCTCTCCCTTTGGGAGCAACGACGACGACCACCGCCTGCGGCGGAATGAGGGAGGAGTTGTTGGGGCCGCGGCCAGCAGGACGCAAGCGCAAGGGTTTGCGCGAAGCGGATGCTGGGAGCCGCAACCCGGTGCTGGCGCAAAGCGCCTGAGAGGGCGAGGATGCTATAAATTACAAAACAAACTTGTCCGCCTCACACTCCGGCCCTGTTTTGCATACGGTGGGGTATCTTTTGCGGAATGGGGGCACGGACATGGAGGAACGGATCGTGGTGACAGGGGGCCGCCCGCTGAACGGAAGCGTAAAAATTCCGGCGGCGAAAAACAGCGTTCTGCCGCTTTTTGCGGCATCGCTGCTCTGCACGGGAGAGGTGCGGCTCCAGGCTGTGCCCCGCCTTGCGGATGTGGAACACTGCATGGCGCTTTTGCGGGGCGTGGGCTGTGCCGCCCGGTGGGAGGGCAGTGATGCAGTGCTCTCCGGCCCGCCTGCCAACAGCACCCTGCCGGGGCAAACAGCGGGACAAATGCGGGCCTCCATTTTGTTCTGCGCGCCCCTGCTGGCAAGGCTGGGCCGCGCCGAGACCAGCCTGCCCGGCGGGTGCCGCATCGGGGCCCGGCCCATCGACCTGCATCTGGCAGGGCTGGCAAAAATGGGGGCGGTGGAGCTGGAAGCGGGGGAGGGGCGGCTGGTGCTGACGGCTCCCTCCGGCCTGCACGGGGCCGAGATCACCCTGCGTTTCCCCAGCGTAGGGGCCACCGAGACGCTTCTGCTGGCCGCTGCCTGTGCCAGAGGCAGGACCATCCTGCGGGGAGCGGCCCTGGAACCGGAGATCGCCGACCTTGCCGCTTTTCTGAACCGGTGCGGCGGCTGCATCGAGGGGGCGGGCAGCTCCACGATCCGCATCGAAGGGCGGCGGGGGCTTTCCGGGTGCTGTTTTTCGCCCCTGCCCGACCGTATTTTTGCTTCCACGCTGGCCTGCGGCTGTGCGGCGGCGGGCGGCCGGGTGGAACTGACCGGCTGCGCCCCTGCGCTCTATGCGCCGGTGCTGGAAATTCTGGGACAAATGGGGTGCCGGGTGGAACCGGCGGGGGATACGGTGCGAATTTCCCGCTTTGGGCGGCTGCACGGGGCAGGCCGGGTGTTCACCGGGGCCTATCCGGCCCTTGCCACCGATGCCGCCCCGCTGCTGGCGGCGGCAATGCTCTGTGCCGACAGCGAAAGCAGCATCGAGGACGTGATCTTTGAGCGCCGGTTCGGCTGTGCCGAGGGTTTTTGCCGCCTGGGCGCACAGGCCGAAGCGGCGGGCAGGGTGCTGACCATTGCGCCGGGCGGCCTTTTGCGCGGCACCGTGGTGGATGCCCCCGACCTGCGGGGCGGGGCGGCACTGGTGCTGGCGGGGCTTGCGGCCCGGGGAACCACGGTCATCACCCACCCGGCGCATATCGACCGGGGATATGCCGGATTTACAGAGATTTTGGCCGGTTTAGGGGCGCAAATTCGGAGGGAATCGGCCCCGGAAAACAGGTCGGCGAAAAAAACCTCTGTAAAAAAACAAATTTGTCTTGCAATCGGGGCAAAAAGATGATACGATACAGTTATATAAGTATAGTATCGAACTCTTCTTGTGCGAAAAGCGCAGGTTTACGATAACATATCCGATGGAGGACAAAAGTTATGGCACTCATGCTCGACGAAGAAATGGATGAAAATGTTACGACGATCAAGGTCATTGGCGTGGGCGGCGGCGGCGGCAACGCAGTCAACCGCATGGTCAGCGACGGTCTGCAGGGCGTAGAATTTATTGCAATGAACACCGACCAGCAGGCGCTGGCCAAGAACCATGCTGCCACCAAAGTGCAGCTGGGCTCCAAGCTCACCAAGGGCCGCGGCGCGGGCGCTGATCCCGAGATCGGCCAGCGTGCTGCCGAGGAAAGCAAGGACGAGATCGCAAATGCCCTGAAGGGCTCCCAGATGGTCTTTATCACCGCCGGTATGGGCGGCGGCACCGGCACGGGTGCGGCTCCCGTTGTGGCTGAGGTGGCACACGATCTGGGCATCCTGACCGTGGGCATCGTCACCAAGCCCTTCTCCTTTGAGGGCAAGCGCAAGATGGGCCTGGCAGAGCAGGGCATTGCAAACCTGCTCATGCACGTTGACAGCCTGATCGTTATCCCGAATGAGCGCCTGAAGATGATCAGCCAGGAAAAGATCACCCTGATGAACGCCTTCCAGGCTGCCGATAATGTGCTGCGTCAGGGCGTGGAATCCATCTCTGCTCTGATCAATGTGCCCGCCTTCATCAACCTGGACTTTGCAGATGTGCGCTCCATTATGAAGGATGCCGGTTACGCCCACATGGGCGTGGGCAGCGCCAAGGGCGCAGGTAAGGCAGAGAACGCCGCCAAGGCTGCGATCTCCTCTCCGCTGCTGGAAACCAGCATTGCCGGTGCGCACGGCGTGATCATCAACATCACCTCCAGCCCCGATATCGGCCTGGAGGATGTCGAGACCGCTGCCGGCCTCATCACCCAGAGCGCTCACCCCGATGCAAACATCATCTGGGGTACTGCGTTCGATGAGAACCTGTCCGATGAGATGCGCGTTACCGTTGTGGCCACCGGCTTTGACAACAAGGCCGCCGATGGCCTGCGCAGCAGCCTGAACAATGCCGCCGGTGCCGGTGCTTCCACCCCCAGCGCAGTGTTCAGCTCTGATGTGTCCGGCGCGGGTGCCGCAAAGCAGCAGCCTGCTGCCGCCGCAAACAGCGCTGCAAAGCCGGTGGAGGAAGAGAGCAGCGACAACCGTTACTACGACGAGCTGCTGGCGATCCTGAATAAGCGTAAGTAAGCAACAGTGTGAACCGCCCGGGAGGGGGCGTGGTCTCTTGCGCGCGTGAGCGGGAGGAGCAGAGATGGTACCAAACGACATCTGGCTGCGCACCGAATGGCTGAGCTGCCGCAGGACCAGTGTGCTGCGCTGTGTGGAGCGTTATTGTGCCGCCGCTGCCCGTGAATACCGCCGCGCTCTGCGCAGGGTGCAGGAAGTGGAGGAAACGATGGCGCAGGTCGAACCGGAAACCGGGAGACGGCTCCCGAGCCAGCCCGCTCAGGCGGAGCTGTTGAACCGCCGTCTTGCCGCTGCCAATGCGGAGATCCGCCGTTACCAGACCCGGCTTTACGCCTGTGAGCGGGAGATGGTGGCACTTCGGCAGGAGAACGCCGAGCTGGAAGCTCTGTGTGAGCAGGCGCGGGCAAACAGTTTGCTGCCGCCCGTGCCCCCGCAGCCCAAGGTGCTGGAACAGCCCGGCCTGCCGGTGATCGTGTTCCACCCGGCGGCGGATGCCCCCAAGGCAGAGCAGCCCCAGCCGGATGCTGTACCGGAACAGAGCGCACCGCCGGAACCGAAGGAGGAACGCTGTCCCTTTGCGCAGCCGGACTGGAAGCCCACCACGGCGCTCGACCATCAGGCGGTGGATCTGGTACATCAGCTGGAAAGCTTAATGACTGTATAACAAAAAGACGATGCACAAACGCTGTGCATCGTCTTTTTTGCATCTTGGGGATGTTACCGCACGGCGCTGGTGCGGTGTTCCATGAGGTAGGTGGCCTTCAGGTCGGCAATGTGGAGCTTGACGGCAAGCGGGTATTTGTCGTAAGCCTCTGAGATGGCAAAGCAGCCGCCCTTGGCCGCATCGTCAAAGCCGCCCATGTGCCAGCGGATGGCTACCGCTTCCTCGACCTTCAGCTTCATAAACCGCTCGATCAGGAACACGCTCTTCTCGCCGTGGCCATAGGGGAACAGATCCTCCACGCTGTAGCTGGGCACCTTTTCCCACTGGCCGGTGGCATCGTTCTTTACATTGCGGGTGCCCTTTTTGTAGTAGTTGGCCTTGCACAGATCGTGCAGCAGAGCACAGATGGCATAGCTCTCCTCACTCTCGCCCTCGGTGAAAAAGCCTTCGTGGAGGGCATGGTAGACGTTCAGGCTGTGCATGCACAGGCCGCCGTCACAGGCCCCGTGGAACCGGGTGGAGGCCGGAGCTGAGAAGAAATCCGTCTTGTTGTCCAGCCAGTCCAGCAGCTTTTCGCTGCCCGGGCGGGAGACATACTGATGCCAGATCTGCAAAAACTCCTCGCGGTAGTCCATCTTACAGCTCCAGATCTTCCAGAATGCCCTTGAGGATGGCCAGCTCTTCGCCGCTCAGGGAAATGCCCTTGCCCATGCGGGTGCCGTCCGGGGACCAATCACGGATGTCGTACTTGGGTTCGCCGTCGTTCCAGCTGATGAGGTTGAGCTGACGCTCCCAGCCGCGGGGACGCTGAGACAGCACTGCAATGCGCTGGACCACTTCGTATTTGATTTCTGCCATGTTTCCTTACCTGCCTTTGCTTTGTTTGTTATCATAATATAAGAACGCGGCGAAGATTTCAACAGGTAATTGAAAAATAATTTGAAAATTTTGAATTTACTTGCAGGAGCCGCAAGCGATATTCACAGAACGGCACGTTCTGTCAAGGGCTCCCCCGCCGGGGAAACTGGCGCGCAGGGCGTGACGGAGGAGGTCAACCATAAGGCTCCTCTTCCCGCAGGCGAACCAGTTCTTTTACCGCCTCCGGGTCATCCGGTGCGGGCTGGCGGCTGTTTCGCTTCTGCTCAGTGCTGAACAGCCCGGGGGCATACTGCGCCATTACCCCGGGTGTATTTCCTGCCAGAAATTCCCTGGCGTTTTTCTGCATACAGGCTGCCGGTGTGCCGTCTGTCATAGGGATTGCCTGGATTGGCGGCAGATCCGGTTCCGGCGGCGGCAGCTGCACCTCCGGGCTGTCCGGCTGGCTGGGCAGTGCCCCCAGCGGCGGGCTCACCCGGCTGGATGTGGGGCCGACATGCTTTTGCTTGTGGGACATAAGAAACACCTCCGCACTTAATGTGTGCGGAGGTGTAGTCGTTTATGCGGGAAAGGGGTGAAACCCCTCAGTCAATGCTTCGCATTGCCAGCCCCCCTAGTAGTGGGGCCTCTGGCGTTGCATGGAGTTTGGTGAGTTCCCCTTTGTGCGCAGGCTGAACCGCTCCGCCAAGGCCTCCCCTACCAGGGGAGGTGGCAAAGCCGATAGGCTTTGTCGGTGGGGTTACGTCACAATCTCCACCCAGCTGCCCCCGCTCCGCTCCTTATGCACGACCACCTGCCGGTCGATGCGGTCCTTCAGGGCGGCGACATGGGAGATGATGCCCACCAGTCGGTCGCCTTCGGTCAGGCCGGAGAGCACCCGGATGGCCTGTTCCAGCGATTCCTCATCCAGCGAGCCGAAGCCCTCATCGAGGAAGAGGGTGTCCAGCCGGATGCCGCCTGCGGTGCTCTGGACTTCATCGGAAAGGCCCAGGGCCAGCGCCAGCGAGGCCTTGAAGCTCTCGCCGCCGGACAGGGTCTTGACACTGCGGCGGGTGCCGTTGTAGTGGTCGATAACTCCCAGGTCAAGGCCCGACTGGCTGCGCTGGTTCTCGGCACCGATGCGCTCCAGCTCGTACTGGCCCGCCGTCATCTGCATCAGGCGGGTGTTGGCGTGGACAAGGATGCGGTCGAGGTAGTTCATCTGGATGTAGGCCTCCAGCCGGATCTTCTGCTTGCTGCTCAGGGTGCCGCCTGCCGTGGAGGCCAGTGCGTTTACCCACTGCCAACGGGCATCCAGCGCGTCCCGCTGGTCGGCAAGCTTCCGGTGATCGGCCAGCGCCCTCCGGTTGGGGAGCAGCCGGGCGTTCAGGTCTTTCTCCTGTGCGGCAAGGACTTTGCGCCGGGCCAGCAGCTCGTTCTGCTCTGCCTTGAGCGCCGCGATCTTCTGGGGCTGCGCGATCTGCTCCGCAGCCTGCCGGGCTTCCAGTGTCTGCACCGCAGCTTGGGCGGCGGCAGCAGCCTGCTGGGCTGCCGTCACCTGCGCTTCCAGAGCGGTGCGCTGCTCTGCCTGCGCTTTGCGCTGGGCTTCCAGCTCTTTTTTGCGGCGGCAGTCGGTATGGTTTTTGGTCTGGCGCTGCTTCAGGTCAGTCTGTGCGGTGTGCAGAGCATCATTTTCCTCGGCCAGCGCAGTCTTGAGCAGGCTCACGGTCAGGGGCACCGGCCCCTCGGGCGAAGTGAACCGTTCGGGCAGGAGCGCTTCGGCATCCTTCCGCAGCTGGGCACGGCCCTCCTGCTCCCGCGTCAGCGCTTCCCGTGCGGCGGCACTGGCCTCCTGTGCGGCGCTGTCGGCCTGGGCGGCGGCCTGCTTGGCTTTGTTCACCTGCACTTCGGTGGGAGCGGTGCGGGGCAGGTGGGCTTTGGCCGGGTGGTGGGTGCTGCCGCAGACAGGGCAGGCGGCTCCCTCTTCCAGCGTCTGAGCCAGCAGGCCCGCCTGCGCATCCAGAAAAGCACGCTCCAGTGTGTCACGGGCAGAATGGGCCTCGGTCTGTCTGCCCGCCGCCTGCCGGTAGGCCTCCTGCGCGGCGCGTGCGGCGGTGTTCCGGTGCTGGCACTCTGTCAGGCTCCGGGCCAGCTCGTTCAGTGCGGTTTCCCGCTGGGCAAGGCGGGCCGCTTCGGCCTCCAGCTCCACCCGGCGGGTGTCGGCATCGGCCAGAGCGGCAAGCTCTGCTTCAGAGGCCGTGAGTGCCGCATCCAGTGCTTCCAGCGTTTTGCGCCGGGTGCTGGCCTTGGCGGATTCCAGCTGGGCGGTGCTTCGGGCCTTGGCCAGCTCTCCGGCAACCTCCTGTCGCTGGCGCTCTGCCTGCTCTGCCGCGCCCAGCGTGGTCTGTAACCTGCTCAATTGCTTGTCCAGCGCAGCCAGCGCGTCTGCGGCCTGTGCGGCGGCGGCTTCCTGCCGGGCGGTCAATCCCTCCAGCAGGGTGGCCACTGCGTCCGGCGGCATCTGCGCCGAGAGTGCCCCCAGTGCTTCTGCCTCCGGGTCTGCGGCATCATACGAGATGCCCGCAAGCACTGCGTCCAGCTTTGCATTCAGGGCGGCGCGTTGGGCTGTGAGGGCGGAGTTTTCCTCGGCCAGCGCTTCCTGCAGTTTCTGGTAGCGCTGGGTGCGGAACAGCTTCCGGAAGATCTTGCTCCGCTCCTCAGTGGTGGCGTTGAGCAGCCGGGTGAACTGCCCCTGCGCGATCATGGCGATCTGGGAAAACTGGTTGTAGTCCAGCCCGATGATATCAATGACAGCGCAAGTTACCTCCTTGGCTTTGGTCACAGGCGGGCGGCCGTCGGCATAGGTCAGGGCGGCATCCGCCTTTTCAGTGGTGAATCCCTCGCCCCGGGCCTTGGGGCGCAGATACTCCGGGTTGCGCCGGACGGTGTACCGCTGCCCCCGCACCTCAAATTCCAGCTCTACAAAGGTGGGGGTGCCGGGGTCTGCATATTTGCTGCGGAGCATGGCCCCATCCCGCACGCCGCCGCTGGAATGATCATACAGGGCGTAGGTGATGGCATCGAACAGGGTGGTCTTGCCCGCGCCGGTGTCACCGGTGACAAGGTAGAGCCCGCCTCTGCCCAATTGCTCCAGCGGCAGGGTGGTGGTGCCTGCATAGGGGCCAAAGGCCGAGAGGGTCAGCTTGAGCGGTCTCATGCGTCCTCCTCCTTCCAGATGCTTTCAATGAGCTGCTGGCAGAATGCCGCCTGCTCATGGGTCAGGGGCTGGTTGTTCTGCAGCTGGTAAAAATCCGCAAAGTGCTCCAGCGGTGTTTTCTGTTCGGCCTTTGCAGGGGCATCCAGCTCCTGCCGGGTCTGGGTGCGGCGGTTATCGTAATCCAGCCGCATCAGGTTGGGGTAGATGACCCGCAGGCGGGCCAGTGCCTCGGGGATGTCCTGCTCATCGGTCAGGGTGATGTGCAGGTAGTCATCCACGGTAGTGCCCTCGTAATTGCGGCGGTCGGTCAGCTCCATGTAGCTGCCGCGCAGCTCCCGCAGATCGTGCCGGGGCACCAGCGGTTCGGCGGCAATGGTCACGCTGCCCTTTTCGCCCAGCTCCACAAAGGTCACGCTCTTGTGCTGGCTGGCCTCCGAGAAGGAATATTTCAGCGGCGTTCCGCAGTAGCGCAGGGTGTCCCGGCCTACCTTCTGGGGGCTGTGCAGATGCCCCAGCGCCACATAGTCGAACTTGTCGAACAGGGCGGCATCCACCCAGTCGATGCCGCCCACGCTGGGCTCCTCGCTCTCGCAGGAGGCAGCTCCTGCCACGAACTGGTGTGCCACCAGCACACTGCGGCGGGCCGGGTCAGGCGAACAGTGATCCAGCACGCAGGCAAGGGCATCGTTGTAGCTCTCAATGGGCGCGTCCGGCCAGACGTGCCGCACCATGGCGGGCTTCAAAAAGGGCAGTAAGTACAGATCGACCGGGCCGTGTGCGTCGGTGAGGGTGATGGGCTCCGGCGGCCCGGAAAACACCGGTGAAACGTAGACCCTGCTTTCGGCCAGCAGGGCAGAGCCAAAGGCCACCCGGTCAGCGGAATCGTGGTTGCCCGAGATGGCGAACACCGGCAGCTCCCGGCGGGAAAGCTCGGTGAGGAACCAGTCCAGCAGGCGGACCGCCTCGGCAGGCGGCACGGGTTTGTCGTACAGGTCACCGGCCAGCAGCACGGCATCCACGGGGCGGGAATCGAGCAGGGATAAGATCTGCTCTAAAATATAGCGCTGGTCGTCCAGCATGGAGAACTCGCAGACCCGTTTGCCCAGGTGCAGGTCGGAGAGGTGGAGAAAACGCATGGGGAAGCCCCCTTTCTAAAAGGATGGCTCTATTATACCACGGAATGTTCTCTTTTGCGTGCCAAAAGAGAACCAGAAAAGCACCCGCTACTTTCGAAGCGCGGGAGGCACGAACTAGGGGCTGCTCGCCCCTAGTAACCCCAAAGCAGAGGACTCCGAACAAAAATGCTGGAGATTCCCGCCTGTCGGCGTGAAGATCTCTTAACCGCATTTTTGCCCGGAGCCGATTGAAATTTTTAACTAGCGGGGAACAGCTTCTCCCAGGTGGCCTTACCCACGGCACCGTCGGCGGTCAGGCCGTTGCGGCGCTGGAACCGCTGAACAGCGGCGGCAGTCCGGGAGCCGAACTTTCCGTCCGTGCCGATCTTCTCCCCCAGCGTGTTGAGCTTCTGCTGGATGAGCCGGATGGTGCCGCCGGACATGCCGGTGCGCATCACGATGCCGGGATAGGGCACCGCCAGCCCGTGCTTTGCGGTGTACTTTGCGTAGAGGACGTTCCAGGTGTTTGCCCCGACTTTGCCGTCCATATTCATATTGTTCCGGAGCTGGAATTCTTTCACGGCATTTTCGCTCCTGGTGCCAAAGCGGCCGTCTGTGGTCAGTGCGGGGTAATAGCTGCACTGGTCACGCACGCCGTTCAGCCAGGTCTGCACCAGGGCTTCGTCCGGGCCGTAGGAGCCCTTTTGGATCAACGAATAATAAGCGGGGATCGCCATTGTGGTCACACTCCTTCCACGACAGCGTATGCAGCGCTGTGGGGAGGTGTGCCATAGCGTTTTTGCCCTCTCCGTCTTTGCTTCGCGCCTGAGAGGGCGAGGCTGTTTCGACCAGCACCTTATCCTCCCGGCTCGCCGTCACCCGCTGCCACCACTCCACACACTTGAACCGCACCACATACGACCCACACACCAGATCGTTTTCCTCCGGCAGGGCGTAGGTGCCGCAGGCAGAGCGGCACAGCCCCGGGTAGAGCACGCACCACCAGTTTTTGCCGTGACGGGCGTTGCCGCCCAGGTCGATGCGCAGAGCCAGATACCGCCCGGCGGGCAGGATGCCGGTGGAATAGCGGGTGGTATCGAAGTACATTTCCACCAGTTGTACCGTAACGGTGGAAAAGATCCCCCGTCTTGCCAGCACGGCCCGGGCCGTCAGCTCCAGTGCGGGCAGGTTCTCTGCCGCCCAGCGCAGGGCGGCAGGCTTGTCCTGTGCGGTGCAGTGGACATCGGCGTAGGTCAGAACAGCATCCCGCACGGCGAGCTTGACGGTCTGGTCGGCAGGGGAATCGCTGTCGGCCCGGATGTGGAAGCGCAGGGTGTCGGCACAGAGGAGGGCCCCGGTGTCCAGCTGTGCCTGCCCCCAGCGCAGAGCAGCAGGCAGGGCGCTCAGAAGCAGCGCAAGGGAAAGCACGGCGCACCCCAGCGCCATCTCACGGCGGGTGAGCGTGCGGGCAAAGAATGGCAGCATAAAAAACAGGCCCCTTTTCTGGAAATGATAACCAGAGAATGGGCCTGTTTGACACATTTTATTCTGATACTTGATTTTTACAGTGAAGTCTGACTGTAATGCCAAAAGCTCCCCCTTCGGGGGAGCTGGCAATGCGAAGCATTGACTGAGAGGGTTGTTCCTTTTAATTCTTCAGAGACTGCATGGGAGCCGGCAGGCGGCCGCCGCGGTTGATGAACACCGAGGGGTCACGCTGATTCACCGGCATGATGGGGCCATAGCCCAGCAGACCGCCGAAATCCAGGATCTCGCCTGCCTTGCGGCCGATGGCGGGAATGACGCGGACAGCGGTGGTCTTGCTGTTTACCATGCCAATGGCGGCTTCGTCGGCGATCAGGGCGCTGATGACAGCGGGGGTAGTGTCGCCGGGGATGATGACCATATCGATGCCCACCGAGCAGACAGCTGTCATGGCTTCCAGCTTTTCGATGGTCAGGCAGCCGCACTCGGCGGCGTGGATCATGCCGTCGTCCTCGCTGACGGGGATAAAGGCACCGGAGAGGCCGCCCACATGGTTGGAGGCCATCACGCCGCCCTTCTTCACAGCATCGTTCAGCAGGGCCAGGCAGGCCGTGGTGCCGCAGCAGCCGCAGGTCTCAAGGCCCATCTCTTCCAGAATGTTGGCCACGCTGTCGCCCACAGCAGGGGTGGGGGCCAGCGAAAGGTCAATGATGCCCGCGGGCACGCCCAGAGCCTTGGAGGCCAGATTGGCCACCAGCTGGCCCACGCGGGTGATCTTGAAGGCGGTGCGCTTGACCAGCTCCGCCACCTCGTCGATGGGAGCATCCTTGGGCAGCTTTGCCAGTGCGGCGCGCACAGCGCCGGGGCCGGAAACGCCGACGTGGATCTCACAGTCGGGCTCGCCGGGGCCGTGGAATGCACCGGCCATGAAGGGATTGTCCTCGGGTGCATTGCAGAACACCACCAGCTTTGCCGCGCCGATGCACTGGCGGTCGGCGGTCAGCTCGCTGGCCTTCTTCACGGCTTCGCCCATCAGCTTGATGGCATCCATGTTCAGGCCCGCCTTGGTGGCACCGATATTCACCGAGCTGCACACGATGTCGGTCTCGGCCAGTGCGCGGGGGATGGACTCGATCAGGCGGCGGTCACCGGCCGAGAAGCCCTTGTGCACAAGGGCGGTGTAGCCGCCCACAAAGTTCACGCCCACCTTCTTGCCTGCGGCATCCAGTGCCTTGGCAAAGTCCACGGGGTCTGCATCGGGGCAGGCACCCAGCAGCATGGCAATGGGGGTGACGCTGATCCGCTTGTTGATGATGGGAATGCCGTACTCGGCGCTGATATGCTCCACGGCGGGCACCAGATCGGCTGCCTTGGTGGTGATCTTATTGTAGATTTTTTCGCAGGCCTTCTTCGGGTCCGGATCAATGCAGTCCAGCAGGCTGATGCCCATGGTGACCGTGCGCACGTCCAGATTGTCCTGCGTGAACATCTCGATGGTCTCGAGGATGTCGCCGGTATTCATCATGCTCATAAGAGTATCCTTTCTGAACCTCTCCGTCATTGCTTCGCAATGCCGCCTCTATTCAGGGAGCTGGCGCAAAGCGTCTGAGAGGTCTTGTCTATTAGATGGTATGCATCGCGTCAAAAACTTCCTGACGGGTCAGATTGATCTGCATCCCCATCTCCTTGGCCAGAGCATCGGTGCGGGTGTGCAGCTCCTCATGGCTGACGCTGCACTTGGAGATGTCCACCAGCATGATCATGGCAAACATGCCCTGCAGAACACTCTGGGTCACATCCTCAATGTTGATGTTCAGCTCACAGCAAAGGGCGGCCACTTTGGCAACAACGCCCACGGTATCGTGTCCGATGACAGTGATAAACGCTTTCATATTCCTTACCCCCATTGTTTCTGGTAAAAACCCCTCAGGCGCTTCGCGCCAGCCCCCCTGGTAGTGGGGCCTCTGGCGTTGCGTGGAGTTTTGCAAGTTCCCCGTTCCGCACAAACTGTATCATTCTGCCAAGGCCGCCCCTATTAGGGAAGGTGGCAAAGCCGTCAGGCTTTGACGGAAGGGTTTAATTTCAGTATAGCAGATTTGCCGATTTTTGAACACTCTTTTTGGAAAAAAGAGCAGTTTTCAGGCGGAAAAGACATTCTATACTGCTTTGATGTAAAAAACAAGATGCAAAGCGGCGATTCTTGTGCTATACTGAAAAATAACAGCGGGGCGGGTACGCCCACCCGCGCAAAACAAAGGAGAAACGACCATGGAACAGCTTTTGAAGATTCTGGAAGACAATGCGCGGCTGCCCATTGAGGACATTGCCACCATGCTGAATAAATCCCCCGCCGAGGTGGCGGCTATGATCGACCTGGCCCGGGCGCAGGGCATCATCAAGGGCTACAAGACCCTTGTGGACTGGGAAAAGGCCGGGGTGAACCGGGTGGAAGCCGTCATCGAGCTGAATGTCAGCCCCAAGAAGAGCCGCGGCTTTGATGAGATCGCAGCCACCATTGCCGCCTTTGACGAGGTGGAGAGCGTGCTGCTGATGAGCGGCGGCTATGACCTGCAGCTGGTCATCAAGGGCCAGACCTTCCAGGAGATCGCCCTGTTCGTGGCAAAGCGCCTGAGCCCGCTGGACGATGTGCTGTCCACTGCCACCCATTTTGTCCTGCGCACCTATAAAAAAGAGGGCCGCCTGTATCAGGACGAAGAGATCGATGAAAGAGAGTGCACGGTTCTGTGATGGATTACGATAAACTGATCGCGCCTGCCGCACGGGAGATGCGCCCCTCCGGCATCCGCAAATTCTTCGATCTGGCCGCTGATATGCCCGAGTGCATCAGTCTGGGCGTGGGCGAGCCGGATTTCAAAACACCGTGGGCTGTGCGGGAAGCAGGCATCGAGAGCCTGGAGCATGGCCGCACCCGCTACACCGCCAACGCAGGCCTGAAAGAGCTGCGGGCGGAGATTTGCAGATATCTGGAGCGCCGGATGCACCTGCACTACGACCCCCTGCGGGAGGTGCTGGTGACCGTGGGCGGCAGCGAAGCTATTGATATGTGCATCCGCGCCATCGTGCAGCCCGGGGATGAGGTGATTATCCCGGAGCCCTGCTTTGTCTGCTATGAGCCCATCACCACCCTGTCCGGCGGTGTGCCGGTGCATGTGCCCTGCCGCCAGGAGGATGAGTTCCGCCTCAGGCCCGAGGCCCTGAAAGCCGCCATCACCCCCAAGACCAAGCTCCTTATCATGCCGTTCCCCAACAACCCCACCGGTGCGGTGATGGAGCGGGAGGATCTGGAAGCCATTGCGGAGGTCCTGCGGGATACCAACGTCATGGTGCTTTCGGATGAGATCTACGCCGAGCTGAACTACGGCCTGCGGCCCCATGTCTCCATTGCCACCCTGCCCGGCATGGCCGAGCGGACCATTGTGGTGAATGGTTTTTCCAAGACCTATGCCATGACCGGCTGGCGCTTGGGCTATGCCTGCGGCCCGGCTCCCATCATCAAAATTATGACCAAGATCCACCAGAGCGCCATTATGAGCGCCCCCACCACCAGCCAGTATGCGGCCATCACCGCCCTGCGGGAGTGCGACGGTGAGATCGACAAGATGCGGGACGAGTACAACATGCGCCGCCGCCTGGTGGTGCACGGCTTTAACTCTATGGGCCTGACCTGCTTTGAGCCGCGGGGTGCGTTCTACGCCTTCCCCTGCATCAAGAGCACCGGTATGACCAGCCAGGAGTTCTGCACAAAGCTGCTGGAGCAGAAGCATGTTGCGTTGGTGCCCGGCGATGCCTTTGGCGCATCCGGCGAGGGCTACTGCCGTGTTTCCTATGCTTACAGCGTGGAGCACTTGACCGAGGCCATGAAGCGCATCCGGGAGTTCCTGAAAGAAAACGGCATCAACAGCGGAGAGCAGTGAGGAGGAAGACCGATGGCAAAACTGAACTGCGTGACCGTTCTGGCCCCGGCCAAGCTGAATCTGGCGCTGGATGTAGTGGGCCTGCTGCCCAACGGCTACCATAACCTGGATATGACGATGCAGGCCATTACCCTGTATGAGCGGGTGGTGCTGCGCCGCAGCCAGAACCTGAGCCTGACCCTGCCGGGCAGCCCGGTGGCCGCCAACGATTCCAACACGGCCATCAAGGCGGCGCTGGCCTTCTTCCACTACACCGGCCTGCTGGCGGGTGTAGAGATCACCATTTACAAGAATGTGCCGGTGCGTGCCGGCATGGCAGGCGGCAGCGCCGATGCCGCTGGTGTGCTGGTGGGCCTGAACGTCCTTTACGGCGCAAAGCTCTCCATGAGTGAGCTCTGCGCGCTGGGGGCAAAGATCGGCGCGGATGTGCCCTTTGCCCTGATGGGCGGCACCTGCCGGGTGCAGGGCGTGGGCGATGTGATGAAAGCCCTGCCGCCCTGCCCGGACTGCTGGTTCACGGTGGTCATGCCCGATTACGGCGTTTCCACCCCGGAAGCCTTTGCCGCTTATGACAAAGTGGGCAGCAGCACCCACCCCGACTGCGAAGCTCAGGAAAAGGCAATCCGCGCCGAGGATCTGGCGGGTGTGTGTGCCGCCGCAGGCAACGCGCTGGAGGAATGCAGCGGTGCCAGAGACAACGAGGCCATCAAGACCGCGCTGAAAGAAAACGGCGCTGTCACTGCCCTGATGACTGGCAGCGGCGCGGCTGTGTTTGGCATCTTTGAGAGCGAAGAAGCTGCCCGAAGCGCCGCCGAGGCTGTCAGGGCGCAGTGGCCGCAGGTGTATGTGGCCCGGCCCGATCGGGGCGGCGCGCGGGTCATCAGCCCGAAGTGGATGCTGTAACATGTATAACCTCCTTTCCAATGGGGAAAACTGCCCAAAGGAAAGGAGGTCTTTTTGTGCAGACCTTTTATAAAGTGTGCCTGATCCTGATGATCATTGGCGGCATCAACTGGGGGCTTGTGGGCCTGTTCCAGTTTGACTTTGTGGGCTGGCTGCTGGGCGGCAGCAGCTCCATCTGGTCGCGCATCGTGTTTACGGTGGTGGGCGTGGCCGCTGTCTGCGGCATCCCGGGGCTGTTTGCAGAGGAAACGGAAGAATGAAAAACGGCTGCTGCACGGAAAATGTGCAGCAGCCGTTTTTGTGGATCATTCAGTTATCCCACCCCATCAGATCGGGCAGGGTAAGGGTCTCGTCCGAGCAGTGGGGGTCTGCGGGGCCGTCGGTGGGGGCAGTGGCCTTTTCCACAGCCCCCACGATCTCGCTGATGGCGGCGCAGTCCTCGGGCAGGTCGGTCTGGCTGCGGCCCGAGTGGGTGAACAGGATCTTGCCCAGATGGCCCACCACCAGCGTCAGCGGCAGCAGCTGAGGGGCTTTGGTGTCGTAGTGGTAACCGGCATCTCTGGCGGCCTTGTAGATCTTCTGGGCCGCAAAGCTCCAGCTCAACAGACCGCGGGTCTGCTCTACGCCCAGGTAGCCGTACAGCACGCCGGGGCCGTCGCAGATGACAGGAAAGGGGAAATCTGAGCCGTGGGTGGCCTTTGCCACCGCCTGCGCCGAGGAACGCACCACACAGACAAGCCGTGCCCCCTTGAGCTGGGGCAGCGTTTTCAGGTAGCGGGTGATATATTCGCGGCTGACAGGGTGGTCGAACCCGGGCAGGAAGATCATGCACAGCGGATGCTCCCCCTCGCACAGGGCGTAAAAATCATTGCCCGGCACCGTGGGGGTGTCGTAGGTGAAACGGGGGATGCTCGTCCCCACAAGATGTTCGCTTTTCATACCGCAATGCACATCCTTTCCATCATCACCAAAACCTCTCCGTTATTGCTGCGCAATGTCACCTCTCCTAATAGGGGAGCGGGCGCGTCAGCGCCTGAGAGGTCGTCCTATAAAAAAATCCACACACTGGCCTTGTGGCAGGCCAGCGGTGGATGCAATGCTATAAAAAGATCCCGCCCGGTCGTCTGCGGCAATCAAACCTACCCTTACGGACAGGTGGGTGCCCTGTCGCCGGATTCACGCTTCCTCATCGAACCTCCATGGTCGACCCATGGCGGGGAGGTCTGCAATCCGCCGGAGAACTCCGGGCTCCCGTTGAATGATTAGTAGGATCATATAAACCGCAACAAATCGCGCCGGGCAGGAAGTCTTGCCTGGGAATCTGTCTGTGCAGGGGAATTACTCGATCTCGAACTGGTCGCTCAGGCGCTGCTCAAACAGCTTGCTGACTTCCATCAGAGTCTCGTCATCCTCCACAACGTCCAGATATTCGCCCTCGCTGTCCTCGCCCACGCTCAGGATGACCAGCTGTGCGTCCTCGTTGACATCCTCTTCATCCTCTGCGTATTCGACAACTGCAAGGTAATGCACGCCCTTATGGTCCAGCGCATCGATCACTTCAAACGTGACCTCATTGCCGTCCTCATCCTCAAGAGTCATCAGATCGGGCTGATATTCCTCTTCGGTGTTCGGGTTCTTGATCTCTTCTGCCATAAGATACGTTCTCCTGTCTATCCAAACCCAATCAAAGGGATGGTACTCAAATAAAATTACGCACACAGCCCGGGATCTGCTGCGTTCCCGCCGTCCCTTGCTGTGCTTATAGTGTAGCGTTTTTTTGCCTGCTCGTCAAGATGTTTTTCACACAGAAAATGCACGACAAATTTTCACGCATTTCCCTCTCGCTTCCCGGGCAGAAATATGCTATACTGAATTCTGCGTATCTCCCGCGTGCGGGGGAACTGCTATCAGAATATGAACGGAGGGATCTGTTTATGAATAAGACCCGTGTCCGGCTGGCGGCGCTGCTGCTGGCCGTGAGTTTTGCACTGTCCGGCTGCAGCCTTGTGAAAAACATCGGCGGCAGCAGCGGAGCCGGAACAAAGACCATCACCCGCCCGGCGGTGGAATCGGCCGAGCTGCAGTTCACCCACCCGGCGGCGGGGGAACCCGTGGCGGTGTTCGATACCACGGCGGGTGTGTTCCGGGCGGTGCTCTTCCCGGAGCAGGCCCCGCAGGCCTACGATAACTTTGTGGGTCTGGTGCAGGCGGGCTACTATAACGGCCTGACCGTGACCCGTGTGGAGCAGGACTTTGTGGTGGAGGCCGGTCAGGGTGCTGACGGCAAGGGCACCACCATCTGGAACGGCAGCCGCTACCCGGCTGAGGCCACCGACAAGCTCCACCATTATTCCGGTGCCCTCTGCATGGCGGCGGACTCCTCCGGCAAGTGCGCCAGCGTCTTTTATATCATGTCCACTCTGCCCGGCGGGGATTCCATCACCCAGGAACTCACCGACCAGATGAACAGTGCAGGCTACCGCGCTGAGGTCGTCTCGGCCTATCAGACCGCCGGCGGCGCACCCTACCTCGACTACACCGATACCGTGCTGGGCCAGGTGTATGAGGGGATGGACGTGGTGGACACCATCGCTCAGGCCGCCGTGGATGAGAACCAGAAGCCCACGGAAACGATCACCATCAACAGCGTCAGCATTGAGACATATCAGGCGCAGTAACAACTGAAAATGACAAAACCGGCTTTCCCGTGGCAGCAGGAAAGCCGGTTTTGTGCTGAATGGAGAGAATGGGGGATATATCGGTCAGCGGGAAAGGCCGCTGACCCCACTGGCAATGACACCGCCGTCCATGACGATGTCCGTGCCGGTGAGATAACCGAGCCGTTCGTCCAGCAACAGGGCATACAGTGCGGCGATCTCTTCTGGTCTGCCGTTCCGCTTGAGGGCGGAATGGGCGGTAAAGGTCTGGGCTTCGGCGCTTTCCAACTGGCCCATGGGGGTATCAAAGTTGCCGGGGGTCACACTGAGGCAGCGCACCCCTTTGGCACCAAAGCGGGCGGCATCGGTTTTGGCAAACCAGATGACGAAATGCTTGCTGATGGAGTAGGCCACACCGGTGCGGGCGTTTTTGGGCATCAGGTTGATGCGAGCCATCATCTTTTTCAAAAATTTTTCCCGGTCGGTGCGGGCAAGGGGATAACTGTGTTTTGGCATGATGAATCCGGGGGCCAGATAGGCGCTCATGCTGGATGTATCAATGACACAGCCGCCAGAAACCATGACCGGATAGAAAGCATCATTGATGTTGACTGTGCCCAGCGCGTTGGCGCGCAGGATGGCTTCCGGGCTGCCCATGTGGGGACTCATGCCAGCAATGTGGAGCAGGGCTTTCACGGGGCCGCAGACGGCGGCGTGCTGTGCCAGCTTTTCGCAGGCAGAGCGGTCGGCAAGGTCGCAGGAAAAGGCTTCGGCTTCGTGTCCGGCTTCGGTCAGCTCGGCCACGGCGCTTTCCAGTTTTGCGGCAGTGCGGCCTACCAAAATTACATGATATCCGGCTTCACAGACCAGCTTGGCCGTGGCGCGGCCCATGCCGCTGCCGCCGCCGGTGATTACACAGACAGGCTTCATGGTGCACCTCCTCAGTGGATCTTGCCGTTGGCTTTGAGCCAGGCGGCGGTGTCGTGGAGTGTTTCGGCGTAGGGACGGGGGGCAAAGCCCAGCTCGTTCTTGGCTTTGGAGCAGTCAAAGGCGTTATTGCGCTCCAGGTTGTAGACCGCAAACTCCGTCAGAACCGGCTTTGTGCCCTTTTTTGCGGCCGATTTTTCCATCTGCTTTGCGGCAAGGTGGGCGAAGGAGAGGGGCAGATAGAACATACAGCCCTTGCAGCCGGTATCCTCTTTAAGCATCCGGCACATTTCCTTCAGGGTGACTTCATCATTGCTCAGGATGTAGCATTCACCTTTGCGGCCCTTGTCGGCGGCGGCAATGGTGCCTGCGGCCAGGTCCCGGACATCCACCATGTTGAAGCTGCCCGCCATGCCGATGGGCATTTCACCGTTGAGAATCTGGGTCAGGGTGCGGGTGGTCTGGCCGATGGCCGGGTCGTTGGGGCCGATGATGCCGCTGGGGTGGACAACGCAGGCGTTCAGGCCCGCGTGGGCGGCATCCAGTACCTTCTGGGTGGCCATGGCCTTGCTGCGGCTGTACCAGCCTACCACCTTTTCCTCTTCATAGGGGACGAACTGATTCACTTCCCGGATGGGCTGCCCGGCGGGAAGCTCAGGAATAGCACCGGTGGAGGAAACGTACACGAACTTCCTGCATTCCGGGTGGTGCTTGGCGGCGGCAAGCATATTCTCGGTGCCGCCCACATTGACGGCGATCAGCTTCTCGCTGTATTCCGGGTCGATGGTGACCATGCTGGCACAGTGGATGCAGACGCTCTGGCTGCCCTCGGGGATGTTGAAGAAGGCTTCGCAGTCCTCGGCGCTGCACAGATCGCCCTCAAAAACCTCGACCTCAGCGGGCAGATACTTGCGGGCAGGATCCCCCTTGAGGACGAAGGCCCGGATGTGCTCCCCCCGTTCGATCAGCTGAGTGCAGATGTTGATGCCCAGGAAACCGGCCGCGCCGGTCAACAGATAAGTGGTGTTGATGTTCATATTCATTTCCTCCCGCTTTTCTCTCAAAGTGTACGATACGGTTTACAGCATTGCGGCCAGACCCAGCCCCATGCTGTCGAACCCCTCAGAGACAGCCAGATAGGCATCCATCGTGTCCTCGTCGATACGGACGGGAGAAGAGGTGTTCCGGTTTTTGAGGCTGTTCAGAGTGGCAGCGAGTGCCAGACCGATGCCGTAGCTTGCACCGCCCTCAGTCAGGGTGTAGTAAGTATCCAGTGCGGTCTCGTCCAGGGTGGAAGCGGTCATGTTCTTGCGGTTCATCATGGTAAGTGTCCTCCGTTTTATGTTTGAATGTTTGTTGTTTGTTCTGTTGTGGAGCTCCGTGCTCCCTTGCGATGGCTAAAGGATACCCGACCAAGGTAAACGCAAGGTGAATATTTCTGTTTATCTTTTGTTTATCTTTGGGTGTATAATAGAGCCATACCATAGAAAGTGAGGAGAACGCCATGCTGAAAATTCTGGTTGCGGAAGATGACGTGAGCACCAACAAGCTGCTCTGCGCCATTTTAAAGATCAACGGCTATGAAGCAATCCCGGCCTTCAACGGCGAAGCGGCGCTGGACATCATCGACCACCAGCACATTGACCTGCTGCTGTGCGATGTGATGATGCCTAAAATGGATGGCTTTGCCCTGACCCAGGCCATCCGGGACGGCGGCAGCATGATGCCCATCCTGATGCTGACGGCCAAGGCCCTGCCTGAGGACAAGCACACCGGTTTTCTGGTGGGCACGGATGACTACATGACTAAGCCGCCGGATAAGACCGAGCTGCTGCTCCGCATCAAGGCTCTGCTCCGCCGGGCCCGCATCGTGGATGAGCATAAGATCACGGTGGGGGATGTGGTGGTGGATATGGACAGCCGCACGGTCCGTCGGGGGATGGAGGTGCAGACCCTGCCGCCCAAGGAGTTTGAACTGCTGTACAAACTGCTGGCCTACCCGGAGCGGACCTTTACCCGGATGGAATTGCTGGACGAGATCTGGGGCATCGACAGCGAGAGCGATGACAAGACCGTGAATGTCCACATCAACCGCCTGCGCAACCGTTTTTATGATTGGCCGGAGTTTGAGATCCAGACCGTCCGTGGCCTTGGCTACCGGGCCGTGAAGAAAGTGTGACCCAATGAAAAACGCATTCAACCGGCTGCGCAGCGGCATGGAGACCCTGAACCTGACCATGCTTCTGATCCTGAACCTCTTTTTCATGGTCTTTCTGCTGCTGGCCGTCTGCACCGTGCTGGTCCTAGCCGGTGTGGACGAGGGATTTCTCTATCACGATGGACAGGTCGAGCTCGGTGGTGCACTGGCCTTTGTCTATACCGTCTGCATCCTGATCGCTGTGAGCATGGTGGTGATGATACGGATGGTCTTTATCCACCCATTGCAGCAGAACATTGAGGCTATGAAAAAATTGGCAAATGGGGACTTTGCCGTGCGTGTAAATCACGCGGAACACGGCTACGTGCCCCGGGAGATGGTCGAGTTTGAGCAGAGCTTCAACAAGGCCGCCGAGGAGCTGGGCGGCACTGAAATTCTGCGGAAGGATTTTATCAACAACTTCTCCCACGAGTTCAAAACGCCCATCGTCAGCATCAGCGGTTTTGCCGACCTGCTGCTGGAAGAGCAGCTGCCGCCCGAGGATCAGAAGGAATACCTGACCATCATCCGGGACGAGAGCAGGCGGCTGGCCGACCTGGCAACGAATATCCTGACCCTGAACCGGGTGGAGAGCCAGACGATCCTGACCGACAAAGCAGCCTTCCCGCTGGATGAACAGCTGCGCCAGAGCGTGCTGGTGACCCAGCAGAAGTGGCGGCAGAAGGAGCTGGATTTTGATGCCGATCTTGCCCCGGCAGAGTACACCGGCAGCGAGGGGCTGCTGAAAGAAGTCTGGCTCAACCTGCTGGACAACGCCGCCAAGTTCAGCCCTGAGGGCGGCACCGTGGCCGTGAACCTGCGCAAAGCAAAAAACGCCCTGATGGTCTCGGTGACCGATCAGGGCGAGGGGATGAGCGCCGACACGCAGGCGCACATCTTTGAACAATTCTATCAGGGCGACACCAGCCACACCACTCAGGGCAACGGTCTGGGCCTTGCCATGGTGAAAAAGGTGCTGGAGCTCCACGGCGGCAGTATCCAGGTGAACAGTGCCCCCGGGCAGGGCAGCTGCTTTACCGTGACATTACCCATATAAACGAAAAAGAGACGCTGAAAAGCGTCTCTTTTTGCTTCCGGTTCAAATTTCGCCGGGGTGCTCCTTGCGCCAGGCGAGGTAATCTTCCAGAATGACCGTGGCGCTGACGGAATCCAGAATGGCCTTGCGGTGAGCACCAAAAGTCCCCACCTCGTCCAGGATATCGGCGGCTTCACAGGTGGACTGCCGCTCGTCCCACATCCGCACGGGCAGGCCGCTCCAGATCTGCAGGGTCTTGCCCAGCTTGCGGCTCTTCTCGGCGCGCTCGCCCTCGGTGCCGTCCATGTTGAGCGGCAGGCCCACCACAATGAGCTCTGCCTTCTGCTCCTGGGCAATGCGGCAGACCTCGGCAGCCACCTTGGGCCGGGCCTTCAGGGTGATCTGGGGGGTGATGGGCGTGGTCAGGAACTCGGTGGGGTCGCAGACCGCAAGCCCCGTGCGGCTGGCACCGTAATCAACTGCTAGAATCTTCATGGGGAAGTGCCCCTCCTGTTTTGCTGTTTTTCCTCAGTTTACCACAGAATAGATTTTTCTTCAATTTTGCGGTAAAATAAAGTGATTAAACCTCTCAGTCTCGCCTTTGGCTCGCCAGCTCCCCTAGTAGGGGAGCCCTTGGCATATTGGGTCAGTTCGGTGGCTTGGGCTGAGATGCAGAGAAAGTGAGAAAACAATGTTACAGCTACTTCTGGGCGGCTCCGGCAGCGGAAAAACAACGCTGTTGTACCAGCGCATCCGCACCCGGGCCGAAAAAGGGGAAAAAAGCATCCTGCTGGTGCCGGAACAATTCACTTCCAGCACCGAGGGCCGCATCTACCGTGAACTGGGGGATGCCCTGTCCGGCATGGTGGAGAGTTTTTCTTTTACCAGTCTGGCAGAAAAGATCCTTTCCACCGAGGGCGGCGCGGCGGTGCAGACCCTCTCTGACGCAGGCCGTGCCGTGCTGGTGCGCCGGGCGCTGGAGGAGCTGCAGGACAATGTCCACTATTATCACCGCCACCGGCGCAGTGCGGCCTTTTGCCAGATGGCGGCTCAGACCATCGACGAGCTGAAGAGCGCGGGCCTTTCTGGCCGGCAGCTGGCACAGCTGGCCGGTGTCTGCGGAGCCGAGAGCGGTAAGCTCAGTGAGCTGGCCCTCATCTTTCAGGGCTACGAGACCCTGCTGGCCCGCAGCGGCATGGACCCCTCTGACCGGCTGGAGCTGGCCGGAGCCCGGCTGGAGGAAGCGCTGGCCCGGCACAGCCTGCCGGAGTTTCTGCGGGACCGGGCGGTGTTCATTGATGAGTTCGATACCTTCAACGCCCCCAAAAAGCGGCTGCTGGGGGCCATGCTGGCGGCGCTGCCCAGCGTGACGGTGGCCCTCTGCGATGATGGTGCCCCCCTGCTGCCCGGTGACCTGAGCCTGTTCTCCGGGGCCAAGCAGGTGGCGGCACAGCTGCGCCAGCTGGCCCGGAAAAATGGGGCGGAGGTGGCCGTTCCGCAGCTTTTGCGCAAGGATCTGCGCCACCGGAACGCCCCGGGCCTTGCCGCAGTGGCAGAGCTGCTGGAAACCGGCAGCTGCACCGCGGATGCCCCGGCGGGCGAGGTGCGGCTTTTTGCCGCGCCCAGCCGGGAGGAGGAGGCCCGTGCCGCTGCCGGTGCCATCCGGCGGCTGATGCGGCAGGGCGTGCGGTGCGGAAAGATCGCTGTGGTCTGCCGCGATATCGCCAAGTATCGTGCCGCAGTCCGGTATGAGTTCCGGATGGCGGAGATCCCCCTGTACTGCGATGAACCCACCACACCGGAATTCAGCGCCCCGGCCACGGCGGTGCGGGCCCTGCTGGAGATCGCCCGGGGAGCCGACCTGACCGAGAACCTGACCACCCTTGCCAAGACCGGCCTGTGTGCCCTGAGCGAGGAGCAGGTCTGCGCGCTGGAAAACTATGCCTACACCTGGGCCCCTACGGCGGCGGCCTGGCGGGAGAAGTTCGAGCGCAGCCCCAAGGGCTTTGGGGAGCAGGAGCTGACCGAAGAGGACCTCCGCAACCAGGAGCGGGCAGAACATGCCCGTGCCCTGCTCGTGGGGGCGGTGGATGCATTCCGGGCCAAGGTGCGCGAGGTCAATGCCGAGGCCATCAGCCGGGCGGTGTATTTCTGCCTGAAAACGCTGGGGGCTGAGGAACAGCAGGCTGCTCAGGTAAAGGCCATCCGCGCGGGCCGGGGCATCCCGGCGGCGGAGGAAGCCGCCCGGGAGTGGAACATGGTCATGGGACTGCTGAACGAGATGGCCCATCTGCTGGGGGAGCAGACCGTTACCGTGGCCGAATACGAGGATCTGTTCGGGCTGCTGCTCCGCTCGTCCGACCTGGGGCACATTCCCCAGACCCTGGACGCGGTGGTGCTGGCCAGCGCAGGCAAGATGCGTCTGGACGCGCCGGACTATGTGTTCGTGCTGGGGCTGGCCGAGGGGGAATTCCCGGCCGCGCCCGGCGAGGTGGGTCTGCTGACCCACGCCGACCGCGATGCCCTGATGGCGCAGGAGATCGACCTGCCCGACTGCTTTGAGAACCGTGTGGTGCGTGAGCAGGTCTGCTTCTACAAGGCCCTGACTGCCCCTGCAAAGGGGCTGTGGCTCAGCTGGCCCAAGGGGCAGGGGCAGACCCTCTGCGCTGCGCTGGAACCCCTCGTGGAAGCGCTGGCCCCAGCTGCCCCGGAGCTGGAACTGACGGACCTTGCGGCCACTCCCGCAGATGGGCTGGACTGTCTGGGCGGCGGCTGGCCCCTGACGGAGACCGAGCGTGCCAGCCTGACAGAAGCCCTGCACACCCCCGGCGAGACCGAGCCGCAGGGCCTTGCCCTGCTGCGCCGGATGGCCGACACGGCCCCCCGGCAGGTGCATGACCTGCCTGCGCTGGAAGCGCTGCTGGGGCGGAAGCTGCGCATTTCGCCCAGTCAGCTGGAAAAATATTATACCTGCCGCTACGGCTACTTTTTGCAGTATGTGCTGGGGCTCAGGCCCCGCCGCCGGGCCGAGCTTTCCGCCGACCAGAGCGGCACTCTGATGCACTGGGTGCTGCAGATGGCGCTGGACCCTCACCCCGGCCCGGACAACCCCATGGCGGCGCTGCAGCCCTTTATGGAGCTGGACGATGAGGCCATGGCGAGCCTTGCCGCGCTGCTGGTGGACGAGTACGCCAAGCGCTATCTGCCTGAGGATACCGCCCGCTTTGCCTATCTGCTCTCCCGCCTGAAAAAGAGCATGACAAGCCTGCTGCTCTACCTGCGGGATGAGCAGCGGCAGTCCAGCTTCAAGCCCGTGGCCTGTGAGCTGAAGATCGGCCGGGGCGAGGATGCCGTGCCTGCCCAGGTGTATCACCTGTCGGACGGGCGCACCGTCCAGCTGGTGGGCACCGTGGACCGTGCCGACGAGTGGGTGGAGGAGGACGGCACCCGCTGGGTGCGGGTGGTGGACTACAAGACCGGCACCAAAAAACTGGACCTGAAGGAGGTCTACTGCGGTCTGGACTGCCAGATGCTGCTCTACCTGTTCAGCCTGACCCGGGATAAAAGCGGCCGCTTTACGGGGGCGGAACCGGCGGGTGTGCTCTACCTGCTGGCCGACCCGGCCCCTGAGGCCACCACCCGCGAAAAGGCGGCCCACAGTGTGGAATACAAGCTGGACGGTCTGGTGCGGGACGAGCAGAAGCTGTTCGATGCCATGGATGCCGACGAGACCGGAAGATACCTGCCCTTCTCCTATTACAAAGGCGCGCCCAGCCCCTACCAGAAGGACAAGCGGGCAGACATCGCCAAGCTGAACCGCATCCAGCTGCATCTGGATGATCTTGTGACCCGGATGGGCCAGCAGCTCTACGAGGGTCAGATCGCCGCCGAACCGCTGGTCACGGGCCGGAGCCCCTGCCAGTGGTGTGATTACGGCTTTGTCTGCTGCCACGAGACCGGCATCGGGGAGCGGGCGCTGGAGGCCCCCGCAAAGCCATTTGAGGCTCCCGGGCAGCCCGAAGAAGGAGAGGAGGAACAGGCATGAGTGAACCCAAGTGGACCCCCGCCCAGCGGGCCGCCATCGAGGACCGGGGCGGCGCACTGCTGGTGAGCGCGGCGGCGGGCAGCGGCAAAACGGCTGTTCTGACCGAGCGGGCTGTCCGGCTCATCACCGACCCGGAGCATCCCGTGGATGCGGACCGTCTGCTCATCGTCACCTTTACCAATGCGGCGGCGGCAGAGCTGCGGGCCCGCATCGGGCAGGCGCTTCTGAAGCGCAGCCAGGCGGAACCCGGCAATGGCGCGCTGCGCCGCCAGCGGATGCTGCTGCAGCGCGCGCCCATCTGCACCATCGATGCCTTCTGTCTGGACCTGCTGCGCAAGCACTTTCAGGCGCTGGATATCCCGCCGGACTTTTCCCCCGCAGACCCAGGCAGTGTGGAGCTCCTGCGGGCCTCTGCCCTGAGCGAGACGCTGGAAAATGCCTACCGCGACCCGGATTTCTGCGCCTTTGCCGACCTCTATGGCAAGGGCCGCACCGACCGTGCGGCGGGCGAGACGATCCTGCATGTCTACGATTTTCTGCGCGCCCTGCCCGATTACGACAAAAAGCTGGACGAATTTCTGGCTCCGTGGCAGGAGAAAAATGGATTTGCTGCCACCTGTTGGCATGATCTGCTGCTGGCCGAAGCTGCCCGCAGTGCCAGGGCAGCAGGAGAACTGTTCCGCGCCGCGCTGGCCGACTGCCCGGGCGACCGGGAGCAGGAGCTGGCCGATGCCGAGGAAAAGAAAACGCCCTCTGCCCGGGAAAAGGCAAAAAATGCCGTGCTGGAAAAATATACCGATGCACAGGAACGGCTGGACAAGGCTGCCGCCCTGCTGGGCAGGGTGGAACAGCTGGCCGTGGCGGGGGAGTGGACCCCGCTTTACGATCTGCTGACCCCCTATGTGCTGGGTATGGAGGAGCTGCCCGGCCTGAAAGGGATGAAAAAGCGGCTGAACGGCGAACACAAAAAAGTCATCCGCACACGCGCCGATGAAGGCGCGGCCCTGTTTGCGCAGATCCTTGAGCTGATCCCCTGCAGTGAGGAAGAGGCTGAGGCAGACCGCAGGGCCGCAGAGCCCCGCCTGCGGGCCCTGTTCGCGGCGGTGCGGGATTTCGATGCCCGGTTCTCGGCCAAAAAGCGGGACCGGAAGCTGCTGGAGTTCAGTGACTTTGAGCATCAGGCCCTCCGCCTGCTCCGTGACCCGGACGGCACCCCCACCGCGCTGTGCGGGGTCATCCGGCAGAACTACGCCGCCGTGATGGTGGATGAATATCAGGACACCAACGCCCTGCAGGATGCCTTGTACCGGTGCCTTGCATCCCCGGCGGGGGACGACCTCTTCCTGGTGGGAGATCTGAAGCAGAGCATCTACCGCTTCCGGCAGGCAGACCCCAGCATCTTCCGGGAAAAGCTGGACAGCTGGCCCGCCCTGCCCGGCGGCGCAGCGCGGCCCTGCCCGGCAGAGGGTACCTCCGGCACCGATGCCATGCTGGCGCTGGATGCCAACTTCCGCTCGGCTCCGCAGGTGGTGGAAGGAATCAATTTCCTGTTTGAGCGGCTCATGTCCCCGGAACTCGGCGACACGGCCTACGGCGACGGCCAGCGGCTGGTCTGCGGGGCACCCGGGGAATACACGGGCAGCGTGGAGGCGCATTTCCTGCCCGATGACACCGCCGAAACGGACGCGGGCTGGATCGCCCGGCGCATCGAGGAGATGGTGCAGAGCGGCGAGCCGGTGCGGGACGGCAGTGCCACCCGCCGGGTGCAGTACGAGGACTGCTGCATCCTGCTGGCGGCGCGCAATGATTTTCCGGCCTATGTGGAAGCGTTGACCGCCCGGGGCATCCCGGTGTATGCGGATGCCCGCGAAAACCTGCTGGATGCCCCCCACATCCGGCCCCTCATCGCCCTGCTGAAGGTCATTGACAACCCGGCGCAGGATATCTATCTTGCCGCCGCCATGCTGGGTCCGCTGTTCGGTTTCTCCGATGACGACCTTGTCCGCCTGCGGGCCAGAGCCGAAGAGATCCAGAAGCAGCAGGGGGAAAACGCCCCCCAGCGCATCAGCCTCTATGGTGCGCTGCTGCTCACCGTGAACAGCGGGGAAGACACCCCTTTTACCGGAAAAGTCCGGGCGTTCTATGCCCGGCTGACCGAGCTGCGCCGGATGGCCCGCAGTGCCCCGGCAGAACAGCTGCTGGAGGAGATCTTTGCTTCCACCGGCTACCTTGCCGCACTGGGCGTGATGGAAAACGGTGCCCGCCGCCGGGAGGATGCCCGGCGGTTTGCTTCCTTCTGTGCCGGGGCCGGCTCCGGCGGCATCTCGGCGCTGGTGCGGGCCATTGACGCTGCGGCGCTGGCAGGCTCCACGGGGCAGGATACCGTGCCCGGCGGCTCCCGCCCCGGCTGTGTGACCGTGATGACCATCCACCGCTCCAAGGGCCTGCAGTTCCCGGTGGTGTTCGTGGCCGACACGGCCCGTCGCTTCAATGCCGCCGATACCCGCCAGCCGGTGCTCCTGCATCGGATGTATGGGGCGGGCCTGCGCCTGCGCCCCGAGGAGGGCGAGGGCGCTTACAAGACGGCGGCTTACACGGCGCTCTCCAATGTCCACGCCGCCGAGATGCGCAGTGAGCAGATGCGCCTGCTCTATGTGGCGCTGACCCGCGCGCAGGATAAGCTGATCCTGACCGTGCCGCTGGGCATCGGGAAGACCTCCAACCCCTTTACCAGAGCGGCGGCCTTCCTTGAAGCCGGGGCGGGGCAGACGCTCTGCCGGCAGGCAAACAGCTTTGCCGACTGGCTCCGCGCGGCCCTGCTCGTCCACCCCAACGGCGGCCCTCTGCGCCGGCTGGCCGAGGATCTGGAACTGCCCTTTGCGGATACCGGGAGCACCATTACCCTGACGGTGCAGCAGGCGCTGCCCGAGGGCGTGGAGCCACCCGACCCGGAACTGGAGGAAAGGCCGCTGGCCCAGGCTGACCCGGCCCTGACCGAGACGCTGCGGCAGGGCTTTGCCTGGCAGTACCCTGCGGCGGAGCTGGCCCAAGTGCCCGCCAAGGTCAGCGTGACCGGCATCGTCCACAAGGCAGAGCAGACCACGCTGGAACGCCCGGGCTTTCTGGCAAAGGACGGCCTGACCGCCGCCGAGATGGGCACGGCCCTTCACGCCTTCCTGGAGCACGCCGATTTTGCGGCCCTTGCGGCGGCAAAACAGGCAGGTACGCTGGAAACGGCGATCCCCGCCGAGCGCGACCGGCAGGTGGAAGCAAAGCTCACCGCGCCCGAAATTGCGGAGAAGCTGGATGAAAAGCGCATCTGCCGCTTTGTGGAGAGCGAAGCCTTTGCGCGCATCCGTGCCGCAGATGAGGTGCTGCGGGAGCTGGACTTCATCACGGCCCTGCCTGCCGCCGAGGTGCTGATCGCCCAGGGCACTGCCCCCGCCGACAGCGCTGCCGTGGCACAGGCAAAGGTGCTGGTGCAGGGCATCGCTGACCTGGTGCTGGTGTTCCCGGATCACCTGGAGCTGCTGGATTACAAGACGGACCGCCGAAAATCCGAGGATGACTTCCTTGCCGCCTATCGCGCCCAGCTTGACCTCTATGCCCTTGCCATCAGCAAGCGCTTTGACCCGAAACCGGTGACCTATAAGGGCATCTACTCGCTGGAGCTGGGGAAGCTGATTGAGGTTAAGTAATATTTTTCCCTGAAATCGCGTAAAAGTGCTTGACAGGGCTTTGTGGGTGTGGTAAACTGTTCCGGTAAAGAAAGCAGCTACGGCCTGTGCCGCGCTCGCCTTGTGGGGTCGGAATCCCCGGGCTATACCCAAACACGGTTCGATTCTTTGAACGAACTGCGCTTTTGTGTGAAATTTCGCGCGGCTGTCCTGCAAATGGGCGGCCGCGTTTTCTATGCCAAATATTGCAACACTATGGATTATTGTTTGGAGGTGCATTCATTATCGCTACCGCTGGAAAGTCGAAGGAACTGGAGA
>OLXF01000077.1_pt1 | contig 36351 bp, 26 predicted proteins | sample 1673471 | NCBI WGS metagenome assembly OLXF01 (sample SAMEA103958113, study PRJEB25191) | human gut metagenome
TATAGGAAACGACCTCTCTCGAGATCAATATCCGGTCTTGGGAAGCGGGTTGTTGTTGAAGCGACAGACGGTGGTGACCCAGGTGGCCTTGGCCGTCTGCCACTCGTTGAGGTACTGACCACCCACATCAGCTCTGTTGATGATTTGGTAGCCGTTGCTCACGGTGCCAAGCACCTGCACACGCATGGTGGGCTTCACCACGGACGCAAAGCCGCTGGGCACGGTGCCGAACTCGAACCGGACATCCGTGACATACTCGCCCTGAGCAAGGCCGAGGGTTGCTGCATTGAGGCTCAGAGAGTAGTTGTTGGAGGTCAGCAGGTTGCTGGCCAGAGTCCGGTAATCGCTCAGATTGGTCTTGAAGGTGACCTTGTAATAAAGCCTCGCATTGTAGGTACCGGTGGTCACGCTGATTGCGCGTGTGGCATCGGTCGGAATACGGTCATGCCAGAAGAAACTGTTCAGCGCAACATTGGAGGTGTTGCCGATACCGGAGAAGTCATAGCTCATGACCTGTCCGGGCTGTACCTCGCGGTTGCCGGTCTTCTTAATGGTCACGCCGAGATTGGCGGACTTGTTGTAGGCGGAGAGTTTGATGATCTGGTTTGGATACTCGATCTCGGCCTCCATCTTCTCACTGCTGAGCTGATAGTACTTGGGTGCGGACACCTCCGTAACAAAGTAGCGGCCCAGAGGCAGAGGATCGGAAGCGGCGACGCCGCGTGCATCGGTCACAATATAGCCCACGACCTTACCGGAACGGGCCTGCGTGATCTCAAACACCGCACCTTCCAGAGCAGAGCCGGCGCGCTGGCCAGTGACGAGGTTATCGTCAGCACTATACTTGCGGACCTGGATCTGACCGGTTACAGCGCTGTTCTCCCATTCGATCTGCGCGCACTTACCCGCCTCAACATAGACGGTTTTGTACTGCTCATCGCGGATGTAGCCCTCGGCCGCCTCCAGTTCACGGATATAGTACTTGCCGGGAGTCAGCTCGTCATCAATGTAGATGTAGCCATCCTGATCCGTCGCATACTCGCCAATGGGATTCTTGCCTGCATCGTACAGGACGAACTTGACACCATAGATACCCTCGCCGGTAGCCGCATCGACCTTATGGATCATAATCGACGCCATGCGCTGATTGGTGATCTCCACCGTGGTGGTCTCACCGTCCTTGACGCAGACATTGACGGGCGTGGCATCCAGCTCGTAGCCCTCGGCTGCCTTCAGCTCGGTGATGGTATACCATCCATTCTCCGCATTGGGGATGCTGATGACACCGTTGCGGTCAGTCGTGTAGGTGCCAAGGATCTCGCCGTTGATCTTCCGAACCTCGAATTTGACACCCTTGATGCGTGCGCCGGTATCCTCATCAGATTTGATGATCTGGAGACCACCAGCAGGTCTGTTATAGAAGGTCAGCGTCTGAAGATCATCGGGATCGATTACGACGGTCTGGGATCTGGTCTCTTCATCGATCACATAGCCGGAGATGGTCTTCGTCTCTGTGACGACCAGCGTGCCAACGATGCCGCTGATCAAGATCTCACCGTTTTCGTCCGTCCGATAGATCCCGTTGGAAGACAGCTTGCCACCTTCATCAGGCACATAGCTGCCATCGGCGTAAGCCACACGGAACTCAACGCCTGCCAGAGGCTTGCGAGTAACACTGTCCAGTTTCACAATGCGCAGGCCGCCGAGAGGCTGATTGCGGAACTCCACCGTCACGACCTCGTGGGAGCGCACTTTGACGGTCTGTGGCGTGTCGTCCAGGACATAGCCGGATTTTGCACGCACTTCCTTGATGACCAGTGTAGTGTTGGGATCAAGGCCATCGATCAGAATGGTGCCGACGCTATCGGTTACATACTTACCGTTTCTGTTGCCCACGACGGTGCCGTTGGACTCTGTGACCATGAATTCCACATCGGACAGAGGCTCGCGGGTAATTGCATCAATCTTTTTAATCAGGACACTACCCTTGGCCTCATTCCCGAAGGTGACGGTGATGACATCCTGTTCGTTGCCACTCAAATATACCGTCTGAATATCGTTTTCGCTCAGCACATAGCCGTCTGGTGCGGAGATCTCCTCAACGACATAGGTGCCAGCCTTCAGACCTGTGAGGATGAAAGTGCCGTTGGAAGAAGTCTGACGCTCAGCGATGACTGTGCCTCCAGTACCGGAGGTGCCGCCAAGGAACCGCACGCGGAACCATGCACCCTGAAGAGGATCACCGGTGCTGGAGTCTACCTTCTTGACGATGATGGCGCTCAGGGGGGTGTTCTCAAAAGTGACGACCTTGCCGCGCCCCGCTTCCACATAGACCTGCTGGGAAGTGGGATCTTTGATGGAATAGCCCGCAGCAGGCTCCAGCTCGGTGATGGTGTACCAGCCGTCATCCAGCTTATCGATGAAGAACTGACCGTTCTCATCCGAGTAGTAGGTACCAAGATCACGAATCTCACCGGTAGAGGTCTTATCGGAACGGAAAGTAACATTGAACTTCGCACCCTTAATGGGATCGCCGGTAATGCTGTCGATCTTATTGACTGTCAGGGTGGGCTTGGGATAGTTCTGGAACTGGACGGTGCCAGTCCTGTTGGGAAACAGCGTGATCATCTGATGTGCTTCGTTGAGCAGATAGCCATCGGGTACTGACTGCTCCCAGATCTCATAGACACCGGGCATCAGCTTTTCCAGATAGCAGCGTCCATTCCCGTCAGAGGTCACGGTGGTCAGTGTGGAAGAATCCACACGCTTGACGGTAAAGGTCACACCGGCGACAGGCTTTCCAGTAATGGCATCAGTTTTTAGGATCTCCAAATTGGGCATCCGATCATTGGAAACGACCAGTTCGCTGTTCTGACCGGGGAACAGCTCCACATGATACTCACGGGAGTCCTTCACATATCCTTCCGGAGCATCCATCTCCACCACGGAGTAAATGCCGGGTTCCAGATCGGAGATGTTGATTTCGCCCTTGGTGTCAGTTACGCGATCCAGGTAATGCGAGCCGTCCTCAATCTGCGCAATTCTGAAGGTCGCACCAGCGAGGCCGAGGCCGCTGTAGCTATCCAGCTTCACCAGACGGAAGCTGGGCTTCTGGGTGTTGGTGAACACGAACTGGGCATTTTCGTTACCGTTAATCTGGATGACACGAGTGGCGTCATCAATCAGGTAGCCATCCGGCGCGGCCTGCTCCGTCACCTTGTAGGCACCAGGCTCCAGATCGGTCAGGTCGATCTCGCCATTTGCGTCGGTGGTGTACTCCTTGGAGAAGGTGCCACCGACAAGCTCAATACGGAACCGTGCGTTGGGCAGAGGCTCCAAGGTGGTGCTGTCCAGCTTTACAAGATGGATACCCGGCTTCTGATCATTGAAGAAGATCAACTCCAGAATGCCATCGGAGCCTTCCAGCTCAATCTGCTGAGGTGTGGAATTGATGATGTGAGAGGAGTCGGTAGCGACTTCCTTTACAAGGTAGGTGCCGGGTTCCAGATCGGTTAACAGGATCTCGCCGAATTCATCAGTCTGGAAGGTGCCCAGAGACTGTGCATCTTTGGAAATTTCAAAGGAGATATTGGGCAGAGCCTCGTGAGTCTTAGAGTCATACTTGATCACACGCAGGCCGGGTTTCTCCTCGTTCACGATAGGAATTTCCACAGTGTCGCCGGAGATGACGGTTGCAGTATAGACTTCATCGGATTTGATATAGCCGGCAGGCGCTGCGATCTCCTGGATGCGATAAGCGCCAGGCTTGATCTCGGTGAAAACAGCAGTACCGGCATAATTGGTTTCTCCGGTATATACGGCACCGGACTCAATGTGCTCGATTCGAATCGCGGCACCGGGCAGCTGCATACCGGAGTCGGAGTACTTCTTCACCATTAGGTTGCCATACGGAGCATTTTCAAAAGTCACCGTAGCCTGCTTGCCGTACTCAACTTTGACATTCTGGGCGGGTTCCTCGCTAAGCAGGTAGCCATTAGGGGCTTCGCACTCATAGACGGTGTAGTTGCCGGCCAGAGTAAGAGGAATAACGATTTGGCCCTTGGAGTTGGTGGCAAAGGTTCCGACCGATGCGCCTTCGGGATCAACCACTTCAAACATCGCGCCCTTCAGGGGGATGGTCGTGCCTTCCTCGTACTTGAGGATTTTCATGCTGGTCTCGGTGGGTTCCTCTTCAGGGGTGTCGGTGTAGTTGCTGTATGCCGTCAGAGCCAGAGGCGTGGTCGGATCGGTATCGCACATGTAATTTTGCAGGTTGCCATACTTGTCTTTCTCGGCGCACACAGCGTAGTAGATGGCGTACTTATAGACATTGGTACGAAAGCTCAGTTGGACGCTGCCGCTCTGTCCATCGACTGCGCTGGCAGGATACAGGACCTTGAACTGTCCGGCATATCCCTTTCCGATGGCCTTGGTGGTGATGACATCAATTTCCTTGTTGTCCATATCAACGATCTTCGTGCCGGCAGGAACCGCAGAGGGATCGCTAAAGGCAACATTTACAGCGTAGTTGCACACCCAGGTTTCAGAAGTGACCGTGAAGATCTGCTGGAGATATTCCTGACCATTGATGGTTGCAGGATAGGCGGTCTCCTGGTCGGCTTCCACCGTGACATTAGGAGAAAGGGCAGTGCTCCATACGGTGCCGCGACGGTAGATATCCTTCACGGCTGCCAGCATCTTATTGGCACGCTCCAGCTCCACTCCGGTCAGATTGGGGTTGACCTTCATGTTGTTGATGTCCCAGTTGGGCAGCAAGTACGCCCAGAGCGCCATTTTGGTCGCATAGTATGCCTGATACTTATTCTCCAGCTTGAGTTCGCTCAGACTGCGATGGGGATAGCCATTTGCAATGATGCCCATGACTTTGGGATCACTGCCGATTTCGTTGGCGAGGTACTTGATGCTCTCACCGGGAGCAACAGTCTGAGGTACACCCTTGATATTGGGGTTGACGCAGTACGCAGGGATTTCTTTCGTCTGACCGTTGCGATCCACATAGTTGTAGTAGGTATAGATCAGCTCACGCACTCTGCCGTTGATCGACAGGTAACTGAGCTTCTGCTCGCCGTTGTAGATGTTGACTTCTCCAAGCGCCTCTTCGACAGAACCGGCTGCCAGAGCTGTGCCTGGAAACATACCAAGCATCATGACAACTGCGAGAAGCATCGAAACAACTCGTTTTTTCATTTGGATTGACCTCCGTGCTTATTATCGTGAATGCATAAAGCATTCTTGGGTTGGATCGGTATGGAAAAAGGCAGTGTGCGTATTTCAGCACACTGCCTCCGCAGGGAACAATATTCAGTTTTCATTTTACGGAGATGTAATATTCCGTGTACTGGAAGGCTCCGTCACAATAGACATCCCATGCCTCAAAGGCGTACTCGCCGGGAGGGCAGGAATTGAAAAGTTCGACGATCTGGTCGGAACGCCAGGGCCAGAAGCTGTTGGCTGCCACGCTTTTGGGAATAGACAGCTTCACGGTCACAAGAGGGCTGCCATCCGCTCTGGTTACGGGCTTTCCGTTCTGCCAGGTCTGCGGATTGTCGCCGATGGCGTTATAGAGGGTGTACTGCATGCGACGGGTCTCAAAGAGGTTGCGCACGAACATGTACTCCTTACCACCGGAAGTGAAGTGGTTCGCCTCGGGTTCGGGCAGAGTCGGCTGATCCAGCAGGCTCCAGTCACAGGTGGGGTCCGGCAGGGTGTCAGTTTCCTGCGTAGCGAACATACTGTTCTGGTACTTGCTCACATCGGTGATCTCATACACATAGCCGTCGCTGCAGGGGATCTTGTCGCCCGCCTTGGGCTCGGGCATGACATCCGCCTGTGTGTAGTCAGCTTTCTTAGCTCCCACTGCCACGCTCTGCGTCTTCGCGGGAGCTGTGCCGGTATACGGCTTATCGCTCTCAATCTGGACACAGCCGTTGGTGCTGTCCCAATGAACATTGAAACCAACCGCCTTGCCGATATCGCGGAGCATCACATAGTTGTTGCCGTTGATAGCGTATGCGGTCATCTTCACTTCCTGACCATCGACAAAGAACCGATGGCTGCTCAGCTCAGCAACGACGCCGGCCGCATAGGCCACGGAGCCGCCAAAGAGCATGGTGCCGACCAGAAGACCGGCGATAAAGGATCCGATTCTCTTCATTTTCTTTCACCTCATCAAGTGTATTCCAGCCACTCTCTGCGGGGGAAAGGCGTAGGGATGAATTACTGATTGCAGTAGGCCTGGAGGCCACGCAGGAAGATGTCTTCCTTGGTTGCCCGCCTGTTCTTAACCAGATCTCTCATCTGGTCATAGGACTCGCGAGGCAGGCGCAGCCGAATGGCTACGCTGGACTCGGTGGGGATGGGCTTGGTACGACTCTCACGATTGCGGGGCTTATTGGTTTTCATAGTGTTCCTCCAGTTCATTTATCGAATCTCTACTGCCTGCACGCACAGACGCAGAGAGGGCTGGTTAGCGATACAAGTGATCAAGGTAATTCGGTTATCTCCCATCTCATTCAGGTACGAATAGTCGGTATAGGAGATGGACCCGACAAAAGTCACTTGGTAGGTCTTGGTGCCGATCGCGGTCTTGTACTCCACGATGTCACCGATCTTCACATTCTTCAGCTTAGCAAAATAGGCATGGCTGCCACGATTGTGGCCGAACAGACCAATGTTGCCGGTATAGATGCCAGACGAGGTATAGTGACCAGCTCCTTTGGACATTGAGCTGTCAGTAGCGCCTTCATACACCTTGCAGCTCAGGCTGACACGGTCGATCGAGACTTTGCCGATGCTGCCATCTTTCTGTTTCAGATCAGTAATGGTGACAGAGGGCTGATACGGAACTTCGATTAGGCTGCCACCAGAGATGATGCTGGAATTGCTGAAATCGGACTCCGGATATACAGTCGTTGCGGATCCACCGCTCAGGCCATACTGGATACCGCTGCTCAGATAGGGGTTATTGAGCGAGGTCTCCAGGAACTCCTGGCTTAGGCCGTACTGGATTTCTGGAATATCGTAGTCGATCTGGTTGCGGGCACCGTAGTTGTAGCCGGCATCATACAGATCCTCGTAGTTGGTGCTGCCGTAGTAGACGGGATTGGCCGAGGTTTCGAACGAGTAGTCTGCGGCACTGGCAGAGCTCGCCATGCCGAGGGCCATAGTCAACATGCAGCACAGGGTCAAAATGCGTTTGAGTTTCATACGGGTTCCTCCTCAGTATCGGGTTCACCTTCCTGAGTGCCGATATCGACCTTGAACCAGTACTGGCCATTGACCGTGCCAACAGTATGCTCGACTGTGTTGTCATAGCAGTGGATGGCGATGGTCTGGCCGAACAGCTTCTTTGCGACTGCCTGATCCACTTCGACTGCGATCATACCTTCCGGAATATCCTTCAGGCGATCGATACGAAGTTCGGGGTCTTTGGTCTTCAGACGCAGTCGGCCGCACTTTTCATACTCGTTGCCTTTGCCCGTCGCTTTGTAAACTGTAGTATTCTTACGAAGCAGAAGGCCGAGCAACAACAAAGTGGCCAAAAGAATGGTTCCGCCGATAACGGGGATCACCACGATCGAGCCATTGAAAGTGGGTTCCTCTTCCACAGGAACGATCTCGGTGCCCAGGTAGGTTACGGTATAAAGGATGCTGGAGATGCCGGAAGAGACGACGGTGCCTTTGTACTCAGCGGTCGTAATGTATCCGGTTGCGACAGTGGAGCTGGCAGTGCCGGAATAAGTAGCGACTGCGGAATAGGTGGCGGGAACGAGTTCATCGCCTACCAGCGCCGTACGCTCCACGCTCCAGGTCACATTGGACAGGCTCAGGGTTCTGCCATTCTTCTCTACAGTCTTATCGATGTAAGAAGAATCATTTCGATCGAGGCCGGTGTAGTTCTTGGTTGCGGTGACAGTGTAGGAGCTGCTCTTGTAGCCGGCTGCCTCCGTCTTGATCGTGCTGTGGTCCAGAGACAGAGTGCCGGAAGAAATGCCGTCGTCGAACTCGATCGTGGGCTTCAGTTCTGCGAGGATATCTTCAAGGTTCTTACTGGCAGTTGTGACAGTGACGACCTCGGTGTGCAGATTCTCTTCCTGGAAGTGCTGCTCTTCTTTGATGATGTCACTCATGGAGTACAGGAAGCCATCATGCTCGAAGTCCTCTTCATAGAGATCTGCAGGGTCCTGGTCGGGCAGGAGCGTATAGGTCTTGATCGCGAGCTGCTGCCCGTTAAGATTCTGATAGGTCACATCGTCCGGAATGTACGATGCTGCACTTGCTCCCACCGTCATGGACATGGCAACGACGAGAACAAGCACCAAGGAAGTGATTTTTTCCTTCATGGATCTTGATCCTTTCTGTTCGTGGGTGTCATGCGACCGGGTTAGTCGGATGATCACCGGTAGTAAGGCGGCCTTTGCCGCGCTTGTATTCGCTGATGCATTCTTTCAGCATGGCAAGGAGGTCTTCGTAGGTCAGATTCATCGAAAGCCAGAGGCATTGCCGGTACATGTAGATCATGCTGTCATCTGCCAGGAAGACGGAGTGCCAACCTGTGACCGAGTCCAGATTCAGTTCGTTCGCAACGCCATACATCTGATCGGCATTGATGTCAGCGAACAGGATCTTGTCAGCGACAATGATGGACATGATGGGATAGCTTCGAATCATGGAGACAAGGACGACGCAGTCGATCTCGTCGTCCTTGTGGATGGCGACATAGGTGTCACCATGCTGCTCCACAATGTTGAGGCAGGACCGGATGACCTCCCTGCAGTGAGCGTCAAGAGCATCTCGGCTGCTGGGAGTGTATTTCATAAGGTTACCTCAATCTGGTATGGCGTTTGATGATTCTGGTGATGAAGCCCAGCGCGATGCCGTTTTCCTCATCGACTCCGGTGACACGGAAGCTGACCGTATCCAGTCTGCTGGGCATGTCGATGGAACGATAGAGCTTAGTCTTGGCATTGACGCCCACCTGAAGGCGGACGAAGAACACGCGGTCTTTCACGCCGGTAACGACACCGAAATAGTTGGAGTTGGGAGTGATCTTCTCCAGGGCTGCCCGATCAGGATTCTCAGATGCCTCTTTGATGGAGAGGTTGACCGAATAGACATCCCGCTCCTCGTTGTAAGAAACATCCATGACCCTGGCAACGACCAGGTCGCCGGTGGAGTGCAGATCCGCAATGTCAGAGAACCATTCCCAGGAGACATTGCGGGCATAGATCTCAGTATCCACACCGCAAGCTTCCACCGTCATGGTGTTGTTGCCGACACCCAGAACACGGCACGCCATCAGGATACCGGGCTTTACACGGCCGGTGGCATAGTACCGCTTCTGACGCTGCAGCATGGCCGCCTTACGGGAACCAACTGCCGCACGATTGCGGATATCCACGGCCGCTGGGATGAAGTCTATGGTCGCACCCAGCATACGCCCGATCTGGATTCTGACAGATCGAGGAATGGGATCCTCTTCAGGCCATTCCGTCAACACCATCTCACGAATGGGGATCAGGATGCGGAGGCCTTCAAAATCAACCGGGCAAACAGGAAGACCATTCTCGGTCTGAATAATGCCGCTGCTGACGATGCCGGTCAGGATCTGCTGCCTGCGCGCTGCGCCGGCAAGATAGCCCCACTTGGCGTCTTCGCTATCCTCACGGGTAACGCCACGCTCCAGATCATTGAGTTCAAGCAGGTCATCACTGCCTTGACGCCGGGGCGCCTGAGGCGGCACAGGTTCAGAAACAACCGGTTCCTGAACGACCTCTTCAACAGCTTCAGTTACTTTCTTCTTAGGCATTTCTTCTGCTCCTTTCCTAGAAGATGTCATCCGCATTCACAACCTCGCGCTCAGTGTTACGGGCTGGCTTCGCAGGTGGTTTCTTCTGCCGATTGCCGCTGCCCTTTTCCACAGGGGTGGCCATGGATGAGGATGGTGAAGGGCCGGTTGCAGATACAGAAGAAGCCTGGCTGGTCTTCCAGTCAGGCTCATGCAGGATCGCTTTGCGGCTCTTCAGCTTTTTATAGTCCGGATGCAGGGAGTAGTCATAGCGCTTGGCTCGCATGACTTTCTGACCTCGAATGAAGATCAGAACTTGATCCGGGGGTAAACGCAGGACCTCATCAGGGGTAAGCAGTTGACGCCGGCCAAGTGAGTTGGTCTTGCGGAATCTTGGTGTGTAGTTGGTGATGTGCATGGTATTGAGTTCCCGCATTGTACCCTCCACTTCAACAGAAGCGGTACCAATGCGATCACTGAAGTACTCCGCCGTAAGCATATCGGTACAACCCAAAAACACCGTGGAGTCACAGGCACCGAGGATCTCCTGCCATTGGTCATCAGGGTATCGGTTGCGCATCTGACCTACATTTTGGAAGAATACGGCTACCGAGCATCCGCGTGACCGGATGGTAGAGCACTTTTTGGTGAAGTCAGGGATCAGGCAGCAGTTCGGAAATTCATCTAGCACGAACTTGACCTTAGTGCTCAGCATACCGCCTTCGCAGTATCCATCTGCATAGCGAATCAGGCGGATAAATAGAAAGCTGAAGAATAGAGAGCTGAGAAAATCAAAGGTGCTGTCCTGATCGGACACAATGCAGAAGTAGGCACACTTTTGCTTTCCCGGAAGTTCCAGATCGATCTCGTTATAGGAAGTGATGTTCCGCACCTGCTGCGCCTGCAGTACAGCCAGCTTGCTGCCTAGGCCAATGATGACACTGGTTCGAACCGTGTCGCTGGACTGCTTGAAGATGGCGTAAGGTGCGGCTGCAGGGGATGGCGGAAGAAGCTCGCCGGTGTATTGGTTCACATGCTCATGGCTGATACTGGCCATGATGTCGGATAGGCCCTTCTCCGTCTGTGTATAGAGCAGATCGTAGACTGTAGCCAGGTTGCGTTGCTCCGGGGGCATTTCCAACGCCACATACAGTACCAGCGCTTTTAGCAGGTTGAGCTCAGCGTTGTACCAGAAAGCATCTTTCGAGTCTCCGCTGGTGTTCTGCAGTACGATGTCGGCGAAGGTCTGAGCCATCAGCTCGCTGGAACCGACTTCGTTGAGGCAGTTCCACGAATCACTATGATCCATTTCAATCAGGTTGAAGACCTTGACTGTATATCCATTGTCTCGAAGGTATTCGCTCATGGATTCATACAGTTCAGATTTTGGATCGGTAAGGATCAGGCTCTCACCACGCTTCACCGCTTGGAGGACCAGATTTCGGGATATGGATCTGGATTTGCCTGTGCCCGACGAGCCACATACGGCGAGGTTGGAATTGAGGCGTGTGTTTTTGGGGAGTGTGAGGATTTGACCATCAGGTAACATGCCAAGGATGTCCTGCTCGGTCTTCTTCGCACTTGTCACATCAAAGCAGGCGCTTGCCTCCTTCGGTGACATGAAGCTCGCTGTGCCGTAGCTACCAGAGCTTGAGACAGTGAGATTCCGATCGGAATCGGTGACTCCGTTTTGGCCCCATCCGATCCGGAGTCCAAAAATGCAGATGAGTACAATTCCCACCACTACCACACCGATGGCAATCAGGCCTTCTGGAAAGTGGAATATGGATCGAAAGACATCTGCAAGCTCCAGGGATGGGAGACCTGGGGAGACGCTATAGTCACTGCCGGCTGCCTTCCATGCGTTGATGTTGATCATGAACTGGGCGATAATGCCGGCAATATACAACACACATGGGATCAGGACAGCAAGGCTAAGGGTTATTTTCAGTTTTCTTCTTTCCATGGTTATTCATGCTTTCTACTGGACGCACTTCGATGGCCGGCCCGACAATTCCCTGAACCGTTTGAGTCTGGTAGTCGAAGCAGAGCATAATGGGGCTTCCACGGAATCCTTCTGGGATCGGACGGATATCCGATAGTTTCAGGAGATCACATTGATAATTCAGAATGACCGGTTTGTCGTGCTGGACATCGATGGCGTCATACTCACGGTTGGGAGTTCGTGGGGGGTGGTAAGGTGCAAGGATGGCCTGGTTCAGTTCCAGCGCCATGTCCGGATTGAGGATGATTTTCAATAGAGAATCACCATCGGGGTTGTTGGTTAGGAAGAGGCACTGGGCGAAGAATGTGGAAACTACAAAGTACTTGTTGCCAAATGGTTTTGCACTGTGGCATAGGCGCTGCGCCACGCTCATAGTAGAGCCGATCACGACCTGATGGATCGTGGTGACGCCAAAGCCTCTGGCCAGAAGTAAGCTCTTCACAGCTGCGGCGTAGTTCTCCTCGCTGTTCTTCATCCAGTACATCCGTGTGCTGCCGGTGAAGTAGAGGAAATAACAATGCTTCCCCTTGACCACAATACCAATCGTGCGGGAACTCTTGGAAACGGATTCCGGTGAGTACTCCTCGATGGCGACTCGCAGTTCGTGGGACGCATAGTAGTAACACTGGGTTGGATCTGGGGTGATTGTGTTTGAGGTGCGCTTTGCCGGGGACATCAGGGATGGCTTTTGTGAGATCAAAATCTCTGCATCGGCCGCATGGGCCATGACCGTGCCCACGGCGATCGCATGGAGTCTCAGGATTTTATCGACTTTTGATGGGTACACGCGCTCGGAACAATTGATTCGAGAATAGATCATGGCCACTGCCTCAGGATCACTCTGCGCCACATAATCAAATCCCTTCTGCGTCAAGCTCAGAGACCGGATTACATGCCGCTTATGTTTCCTGCGGTAGTACTTCACATAGCCCTCTCGAATCGCTCGATACATCACTCTGCGATTCCACTCAGCACCACCACCGATGCGAACCGCCAACTGCGTCGGAAACTCAATACAGTACCCAACAAACCACAGCAATTCAAGCAACCGATCGTTCTTGCAAGTAATCATAGGCACTCCAATCTTGAAAACAGTAAGGCTGCCGACAGGCTGCCCGAGGCTGCGGCATGCATTGCCGAAGTTGCGCAGAAACTGACCAAGCAAAAAACACCCAGCCAGAACACCTCACTCAAATCACTACCTATTTCTGCAGCCCCTGGGTGAGGACAGCCCGAAGGCTCAAAATCACTACCTATTTCTGCCTCTCATTCAAAGCAGGAATTGGTAGTTGATTTTATGTGGTTTTTAGCCCATGTAGAGAGGGTCTCGGGTCGCATCAGATAGAACTCTGTACAGTCTCGATCAGACACCTTTGTGGCCTGAAGCACCGTACACAACAGCCCGCTGTCGTTGGTCAGTAGCATAGACTCGATCACATCCAGATATCTCTTGGTTTCGATGTTATCGTAGTCTCGAATGCGCCGCTTACCGAGTGCCTCATCGTAGTTATGGACAATGCAGATAGCACAGCTTCCGAACCGTTCCATCGGATTTTCCTTGAGGAAGTCGAGGAGCGCATAGCGCAGAGGGCGTGTCAGAAACGCCTGATTATCCCTCTGGTTTCGCTTCGGTAGGATTGCAGGCACTGTGATTTTGAGCCAGTCATGGGTCTCATCGATCCGAATTCCAAGCAGATCAGCCACCTCACCGTAGAAGTGTGCGGTATCATCACGGACCGTTCGAGCCGTGAGATTTCGCAGGGAGACCGTGGAAACTTCAGCGTTACGAACCAGGCTGAACAGCTTCTGCTGGGGGTTGAACTGATCCATGCGCTCCAGATTATTGGCTATCTGGAAGAGTTCATGGCTGATGCCGTCATAATCTGAAGCGACCTGGCGCATAACAAGGATATATTTGGGGTTTTCCATCGTGTAACCTCACATCTTATAGATTTGCTCAACACCATTCGGGCCGACTAAGATGCCATAATCGTTGACCAGTCTGGGCTCTACCTCATCCAGAGTGCTCAGATCATCAACAACGATCAGGCGGACTGTCGCTTCCGCAACCACGGTGCGAGCTGCATTGATTGCAGGGATATTCTGCTTACTGCCAGGGATCAGGTCATAATCCTTGGCCGCAGAAGAGAACGATAAAATAGCCGGAGGGTCGCTTGCGCAGAAGTCCAGCACATTGTCTCGCATTTTGATGAATGCCCAGAATACCATGACAGATTCAAGGGTCTTTCCGTGGTCCAGCGAGTACCTACTTGTGGCAAGGAATTGGCCGTCCGGCGAAAAGTAGGCCAGACCCTCTCGCCGGAGTCGTGCGAGGATCTGGCCATAGGAACGATTGCTCAAATGATTGAAGAGCAACCGCATTTGTCGCTGTTCAACGACCCCGAAGATGGTCAGCAGCCGAATGATAAAGGCCACTTCTCGATCTCGGGCAGCATATGCAAACTTCATTTTGCTCTCCTTTGTGTAGACTTTGGAAACCGCATAGTGTAAAAGATCTTTGCTGTTACGCATAATGTAGAGCTAATGTAAACGACATTCGTGGTGTGTTTTCATAAGTCAGCATTATGCGCATTTTGAGCCATCTTTTCCTGGAGGATTTGATTGAGCTCCATGCGGTCTGTAGTGATCAACTGCTTCTCCAGGGGGGAAGCTTTGAAGGAAACAGTGATGTGGTTGGAGTTTGTTGAGATTAGGCCCTGGCCGCGCTCAAAACGGGTAATCGACATGATCTCAGCATCCGACAGGTGGAGGATGCTCTGCACTCTTCGGGCTTCATCGTCCTCCAGATTCAAAATGATCTTCGTCTTGGCAACATTCAGGATGCCTTTGCCAAATCGGCTCCTGTCAAGGTCGCCGATATCCTGCGTAGCTGCAACAGCTGCGCCGCCATAGCCACGGATGATTTTGAAGATTTCTTGGACCCATTCTCCGGCCAGCGCCTTTGCATTATTCGGGTTACTGGTATCGTCGTCTCCGATCAACTCCCACGCCTCATCAATGAAGATGGCTTTCTCCTTGGTGCGATCCTCCTTTGCCTTATCCCAAACATAGTCCAGAGCAACGAACATGCCCACAGGGAGCAGCTCGCCTGTAAGCTCAGAGATGTCCAGTACGGTATAGAGGTTATCGAGTTGGACATTGGTGTGTTGGTTGAAGGTCTTCGCAGAGCCGTTGACAAGACGATTGAGAATGTTGCCCATGCGCTTCGTTTCCGGAGACTCCATAAGGATCTCATAGACATCTCCCAGCAGGGGCATCTCGCGATACCGATCCGGGTGGTCTGGGTCGATCAGCGACTCGTTGTTGTGAGTGATTCCTTTTTGCGCATAGGTTCGAATCAGAGCCTCATCCAGAAGCTGACGCTCTTCATGGTTGATATCGGGGATCAACAGAGAGAAGAAGATGTGCAGCTGTTGGATCTTTTTTGCCAGAATGGAGTTCTCATTGACAACGCCATCTATCAGCTGATTTGCGCTCAAGTCTTGCTTGCGGATCTCACAGACATTGATGCACTGCTTGGAGGCAGGGCTTATGGAGATAAACTCACCTCCGATATTGTTGCATGCGCGCAGGAACTCATGTCCCTTCAGAGGAGCGATAATGAATACCTGCGTGCTTTTACGCCTCATGCGCAAAGCGATCAGCTGGAGCGTGAAGGTCTTACCTGCGCCGCTTGTTCCAAGAAGTACCATATTGGCGTTTTTGTAAACCCGGCTATTGAAGATATCCACGATGACCAGGCTGTTGTTATGCTGATTAACACCGAGCAAGATGCCATTCTCGTCACTCATCTCAAACGAGGTGAAGGGATAGCAACTGGCCGCAGAGGATGTCAGCATATTGCGCTTGCTGGCCTCGAACAACTTCTTATCCAGCTTACAGAACGGAAGGATCGAGAGAAGCGCCTGTTCCTGCCTGAAGCGGCAGATACGAATGTCCATATCCTGTGAGATCATAAGGCGACGCACTTCAGAGATGCGCCACTCCAGGTTTTCCAGAGTATCTGCAGTAACCGTGACCAGGGTGTTGCAGTAGTAGAAGTCCTCGTAGTTCGCAAGACCTTCCTTCAGGAAGTATCCGGATCGAATGGCGCTTTCGAAATCATCGAAGTCCGTATTCGTGTCCGATGTATCCTTGAGTCGGCTGCGGTTAATTCGGATCTGCTGACCCAGCTTAGCCTGGATACGCTCTTTTGGTTCGCGGGAAAAGAAAAAGTCCACATCGATGCCTTCGCCCGCATTGACGAGAATGCTCGTCCAACCGGCGACCACTTGGGGGTTATACCCGTCAGAGGGTACGATCAGATACGCATGATAGACACCATCCATGACGACATAGGACCCATGGGTCAGGTCAATGGACTCAGGTGCCAGCACACTTTTGAGTGGTACAGGAACCGAAATGTCGGTGTCCTTCCGCGCTGCCTGCAGTTCACGGACCCGCTTCTCAACGGGCTTTACTTCGCAGGTGGCACGATTGAAAATGGTGTAGAGGACTTCCATAAGGAAGATGTTCTCATCCTCATGAGCGACAACGGCATTGTCACAGTGCAGAAAGTACTGACGTGCTGTTTGAACAGCGGTCTCCAGTGCAGATACAATCTCTGCGTATTCCGGCTTACGATTGGTAACTGCCTCATACTCAAAGATGACGAGGAAGCGTCGTGTGATGGCCTCACGGGAACCGATCGTCTGGATTAGATGGTAGTAGTCCAGTTGGAGATCCCGGCACTTGGGATTATCCTCTGCCTCCATTTCACGCTCAATGGTATTGAGGTGCTTGCCGATATCGGCCTTTTTTGTCAGCACTTTGATTTGGACCTTTACAGGAGAAATCTTCATCCAACTTGCGAAGCTGGCGACGATGTTCTTCTGCTCGGAAATGTTACGGAGCAAGAAGTTGATCGGCTCCACCTCGATCACACGGAGATAGCGACCATCTGTAGTCTCGATAATGCCGTTTCGGATATCTCTGACCGGGATGAAGTCCTCTGCGTGGAGAGGCTGCTTTTTCTTTGCAACTGATGATTTGTGCTTGCTTGCTTTATGGGGTTTCTTCACAGGTTTGCGCTTTTTCCGCTTCTTGGGTTTCTCCTTGATCTTGATCCCTAACTGCTCGGGCGGCTTAGGTGCCGACATTCCCGACACAGCCTTCATTGGTTTTTCAGGTGCCTCTGGAACCGGAGTGTCTGATCGGTATAGTGTCCTGCGATGGATGAGCCAACGCACCCAGTTAACAGCGAACTCAGAAAGCGAATCACCTTCAAATCCAATCACACCAAAGATCCCAAGTGGCAGAGACACCAGGCACAAAATGATGATCCGTGTAGTAAGGGAAAAGGGCAACTTGATAATGGGGACACCTGTTAATAAGACGAGCACGCAAGCTTCAATCGCATTGCGTGCTCGAATCATGCCGCCAAATAAGCGCCCACTTGTGAGAAAGTTTGGTGGGATATAGTAGACATCCCGATCTTCATTCGGTTTGCTCATATTTGGCCTCTATTCTGTTGTCAGTTACCGATGATCCAAAACGGCCCACCGGATCCAGCGCGCTTACTAGCTTCGTTGAGGATAATGGACATATCCCAACTCTTCTCGGAGCGCTTATAACTGGAAGGATCTGCGACGAGTATCTTTCCGTCAGCTGTGCAGCCGCGCAGCACAATGAAGTGGCCGCTGGAAGTGAAGTGTCCCTTTGTCATGATGGCGACCACGAGCTTTCCATCAGCTAGGGCATCAACGATGCGCTGGGGCTCTGTTGCCGTACAGCCCTCTACACTCAATCCCCAAGCCTCAGCAGCACCGGGAATTAAAGAGTGGTACGAGCCGTTTCCACTACACCAATAGCCGTTCTCATAGGCCCATTGTGCCATGTGAGGAGGATCGACAGTTTCGGATGTCAGGCTGGATACAACGATGGACATAGCGGTAGGCCCACAGGCGTAACCGCCAATGGTGTCTGTACCGTACAGTTCGTACTTCCAACGTTCGTCCAACTGGTTGTAGTAGACCACCTGCGTCTCACCATCTGAGAAAATGACTCCGTCATAGGAAAGTCCCAAGGCAGAGAATTCGGTTTCACTCAGGCCCTGGTAAACACCATCGCCCAACAGAACGGTGAGGTTTTGCGCATACTGGCTTGCCAGTAGCTTTTGGTCGTCTGACAGGTGGAAGACCTGATCGGCAAAATAAGCCTCACCATTGTATGAGATGGTGTAGACTCGGATGGTCTCATAAGTCGGCTCGGGAGGTTCCTCGGTTGTGGTGTCAGGTGCAACCGTTTCCGTGCTTTCTGCTTCAGGCTCAGAGGGGACTTCTCTCACCTCGTCTGTATAGGTGAACGAATAGAGTTTGTCCTTGTTTGCTGCAAGCAGGCTCTCCATATCATCCTTAGAAATGGAGGTCGCGTCAGTGTCTTTATAGGCACAGTACTGGGAAACGATTGCATTGGCGTTAAACACCACATCGGAACCGAACGGATTATTGACTTCCTTACTGTCGCAGCCGGAAGCAGCGAAATCACTGTCGATCCGTGCCAGCACATCATTGAGTCCCTCAGAGAGGATCATGCTGATGCCGCTGTTGATATCCGCCAAGTTCTGCACCAGCACCGTATCATCGGAAATCCCGTTAGGAGTATCAGTGCCATCGCCAAACAGGGATCCGAATATCACCGAGGGCAGCATGGCAATAATCAAAACCGGAAGCAAGATGACGGCTACGATGGGAATGATCCACTTCTTTGAGGATTTTGCGGCCTCAACGGCCGCCCCATGAGCGCCGCCAGTTGCGGCACCCTTTGCGATGCTGGCAATGGCTTTACCGGTTTTCGCAGCGCCAGCTACTGTAGATTCAGCAGATGACTGTTGCTGTCTGTTCTCTTCACTCATTAGACTTTATCCTTTCTCTTGGGTACGGGCGGCATTTGAGGAACAATGCGCTCCTCATACCGAATCTTATCGTCGCCATCCTTATAGGGAGTCTTCTCGACAGTCGGCTGTGCATATTGCCTGTACCAGGAAGAGCCATCTATCGTCTCTACGGTATCGTAGGGGCCGGTAGGAGCCATATACTGCTCAGTGCTATACATAGCGAACTCCCGTTCAGACTGACCATCAGGAGCAACTTCGTGTCCTGTGATGCGGCCTCCGCCAATTTCCACATTGCGGAATGTGGGAGGCGAACTGGGAACACCAGCCCCCTCGCGGACAGTGCCGGGAGATGGGGCCGTGGGGGTGGCAGAAGCTGTGTGCGTAGCAGTTGTGATCACGCCGGTCAATGCGCTTCCTTCAGAAACTGGTTTTGCTCCCACAGGAGAGGGAACCACCGGGTTGGGGGCACTGGGCGCCGCCCACGGTTGAGTTTCGGGTGGGATAACACCGGCTGCTGATCCTCCATCGAGGGTGACAACATCTTCGCCGTTCATTGGGGTAGGCGCCGTGGGAATTGTGACCGGATCATCCGTTTGTATCTCACTCGCCGCAGCACTTGAGTAGCCAAGATAACTGGTCAATGCTTCCGACGCCTGTTCTCCGGTAATCGAACCGACAGAGGATATATCTCCCTTTGCAACAGCTCCGATCACACTAGTTGCGAACTTGCCCCCGCTTGCTAAGCTGGAGCCGAACATAGCACCACCAATGATGCTGCTAAGACCAGATCCGGTGCCTGTTGCACTTGATGCTGCGGCATTACCCACAGCTCGTTTGGTGACCCCGACAAGGCCGTTTCCGCCACCGGTAAATGCTGCGCCGGCTGCCTGACCACCATTGTGTGTACCGTGCGAGGAGTGACGATTAGAAACCGTGCTTCCAAATGCACCTGCAGCAGTGGCGATACCACGGCCGGCTACCATGAGTTCTGCCAGCATACTTCCTCCTGTCCTGCCAACATTGACTCCTAGGGAAGCCATGAAGCTATCAATCTTCTGACTCACTTTGAGAAACCCAATGGCACACAGGAACCAGATGAAGATATTGCCGGCAACTTCTTCTTGACTGGACGCTGCAATGGCACTTTCCACTTCACTCTCATCGATGGCAAAAGCAGTTGTGGACAGAGCACAGGTGAGCAGCACGAGCACAAGGATTGTGAATATGCGTTTTCGTTTCATGTCTACCTCCTCATATGGACAGCGGATTGGCAAGGAAGTTGCCAACCATGCTTGTGAACAGGCGCAGGCACCATGCATTCATGATCAAAAGGAAAAGCTGACCACCAAGCATTCGGCACCACGCGCTGAATACATTAGATGTGCTTTCTGACGCACCTGTCGCAAACGCAATGGGCGCCGTATAGATCAGAACTCCGACGAGGATATATCGTTCCGCTGCCTCAAACAGGAGCTTGATATAGTTCCAGGCAATGATGATCACAAGGATCAAAACAATAAGGCTCACGGATCCGGAGGCGAGGCATCCGACTATCACCGTAAGCACGCTACCGAAGTTGGAAAACTCAATGGGAGGTAGTGCTGTATCGACAACCCAGTCATATGGTGTGCCGGCGATTCCCAGGATGAGCACCATGATCTGATCGGCAAACAATGCCAGAAAAATGAAGAGGATAGACTTGATAGCAAGCTTGGTAGGGTCCTCCGCACTAAGGCCCACACCAAGCCCGAAGTTTTTGAAGAGCTGCCACACGAGGTTCAAAAGGATAAAGCCAACAGCAATCGCTGCAAAGACTTCGTAGAGCGTCTCAGCGGCTGGAAAGTAACGCAAGAAAGTGCTCATGTCACAACCCAGCGCTCCAAGAACGGATCCTGTGACCAGGTCCAGCAGGTTCATGATCTGCGTGGCAATCCACTCAACAATGCTGTCTAAGATACCCATGTAACACCTCCTGCGTCAGATCAGAAGCAGCCCAACTCGTCGTCGAAGCTGCTCTCAGGCAGGAAGTAAGCCGCTGTCAAGCACATGGCGATACCAGCGACGATACCGGATACCAAGCAGATGATGCTTTTTTTCATGTCTTGTTTCTCCTTTAAGGCGTCCAAGTGCCACCGGCGAAGAAAGGCGTCACATAGGCCATGATAAAGCCAAGGCTATTCAGGATAGCCCAAGTAATGATGATCCGCTTCAACCAGGCACGGGACTCGTCAACCGTCCGTCCGGATCTGGAGAAGTTCATCAGAAGAAGCGCAACGGCAGCCGTAACAACTGCGGCAATAGTGCTGATACTGAGGATTTGCTTATACACATCCTGCATGATCGCACTTGCCTTCGTCCAAATGGTATCTGCGGCGAAAGCACGAGTGGAAAACATGCTCAGCATCGTAGGTATCACAAATGCCATATACAGTCCACGACCAACGCTTACATTTCTGAATCGCTCCTGCAGTTTCTTGACGACGGCAGGTTTGTTCTGATTCATACTGGGAAGTCCTCCTTTCAACTAGAGCCGAAAAGAAAAGCCGGGGGCTTGGGCAGTGCGACCCAAACTCCTGGCTTATGCATGAAAAATGCCCCCAGCAGAGCAGAGGGCCGTCCATCGATGAAACTTTTCGACGCTATCATCTTAACATTTATGGAATACAGATGCAATTAAGCAGGACTTCAAATACAGTTCGGAAATAGTTCAATTTTAGTTCAGGGCAGAAATTGCTTGATGATTTCCATACAATCACGAGCCGTATAACCCCATAAAATGCGGTCTATGGCTTTGATCGCCATATTGAGGTAACTGTGATAAGTCACCATCGACATTTGGAAACCTATTCGCTCGAGCTCTGCAAGGATTGCTTCACGGTTGGCCAGCTTCCTCTCCGAGAAGTAGGTGAGATAGAGGATCTGGTACATCAACTCCCCATGATCCGGATCTAGCCTTACCGTGTTCAGCGCGTTTTTGATGATCTGGAGCATATTCTTGCTCCGTATGACCGTGCGTGCGTATCCTTCAAGCTTTGAGCCGGATAAATCAACCCCAGCAAGCTCTGCATTGACCTCCAGTGTGGAAAGCCGGGTGCCATGTTCCATCTCCATCCTGACATTCATGTCAGACTCCGAGATCTGGATCGCATAGGCCACCTTGCGGTATTGCTTGAGCAAGTGCCTGGTGTTGTGATACTTTTCCACAGGCTTGCGTTTCATCGGCTTGTCCTCCAGATGATCTACGCCAACCTGAAGGCCAGTCTCAATCTCCGTCTTCAACGCTTCCTTCTCAAGCGCAAAGACGGGTGTGCTATCAGAGGTCATGATTTCATCTCCTTTCCGAGTGTGGATTCTTTGGGCGGGTCACGACTACTCTTCTCCTGTTCAGAGATCTCCCAGTCTAAAGAACTGTAGAAGACTAATGGAATCTGCCGAGCAAAAAAAGAGGAGCGAACCACCAGAAACACCTGTATTTTCAAGGACTTTCTGGCTTTACCTATTGTTTTCTCTGGCGGGACGCGAGACTCGACGCTGATATCGAGTTTGCTGTCGTCTGCTTCCACCACATCAATCGCCTTAGCAATACCAATGATCTCGCCAATCCTGCTTAGTTCAAGTTCCTCACAGCCTTCACCGTAGATCATCTCACGATAGCGGCACATTGAAATGACAGAGCCGCGTGAGCTGGAAAAACTCACACGGCTGATAATTCCATATTCGCCGGCCTTCAACATGAAGCGTCCGACTCGGGACTTTGACCAGCCCCAACGACGAGCAAGGTAAGTATATGAGAGCAGCGGCATACCTCGCATATTGGAGTAATAGACAACCGGCATATACTCAGATCCTCGCACTTTGGGGTCATTCAGGATTGTGTGGAGCCACATATCCATGATGGCGTCCAATTCACTGAATACAATTCCGACTTCCTTTCGTGCAGTCTTCAGAAGCAGTCTGCCGACAGGCAGCGGGAAGAAAAAGAATCCCGACCCTTTATAGCTGTAATAGTTATACTGTAGGTGTGTGCAGTGCTCTTTCCAATCGGCAATCGTGAAGCGGAGTATTTCCTTTTCCTCATCCAAGATCTCAAAGGTAAGGAATCCATGATTCTGGAAGTACTCCATCAGCTCAAGCGCCTGAGTCTTGGAGTGGACTCGAAGGATTCTGGGCAATGCCCCGAGCTTGCAGATCCACTGACCCGGTGCCTCCATATATCGGTCGCCATTGATCACGCGTTCATTGGATCGAAAATTAGCGTAGCTGAAGAGCGCCATGAGACTGAATAGATGGACAGTTCCTTCGTTCCGGAAATCCTTGTGATCATTGAAGTGTCGGAACCACGGCTTATAAACTCTTACCTTCGGAAAGCACACCAACTGTTGTTTTTGTGTGCAGCTCATCTCATACACCTCCTTCCTGACAGAGTTGTAAATAGAGTCGATTCCAAGTCCCCTGGTCAGGGGGACACAGGCATTTCAGCCTCGGCCCATGCTTGTGGGTGCGTCGTCCCTCGGTTTGAGACCTAGCCGGACGAGTGTACCATTATTTTCCCGTGCTGTCGTCGCAATGGAGCTTGACCAGGCCCCTTTCACTTGCTCATAGTGGCTCGAACACGGTGATGTCTTGGAATCGTATTCGGTTTTCAAGGTACAGTGCTGTGGTAACAGGTTGAGAGTCTGCGGTCGGCAAGTCATAAAACACCTCGAATGCACCTCTCGTAATGAATGTAGAAATGGCACCCCTTTTGACCACCCTTCAAAAAAGAAAAATTTCCCCATCGACTAAAATAGGCTGATGAGGTATTATGAAAATGCATTGAAAACAAAAAAGCACGCACCCACCATTTAAGGTGAATGCGTGCAAATGATAAGTCGGGAGGAAGCTTTGATTTTGGACTAAATCAGCATACTCACTCTATAGAACCGACTGTATGTCTATTATAGGTCAATCCTCGCTCTTAAAGTCGATGGCGGGGGAGACAACGGAGTTGGCAAAGCCCGTGATCGGCACGAGCGTGCCGGCCCCGGCAAAGCGCGCGATGGAATTGTAAAGGTTTAAGCCTGTTAAAAGCGCGGAGAGGAAGATGAGGCAGATCGAGGTCGCCGTGCCTGCGTCCGCCTTTGCAAGGCCGAGCGAGAGAAAGCCGTTCTGGATGAGCTGGCCGAGCGCGCAGATCGCGCCGCCGATGAAAAAGGCAAAGGCGGTATCCTTGAAAATGGGCGATTTGGGCGCAAGGCGCTTGACATACTCCTGATATTCCTGAGGCGTCATATCCATGAAGAATCACTCCTTTTGTCGTAGTGTTTGCGGGAAATGGACGAAATATCCGCGCGATACCGTCTTGCGCGCGGCGAGGTTTGTGTTACAATGGGCGAGGACATTTTTGCAAAGGAGTTGACGCGATGCGACCGCTGGGACTGTATCTCCACATTCCGTTCTGCAAGGCGAAGTGCATTTACTGCGACTTCTACTCGCTTCCTCATTCGGAGGAGAAGATGGACGCCTACACCGCGGCTTTGCAGCGCGATCTGATCCGCTGGGCGGATCAGGCGAAAGGCCATACCGTTGACACGATCTACTTTGGCGGCGGCACGCCGAGCTATCTCGGCGCAGACCGGCTCTGCCGCATTTTAGAGACGGTCTTTGCCCATTACCGCGTGGACAAAAACGCTGAGATCACGACCGAGGCGAATCCCGATAGCGCGCGGGAGGTATCAGCACTGCGGCAGCTCAGAGAAGCGGGCTTCAACCGCATTTCACTCGGGATGCAGTCGGCGAGCGACGACGAGCTGCGCTTGGTCGGGCGCGTCCACACGCATAAAGAGACGGTTGAGGCCGTACATGCCGCCCGCGCGGCGGGCTTCGACAATGTGAGCCTCGATCTCATCTACGGCCTACCCGAGCAGACAATGGCGCACTGGCGGGAAAACCTGCAAGCGGCAATCACTTTACGGCCTGAGCACCTTTCCTGCTATGGGCTCAAGATCGAGGAGGGCACGCCGCTCGACCGCAAAAAAGACGCCCTGCGCATCCCCGACGACGATGAACAGGCGGAGGAGTACCTTGCAACGGTCGAGCTGCTCGAAAAGGCGGGCTACGCGCAGTATGAAATTTCGAACTTCGCGCGTCCTGGGCGCGAGTCGCGCCACAACCTCAAATACTGGACGATGCAGGAGTATCTGGGCTTCGGTCCTGGCGCGCATTCGGACTTCGGCGGGCGGCGCTTCGCCTACGCGCGCGACTTGAATGCTTACATCAAGGGTGAGGAGCACCTTTCCGAAAGCGCATGCCCCGCGGAACGCGAGCGCGAAGAAGAACGCGTCATGCTTGCCCTGCGCACCGCGCGGGGGCTCGACCTGACGGCGCTCAAGGAGGACACGCGGGACGCCGAGGCAGTGCTCGAAGAGTGCGCGCACCACGGCCTTTCCCAAAAGGAAAACGACCGCTGGCGGCTGACGCCGCAGGGCTTTCTGGTGTCAAACGCCGTCATCGTGCGGGTGCTCGAGGCGCTTTCGCTCTAAATTTTGCAAAAAAAGTGGAAACTTTTTCCGCGTTTTCGCGTCTTTACTTATGGCAGGGTATCTGCTATACTATGTTATGTTTACCAATTCAAGGCATTTTCAGCAAGGAGGCAAATCGTGAAATCCATCATCCGTAAGTTTTTGTCGCTGTCGCTGGCAGTCGTGCTGGCGGCGGCTCCGCTCAACGCCTTCGCGTCTGACGCGCTCGGCGACGATCTGACGAGCTCAAGCGTCGAGGTCAACGAGCGCACCGAACTCAACGCCGGCACGTTCTGGAGCAATACGTATTCTGATCTCCGTCAGGAGAATTATGTGGTCTACTCGCCCAACGCACGCGTCAAGCCCATCGTGAGCGGCGGCGACTACACGACCCAGCTTACAACGGTCTCGACCGCCGCGAAAAAGCTCGAAGCGCGCGGCTACCGCGTGGTCGCGGGCATCAACGGCGACTATTACGACACGGCGACGGGCATCCCGCTTGGCAGCATGATGACCGAGGGCGTGCTGCGCAACGCCTCGAGCGAGTATTACGCCATCGGCTTCCGCGACGACGGCAGCACGGTGATGGGCAAGCCCTCGCTCCGCATCACGGCGCAGTCGGATTATGGCCGCAGCCTGACGGTCACGGCTTTCAACTACGTGCGCCAGAGCTCATTCGGCATCTATCTCTATGACTCTACCTTCAATGCCCGCGCCACGACCGGCACGAGCGAGGAGGGCGTGGATGTTGTCTGCTCGGCGGTCGGCGGCTCGCTCGGCCTGAACGGCAGCCTGACGCTCGTGGTCGAGCAGGTCATCGAGGGCGGCAAGGACACGCCCGTCGGCGCGGGACAGTATGTGCTTTCGTCGAATTTGAAGGCGGCGGGCTATGTGGAGCAGCTGCGCGCGCTCCAGCCCGGCGAGCGCCTGACGCTTTCCGTCAGCGCGAGCGGCAGCGAGTGGAGCGGCGTGACGAACATGATCGGCGCGCTCTATCAGCTGGTCGATAACGGTCAGGTCTGTTCGGGCCTTGTCAATGGCGCGGCCCCGCGCACGGCGGTGGGCCTCAAGCGCGACGGCTCGCTCGTGCTCTACACGATCGATGGCCGCCAGAGCGGCTATTCCATCGGCGCGACGCTGACGCAGGTCGCCGAGCGCATGGTCGAGCTCGGCTGCGTGACGGCGCTGAGCATGGATGGCGGCGGCTCGACCGCGATGGTCGCGACGAGCCCCGACAGCACGGTATCGACGCTTGTCGACAAGCCCTCCGGCGGCAGCGAGCGCGCGGTGACGAACCACATCTTCCTTGTGGCGGACAGCCGCCCGACGAACTCCGTGGGCCATGTGTATCTTGAAAGCGAGAGCACGCGCGTGCTCCCGAACGCGCAGGTCAAGCTCACCGCGACGGCGCTCGACACGAACTATATCCCCATGGCAAATTCCAATGTCTCCCTGCGCGCGGATAAGGGCACCATTGACGGCAATGTCCTGACCGCGCCCGCCTCCGGCACCGTGACGGTGACGGCGAACGCGGGCGGCGCGAGCGCGCAGACGAAGATCGATGTCATCACGCAGCCCGACAGCATCAGCGTCAAGCAGAACGGCAAGGCCGTGAGCGCCATCACGCTCAGCGCGGGCGAGACGGCGACGCTGACCGCCTCGGCGATGTACCGCCATTTGCCGGTGCTCGGCGACAACAAGGGCTTTACCTGGACCGTGCAGGGCAATGTCGGCACGATCGAAAACGGCGTGTTCACGGCGTCCGGCAGCATCGGCAGCGGCAGCGTGACGGCGAGCCTCGGCCGCATTTCCGTGACGGTCCCTGTGACGGTGACGGCGCGTGCCCTGCGCACGCTCGACGGCTTTGAGACCTCGTTCGCGACCGTGACCGGCACGCGTGCGATGCTCTCCTACAACCGTGAGATGACCCGCGTGCACAACGGCTACGCCTCCGCACGGCTTGACTATGCGACCGGCAGCGAGGGCAACGCCTACATCGGCCTCAACTATGCCATTCCTTCAAATTACGACCAGCTCAACTTCTGGGTCTACGGCGACAATAGCGGAGCGCAGCTCGCGTTGGTGACGGATACTGGAAGCGTGAACCTGGGAGCTCTCAACTTCTCCGGCTGGAAGCTCCTGACGGCGAACCTCGGCGCGGCGACCGCGATCACGGGCATGATCGTCTCTTCGGACACGGAGCTTATCAGCGCCGTGTACCTTGACCAGCTCGTGCTCTCCTACGGCGGCCTGACCGATACGACCGCGCCGAAGCTCTCGCTCCAGTACAATGCGGCGAGCAACACTGTGACCGGCACGGTGAAAGATGACATCGACGGCGCGGCCATCCCGACCATTCACGTGACCTACGACGGCAAGAGCTACACGTCCTACACCTACAGCCAGTCGAGCGGCGCGCTGAGCATTTCTCTTCCCGCCGCTGACGGCGCGCAGCACCGCGTGAATGTGGTCGCGGGCGACGCGAGCGGCAACCTGAGCCGCGCGGGCGTGAACGCCGGCACGTCGAGCACGACGCCCGCCTTCAACGACATGAAGGACCACTGGGCAAACGACGCGGTCGCGTATCTCAAACGCAGCGGCATTTCGAACGGCTCGAACGGTAACTTCCTGCCGGATACGAACATCAGCCGTCAGGAATTTGCCGTGCTGCTTGCGCGTTACTTAGGTTCTTCGCAGGATCATTCCTCCGTGCAGCTCCCGTTTGCCGATACGAATGAGATCGCATCCTGGGCGCTGAACGGCGCGAAGGCGATGTACTCGCTCGGCATCATCAAGGGCAGTTCCGACGGCTCGGGCAAGCTCTACTTCAACCCCACGGCCAACGTGAGCCGCCAGGAGGCGGTGACGATGCTCGGTCGCCTGACCGAAAAGGGCTACGCCCAGGGCGCACTCAAGTTCACCGACAGCAGCGCAATCCAGTCGTGGGCTGCGGAGTACGTGAGCACGCTCAGCGAGATGGGCATCCTCACGGGCTTTAACGACGGCAGCTTCCGCCCCAACGGCGCGATGACGAGGGCACAGGTGGCGACAGTCTTATATAAATTCTAAAACGAAAGGGAACGGCTTTGCCGTTCCCTTTCATTTTAGAGGGGGATTGCAGGCCGCTGCGCGCATAATTCGCCCGCCGTCGGCGGGCGAATTCCACACTTGCGGCCTGAGAAGAGTCATTTCCAACGCGCATGTCGTTGGAAATGACGATCAAAATTATGTCGCGTCTGCGGACGCGAAAGTCTGCGACGCTTGGGTGCGAAGGGCTGTTTCGCGCCCGCAGAGCGCGAAATGCGCCGGGGGAGTGCGTGCGAGGACACTGTTTTGTGCTCAGGGAGCACAAAATGCGTGCTTTTTAGAATGCTGTTTTGCGCCCGGTGGGCGCAAAAGGCGCATCTTTCGCTTTGATGAGGCTTAGATAGGACATTGAACGCTGCTTTTTTGCGGAAAATGCGCAAAAAGGGGCTACCTTTTTGCGCGGCGGCGTGCTATGATAACTTTGTATTGGTATCTGTATGAAAAAAGGAGGCGGAGAGAATGAAGCGCGCGGGGAAAATGCTGGTGATCGGATTATTTTCACTGCTGCTTTCGGGCTGCATGTTCACGACGCCGGAGACGTCGCTCTACCGCCTGCCGAAGCTCGCGGGCGAGCATGAGTCGCTCGAATCGCAGATCGACGCGCTGCTCACAAACGGCGCGGAGTATGCCGCGCCCACGTCGGGCAGCAATTTGCAGAGCGTGCAGATGATCGACCTCGATGGTGACGGCAGCGAAGAGGCGGTGGCCTTCTTCCGCCGCGCGAGCGACAAAAAGCCGATGAAGATCTACATCTTCAAAGCCGACGGCGACAGCTACGAGCGCTACGCCGTGATCGAGGGCGCATCGAGCCAGATCTACAGCGTGAACTACGCGGATCTGGACGGCGACGGGCTCAAGGAGATCCTGGTCGGCTACAAGAGCAGCTCGGATGTGCAGGGGCTTGCCATCTATCCGCTCTCTCCCGGCACGTCGGAGTCGCTTTTGACGACGGGCTATTCCCGTTACGCGAACCTCGACATGAACGGCGACGGGAAGCAGGAACTTTTAATTATTTGCAGCGACGAAGAGAGTACGGCGCGCGTCGATTACTACGACTGGGATGACGGCGCGCTGCACGCGAAGTCCTCGCTGCGCCTGTCCGCCTCGGTGGCGGAGCTGAGCCGCCTGACGGCCGGCACGCTGACGGGCGGGGAGAACGCGCTGTTCGTGACGGGCGTGACAGGCGACAACCTGACCGTGACGGACGTGCTGGCGCTCAAGGGCGGGCGGCTGCAGAACATCGCCCTCGGCGCGGATGCAAATCAGGTACCCGCGGAGGAAATTTTCCTCGGCCTTTTCCCGCGCGATGAAAACAGCGACGGCGTGACCGAAGCGCCGAAGACGCGTCCCTTGCAGCGCTTTGACCGCGAGAGCGAGCTGCAGTATTACGTTGTCTGGGAGCAGTACAGCATCGACGGCACGGTGACGGACGTGCAGAGTTGCTTCCACAATGTGGCGGACGGCTGGAGCCTTGTGCTGCCGGACGAGTGGGACAAGGACCATCTGACCGTCGAGCGCAGCGCGGGCAGCGGCGAGACCGCCGTGTCCTTCTACCGTGCGGGCGAGGGCGGACTGAGAGAGAAACTGCTCACCGTCTACACCCTGACGGGCGAGGCGCGCGAGGGACTTGCCAACATCGGCAGCCGCTTTGTGCTCACGCAGCAGGTGGAGGCGGTATACGCCGCACGGATCGGCGATGCATGGAATATCACGCTTGATGAGCAATCGCTGCGCGAGCGCTTCTCGCTCATCACGGCGGAATGGACGATGGGAGACAACTGAGAGGAGAAACGATATGAAAAAAGTGCTGGTGCTGGAGGATGAAGCCAGTATCCGTAGTTTTATTGTCATCAATTTGCAGCGTGCGGGCTACGAGGTCGTGGAGGCTGAGTGCGGCGAGGAGGCGCTTCAAAAATTGCAGGAAAATCCCGACACGAAGCTGTGCCTGCTCGACATCATGCTGCCGGACATCGACGGGTTCGAAGTCTGCCGCCGCATCCGCATGTCGAACGCGCAGGTCGGCATCATCATGCTGACGGCGCGCACGCAGGAGATGGACAAGGTGACGGGTCTGATGACCGGCGCGGACGACTATGTGACAAAGCCGTTTTCGCCCGCCGAGCTCACCGCGCGCGTGGACGCGCTGCTGCGCCGCATGGGCGAAAACACGCCGGCCACGCATACCGGAGAGTTGTATCAGCCGCCGTTTCTGCTGAACCTGACGAACCGGACGCTTGAAAAAAACGGCGAGCGCGTCAAGCTGACGCAGATCGAGTACGCGATCGTCAAGCTCTTTATGGAAAACAGCGGCAAGGCGCTCGCGCGCGAGGAAATTCTCGACGCCGTGTGGGGCAAGGGCTACTTTGGCGAGCTCAAGATCGTGGACGTGAATGTCCGCCGCCTGCGCCTCAAGATCGAAGATGACGCGCAGGAGCCGAAGTACATCTCCACCGTGTGGGGCTTTGGTTATAAATGGACGGTGTGAGCGCACCGAACGAAGGAGGGGCAGCGATGCCGGACAATCGAAAAGGCTTTGCTTCGGCGCTGCACATCCGTGGCCTTCGTCAGCGGTGGATGTTTTCGGCGGTGCTGCCGATTTTGCTGCTGCTGGTGCTGGCGGTGGCGCTTTTCAGCGTGGGCGTGCAGGAATACTATTACAATGCGATGCGCTCGGGCCTTGAGAGCCGCGCGCGTATCGCGGCGGAGACCTTCACGGGCTACGGCGTGAAGAGCTACAGCGAATATTACCGCCTCGCGTCGTACTCCGCCGAAACGTTTGAAGAAAAGGACACGATCGAGCTCCAGTTCATCAACACGAACGGACGCGTGCAGGTCTCGTCCTACGGGCTGACGGCGGGCACGCTGCCCGGCACGAGCGACGTTGACAGCGCGATCGGCGGTAAAATGGCGTCGTTTCAGGGCCGCGATCCGCAGACGGGGGAGAATATCCTCGCGGTGTCGTATCCGCTGTTTTTTAACTCCCGCGTCGTCGGCGTGCTGCGGTACGTGACATCGCTGCGCGAGGCGCAGCATCGCGTGTTGGTCGAGTCGCTGCTCGCTTCGGCGGCGGCACTCGTGTGCATGGCGCTGATTGCGGCGTCGAATGCTATTTTTATCAACAACGTCGTCCAGCCCGTCGCAGTCGTGAGCGACGCGGCACGCCGCATTTCGGGCGGCAGCTACGGCATCATGATCGAGAACCACTACCGCGACGAGCTCGGCGAGCTGGTCGACAACATCAACGACATGTCACTCAAGATCAGCCAGGCCGAGAAGATCCAGCAGGAATTTATCTCGTCGGTCTCGCACGAGCTGCGAACGCCGCTGACCGCCATCAGCGGCTGGGCAGAGACGCTTTCCGCTGACCCGGGCGCGAACATCGACCAGACGAAGCGCGGCCTCGGCATCATTTTGAAAGAGTCCCGCCGCCTGACGACGATGGTCGAGGAGCTGCTCGAATTCACGAAGATGCAGGACGGGCGCTTCACGCTGCGCGTGGAGAGCGTCGATCTTGCCAGCGAGCTCGAGGACGCGATCTACACCTATTTCGAGCTCTTCCGGCAGGAGGGCATCGAGGTCAGCTACAAGGGCCCTGACGAGGATGTGCCGCCGATCGTGGCAGACAGCGAGCGCATGAAGCAGGTCTTCTGCAATGTGCTCGACAACGCGGCCAAGCACGGCGGCGCGGGAAAGCGCATCGACGTGAGCGCCGCGTGCGAGGATGGAAAATTTGTCATCCGCGTGCGCGACTACGGCCCCGGCATCCCGGAGGAGGAGCTGCCGTTCGTCAAGCAGAAATTCTACAAGGGCTCGTCGAAGGCACGCGGCAGCGGCATCGGCCTTGCCGTGTGTGACGAGATCGTGCGCCTGCACGGCGGCACGTTCGACATCGCCAACGCCGAGGGCGGCGGCGCGGTCGTGACGATCTCGCTGCCCATGTCGTAAAAAATAGAACGGGTGTTGCATTCTTGCAAAACCCGTGGTATGATATCGCATAGAAAAAGGAGAACCATTCATGGCAGAAGAAGCAAAAAACAAGGCTTCCGCGTCCAAGTTCCGCACGAGCATCGGCGGACAGGCGTTGATCGAGGGAGTTTTGATGCGCGGTCCGGGCAAGCAGGCTATTGTCGTCCGCTCGCCGGACGGGCTGGTCGAAAAGGTCGAGGAGCTGACGCTCGTGCGCGACAAGTACCCCGTTTTGGGCTTACCCATCATCCGCGGCGCGGTGACGTTCGTCGATTCGATGGTCAAGGGCGTCAAGGCGCTGATGTTTTCGGCGGACTATTTCCCCGACGAGGACGTCGCCGAGCCGAGCAAATTTGACCAGTGGCTTGAAAAAAAGCTCGGCAACGAAAAAATGCAGAAATTCATCACGGCGCTGGCGGTCTTTCTGTCGCTGGGGCTGACGATCCTGCTCTTTTTCCTGCTACCGACGTTTCTGGCCGGCTTTATCGACCCGTATATCAAGAGCGCGGCGGTGCACAATCTGGTCGAATCCGTCATCAAGCTCGTGATCTTCTTCGCTTACATGATCCTGTGCTCCAAGCAGAAGGACATCTACCGCGTGTTCCAGTACCACGGCGCGGAGCATAAGACGATCTTCTGCTACGAGGCGGGGCTGCCGCTGACGGTCGAAAACTGCCGCATCCAGCCGCGCCACCATCCGCGCTGCGGCACGAGCTTTCTCTTTGTGGTCGTGGTCGTGTCGATTTTAGTCTCGAGCCTTGTCTTCAGCTTTGTCAACTGGCGCAACATGTGGGTGCGCATGGCGCTGCACCTGCTGCTGCTCATTCCAATCGTGGGCGTGACGTATGAGTTCAACCGCTACGTCGGCGGGCACGACAACAAGGTGACGCGCTTTCTGGCGCGTCCGGGCCTGTGGCTGCAAAACTTTACGACCAACGAGCCGGACGACAGCATGCTCGAGGTCGCCATCCGCGCGCTCGAGCTGGTCATTCCCGAAGAAAAAGGCAAGGATGCGTGGTAAGCATGGCAACGACGTATAATAATCTCTATCTGGATCTGCGCACGGAGCTGAGGCGCGCGGGCGACGAGGAGGCGACGCAGTCGGCGCGCGAGCTCGTCTGCGCCGCGGCGGCAAAAACGCGCGAGGAGCTGGTGCGCGACGGCTCACTCTACGCCTCGCCCGAGGTGGAGAAGAGTGCGCGCGAGCTCGTCAAGCGCCACTTAGCGGGCGAGCCGGTGGCGTATCTCATCGGCGAGTGGGAGTTCTATGGTCTGCCGCTCGACATTTCGCCCGCGGTGCTCATCCCGCGCCCGGATACCGAGGTACTGGCGACAAAGCTCATCGACGCGGCGCGCGGCGCGGGGGCCTGCCGCATTCTGGATCTCTGCGCGGGCAGCGGATGCATCGGCCTTGCCGCGGCGGCAAACCTGCCGAACGCGCGCGTGCTGCTCGGCGAATATGACGAAGAGGCGCTCAAGATCTGCCGGCAGAACATCCGCCGCAACCGCTTGACGGCGCGGGTGGCAAGCCTGAAGATCGACGCGCGGGAAAAGCCCGCGCGCACGCTGGGCGAGTTCCAGTTTCTGGTCAGCAACCCGCCGTACATCCCGAGCGCGGACATCGACACGCTCGACGCTTCCGTGCGCGAGCACGAGCCGCGCCTTGCGCTTGACGGCGGCGCGGACGGGCTCGACTTCTACCGTGTGATCTGCGAAAAGTGGCGCGATGCCCTGTGTGAAAACGGCATGCTCTTTTTCGAGGTCGGCATCGGGCAGGCGGATCAGGTGCTGCGCATCATGCGCTCGCACGGCTTTGGCGACATTCAGATCGTCAAGGACCTCAACAACATCCCCCGCGTGGTGTACGGCACGCGCGTGGAGACCATTTGAAGCAAATTTAGTTTACATAAAGAATCGGGAGGAACGCGAACATGGCAGAAAAGTCTCAGACGAAGGCAGCTGCGGCGATGGCCGACGACAAGAAGCGGGCGATCGAGACCGCGATGCAGCAGATCGAGCGCACCTACGGCAAGGGCTCGATCATGCGCTTTGGCGACAACACCGTGAGCAATGTGGAGGCCATCTCCACGGGCTCGCTGGCGCTCGACCTGGCGCTCGGTATCGGGGGCCTGCCCAAGGGCCGTATCATCGAAATTTACGGGCCTGAATCCTCCGGTAAGACGACGCTGGCGCTGCATGTGCTCGCCCAGGCGCAGAAGGCGGGCGGCGAGGTCGCGTTCATCGACGCCGAGCACGCGCTCGACATCACCTATGCCCGCGCGCTTGGCGTCAAGGTCGAGGATATGCTCGTCTCCCAGCCGGACACCGGCGAGCAGGCGCTTGAGATCACCGAGGCGCTCGTGCGCTCCGGCGCGATCGACGTCATCGTGGTCGACTCTGTCGCGGCGCTCGTACCGCGCGCGGAGATTGAGGGCGAGATGGGCGACAGCTTTGTCGGTCTGCACGCGCGCCTCATGTCGCAAGCGCTGCGCAAGCTGACCGGCGCGGTCGGCAAAACGAACACCATCGTCATTTTCATCAACCAGCTGCGCGAAAAGGTCGGCGTCATGTACGGCAACCCCGAGGTCACGACCGGCGGCCGCGCGCTCAAGTTCTATTCGAGCGTGCGTATCGATGTGCGCCGCATCGAGGCGCTGAAAAACGGCAGCGAGATGCCCGTGCAGGGGATGAGGTTCGTGACGACTGCGATGTTCAAAAACACCTGGATCGATAGCAGCGTCGTGATGCCGATGCCGACGAGGAAGCTGTAGCGGTCGGGCGAGTGCGCGGCGATCCAGTAGCCGCGGCAGATGAGCAGCGCAAACAGGATCAGGATCGCAATGGCGCCGACATAGCCGAGCTCCTCACAGACGATGGAAAAGATATAGTCATTATGCTCCTCGGGCAGATAGAGGTACTTCTGCCGGCTCTGGCCGAAGCCGAGCCCGAGAAAGCCGCCCGAGCCGATGGAATACAGCGACTGCACGATCTGATAGCCGGCCGCGCTCGTATCGGCAAACGGGTCGCGCCAGGACACGATGCGCTTGTGCACATAGGGCACGAATTTGCTTGCGATGAGCAGCAGCGCGCCCGCGCTGCCCATGCCGACGAGCAGGTACGAGAGTTTGATGCCGCCGACAAACATCATCACGATCGCAAGCGCCATGATGATGATGGACGCCGACAGATGCGGCTCTAGCATCAGCAGGCCGACGATGATGACCGTGACGACCATGAACGGCACGACACCGTAGCGGAACGTCTGCATCTGCTCTTTATAGGTGCAGATCATGCTGGAGAAAAACAGCACGACCGCGATCTTTGCGATCTCCGACGGCTGAAATGTCGTAAAGCCGAGACTCAGCCACCGGCGCGCACCGTTGACGCGAGTGCCGATGTGCGGGATCCAGACGACGGCAAGCAGGAAGATGCTCACGCCCAGCACCAGCAGCGACAGACGGCGGTAGGTCACCATGCGCACTTTGGACAGCAAGATCATGGCCACAACGCCGGCCACGGCAAAGGCCGCCTGGCGCACGAAGTAATACGTCGGTGACTTGCCCTGCGCATACGCGCGGGCGAAGCTCGACGAGAGTACCATGATGACGCCGATCGTCAGCAGCAGCAGCGTGAGCACGAAAAACGGCAGGTCGAAGCTGCCGCGCTTCGGCCCGGCGGACGCTTTCGTCTGGCGCGCGGGAAGTCTCAGATCGGAAATATTCATATAAGCACCTCCCTGCACCGCGGCGCGTGCCTCACACGCCGAAGCGGTGGAACACGCCGATGAACGACAAAACTGCAAACAGCACCGTCACGCCGGCAAACAGCGCCACAATCTGCGTTTCCTTCCACTTGTGGCCCGTCCAGCCGCCCATCTCGAGATGGTGGTGGAACGGGGACATTTTGAACACGCGCTTGCCGTGCGTGAGCTTGAAGTAGCCGACTTGGATGATATCCGACAGCGCCTCGATGATGTACATGATGCCGAGCGTCACAAGGATGAGCGGCATGTCGTAGGCAAAGGCCAGCGCCGCGACCGCGCCGCCGAGAAAGAGCGAGCCGGTGTCGCCCATGAATACCTTGGCGGGAT
>OLXF01000085.1_pt1 | contig 34423 bp, 23 predicted proteins | sample 1673471 | NCBI WGS metagenome assembly OLXF01 (sample SAMEA103958113, study PRJEB25191) | human gut metagenome
TAGAAAAAAGCCTCTCGAACATGCGTATATATGAATGATTTTGAATGTTTTTTGAAACGAACATATCAGGAAAACAAAGCCGACTGAATCGGAAAGGATGAGGAAAATGCTGACAGAGGAACGGTACAGCGCGATCCTGCGGGAATTGGAGGTGCGCGGCGCCGTAACGGTGCAGGAGCTTTGCGAGCATCTGGAAATTTCGGAGTCGACCGTGCGCCGCGACCTTATAAATCTTGATAAACAAGGCAAACTTATAAAAGTACGCGGCGGCGCGACCCGTGCGGGCAGGCGGTTTTTGCCGGAGGAGCCGGATGTTTCGACCAAGCAGCAGCTCCACACGGCGGAGAAGGACCGCATCGCGCGGTATGCCGCCGCCCAGATTGACGACAGCGATTTTGTATATATCGACGCCGGCACCACGACCGAGCGGATGATCGACTATATCGAGAGCAGCCGCGCAACCTTTGTCACCAACGGGATCGTCCATGCGAGAAAGCTGATTCAGAAGGGCTGCAAGGCTTACATCGTCGGCGGACAGATCAAGCTGTCCACCCAGGCAGTGGTGGGAACGCTGGCCTCGGGCATGCTGCGGCAGTACAATTTTACAAAGGCGTTTCTCGGCGTCAATGGGATATCGGTCTCCCGCGGGTTTACCACCCCCGACCCGGAGGAGGCGGAGCTGAAGGCCGAGGCCTGCCGGCAGGCCTTTGTCAGCTTTATTTTGGCGGACAGCAGCAAATTCGGCATGGTTTCGGCGGTCACCTTCCTCGACCTGGATAAAGCCTGCATCCTCACCGACCGGATTCCGGATGAAAAATATCGCAAGGCCGCGACCATCAAGGAGCTTTTGTAAGCTGCCTTTTCGCAAAAGGGGATACAAGCGGCCTCCTTCGCCCGCCTGCTTTGCGATGAAAAGCAATGTGGGAGAGGGGGTTTCCGGCGCTTTTTGATTTGGCAGGCATTTTTTACAGAAAGGATGGAACCTTGGCTTATGATCTATACCGTTACATTTAATCCGGCGATTGATTATCTGCTCCGTATGCAGGCGCTGCGCCCGGGAGAGGTGAATCGCGCCGCGTCGGAGGAGATCTACTACGGCGGCAAGGGGATCAACGTCTCCTGCGTTTTGAAAACCCTCGGCCTTCCAAGCACTGCGATCGCCTTCACGGCCGGGTTTACCGGCGCGGCGCTGCGCCAGGGGCTGGAGGCGGCCGGCGTCTGCACCGATTTTATTGAGCTTCCGACGGGGCTTACCCGCATTAACGTGAAGATCAAAGCGGACGCCGAAACCGACATCAACGGCAACGGGCCGAAGATCGACCCAGAGGCGCAAAACACGCTGTATCAAAAGCTTGACCGCCTGAAAGCGGGGGATTATCTCTGCCTTTCGGGGAGCATTCCGCCCTCTCTTCCCGACAACGTGTATGAGGAGATTTTGAAAAACCTCTCGGGCAAGGGAATAGAAACGGTCGTCGACGCGACCGGCGACCTGCTCTGCAATGTGCTGAAGTACCATCCCTTTTTAATCAAGCCGAACGGCTTCGAGCTGGGAGAAATTTTGAAAACCGAGCTGCACACCGCGGCCGAGATCGAGTCCGCCGCCCGCCTTATGCAGGAGAAGGGCGCCAGAAACGTGCTGGTCTCCCTCGCCGGGGACGGCGCGCTGCTGGTGACTGAGGCGGGCGAATGCCACACGATCGCCGCGCCGAAGGGAAGGGTGAAAAACTCGGTCGGAGCGGGAGATTCGATGGTGGCCGGCTTCCTTGCCGGGTATATCGAAACCGGCGACCTTTTGTACGCGCTGCGGCTGGGAACGGCGGCCGGGAGTGCGACCGCCTTCTCCGACGGGCTGGCCGAAAAGGCGGAGATTGACCGGCTGCTTCGTCAGACGGCGCAGGAATGACAGACGGATTTTAAAATTCCCCGCTCGAAACGAGCAGGGGCGAAATCCTCCAAAGCCCGATGGGCGGGGGTTCGGCAAAACCTTTGAATGAATTTTGACATCGTAAAAATACAACATCCACAAAAATATCTCAAAGCAAAAGAGAAAGGAGTCAAAGACATATGCGTATCACAGATCTTTTAAAGCCGGGCAGCATCGCGCTTGGCGCTTCTCCCGCGACGAAGGAGGAGGTTCTGGATCTTCTGGTTTCCCTGCAGGAGAAGGGCGGAAACCTGTCCGACCCGGCCGGGTACAAGGCGGCCATCCTCGCCAGAGAGGCGCAGGGCACCACCGCCATCGGAGAGGGGATCGCGGTTCCTCACGCCAAATCGGACAGCGTGAAGATGCCCGGTCTGGCGGCTGTGACGGTGCCGGACGGAGTCTCCTACGACGCGCCCGACGGCCAGCCGGTCAAGTTGTTTTTCATGATTGCGGCGACGCCGGACGGGGATCTGCATCTCGAGATACTCTCCCGCCTGATGGTCATGCTGATGGAGCCGGAGTTTGCCTCTGCTTTGAAAAACGCCAAAACGGCTGAGGCGTTTCTCGCTCTCATTGATCAGAAGGAGGCCGAGAAGTACGGCGCGCCGGAGAAGGCCGCAGAAAAGCAGCCGGAAAAGGTGGAAGGGTACCGGGTTCTGGCCGTTACCGCCTGCCCCACCGGGATCGCGCACACCTTCATGGCGGCCGAGGCGCTGGAGAAAAAGGCCCGGGAGATGGGCGTCTCCCTCAAGGCGGAGACCAACGGCAGCGGCGGTGCGAAAAACGTGTTAACCGCAGAGGAGATTGCGGCGGCCGACGGCATTATCGTCGCGGCCGACCGGGATGTGGAGATGGGTCGGTTCGACGGCAAACGGGTGGTCATCACCAAGGTGGCCGACGGCATCCATAAGCCGGAGGAGCTGATTGATAAAATTCTGAATCAGACGGCGCCGATTTACCATCACAGCGGCGACGCGGCCGAGGCGACCCCGGCAGAAAAGGAAAACGCCGGCCGCAGAGTCTATAAGCATCTGATGAACGGCGTATCGCATATGCTGCCCTTTGTGACCGGCGGCGGTATTTTGATCGCACTGGCCTTTTTGTTCGACAACTATGCGATTGATCCCTCCAACTTCGGTATGAACACCCCTCTCGCCGCTTTTTTGAAAACGGTAGGCAACATGGCCTTCGGCTTTATGCTGCCGATCCTCGCCGGATATATCGCGATGAGTATTGCCGACCGCCCCGGCCTTCTGGTCGGCTTTGTCGGCGGCGCGATTGCAAGCTACGGCATTTCCTTTACAAACCTCGACGCGTCGACGGCCGTGTCGGCCGGTTTCCTCGGTGCGCTGCTGGCCGGCTTTATCGGCGGGTATCTTGTCCTTGGACTGGAGAAGCTTTGCAGTAAGCTTCCCCACGCGCTTGAAGGAATCAAGCCGGTTCTGATCTATCCCCTGATCGGCGTGCTCTGCATCGGCGTCATCATGTGCGCCATCAATCCCTTTGTCGCGATGATCAATACCGGGATCACAAACTTCCTCGACAGCATGGGCGGTATCAGCAAAATTGTGCTCGGCTGTCTGCTGGGGGGCATGATGTCGGTGGATATGGGCGGCCCGATCAACAAGGCGGCTTATGTCTTTGGCACGGCGGCGATTGCCAACGGAAACTTTGATATCATGGCGGCCGTCATGGTCGGCGGCATGATTCCGCCGCTCGCCATTGCGCTGGCCACAACCTTCTTTAAAAATCGCTTCACGCCGGAGGAGCGCAAGTCGGGCGTGGTGAATTATATCATGGGACTCTGCTTTATTACCGAGGGGGCGATTCCCTTCGCCGCCGCCGACCCGCTGCGGGTGATCCCCGCCTGCGTCGTCGGATCGGTTGCGGCCGGCGGACTTTCGATGGCCTTCGGCTGCACCCTGCGCGCCCCCCACGGCGGCATCTTCGTTTTCCCGGTGGTGGACAACGTGCTGGGATATATCATCGCGCTGGCGGCCGGGTCGGTTGTCGGAATGTTCATGCTTGCGCTGCTGAAGAAAAAGCGGGCGGTATAAGGCCTCGTCCTTTCGGGAAAGCCGGGAAGGCAGAATTTTTAAAAATCGGGAACGCAGCGGTTCGGCGGCGTTTTCTTAAAAACATTCAAACAGGAAAGGTTGGTTTTTATGGTACAAAAACAGGTTAAAGTTGTCAACGAAATGGGCTTTCACATGCGGCCGGCAAACGAGTTTATCTCGAAGATGATCAAATATAAGAGCGACATTACCTTTGATTTTAACGGCAGAAAGATCAACGCCAAAAGTATTATGAACATCATGGCAGCCTGCATCAAGTTCGGGTCGGAGATCACGGTGATCTGCGACGGTGAGGATGAGGCCGCCGCGCTGGAGGAGGCGGTCTCCTTCATCGAGAGCGGGCTGGGAGAAAAATAAGCCGCCCGAAAAAAGGGGGTAAATTAAAATGGTATATAACGGAATTGCCGGCTCGGCCGGGATCGGCATCGGCCGGGCGGTTGTCCTGGCCGAGCCGAATCTCGACTACTCCGGCGCGGTGTTTACCGGGCGGGAGAACGAGCGCAGACGCCTTTCCCGGGCAGTAAAAACCTTTAAGGAGCAGACCCGCGCGATGTGGGAGCGTATGAAGGACAGCGTCGGAGAGAAGGAGGCCGCTATCCTCAACGGCCAGATCATGATGATTGAGGATCCCTTCCTCGTCTCCCAGATGGGGGAATATATTGACGACGGCCGCACGGCGGAGGCGGCGCTCGACCTGGTTTGCCAGATGTATATCGACATGTTTTCGGCGGTGGAGGATGAGCTGACCCGGCAGCGGGCGACCGACATCCGCGACCTGCGGACGCGGCTTCTCAAGATTCTGCTGGGCAGGGAGGATGTCGACCTTACCGCGGTCGAGCCGGGAACCGTACTGGTGGCGCGGGATTTCACCCCCTCCATGACGGTGGGCATCGACCGGGAGCGGGTGGCTGGGATTGTGACCGAGCTTGGGGGGAGGACCTCTCACTCGGCCATACTGGCCCGTGCGCTTGAAATTCCGGCGGTTCTGGGCCTTTCCGGCGCGGCGGAGACCATTAGGGCCGGCGACCGGCTGATCGTCGATGGAGGCGAGGGGGTCGTGATCCTCTCCCCCGATGAGAAAACGGCCGCCCAGTATGAAAAACGCCGCCGCGAGCAGGAGGCGCGCCGGGACGCGCTGCGTGCCTTTATCGGCAAGCCGACCCTCACGGCCGACGGCAGGCCGGCCGCACTTTACGGCAATATCGGCAAGGCGTCCGACGCCGCCGAGGTGGTCGGGCACGACGGGGAGGGCATCGGCCTTTTCCGCACCGAGTTTTTGTTTATGGATCGCGCCGCCCTCCCGTCCGAGGAGGAGCAGCTTGAGGCCTATCGCGACGCGGCCGCAGCCATGGGCGGCCGGGAGGTCATTATCCGCACCCTCGACGTCGGCGGAGACAAGGACATCCCCTATCTCCACATTGAAAAGGAGGAGAACCCCTTCCTCGGACACCGGGCGATTCGTTTCTGCCTCGACCGGCCGGAGATTTTCAAGGTGCAGCTGCGCGCCCTGCTTCGCGCCGGCGCCGAGGGCAACATCAAGATTATGCTGCCGCTGGTGACCTCGGTGGAGGAGATTCGGCGCACCCGCACGCTTTTATCCGAATGCGAGGCCGAGCTGTCGGCTGCGGGCACGCCTTTTCGCCGGAACATGCCGCTCGGCGTGATGATCGAGACGCCGGCTGCGGCGCTGACTGCCGATCTCCTGGCGAAGGAGGCCGATTTTTTCAGCATCGGCACCAATGATCTGACCGGCTATACCATGGCGGTGGATCGGGGCAACAGTCGTGTGGCGAGCCTCTACTCGGCGTACAATCCGGCCGTGCTGCGCGCCATACGGGAGGTGATCCTCCGCGCGAAGGAGGCTGGGATTCCGGTCGGCATGTGCGGAGAGGCGGCGGCCGACCCGCTGCTGATCCCGCTGCTGATTGCCTTCGGGCTGGATGAATACAGTGTCAGCCCGACCTCCGTCCTCGCCACGAGGAAGGCGATCTCCCTCTGGACGAAGGAGGAGGCGGCCGCGCTGGCCGGGGAGGTCATGGGTCTGACGACGGCCGACGATGTGGAGGTCTGCCTGAAGGCGCACGCCAGATGGTAAGCAATGACCGGCGCCTGTCGGCTTAAGGCTGAGGTTTTTTCAACTGCTCGGCGGCAAAAGACGAACAAAAAGCGCAAACAGTTTTACCTGTTTGCGCTTTTTTGCTTACCATCGGTTGACAGGGGAAGGCAAGGTTTTGGCGGGCAGAAATGCGTCCATACTGTGTCAAAGCACTTGAAAATACAAACAGCCCGCCAGGGGGAAAGGATAAAAACCACCGAAAAGTCGCAGCGGCAGGCATGATTGCCCTTGTCAACCGACGGTAAGATGAAAAAACAGGGGCTTTCGCCCTGCTTTTTTTGCAGCAGCTGCGGCAGAACTGTTTTTTCGCAGCCTGCAGCGTGCTCAGATCGCCTGCCGGATGACGCCGCAGGCAATTTTTTTGCCGGCGTCTCCGGCCGGCTGGGTAGTGAAATCATCCCGGCCGCTGTGCAGAATCACCGTGCGGCCCACCACCTCCTCAATCGTGAAGCGATTGGTCAGCACCGCCATGAAGGCGTCCCCGTCATTCCCGAAAAGGGGCGGCAGGTCACCGGCGTGGAAGGGATGGAGGCAGTCCTTCGGGTTATAGTGGGACAAAGCGTTTGCGAAGGGGTCGGCGGCCGTCCCGGTGCAGGCCTCCCCCGCGTGGATGTGCAAAGCAAAGACCGGGTGCGCGCAAGCCCCCTCCGGCTGCGGGAGACCCGACAGGTCGACGGTCACAAGGACGCCGCGCCGCGCCTGATAAAACCGCACCTGCCCCCGTATGGTGGGGTAGTCGGCGCTTCCCCTTACGGCGGCCAGCGCCCGGGGCTGGCTGTAAAGCATCCTGCACAAATGATTTTCTGTCTGCAAAGCAATCTCCTCCTGAAAAGGGCGCGGCAATGGGATGTCGGCGGCCGGGGAAGCGCGCCTCCCGGCGGGTATGGATAAGCCGACCGGGGGGCAAGGGCACTGTCCCCGCTGACTTAAAACGGATTTTCCAAAAAAGGATTTGTTTTTCATATCAGTATATGCTTTGCAAGGGCCGGTTGTGTCCGCTTTTCGGGGGAGATTTTCATGCGGCTCCTGTTTTTTGCGGCGGCTGTAGGATCGTCCGGTTGTGCGGGTTGTCCGATCATCCGGCCGTCCGGTCATGCGGCCGTGCAGTCGGACGAACCCCTCTTCTCTGCCGTGGGGGAGGCAGGGCGGCCACAGCGCTTTGCAAAAGGCGGCCTCCCTTATCTTGACGCGGTGATTTCTTCTGTGATACACTGGATAAAACCGCTGCGGTTTTTGCACAATTTTGAAAAAAGGAGGCGCTCGGATGTCCAATCTGCCGGAAAATATATACAGCCGGCTGCCCGGCCTTCTCCTCCCCTGGTACGAGAGGGAGAAGCGGGAGCTTCCCTGGCGGCGGGATCGGAAGCCGTACCACATCCTCGTCTCCGAGATTATGCTTCAGCAAACCCGGGTGGAGGCGGTGCGCGGATACTACGACCGGTTTTTGGCCGCCCTCCCCACGCCGGAGGCGCTGGCCGCCTGCCCGGAGGAAAAGCTCCTCAAGCTGTGGGAGGGGCTGGGCTATTACAGCCGGGCAAGAAATCTGCAAAAAAGCGCCCGCGCGGTGATTGAAAATTACGGCGGCCGCTTTCCGGACAGCTATGAAAGGCTGCTGTCTCTGCCGGGCGTCGGGCCGTATACGGCCGGGGCAATCGCCTCCATCTGCTTTGAGCGCCCCTGCGCCGCGGTCGACGGCAATGTGCTGCGGGTCATCGCCCGCCTGACCGGGGACGACCGGCCGATCGACCTTTTCGAGGTAAAGGCGGAGGTTTCCGACCGGCTGGGGCAGATTTATCCGAAGGGGCGCTGCGGCGATTTTACCCAGGCTCTGATGGAGCTTGGCGCCATCGTCTGCACGCCGCGCTCTCCCCGCTGCGCCGCCTGCCCGGTGGCGGAGATTTGCCTCGCCCGGGGGCAGAACCGGGTGGAGACGCTGCCGATTCGGTCGCCGAAAAAGCCCAAACGGGTGGAGGAGCGCACGGTGTTTTTGCTGCAATGCGGAGGGGATTTCGCCCTCTGCCGGCGGGAGGAGAAGGGACTGCTTTCCGGCCTGTGGCAATTTCCGAATGTTGAGGGGCATCTGTCTTTGGAAAAGGCGCTCTCCGCCGCGCAGGAGGCCGGAGTTCAGCCGACCGAGCTTTGCCGCAGTCTGCAGCGGACGCATATTTTTACCCACATCCGGTGGGAGATGGTGGGGTACCACATCCTCTGCGCCCGCGCGGCCGAAGGGTTTACCTGGGCCTCTTTACAGGAGATCCGGGAACGGTACGCCCTGCCGACCGCCTTCCGGCAGTTTCTGGACGCGCCGCTTTTGTAAAGGATAGCCGGCCGTCCGGCCGTCCGGTCGTCCGGTTCTTCGACTGCCCGGTCGTCCGATTGTCCCGCTGTCCGGTCGGAATTTTATAAAAAGGAAAAACCTCCGCGCTTGAGGCAGAGTGCCTGCGCAAAGGTTTTTAAATCCGACAGGTTTTTATAAAAACCTGCCGGATTTTGCTGTATACTGCAAAGTCGGGGAGGCCCGACGCCTTTTTGGGGGGGCTATTTTACCGGAATCTCCTCCTCGGGCGGGAAGCGGTCGTGGTTGTCCCGGACACTGCCCGCCCGGTAGGGCAGGGGGAGATGAAAGCTGCCAAACCCGGCAATGAAATGCTCCGACGGGTGTTCGTAAGCGAGAAAGTGGTTGGCCGGCCGCCATAAATCTCCCACCAGCCGGTAGTCGGCCGTCGGCCAGAGGGTAACCGCCGCGTCGGCCAGCCGATAAACCTCCCGGTCGGCGCCGCCGAAGCCGTGGTGCGCCACCTGCACCATGTCGGATTTCAGAAGCGGGCCGTATAATTCGACCAGGAGGCGGCCCTCCTCCTCTCCCGTGTCGCCGAGGAAGAGCAGCCGCTGGCCGCAGACGGTCAGCGCCACGACGGTTGAGGCGTCGTTGTGGTTTCCGACCCGGCCGGGATAGATTACCTCATGCGAGAGCAGCACCTCAAAATCCAGATTGCGGACCGAAAAGGTCTGCCCGGTTGTGATTTTATAATGTGGAGTGTCGGGATATTCGGCCTCCATCAGGGCGTAGAACTCGGCGGCCGTCACATTATCCTCCGCCCGCCAGGTTTCCGCCTCCGGCAGGGCGAGGCTCGGAAAATTATAATAAAAGCCCTCAACCGTAAAGCGGCCGCGGTAGTGCTTGGTCATCTCCATAAAGCAGCCGATGTGATCCTGATGAATGTGGGTAAAGTACCAGCCGCAGATTTGAACCTCCGCCTCCCCGGAGAGGGCGGCGAGGGCGGAGAAAAGCCGGTCATCCTCCCCCTTTGTGAAATAGCCGCCGTCGATTACGAACAGGCTGCCGTCGCAGGCCTGCAGAATATAGGACATGCCGCAGTCAATCTCCCGCTGGTCGAGGGACAGGCCGTGCAGGCTGCAGGGGCAGCGGTCGGGACAGGCGGCCTTTTCCGGCGGGAAGAGCGCCTCCGGCTCATACACCAGCCGCAGCTCCGCCCGGCTTCCCAAAAATAGCAGCCGCGCCGCCTCATTTTCCCGGCGCAGGGTGAGAAAGCGGTTTTTCCCGGCGCGGCGGTCGCTTTGCAGCGTCCAGCCGGCCTCACGCAGGCGGGAGGCATAGGCGGCTGCTTCCTCCTCTTTCGCGCGGGGATAGACCTGCACCCCCGCGCCGTTGTTAGCGTTATAGATCGGCGCCTCCTCCTCGCGCAGGGGTGGAAGCGGGAAGGCGGCCGGAAGGTCGGTATTCCTCCAAAGACGGTTGGCACTCATGAGAAACGACTCCTTTTTTGCATAATTTTTCCAGTTCATCGTAGCACAAACCGGCCGTCGCGGCAATAACACGATTTTGCACAAATGAGAAATTTTTGCCAAAACGCAGACAGCCTGCCGGGAAAGCGCCGCGGCGGCGGCAAAAAATTCTGCGGGAGGAGCGGCCGGACCGCTCATTTTTTACAAAAAGCAAAATAAAACGACATTTCCTCTTGACAGGGGGTGGAGGAATGGGGTACTTTTATAATGGTGTTTTGTGCAGACAGAACGCCCGGCAAAAATCCCGCGGCGATGCATTCGGGGCAGACTTTGCCTGCTTTTGCGGCCAACCGACCTCCCGTATGCATACACGAAAAAAGCGGCTTTCGGTCGGGCGCGGCACACCGGCGCTGAAAAAGGAAAGGAAGATGGAAATGGAAAATCAGAAACCTTCTGTCGAAAATCAGGGGATTTTCGACGCGCGCACCCTCGGTATCCCAAAAATGCTGTTGCTCGGCCTTCAGCATATGTTCGCCATGTTTGGAGCGACCATCCTGGTACCTGCTCTGACCGGGCTGAGCGTTTCGGCCACCCTGCTGTTTGCGGGTATCGGCACGCTGATGTTTCATCTGCTGGCCAAGGGAAAAGTTCCGGCCTTTCTCGGCTCGTCGTTTGCGTATCTGGCCGGATACTGGGCCATTGCGCCGAACGGAGAGCGGGAGCTGCTCCCCTATGCCTGTTTCGGTGTGGCCTGCTCGGCGATTCTCTACCTTGTGCTGGCGGCGCTGATCCGGGCGTTCGGCGTGACCAGAGTCATGCGCTTCTTCCCGCCCATTGTTACCGGCCCGATCATCATTGCGATCGGACTCACCCTTTCGCAGTCGGCGATTGACAACTGCTCGGCCAACTGGCTGGTTGCGATTGTGGCCGTCGCGGTGGTTGTCATCTTTAACATCTGGGGCAAGGGAATGCTGAAGATCATCCCCATCATCCTGGGCGTTGCCGCCTCCTGCATTGTGGCGGTAATCCTGCAGTTCTGCGGCGTGACGGTGTTTGATGCGGCGCATCTGGACGCGCTGCGCGACGCGGCCTGGATCGGTCTGCCCTTCCAGATGCAGGATACCGTGTTCGCCGTCTTTAAGGATCCGGATGTCTCCCTCCTGATTACGGCGGTAATTACGATCATGCCGATCGCCATCGCCACTATGATGGAGCATATCGGAGATATCTGTGCCATCGGCTCGACCACCGGCAGAAACTATATCAAGGACCCCGGCCTGCACCGCACCCTGCTGGGAGATGGTCTGGCCACCATGTTCGCCAGCCTCTTCGGTGCGCCGGCCAACACGACTTACGGGGAGAATACCGGCGTACTCAGCCTGACCAAGGTGTACGACCCGCGGGTCATCCGGCTTGCGGCTGTGTTTGCGATCATCTTCTCCTTCTCGCCAAAGTTTGCCGCTTTGATCGGCCTGATGCCGACGGCGACCATCGGCGGCGTTTCACTGGTGCTGTACGGTATGATTTCGGCGGTCGGCGTCCGCAACGTGGTGGAGAATCAGGTGGACTTTACCAAGAGCCGTAATGTGATCATTGCCGCCTTGATCCTGGTGCTGTCGATCGGTATCAAGTTCAGCGCCGCCGGAGCGATCAACTTCTCCATCGGCGAGGTGCAGATCAGCCTCTCCGGCCTTGCGGTGGCGGCCATTGTCGGCATTCTGCTGAATGCGATTCTGCCCGGCAAGGATTATCACTTCGATGCGGAGGAGCCGCAGGATACCGGTGTGAATTTCGAGGTGTAATGGCCGGTTCCACGTTTTAAAGCAAGATAAAAACGCGTCTGTCACGGCTGTGACGGGCGCGTTTTTTATCCCCTGCACAGAATCGTTTGTCCCGGCTGTAAAACTGCGGGGTGTCTGCGCTTTGGAAAATTCAAAAACCTCATCATGCGCGAAAACGCAATGTATTATGCGAAAAATCACAATAGAATTGCGTGTAATGATGCGTTATCATCAAAACGAACAGAAATTTTTTATATTCTGGCGGGAATACAGGCTGATTTTACGAACCGTATTGCCGGAATCTTAAGAAGGAGGATTTTTTGTATGATGTATCAAAAAGCAGGACGGCTCACGGCGCTGCTGCTGGCTCTTTGTATGCTGGTCAGCATGTTTGCCGCTGTGCCCACCGTCTCTGCCGTGGTGGCGGAGGATAACGTGATTTTCAATCTGGATTTCTCGAATTATGAGGGGGGCACCGCGATCGTCGATACCGTTTCGGGTGTGACGCTGAAGGCCGACGGGCTGGAGGCCGGAACCTACATTGATCAAAACGGTCTGTCGAAGGCCGGTGCGATCTTCACCGGGAACAAGTCGACCAACGGAATCATGTGGACGTCGGACGTTCTCGACCCCATGACCGCCGCCAGCGAGGAGAATGGATTTTCCTATAACACCTGGATGGCGTTTACAAAAAAAGAGAATAACACAGAGTTTTTCGCCTTTTCCCGGAACTGCACTTCTGCCAATCGCAATCTTTTCATGACCAAGATTGACGGAAACACCTTAAACGGCAGCATTTGCTATGATCTGAACGACAACAGCCATAAGATCAGCCCCAAAGCGCAGAACAATAAGGTTTATACCAAAACGTGGTACATGATTACGGTGGTTTATAATCCGGTGGACAATTATCTGCGCTATTATCTGAACGGCGTGGACATTACCGGGGATACCCGGCCGACCATGCCCGCGTCGGTATACAGCCTTGCCAATAACGCGAAGGATAGCGCTACCGCCTATTACAGCATTGGCGGACGCGCGATTCAGAACGACGGGACAAGGCTTTGGGACGACCCGGTTTTCACCGGCTATATGGCGAACTTTACCATGTACAGTACCGCCCTGACGCAGGAGGAGATCACGGCGCTTTATACCGGTATCGAGACCGACGCCGACGCGGCCGCCGTGCTTCAGGAGCAGATCAACGCCCTGCCGGAGGCTTCTGCGGTCACGATTCTGGACGAGGCGCAGATTGAGGAGGCGCGCACCGCCTATGACGCGGCGACCGACGGTGTAAAGGAGCTTGTGGATATCACCCGCCTGACCGCGGCGGAGGCTGCGATTACCGCAATTTATGAAAACACGCCGATAGAGGCAATCCGGCTGATACAGAAAATTGACCAAACCTCCGCCGCCCGGATCGGCAGCTCCAAAACGGCGATAGAGGCCTGCCGCGCCGCTTACGACGCGCTGGACGCCGAGGCGCAGGGGGCGATCATCAATCTGGATAAGCTGGAGGCGCTGGAGGCCTCCATGAAGGAGATTACCGACGCGTACAAGGCGAGCATCGACGCCTGGGTTGCGGCGCACGCCAGCTATACCAAGGAGACGATATCCAGCCTCCCCTGGCTGCAGAGCAACCTGATCAGCGAGGCGGACATGGCCTCGACCGTGGCGGCGATGGGCGACGAGATCTACTACGAGTGGATGGAGAGGAATCTCTACATCGGCTTCAAGGGGACGGAGGCGCTGGACACCTATCAGACGCTGTATGTCGAGGCGGGCACTACGCCGAACGACAACCTTGGAAATCCGTGGGGACAGCAGGGACGGCAGGTTGCCTTTATTCAGGGCGTGTTCCCCGGCATCGCCTTCAGCAACAATTATTATATGCCGGTCAAAAACGACCGGAACGTACCCATGCTGAGCAACACCTTCACCTATAACGGAAGGGTGTATCAGCAGTTCTGGGGCGCTGCGGCCTCGTACGACGCCTCGGTCGAGATTGTGGACAAATCGACCGCGGTGGATTATAGAACCGAGAATATTTACCCCGGCAAGGGCGCGGCGAACGAGAACAGCTTCCGCTATGCCTTTGCAAAATACAATCAGGAGAACAAGTGGGTCGGAAAGGCACTCGGCCTGGTCGACGGGGACGCGGTCGCGATGGGCAACTATACCTATCAGATTGTGCGCAGTGACGCGGGCGCGAGCCTGCTGCTCAACACGGCCGAGCGGATGGAGGCCATTACGCTGGCCGCCGACGAGGCCGGTTACATGGATCAGCTGGCTGCCAACGCCGCCACGGTGATCACCGGCGCTTTGGCCGAGGCGTTCGCTGCGGCCGATGCCGAGAGCATCGCAAATGCCGGAGGGCTGGTTTCGATCTCGGACGAAGAGATTGTGTTTGAAAACGCCATTCTGACCACTGACGGCTTTGGCACAAATGCGGCCGACTATACCGCTGTGGACGCCGCACTGGAAAAGGCTGCGGCGCTAAAGGAAGCCGATTACACCGCGGCCTCCTGGGCGAAGCTGCAGGCGGCGATCGAGGCGGTCGTCCGCGACCTTACTGCAGCGGAGCAGGCGACGGTCGACGGCTATGCCGCCGCAATTGAGGCCGCCATCTCTGCTCTTGTGCCTAAAACGGTCGAGATGGAGCTTACCATCAGCACCGGCATGGTGACCGCCGCCGCGGCCGAGGGCAAGTACGACATCACCTGGAACGCCCGCATCCTCCTCGGCGAAGAGCTGAGTGTAGATGATATCAACGCGGCCGGCGTGCAGTTCAAGAACTACGGCGTTTACTACGGCACCGGCAAGGATGTCCTGAACGACTATAAGAACGCCACGGCCGATCAGATCCGGCAGGTCGTCTTTGCAGAAGGCGAGGATGTGGATGTCTACACCGCCTACGGCTTCCGGCTGCGGAATGTGCTGGAGGAGCGTGTGCGCGCGGCTATGTTCTATGTCGAGTATGAGCTGAACGGGCACACCTACATCCTGCTCAGCACGGTGGATGAGGCCATAGCCATCATCGCGGAATAAAAAGCCGCAGGTGTTCTTTTAGAGGAACGCCCGGAGGTCTTCTCTTAAAAAATAACTACAAGGCATCCCGCAGATTTTTTTGCGGGACGCTTTTTTTGCTCTTTGCAAACCGATTTAAAAAAGCCGACCCGTGACCCCTTGACATTTTGCGGCGGCGGTGCTATCATATCTGCAAAGCGTTGATTGGGACAGTACCCTTTCGAGCGAGGTTTTTCAGAGAGTCGGCGTCATCGGCTGCAAGCGCCGTAACCTCCCGTTTGGCGAACACCACCCATGAGCGCCCGGCAGCAGCAAGCCGGGCCGTCTCTGCCGCGTTAAGGCTTTTTTAAGTGACGCCGGAATTTTCGGCGTAATCCGGGTGGAACCGTGGAGCTTTGCGCTTCATCCCAGAGTGTCTGGGATGAAGCGTTTTTTTATTGCTTTCTAAAAATCCTCCCGCTGTGATTTAAAAACCTCCCGCAAGCTTTGCGGAAATGAATTGTAAAGGAGCGTTTATCATGTCCATCAAGGTAACTTTGAAAGGCGGCACGGTCAAGGAGTACGCCGCTCCCGTCACCGTGGCGGAGATTGCCGGGGAGCTTGGCCCCGGCCTCTATAAAGCCGCCTGCGCCGCCAAAATCGACGGGCAGGTCTGCGACCTGCGCACCCCGGTCGACCACGACTGTGAGGTTGCCATCCTCACCTTCGAGGATAAGGATGGCGCGCATGCCTTCAACCACACCGCCTCCCACATGCTGGCGCAGGCTGTCAAGCGCCTCTATCCGGAGGCGAAGCTGGCCATCGGCCCGGCCATCGACGGCGGATTCTACTATGACTTCGACGTGGAGAAGCCCTTCACTCCCGAGGATCTGACCAAGCTGGAGGCCGAGATCAAGAAAATCGCCAAGGAGGATCTTCCTCTTGAGCGGCTGGAGGTTTCGGCGGCCGAGGCCGAACAGCAGATGGCCGACGCGGGCGAGATTTACAAGGTTGAGCTTTGCCGCGAGCACGCCGAAAAGGGCGACACGATCACCCTCTACCGGCAGGGAGAGTTCTGCGACCTCTGCGCCGGCCCGCATTTGATGAAAACCGGCGTGGTCAAGGCGGTCAAGCTGACCCAGAGCACCGGCGCTTACTGGCGCGGCGACGCAAAGGGCGCCAGACTCTGCCGGGTGTACGGCACCGCCTTTCCCAAAGCCTCCCTTCTGGAGGCGCACCTTGCCCAGCTGGAGGAGGCCAAAAAACGCGATCATAACAAGATCGGCCGCGATCTGGAATATTTCACCACGGTCGATGTAATCGGCCAGGGTCTGCCGATTCTCCTGCCGAAGGGGGCGCGGGTGGTACAGCTTCTCCAGCGCTTTGTGGAGGATGAGGAGCGCCGCCGCGGCTATCTGCTCACCAAAACGCCCTATATGGCCAAGAGCGACCTCTACAAAATTTCCGGCCACTGGGATCATTATAAAGAGGGCATGTTTATCCTGGGGGATGAGGAAAAGGACGAGGAGGTTTACGCCCTGCGGCCGATGACCTGCCCCTTCCAGTATCAGGTCTTCCTCAACCGCCGCCGCTCCTACCGCGACCTGCCCATGCGGCTGGGAGAGACTTCGACCCTCTTCCGCAACGAGGATTCGGGAGAGATGCACGGCCTGATCCGGGTGCGGCAGTTCACCATTTCGGAGGGACACCTCATCCTCCGTCCCGAGCAGCTGGAGGAGGAGTTCAAGGGCTGCCTTGAGCTGGCGATTTTCATGCTGAAGTCGATCGGCCTCGAGGAGGATGTCACCTACCGCTTCTCCCAGTGGGATCCGAACAATACCGAGAAATATATCGGCACGCCCGAGCAGTGGGATGAGGCGCAGGGCGCCATGCAGAAGATTCTCGATCACCTCGGCGTAAAATATGAAATCGGCATTGATGAGGCGGCCTTCTACGGCCCCAAGCTGGACATTCAGATCAAAAATGTCCACGGGAAGGAGGATACCCTCATCACCATCCAGATCGACCAGATGCTGGCCGAGCTTTTCGGCATGGAGTATGTCGACGTCGACGGCAAGATGCGCCGCCCCTACATCATCCACCGTACCTCCATGGGCTGCTACGAGCGCACCCTCGCCCTGCTGCTGGAGAAGTATGCCGGCGCCATGCCGATGTGGCTGGCACCCGAGCAGATACGGGTGCTCCCGATCTCGGAAAAGCAGGCTGACGCGGTGCGCCGGATCGTGGAGAAGCTGGACGCCGCCGGCCTCCGCGTGACGGGCGACTATCGCAACGAGAAGATCGGGTACAAGATTCGGGAAGCCCAGATGGAGAAGATCCCCTACATGCTGATTGTCGGGGATAAGGAGGTCGAGAGCGACACCGTCTCGGTCCGGGCGCGCAGCGGAGAGGATCTCGGTGCACGCAGCGTCGATCAGTTCCTGGCCGACGCACTGGTGGAGGTTGCGACCCGCAAGCTTTAATGGCTCTGACCGGGGCGCGGCAAAGCCTCTCATCTTTTATAGCTATGTTGTACCAAGTGATAAAAACAGTTTAACAAAACCCGGGATACAAAATGCACTGTATCCCGGGTTTTTTGCTCCCGTTTCGTGGTCGGAAAATCGGTTGACGGTTTTGACGATTTGCTGCACATACTAAGGGAAGGAGGGCAAATCTGGCTATCGGCCCTCGCCTTAATAAGAAGTGCAGCTGTGAACGGCATATATGTGAAAGGAGATGGCCTCATGACCGAATCTGTATGGCACGCCCAAACCGTCCTGCCCCGCTTTCCCCGGCTGGAGCGGGATCGCACGGCCGACGTGCTGGTGATCGGGGGAGGCATTGCCGGCCTGCTCTCTGCCTACAGGCTGCAGCAGGCCGGCGCAAGAGTCCTTCTGGTCGAGGGCGGGCGCATCTGCGGCGGCGTGACCGGGAACACAACCGCCAAGATCACCGCCCAGCACGGCCTGCTTTACGATAAGCTGCTGCGCCGGTTCGGTGCGGAGCAGGCCGGCCTTTATCTTCGGGCAAATCTGAAGGCACTGAAGGCTTATCAAACCCTCTGCCAAAGGATCGACTGCGATTTTGAGCTGCGGGACAGCTGCGTCTACACCCTCGACCGGCCGGAGAAAATTCATGCCGAGCTGGAGGCTTTAAGGCGGCTCGGCTACCCGGCGGAGTTTTCGGTCGCCGATGAGCTTCCCTTTCCCACGGCCGGGGCGGTGCGCTTCCCGGCACAGGCGCAGTTCAATCCGCTGGCTTTTCTGGCCGCTCTGGCCGGGCGGCTGCCCATTTTTGAGGACACCTTTATTACCGAGATTCGGGACGGCGCCGCCCGCACGGCGAACGGGCGTACCATCCGGGCGCGGCAGTATGTTGCGGCGACCCATTTTCCCTTTATCAACAAGCACGGCAACTATTTTTTAAAGCTGTATCAGCAGCGCTCCTACGTTCTGGCGCTGGAAAACGCGCCGCCCCTTTCGGCCATGTATCTGGATGAGAAAAGCGGCGGCCTCTCCCTCAGAGGGTATCGGAATCTGCTTTTGCTCGGCGGCGGGGGACATCGCACCGGCAAGCCGGGGGGAGGCTGGGATTATCTTCGTCAGGCGGCGGTGCGGTACTATCCCGCCGCGCTGGAAAAATATCGCTTCGCTGCCCAGGACTGCATGAGTTTGGACGGCATGCCGTACATCGGCCGGTATTCGTCCGGGACGGCCGAACTGTACGTGGCGACCGGGTTCAACAAATGGGGGATGACCACCGCCATGACGGCGGCCGAGGTTTTGACCGCGCTGCTGCAGGGGAGGCCCGATCCTTACGGCGGGATTTTTTCTCCCTCTCGCAGCGTTTTGCGGCCGCAGCTTTTCTGCAACGGGGCGGAGGCTGTGGCGGGCCTCCTCACGCCGACCGCGCCGCGCTGTCCCCACCTCGGCTGCGCGCTTCGGTGGAATCGGATGGAGCACAGCTGGGACTGCCCCTGCCACGGCTCCCGCTTTGGGGAGGATGGCAGGCTGCTGGACAATCCCGCCACCGGGTGACGGTTCTGAAAAAAAGACGGCAGGTCGACTTTCAAAAAATCCGGCAAATAAAAAAAGCAACCGGGAGGGGGCTCTCCCGGTTGCTTTTCGGTTTACATAATTTAAAGCTTCTCGGCCGCGATTCAGGAAATTGTGTGCTTGACGCGATCCTCTACCTCCGCACGCTTTGCGGCGTTGAAGCGGTCGAGCGTGCCGACCAGATAGCCGGTGATCCGGCGGCTCCAGATCATATTTGATGTTTACATAATCTCCGTCCAGCTCGATTTCCAGGCCGTTGACCTTGCGATCGGGGTATTTCTCCTTCGCGTGGGCGATATAGGCGTCAATCTCCTCCTGCTCGAGCTGTCCGCCAATGACTGTGATTTTGATATCCTCCATAATAGAGTCCCTATCCTTTCTGCAACATATTGTATTTACGATATTATTCTACTACAATATCCTGTGCGAATCAATAGGGGGAGAAGAGATTTTTTAAAAAATTTGCAAAAGCGATCAAAGCGCGCCGACCAGCCGCCAGACGGCCGCGATGCCGCTGCACAGCAGAATGCCGAGCAGGGTGGGCAGCAGAAAGGCCAGCGCCGTCCATTTGAGGCTGCCCGACTCCTTGTGTATGGTCAGGCAGGTGGTCGAGCAGGGGAAATGCACCAGCGAAAAGGCGATGAAGCAGACGGCCGTCATGGCGGTCCAGCCGTTGGCCGAGAAAATGCCCAGCAGCTCGGCGGTTGACCCGGCCTCCGTCATGACGCCGGCGCCGGTGTAGCACATCATGGCGATGGGCAGGACGATCTCATTTGCCGGAAATCCAAAGACAAAGGCCAGCAGGATATAGCCGTCCAGCCCCATCATCCGGCCGAGCGGATCCAGAAAATGACCGATGTGATGGAGGAGGCTGACCTCCCCGACCGTGATGTTGGCCAGCAGCCAGATCACCAGCCCGGCCGGCGCGGCGACGGCCGCCGCCCTCCCCAAAACGAAGAGGGTGCGGTCAAACACCGAGCGGTAGATCACCCGCAGGTAATCCGGCTTGCGATAGGGCGGCAGCTCCAGCGTGAAGGAGGAGGGCACCCCTTTCAGCAGGCTCATGGACAGCAGCTTGGAGCTGAGCAGTGTGATTCCGGCGCCGGCGACGATGATGAGCAGGAGGGTCAGCGCGGTGTAGACTGAGCCTAAGAATCCGGCCGCCGAAAACAGCAGGGCGGAGACGGCGATCATTCCCGGAAAGCGGCCGTTGCAGGGCATGAAGGTGTTGGTCAGCATGGCGATCAGCCTCTCTCTGGGAGAGTCGATGATCCGGCAGCCGGTCACGCCGACCGCGTTGCAGCCCAGTCCCATGCACATGGTGAGGCTCTGCTTGCCGCAGGTACCTGCCCGGGCGAAAAAGCCGTCCATGTTGAAAGCGATGCGGGGAAGATAGCCAAAATCCTCCAGCAGGGTGAAGAGGGGAAAGAAAATAGCCATGGGCGGCAGCATAACCGATATGACCCAGAAGAGGGTGCGGATCACCCCATCGGTCAGCAGCCCGGTCAGCACCGGAGGAGAGCCGATCGCCAAAAGCCCGGCGCGGATGGCCTCCTCAAGCTGAGAAAAGGCGGCCGACAGCCAGCCGGAGGGGTAGTTGGAGCCGACGATGGTCAGCCAGAACACGGCGAACAGCGCGCCGAGCATAATGGGGATGCCGAGGGCGCGGCTGGTGAAAATTTTATCCAGCCGCCGGTCGAGGCTGCTGTAGCCTTTTTTGCGCAGGGTGGATTTTTTATAAATCGAGTGGGCCAGATCGACGACCGCCCGGACGATGACCTCGGTCGGCGTATCGTCGGGAAATTCGGCCTTAATGCCGGCGCGCGCAGTCCTTACGGCCGCCAGAATTTCCGGCGTGTCGAGATGAACGCCGGTTTCGACGCCGGCCGTGTCGATGATGTCCCGGCTTCCTTCGATCAGCTTGAGGGCGAGAAACCGCCGGGACAGCCGGCAGTTTTTCGGCAGATGCAGCAAGGGGGAAATTTCCGCGATTCCCCGCTCGACCGACGCGGGGTAGGGAATTTTGAATTCCCCCTTCCTCCCGCGGGAGGAAAGCGCGGCCTTGGTCAGCTCGCGGATGCCGCGGCCGCTGCGGGCGCTGGTGCCGACCACCGGCGCCTGCAGCAATGCGGAGAGCTTCTTTTCATCAATCGAAACGCCCTTGCGCGCCGCCTCATCCAGAAGATTGACGCAGACGACCAGATTGTCGGTCGCCTCGGCAATCTGCAAAACGAGGTTGAGGTTGCGCTCGAGGCAGGTGCCGTCGGTGACCGCGATAACGCAGTCGTGGTCGCCGAAGCAGATATAATCTCTCGCGACCTCCTCCTCCTCCGAGGAGGAGAGAAGGGAATATGTACCGGGCGTGTCGACAAGGCGGATGACGCCCGCGGAGGTGCTTACCTGTCCGCTCGTGCAGGAGACGGTTTTGCCGGGCCAGTTGCCGGTATGCTGCTTTAAGCCGGTCAGCCGGTTGAAGATGGTGCTTTTTCCCACATTGGGATTGCCCGCGAGGGCGATGGTGAATTCCCTGCCGCATTTGGCACAGCTTTTCTGCAATGTGTTCACGCCCTTTGCGAAAATATGGATGGCCGCCGTTTCATGTCCGCGGTCAGGACAGCAGTATGTGATCGGCGTCGTTTTTGCGTATGGCGATGACCGCGCCGCGTATGGCGTAAGCGGAGATGCTGCCGCCTGCCCCTTTCATCAGGCAGGTGACGCCGGTGCCTCCCGTCAGGCCGAGATCCAGCAGCCGGCGGCGAAGCGCCTCCCCGACGTTGAGCCGGTCGACCCGGCCGCTTTCTCCGGCGCCAAGCTCGGCGAGATTTTGTCTCTGCATTTTTATGACCAGACCTTTCGTAAAAAATCTTTCCTGTTTTCCCGTATTCCTGTTTTGGGGAGAGTGCGACTGCAAAAAAATCAACGGCCTCGGCCGAGGGGTTTTCACCTATCTGCGGCACGGCTTTCCAGCGTCCGGGCCTGCGGCAGCCGCACCTCGGAAAAAGGGCGGGAGCGGCGGCAGGCTTTAATTTCACTTCGATAGTATAGCGTATGACGGCCGGCAGGGTTCTGTGACTGGCGAAGGCGGCCTCCTTCGCGAAAAACAGGCGGCCTGCGGATTGTAATGTTTGTCGGAATGTGTTAAAATAAAAACCGCTCGAAGGTTTTTGCAAATCTTCTATTGCCCGGCCGCCTTTTGAAAAACCTTTCTTCCGGATCGCTTCCCTTTGCGGAGGTCTTGCTGAAAGAGGCGTCCTCCGGGCTTTTGTATGCTTCCAACCCTAAATTCCGAAAAAACAGAAGGTGTTTATCATGTCAACCCAACTGATCATGGGCAATGAGGCCATCGGCCTCGGCGCGATACGAGCCGGCGTCGGCCTTGTCACCGGGTACCCCGGCACGCCCTCTACCGAGGTGCTGGAGTCGGTCGCAAAGCACAATCCCGGACACATCTATATCGAGTGGTCCGTCAATGAAAAATCCGCGCTGGAGGTTGCGGCCGGCGCCGCCTATGCCGGGCAGCGGGTGCTGGTCACCATGAAGCAGGTCGGCCTGAACGTTGCGTCCGACCCGCTGATGTCCCTGGCCTATGTCGGGGTGAAGGGCGGATTGGTGCTGCTGGTGGCCGACGATCCCGGCCCGATCTCTTCCCAGACCGAGCAGGACACCCGCCGCTTTGCCGAGTTCTCCAAGCTTCCGGTATTTGATCCCACCAGCCCGGAGGAGGCTTATGAAATGATCGGGGAGGCGTTCGACCTCTCGGAAAAATACGGCACGCCGGTGCTTTTCCGGCCGACCACCCGCATCTGCCACGCCTATGCCTCGGTCGAGGTGTCGGAGGAGATCCGGAGGACAGAGCCGGATGGATTTGTAAAGGATTCCCGCTGGGTAATTTTCCCGAAGCTCTCCTATGCCGCGCACCTTCGAATCGAGGAGCGCAACCGCCATCTGCAAACCGAGCTGTCCGCCTATCCCCGTAATCTGATTCATCCCGGTGGACGCCGGGCGATCGCGGCCGGCGGCGTCAGCTATATGTACGCGAGAGAGGCGCTCGCCCTTCTGCAGGCCGAGCCGTCTCTTCTCAAGATTGCGACCCCGCACCCCTTCCCCGAAAAGCTGGCTCTCGACTTCCTCCGCGGCGTGGATGAGGTGCTGGTGCTGGAGGAGCTGGATCCCGTGATCGAGAAAGCGCTGCTTCAGATTTGCGGGAAGTACCATCTCGACGTTGCCATCCACGGCAAGCTGGACGGCACGACGCCCGACGCGGGGGAGAACAGCGTCGACGGCACGGCGGCGATCCTGGCCGCCTACCTCGGCCTGCCGGAGCTTCTGCCGCCGGCCTGTGCCGCGCCGGAAAAGCTGCCGATCCGGCCGCCTGTCCTCTGTGCGGGATGTCCCCACCGCGCCTCCTTCTATGCCGTAAAACAGGCGATGAAGGGCAAAAAGGCCGTCTTTGCCGGAGATATCGGCTGCTATACCCTCGGCAACGCCATGCCGCTGGATATGACCGACACCTGCCTCTGCATGGGGGCGGGCATCACGATTGCGCAGGGCATCGGCCGGGTCGAGCCGGACACCGCCTGCTTTGCCTTTATCGGAGATTCGACCTTCTTCCACACCGGCATCGCGGGGATTGTCAACGCGGTCTATAACGACGCGAATATCGTAGCAGTCATCCTCGACAACTCGACTACCGCCATGACCGGGCAGCAGCCGGGGCCGAGCACCGGCTTCAACGCAATGGGGGAGGTTGCCCAGAAAATTGATATTGAGGCGGTGCTGCGCGGCCTCGGCGTAAAGGATGTGCAGACGGTAAATCCGTTCGACACCCCGGCGGCCGTTGCGGCGGCTCGTCACGCGGCGAAGGTAAAGGGCATTTCGGCCATCATCTATCGCGCGCCCTGCATCGCTGTTTCCCGGCCGAAGCCGCTGCTCGCGGTCGAGCGGGAGAAGTGCATCGGCTGTAAGAAATGTATAAGAGAGCTGGGCTGCCCCGCGATCGTCAAGGACGGCGACCGGGTGCAGATTGACGCGACCTTGTGCTACGGCTGCGGACTCTGCGCCCCGGTTTGCCCGGTCGGCGCCATCGGCAGGAACGCAGAAAATGGAGGGAAGAGCAATGCTTAACATACTGTTTGCCGGCGTCGGCGGCCAGGGAACCGTCCTCGCCTCCAAAATCGTGGCAAAGTCGGCCATCGCCCGCGGCCTTTCCGCCCACACGGCCGAGACGATCGGCATGGCGCAGCGCGGCGGCTGCGTCGTCAGCCATGTCCGGATCGGAGATGGAGTGTATTCTCCCCTGATTCCAAAGGGGCAGGCCGACGTCATCATCGGCTTTGAACCGGCGGAGGCGGCGCGCGCCCTCCCGTATCTGAAAAAAGGCGGCCGGGTGGTCGTCTGCGATACGGCGGTCAAGCCGGTCACCGACGCGTTGTCGGATACCGACTATGACGCGGGGCGGATGCTCGACTACCTCCGCGCGCAGGAGATTTCGCTGGTCGTGCTGGACGGGAGCGCCGTCCTTGCGGCCTGCGGCACGGCCAAGGTGCTCAATGTCGCACTGCTTGGCGCGGCGGCTGCGGCCGGTGCGATCGGGATGACGCCCGACGACCTCCGCCAGGTGGTGGAGAATATCCTCTCCCCAAAATTCCGGGAGGTCAATCTGAAGGCGCTGGCCCTGGGTGCGGCCGCCTGCGCGGACGCGTAAAGCCTTTTTTCGCACGGCTTTTGTCAAAAAATGAATATCGGGGGTTGACAAACCCGAAAAGCGGTGCTATGATATGAACAATTTAATACAGCTATAAAGCACGGCCTTTTCCGCCGTGCAAACCGATGAGTAAGAGTAGTACCCGGTAAAGGTTGTGTACAGAGAGCCGCAGACAGTGCGATTGCGGAGATAAACGTACCGGCGAATGGACTTACGAGGGCAAACCGAACGGCCGCGCGGCTCAGTAGGGGCGACGGAGGTCTCCCGTGATGAGACGGACGCATGTTGGTGCGTCGCAGAGTGCGCTCCCGCTTGATACGGGAACGAATTAGGGTGGTATCGCAGAAGCAGCAGCTTTTGTCCCTTGTTTTAAAGGGGCAAAGGCTGTTTTTTATTGCTCTTTGCAAAGCTGTGTTTTGATCGTCGGCTTTTTTGACCGCTCTGCCTTTTTTATATGGCGGCCAAAGGGGCAGAAGATAAAATATTTCCGGAGGTTTTTTTGAAATGATGATTTTGCTGAAAGAACGATGGCGCAGGCCGCAGAGCTGTAAACTGAATATTTCTTCTGCCGCGTATCGTTTTGCGTGGCAAAACAAAAATCAAAAATAATTTCGGAAAGAGATTTTAGCAATGGAAAACAGAGAAAAAAGAGTCGTCAAGGAAGAGGTTAAAAAAGGTCTTTCGATTTCGGATATTATTCTGGTCGCCGTGTTGCTTGCGGCCGGCTTTGTGCTTAAATTTTTTGCAGGTTCGTTCATCAATATCGGCGGGATGAAGCCCAACTTCATCATTGCGATGTACTGCCTCGCCATTCTGATCATCCGACCCAAGGTGTATGAGGCCGCGATCATCGGCCTGCTGGCCGGCGCGGTCTGCCAGTTTTTCCCCGGCACGCCCTACATCAATCTGATCAGCGAGCTGCTCGGCGCCACTTTGATGGGACTGCTGCTCCGGCTGCCCATGCGGATCGGAAAGTTCTCCCTCCATCCGATTGTAGCCACCTTCCTCAGCACAGAGCTGAGCGGCGGCATCTACACCGTCTGCCTGTTTGCGTTTGCCGGCGCGGATATTGCCACGATGGCGGCCTACGTGCCGATCGTTTTCTTCACCGGCGTCCTCAATGCCGTGATCGTGCAGGTGCTTTACCTCCCGCTGAACGCCGCCTTTAAAAAGAACCGGGCGTAAAAGAGGCTTTAAGCGACCGGTGCCATGCAGCTTTGACAGAGCAGATTTTGAAAGGGTGACGACCGTGCCGATCATCGAGATCAAGGATTTGACATTTCAATATGCAAACAGCGGCAAAGCCGCCCTCGAGCATATCCACATGACGGTGGAGAAGGGGGATTTCATCGGGATTATCGGCAACTCCGGCGCCGGAAAATCCACCCTGACCTACAGCATCAGCGGCGTTGTGCCACATCACTACCGCGGCGATTTTTACGGCGAGGTTCGGGTGGCCGGCATGGACACGGTGGAGGTGCGGCCGGAGCAGCTCTCCCGGGTGGTCGGCAGCGTTTTTCAGGATGTCGACGCCCAGATGGTCGCCGCCGTGGTGGAGGATGAGCTCCTCTTCGGGCTGGAAAATTTCGGCGTCCCGAAGGCGGAGATTGCCGACCGTATGCAGACGGCGATGGAGCAGGTTGGCATCGCCGACCTCAAGGATCGCAGCATCGCCTCCCTGAGCGGCGGGCAGAAGCAGAAGGTCGCCGTGGCCGCGATTCTGGCCCTCCAGCCGGAAATCATCGTTCTGGATGAGCCGACCGGCGAGCTGGACCCGGTCAGCAGCCGCCAGCTTTTTGAGATTCTTCGTGAATTGAACCAGCAGCATGGCATTACCATCCTGATTGTCGAGCAGAAGATCATGCTGCTTTGCGAATATGTAAAACGCCTCGCCGTGATGGAGGATGGCCGCCTCCTTTATTTTGACGAGGTGCGCCGAGTGCTCGACCACAGCGCCGAGCTGCGCCGGATCGGCATCCATGTGCCCCGTATCGTCTCACTTAAAGAGGCGATGCAGGCGGCCGGGCTTCCGGTCGGCATGCCGCCGGTCAGCATTCCGCAGGCCAAAGCAATGGTGGAGGAGGTGCTCTCATGCTCGAACTGAGTCACGTCTCCTTCGGATACGGGTCGGAGTCGACCGTCCACGATGTCAGCCTTTCGGTCGCGAAGGGGGAGTTTGTCGCCTTGCTCGGCTCCAACGGCGCGGGAAAGTCAACCCTCTCCAAATTGGTGCGGGGACTGCTGCGGCCGACGACCGGCAGCGTGGTGATCGACGGGATTGATACAAAAAAGGTCAAGGCGAGCGCCCTTGCCTCCAAAATCGGATTCCTGTTCCAGAATCCCGATCGCCAGATCTGCAAAAACACGGTGGGGGAGGAGCTGACCTTCAGCCTCACCCACGCCGGGATCGACGCCGCCAGAGGAAAAGAGCGCCTGACCCGCACGCTGGAGGTTTTCGCGCTCGATCCGGAGGCCGCCCCTTTCTCTCTCAGCCGGGGAGAGCGGCAGCGGGTCGCGCTGGCCTCGGTCCTTGTGAGCGAGCCGGATCTGCTGATCCTGGATGAGCCGACGACCGGCCTCGATTATAAAGAATGCATTCAGATTATGGATTATGTAAAAGAGCTGAATCAAAAGGGCGTCACTGTCCTGATGGTGACCCATGATATGGAGATTGCGCTGGACTATGCCAGCCGGGTGGTTTTGATGCATGACGGCCGGGTCGTGGCCGACGGCAAACCGGAGGAGATCTTTTATGATGAGGCCGCCATGGCCGCTGCCTCCCTCCTCCCACCGCAGATTATCGGCCTGTCGCTGGCGCTGGACGGTCGGCTCGGCCGGGTCACTACGGTGGACGAAATGACCGACGCTATCCGCGTCCGGGTCGGAAAGGGGGCGGCGGGACAGTGAAGGGCTTTCTGGATTATATTCCCGGCAACTCGGTGATTCACCGGCTGGACCCGCGCACCAAGCTGCTGCTTGCTCTGATGATCTGCATCGGCTGCTTTGCCTGCAACAATCTGTTTGTGCTGGTGGGCTTTGTGCTTTTTGACCTTGCTATCGGGGCGGCGGGCGGCATTCTTCCCTATGCGCTGCGGATGCTGCGGGGGCTTGTCAAGCTGTCTGTTTTTCTGTTCGTTTTGCAGGTGCTGTTTATCCAGAAGGGGACGGCGCTGGTTACCCTGCCTTTCGGCATTCTGCTGACCGACTACGGCTTTTTCGTCGCGGCGCAGGTGGTGCTCCGCCTGATGGGCCCGACGCTGCCGCTGGCGCTGATGATTACCCTGACCAAGCTGAGCGACCTCTCCAACGCGCTGGTCAGCCGCTGCGGCATTCCGTATAAATATGCCTTCGCCATCACCTCGGCCGTGCGGTTTATCCCGGGCTTTACCGCCGATCTCGCCGCGATTATGGAGGCGCAGACCGCCCGGGGCGTTGCCTTTGATACCAAAAATATCTTCAAAAAGCTGGGGCTGATCGTGCCCCTTTGCGTGCCGCTGCTGATCTCCTCTGTGCAGAAGATTGACAGCGCCGCCATCGCCGCCGAGCTGCGGGGCTTCAACCTGCGCAAAAAGGACAGCGGCTATAAAACCGTCAAATTTTCGGCGCTCGACGGCGCGGCCCTGCTGATCGGGGCGGCGCTGATCGCCGTAGGCATCGTTTTCTAAAATTCTTAATCTTCGGACGAAAGGATGATCTGCACTATGCAACCGAGCGAAATCCAGTTGGAGCAAATCCGCGGCCGGATCGAGGCGGTCAAGGCTTTCCCTGGCGGACTGTACGCCAAAAAGCTTGCCGATATCGACCCCGCCTACATCACCACCAAAGAAGCGTTTGAGGCCCTCCCCTTTACCGAGAAGGACGAACTGCGGGAGGTGTATCCGCTGGGGATTCAGGCCGTCCCGGATGAGGAAATTGTCCGGATTCACTCCTCCTCCGGCACGACCGGTACCCCCATCATCATCCCCTATACCAAGCAGGATGTCGAGGATTGGGCGACTATGTTTGCCCGCTGTTATGAGGTGGCCGGTATTACCAAATCCGACCGGATTCACATCACGCCCGGCTACGGCCTCTGGACGGCGGGAATCGGGTTTCAGCTCGGGTGCGAGAAGCTGGGAGCTATGGCCATTCCGATGGGGCCGGGCAACACCGACAAGCAGCTCAAGATGATGGTCGATCTGAAAAGCACGGTACTCTGCGCCACCTCCTCCTACGCGCTGCTGCTGGCGGAGGAGATTGCAAAGCGCGGCATCGGGGATCAGATTCATCTGAAAAAAGGCATCATCGGCTCCGAGCGGTGGGGAGACAAAATGCGTGCCCGCATTGCAAACGAGCTCGGCGTCGAGCTGTATGATATCTATGGCCTGACCGAAATTTACGGCCCGGGCATCGGCATCAACTGCCAAAAGGATGAGCCGATGCATTACTGGGACGATTTCATCTATCTTGAGATTATCGACCCCAAAACCGGCGAGGTTCTCCCTGACGGAGAGATTGGGGAGATTGTCATCACCACCCTGAAAAAGGAGGGCGCGCCCCTCATCCGGTATCGGACCCACGACCTCTCCCGGATTGTGCCGGGCGAGTGCGCCTGCGGCCTTCACTATCCGCGGATTGACCGGATCATCGGCCGCAGCGACGATATGGTCAAGGTCAAGGGAGTCAATATCTACCCCGGTCAGGTGGAGGATGTGCTTCGCGGCGTTGACGGCGTCAGCAGCGAGTATCAGGTTATGATTGATCACATGAACGGCAAGGATATCATGACCCTCTTCTTTGAGATGGAGGCGGGCGCAGACAGAGAAACGGTCGAAACGGCCGTCCGTGCGGAGTTCAAGATCAAGGTCGGACTGCTGATCGAGCCGAAGGGCGTCGCCATCGGCGACCTCCCCCGGAGTGAGAAAAAATCCACCCGGATTTTTGACAACCGGTATTGATTTTATAAAAAACGGTGCAACGGTGCGGCCGCACGGCTGCCGGGACAAAGCAAAAACCTTGCATATATGCGTATAAAGGATCGCAGAAAAAAGGGACGGAAAACCCCGATTTTTCTGCGACCCTTTTTTTGCCTGCATTCCTTGCGCGTTCATTTTCTGCCGCCTGCCGCTTGTAAAGCCTTGCAAGCGATTGCTTCTTTTGCGGCGCCGGAGAATGCCGCGTCCACACCTTTTGCGGCGTTCGGGCAGCCTCCGCCGCTTTTCCCCCTTTTTACCTGTGGTGAAAATGACCGAATTTACGGCGGTTTCTTAGTGGATTATACAAAAACGGCTGCAGCGGGACGGAATCCTTTTAAAACGTTTGATTTATCGAAAAATGGCTGGTACAATGAAGCTATATATCCTTGTTGTTAAGCGGACGGCGCCGCCGATTTCCTCCCTTGTGTTTTTCCGGGGGAAAGGCGATTTTTTTAGAAAAACCGCGCCGTCCTTGCATTACATGTCGGAGGTGTCCGCTTTGAGAATATGCCGAAAAATAACGGCGGCTTTGCTGGCTGTCGTTCTGACCGTCACCTGCCTTGCCTGCCCGATCCCCGCCGCGGGGGAGACGGTGGAGGCTTTTACCGACTATGCCGCCGTCGGCCGCCAGATTTCCGAATCGCTGGCCGACATCGTCTGGCAGCCGGACAATGAGCGCGCCTATAACCATCTTGCGGCGAAGAGCGGCGACTCCTTCCTCTGGAGCTACGGTTCGCTGCTGGAGGGGCTGGGCGCCCGGGTCACCTATGACCCGGACGATGCCTCTGCCGTGGCGGAGTACAAAAAGGCGCTGCGCAACGTGCTGAATTATGAGGCCAACAATCTCTACGACAAATACGGGGTGGAGGAGGCCGACTATCTCGCCCTCAACTGCCTGCCGAACAACGTGAATACCGAGGTGTTTTATGACGACGACATCTGGATCCAGAAGGAGTTTTTAAACGCCTACAATTCGCTCGGCAATCCGGAGTATCTCGACCTGGCGCGGCGGGTAATGAATTATATCTACCGCGGCTGGGATGACAAATTCGACGGCGGCATTTACTGGAAGGATACCGGATACGGCGGCACCTCGGGCAAAAACACCTGCATCAACGCGCCGGCCGCCATGGCCTCCTGCAAGATGTATATGGCCACGGGGGAGCAGCGCTACCTCGACTGGGCGATCAAAATTTACAACTGGATGAACGAAAAGCTGGTCGATCCGGAGGATCACCTGCTCTGGGACAATATTGATTATGACAGCGAAGGCGGCGTGCGGATTGACAAGGCCAAGTTCACCTACAATTCCGGCTGCTATCTTTCGGCCGCAGTGCTGCTCTACGAAATCACCGGGGAGGAGGCCTACCTCACCTCGGCCAGGGCGACGGCCGCGTCCTCCCTTTCCCGCTGGCTGTATCAGAAGGAGTTCCCCCAGCTGGGGGAGACGGCCTATGCCTGGAACAGCGACCATACCTGGTTCAACAGCAGCCTGGTGGAGGGGTTTCTGAACCTTGAGCGTGTGGCAGGGGATAAGGCCGGCGCCGATGCGGTGCGCAACTCTCTGGCAGCTGCCTGCCTCCTCCGGGGGGAGACCGAGGCCGGCTGGCTCCCGGACAACTGGCAGAGCAGCGAACCGGTCTCGCTCGAACAGGTCAGCGTGTTGCAACAGGCGGCCTCGGTACGCACCCTCTTTTTGATCGCCGACTCGATCGGGCGGGACGCCGATCCGGTCGAGGTGATTGAGTCGCTCTCCCACGAGACGCCGGGCAGCGCCGCTTATGCCGCCGCCGTGCGTTCGGCGATGGAGGCATATTATGCCGCGCCGGCCAAACGGCGTAAGGCCGTCTCCAACCTGTCGGAGCTGCAGGCGGCGCTGCAAACCCTCCTCGGCGGGGAGGGAGAGGCGGTTTTCACCCTGACCGGGAAAATCGCCGCCTTCTACTGCGTCACCCATCAGACCGAAGCCGAGCTGAAGGCCTTGCAAGCCGCCTATGCCGCTTTGTCCGATGCCGCGAAAGTGTATGTGACAAATGCCGATCTGCTGACCGTCCTGCTCGAAAAGCAGGAGGAACTGTTCGACTCCTTCGACCTTACCGTTACCGGATGGGCAGAGGCTGGGCTCACGCCCTGGCTGTCATCGGCCAGCGACCGCGCGAAGGAGGCCACCCGAACGGCCGTGGCGGAGGAGATTTATCATCAATACCGCGACCGGCGGTACCGCATGGGTCCGGTGTACGGAAACTACGGTCTCAGCGGCTACAGTGGCATGCTGGGAATGCAGATGGATCGCCGGCCGAATGACAATCTCTATAACCCGTGGGGACACGCCAACCGCCGCTGGGCATACACCGTCGTGCCGTTTTCGGGGATGGCCTTCAGCATCACGGGATATTTTGCAAACGCCTATCCGCTGCCGATCGGCAACAGCTTTGCTTATAACGGTAATGTGTATCAGGTGTATATGAACACCATCCGCTATTATGCCGAAACGCCGTATGTCGTCGGCGGCTCGGTTCAGATGCAGACTCTTGATCGCTATCCCGGTTCGGGCGAGAATGGAGATGCAGCTGCCCGCACCTTCGCTTACAGCTATGCGCTGTACGGGCAGGAGGGGAAGCGCGCCCTTGCCACCCTCGGTATTCCGACCGGCAATGTGCAGACCTTTGGGGAGATTTTGTATCAGAAGTACGAGGGGCCGGAGGGTACGGCCTACCTCCTCAACACGGCCGCCAGAATCGCGTCCGCCGCAGCTTTGGAGGAGGGCGACGCAGCCTTTGAGGACACGGTCAGGGACAACCGCGCCTTTACTCTCTCGGGCGATCTGGCGAAAGCCTTCCTCGCGCTCGGAGAGAGCGGGACGGCGCGGCTTGCTGTGACCGGCGCGCCGGTGGCGCAGGAGGCCGACGGCGCCATGCTGTTTGAAAAAGGCGTGCTGACCGCCGCCGGCTTTACCGAAACCGCGTATATGAAGGCGGTCGAGACTGTGAACGCCGCTATTGCCGCCATTCCGCCGACCGCCGCCCTCACGCTGGCGGACAGAGATAAGGTGGAGGCGGCGCGCGCCGCCTATGACGTGCTGGACGATATGTGGAAGCCAAAGGTTTCCGCCTATGACAAGCTGGTCGAGGCGGAGGCGCAGCTTCTGTATCTGCAGTATGAGGCTGACTGCCGCGCGGCCGCTGCTTCCGTGAATCGACAGATTCTGGCTCTGGGGGAGATCGGCCTTTCCTCCCGTCCGGCGGTGGAGGCGGGCGAAAAGCTGGGCTTCCTGCCCGGCGACCTCAACCAAAAGGTCGATCCCTACCTGAGGCCGCTGTACGACGCGATGTTTGACATGCTCGGCGCGGAGACCTGCCAGCGCATGCAGGAGCGCGGCGTGATCGAGGTTGCGCCGCTGGCGTACATGCGCGGCCGCACGCTCTCCGATGCGTTTATCATCCTCGACGAGGCGCAGAACACCACCACCGAGCAGATGAAAATGTTTTTGACGCGCATGGGCTTCCGCTCGCGCATCGTCGTGACGGGCGATCCCTCGCAGATCGACCTGCCGCGCGGCAAGCGCAGCGGCCTGATCGAGGCGGTCGAGGTGCTTGAAGGCGTGGAGGACATCAGCGTGCAGCGGCTGACGCATCACGACGTGGTTCGCCACGAGCTGGTGCAGGCCATCGTGCGCGCGTATGACGAGCACGCCGCCCGCGCAAAGGAGGAATGGAGCGATGGACGTTACGCGCAAGAGCGCCCGCAAATGGATTGACAGCCTGAGCCTTCGCGTGCAGCAGGCGCTGTTTGCGGCGGCGACTTACCTCATCCTGCTGGCGATCTGCCTGCTGGCGATTTCGCCGGAGCAATACGATTTGAGCGTGGGCGACGTCGCGCCCAAGACGATCACGGCCAGCAAGGATATCGTCGATGAATTGACGACCGAGCGGCGCAGGCAGGCCGCGGCGGACGCGGTTTCCCCCGTCTATTATAAAGACGACACGGTTTCAGACACCGTGCTCTCCGACATGGACGCGGTGTTTTCCGAATTGCGCGCCGTTCGCGAGCTGGGCGAGCAGATTCGAAACGCATGGGGCGACGAGGGCGGTTCGTTTACCGAAGCGGACTATGCGCAGGCCTCCGGGCTGGTCACGCGGCTGTCGCTGAGCAATTATCAGCTCCGCACGCTGATGAACACCGGCGAGAGCGATTTTGAAAGCCTGTATCAGTCGCTGGTCTCCGCCACGCGCACGACGCTGGTCTCCACCATCACCGAGGGGCAGATCAACGACGCGATCAACAACATTCAGCAGATCGTCTCCTACAACACGCGGACGGATCTGTGGTATAACGTGGCGATTCCGACGCTGCGCGCCAGCCTCAAGGCGAACATGCTGATCGACCAGGCGGCGACGGAGGAAAACCGGCAGAAGGCCTGCGACGCGGTGGAGCCGACGGTCTACAAGCAGGATCAAAACATCGTGGTCAAGGGCGACCGGGTGACGGCCGAACAGATCGCGGTGCTGGAATCCCTCGGCCTGCTGGAGGGCAACAGCTTCGATTACCCGCTCTACATCGGCACGGCAATCACGCTGGCGCTGATTCTGGCGAGCGCGTATCTGTACGCCTATCTGTTCGCAAAGCCGATGCTGAGCATGGGGCCGAGCGCGCTGGTGCTGCTGATTGCGGGCGTGCTGACGGTGCTGCTGTGCCTGCTGATGGGCGAATATCTGAACATCAACGCCATGCCCGTCGCGCTGGGCGCGATGCTGGTGGTCAACCTGCTGGGCGCGCGCCCGGCGTATGTGACCAACATGGCGCTGACACTGATTATCACCCTGCTGACGGCGAAGGGCACGGGGCTGGTCACGTCGCAGACGATGAGCGTCCTGCTGACCTGTTCGCTGGGCGGGCTGGTCGCCATCTGGATGATGCGCAAGAACACGACCCGCGTGATGGTCGTGGTCAGCGGCCTCGTGGTCGGCACGGTGAATTTCGGCGTCCTCGTCTGCGTCCGCGCGCTGACGTCCAGCGACATGAGCGGCGTGTGGACGGATATGGCCTACGCCATCGGCGGT
>OLXF01000106.1_pt1 | contig 31745 bp, 24 predicted proteins | sample 1673471 | NCBI WGS metagenome assembly OLXF01 (sample SAMEA103958113, study PRJEB25191) | human gut metagenome
GAAAAATGGCTTCATCAGGCGAAAAATCCCTCGCTGTTGGTCATATTTCCGGTTTCCAGATAGACCCTAATTGGAGTTCAGTATGAGAGGGTTTTGCAACCTTGTTTACCCTCTCCGTCCTCGCTGCGCTCGGCCACCTCTCCCAGAGGGAGAGGCAAGGGATAAATTATACAAGAACCGGTGCAGCAGATCATCCACTGTGTCTGTTAACTGTCTAATGCGCCCCGCCAATTAACTAGACAGCCCCCTTTGCATTTTTGGGCATTACACCTTCAGAACAAAATGACTTTTATGAAAGTCAAGGAGCCCCTCGCCGTGCATTTTCCCAAGTTCCAGCGACAGCCCGCTGCGCTCGACCCCAAGATAGTCCGCAAGCTGCTGCCGCGAAAAGGGTATGTCAAATTCATATTTCCCCAAACGCTGGGCTTCGGCGGAAAAATAAGACATGAGCTTCGCCCGGGTGGTACGCTGTCCCATGTGCGTGAGCTTTTCGCTGAAACGCAGGTTTTTCCCGGCAAGCTCGCCCAGCAGGTTGCGGATGATCCGGCTGTGATGCGTACAGGCGGAGGGGCAGACGGTCAGAATGCGCTTTACGTTCAGAAACATTGCGGTAACGGGGGTTTCGGCTACCACGCTCACATTCAGCCGGGAGCCGGGGGCGCAGGCGAACGCGGCGGCAAAGGTCTGCCCCGGCCCCGCTTTGGAAAGAATATTGCGGTTTCCCCAGATATCCTCCTGTATGACCAGAACGCTTCCCGACAGCACAAGACCAATGGATTCCGCCGTATCTCCGGCGCGCAGCAGGAAAGCATCCTTCGGGAAGTCCTTCCGTTCTGCCTTGAGGCAGGAGAGCATGGCAATAACCTCCTCTTCCGAAACGCCGGAAAAGAGCTGGGAAGACCGGATCACAGATAAATAATCTTTCATAAAACCTCTCTTTTGTTGAAAATTCAACCGACTTGTTGATTCTATTATAGTATAATGCGCATGAAAAGGCAAGCCACCAAAAATAGGAGGATTTTCAATGGACAACAAAATGTTCTGTTTTCAGTGTGAGCAGACGGCGCTCTGTACCGGCTGCACGGGAAAAGCGGGGGTATGCGGCAAGACCGCCAATGTGGCGAAGCTTCAGGACGAGCTGACCGGCGCGCTGGTGGGGCTGGCGCGTGCCACCGATAACGCCCCGGATGTGAACGGGGATACGTGGCGGCTGATGATCGAGGGACTGTTCACCACCGTTACCAATGTGAATTTTAATGAAGAAACCATCCGCGCTCTGATCGACCGGGTGCATGGAGAAAAGGCGAGACTCGTTCCTGACTGCGCAGTCTGCGCATCCGCCTGCGGCCGAACCGACGATTACGATATGGAGAAGCTCTGGGGCGCGCAGGAGGATATCCGCAGTCTCAAATCCCTGATTCTCTTTGGCGTGCGCGGCATGGCGGCCTATGCCCATCACGCCATGGTGCTGGGCTATACCGACGAGGAAGTGAACCGCTTTCTGGCAAAGGCGCTGTTTGCCGTGGGCGAGGACTGGGGCATGGACGAGCTGCTGCCCATTGTGATGGAGGTCGGCGAGAAGAATCTCAAGTGTATGGCGCTCCTTGATAAGGCGAACACCGAAAGCTATGGCACACCCGCCCCTGTCACCGTTCCGCTGACCGTGGAGAATGGGCCGTTCATCGTCATCTCCGGCCATGACCTCCACGACCTGAAGCTGCTGCTGGAGCAGACCGATGGCAAGGGTATCAACATCTACACCCACGGTGAAATGCTCCCCGCCCACGGCTACCCGGAACTGAAAAAGTATGCCCATCTCAAGGGCAATTTCGGCACGGCGTGGCAGAACCAGCAGAAGGAATTTGCGGCGCTGCCCGCGCCGGTGCTGTTTACCACCAACTGCCTGATGCCGCCGCGAGGGAGCTACGCAGACCGCGTGTTCACCACGGCCATGGTATCCTATCCCGAAATTGCCCACATTGGCGAAGATAAGGACTTCACGCCGGTTATTGAGAAGGCTCTGGAGCTGGGCGGCTATTCCGAGGACAGGACGTTCACCGGCATCAACGGCGGTACCACGGTCGTGACCGGCTTTGCCCGCGGCGCGGTGCTGGGCGTGGCGGACAAGGTGATCGAAGCGGTAAAGACCGGCGCCATCCGGCACTTCTTTCTGGTCGCGGGCTGCGACGGGGCGCGTCCCGGCCGCAACTACTACACGGAGTTCGTCAGGCAGACCCCGGCCGACACCGTGGTGCTGACCCTTGCCTGCGGCAAATACCGTTTCAACGACCTTGACTTAGGCACCATCGGCGGCCTGCCCCGTCTGATGGATGTGGGGCAGTGCAACGATGCCTACAGCGCCATCCAAATTGCCGTTGCCCTTGCCGACGCATTTGGCTGCGGCGTGAACGACCTGCCGCTGTCCATGGTGCTTTCCTGGTATGAGCAGAAGGCGGTGTGCATCCTGCTGACCCTGCTGCATCTTGGCATTAAAAACATCCGCCTCGGCCCCACACTTCCGGCGTTTGTCTCGCCAAACGTGCTGAACTACCTCGTAGAGAACTTCGGCATTGCCCCCATCACCACGCCGGAGGAAGACCTGAAGCAGCTTCTGAAATAGTATATAAACAGATACTCCTCACTGCCGTAATGGCAGTGAGGAGTATTTTTACATTTTTGATTTACAGCACATGCACGCCGTCCGGCTCGAAGGTCAGGGCGCAGGTCTCGCCAACCTGATAGATCCGATGATTCTTCGGGTTGTAGTCCGTCAGCTTTACCAGCGTATCGCCAACCATCACATGGTAGTTCTGATACGCGCCCATGAAGCAGCTGAGAACCACGCGGCACTTCAAATCGCCTTCCGGAACAAGCCCGGCAGACTCCGGCCGCAGAACGATGGTATAATCTTCCCCAACCGCCATGTTCTCGGTGGCAGCTACCCGAACCTGCGTGTCCGCCAGCTGAAGTACGCCGCAGCCATCTTCCAGCGCCACGCACTTGCCCTTCAGGAAGTTTGCCTCGCCGATGAAATCGGCAACGAACTCACTGTTGGGGTGGTAGTAGATTTCCTGAGGGCTGCCGATCTGGGCGACCACGCCCTTGTTCATGATGATGATGGAATCCGACAGCGCCATGGCCTCACTCTGGTCGTGGGTGACGTAGACGGCGGTAATGCCCGTGGCCTGCTGGATGCGGCGAATCTCCGTGCGCATACTCACCCGGAGCTTTGCGTCCAGATTGGACAGCGGCTCGTCAAACAGCAGCACGCCCGGCTCCAATACCAGCGCCCGTGCCAAGGCGACACGCTGCTGCTGACCGCCGGAAAGCTGGTTCGTCATACGCGCTTCCATGCCGGACAGCTCCACCAGCTCCAGAATGCGGGTGACCCGCTCCTTGATCTCGTCCTTGGGGACTTTGCGCAGTTTCAGGCCGTAGGCCACATTGTCGAATACGTTGTAGTGGGGCAGCAGAGCGTAGCTCTGGAACACCATGGCCGTGTCCCGCTTGTTGGGGGGCAGAGCGTTGATGGCCTCGTTGCCCAGGTAAATTTCGCCCTCGTCAGGGCTTTCAAAGCCGGCAATCATCCGCAGGGTCGTCGTCTTGCCGCAACCGGAGGGACCCAGCAGGGTTACGAAGGAACCGGGCCGGATCTCCAGGCAGGTGTCCTTCACCGCGTAAAAGTCCTTGCCGGTTTTGGGATCTTTATAGATCTTGGAAATGTGATCCAGGCGAACGCCTTTTTTCTCTTTTTCCATAACTCAAGCCTCCTTGATTTTTTTGCTGGTGCCGAAGAACTTCATGGCCAGATTCATCAGCAGCACCGAGCCGTAGGTGATCAGGATCAGGATCGTGGCAAAGGCACAGGCAATGCTGTAGGAGCCTTTTTCGGCAAATTCGTTGATCTGTACGGTGATGAGCAGGAACTGGGGCGTGACCAGCAGAATAATGGCGGAAATTGCCGTGATGCTGCGGACAAACGCGGTGACAAGGCCGCTGAGGAAGGAATCCTTGATCAGCGGCAGCGTCACGGTCATGAAGACCCGGAAGCTGTTGGCGCCCATGTCGTAGGCGGATTCCTCAATGGACTTGTCGATCTGGCGCAGGGCGGAAATGCCGCTGCGGGTGCCGGTGGGCAGGCTGCGCACCACAAAGACGATGATAAGAATGGCCGCGCTTCCGTAAAGGCCGCTGAGCAGCCCCGTGTGGAACAGACCGCCGGAGAAGCCCCGGATGTAGCCGACGCCCAGAACCGTACCGGGAACTGCCATGGCCAGCATGGAGACCGCCTCGATAAAGCCCTTGGCCTTGAACTTTTTCTTGACCACCAGATAGGAGATGATCATGGACAGCAGCGCCGTGATGGGCGCGGAGATCAGCGACAGGACGAAGGAGTCCTTGAACGCCTTCAAGCCCTTATACTTGGTGAAGACCTGAGTGAACCACTTGAAGGTCAGCGGGCTGAACTTGTAGCCCCATGTGGGGAACAGCGCGCCGATGGGGACGCACAGGTACATCATGACCACGAAGATCGCCGCCAGGGAGCAAAGCACCGTCAGCGGAACGGTCACCGACTTATCGGAGATGAGCATTCTTGCCCGGGACGCCTTGCCCGTCAGGGTCGCGGCGGTTTTGGCCTCCAGATAGTATTTCTGGACGGCGAACATCAGCAGCGTAATGCTCAGCAGCACCACAGCCATCGCCGCAGCGCCCTCTTTGTCATACGCGCCGGTGATCTGCAAATAAATGGTCGTCGCCAGCGTATCGTAGGAGCCGCCGATGATCATGGGGTTGGCAAAGTCGGCGATGGACTCAATGAAGGTCACCAGAAACGCGTTGCCAAGTCCCGGAAGCATCAGCGGGAACGTGACGGTCGCGAACACCTTCCACCGGGAAGCGCCCATATCCCGGGCGGCCTCCTCCAGAGAGGGGTCGATATTCTTCAGCAGACCCTTGAGCATCATGTAGCACACCGGGAAGAATGTCAGCGTCTGGACGATGGCGATGCCCCAGAAGCCATATACGTTGTTATCGTATATTTTCAGCAGGAACCGGGTAATCAGTCCCGCCTTGCCGAACAGCATGATCATGGACAGGGACAGCACAAAGGGCGGCGAAACGACAGGCAGCATGGACACCACCCTGAACAGCCCGCCGGAGAATTTGCCCAGTTTTACGTAGACCTCCACGTAGGCAAACAGCAGACCCAGCAGCGTGGAAAGAATGCCCACAAGGAAGCCGACCTTCAGGGTATTGACGATGGATGTACGGAAATTCGCCATGGCCAGAACCCGCTTGAAGATGTCCAGCGTCAGGCCGTTTTTGCTGTAAAAACTATCCACCAGCAGGATCGCCAGAGGGTAGAGAATAAACAAAGTCAGAAAAGCGATCAGAACCACAATGGTCGTGACCATGATGGGATCTGCCAGCAGCTTTCTGCGATCCAGGGACGCGCTTTGTCTTTTTGTCTTAACTTCTGTCATAAGCAGTTCTCCTTTCAGGGAAATGGGAACGTAGCGCAGAGATATTTGAAAACCGGCAAAATGCCGCTGCTTTGGCACTTTGACAGTCCTCAGATACGATTAAGGAGGATGGCGGATCGCGCCATCCTCCTTGGGAATTCCTAATCTTACTTACTCAGTCTTGAAACGGTCGTCGCCGCCGCCCAGAGCGTTCATGACCTCTTCAACATAGGTCTTGATGTTGTTCTTGGCGTCCTCGAAGTCGTAATCCATCACGTTCTCGGGGTCCAGACCAAACTCGGCGGCCTGCTCGGGCTGCTTGGCGTTGTCGATCACCAGGAACTGGTAGGAGCCGTTCTTGGCAGCCAGCTCAACGCACTCGGGGGACAGAGCGTACTCGACCCACAGCTTGGCAGCGTTGGGATGCTTTGCGCCCTTGAAGATGGCGGTAGCGCCGATCTCGAAGGAGGTGCCGCTGGAGGGGATGATCAGCTGGACGTTCTCATAGCCGTTGTCCACGATCTGGGTGATGCCGTCATGCAGGAAGCCGATGCCGATGACGCACTCACCGGTGCCGACGTTCTTGGAGGGACCGGAGCCGGACTTGGTGTAAACCTGAATGTTCTTGTCCAGGTCGACCAGGTACTGGATGCCCTCGTCGTGGCCGTACTTCTGGATCATGGTGTTGATGACCAGCTTGGCGGTACCGGCGGTGTTGTAGTTGGACAGCCAGATCAGGCCCTTGTATTCGGGCTTCTTCAGATCCTGCCAGTCGGCGGGAGCTTCCAGGTTCATACGAGCCAGCTCATCCTTGTTGACCATGAAGCCCAGGATGCCCTTGTAAATGCCGTACCAGTAGCCGTCGGGATCCCGGTACTGGCTGCCCAGCAGGTGGGAAGCGTTCTCAGCTTCGTAGGCTTCCAGCAGGCCCTCGGCAGCGACGACGTTGTAGGGGTCGGTGGTGCCGCCGAACCAGACGTCAGCGGAAGGATTGCCGTTCTCTTCCTCGATCTTGGCCTGAACCTCACCGGTGGACAGGCGCTGATACTGCACCTTGATGCCGTACAGCTCTTCAAAGTGAGCGCAGGCGGCTGCCAGGTAGTCTTCCTCGCAGGAGCCGTAGACGACCAGCTCGCCCTCAGCCTTGGCGGCGTCGATCAGGGACTGCTCGGGAGCAGTGGTCTCCGCTGCCGGAGCCGTGGTATTGGCGGCCGCGGGAGCCGGAGCAGGCTCGGTAGCAGGGGCAGATGTATTGCCGCCGCAGGCTGCCAGAGAAGCAACCATCAAAACGGCCATCAGAACTGCAAGAATCTTTTTCATCGTTTATGTTTCCTCCATTTGTTGATTTTGCTGAGAAAGTTCGCTTATTTGAAGCGCACTTCGTTCAGAATGCTGACATTATACACCGGAGATTTCGTCTTGTCAATAGGCGTGATAAGTTATTTTTCACGGCTTTTGGGTGCGTCAGGCTGAAAACGCTGACGCGGCAAAAGCAGATTTCCACTGTTCTGTTCCGGGATGTTTTCCTGCCATTTTCTTTATCAGAATGTGTCCGGCATCAAAAAAACAACGTGGATTGCCCGGATTCCACAGGAAGGGAGAGCATGAAGTCATTGATCCTCTCTGTGGCCGCTTATATGCTGATACTTTGCTGATATTCTTCAAAAAACAGTTTTGCCGCACTGTCGTCTCGTTCATTGTAGTAGAGATACTCGTCAAAGCGGCAGTTGCGGTCGGAGGCCGTATAGATGATTCTTGCGTTTCAGCAGTAGATTTCATCACAGATAATGCGTGAAGCCGCCTAGCGGGTCGGCAGGGCCGACAGCCAACGCGCACACGGCTGGCCTGAAATCGTCAGGCCTTTGGGTACCGCCCGGTATCGACGGCGTGTCGCCGCTGTCAGCGCACGGTCGGCATGGACGGCTATCCGAAAAAACCGCCCCGCGAAACGGAAGTCCTACACCGGAAAAGCCCGGAAAGCAGAATTTTGCAAAAGAAATTGGGCAATCCGTTCAGAAGTCAAGCAGCAGATTTGTGCAATATGCTATTTTTGTGAAGGCAATTGACATTTTGAACTGTTTATGATATATAGATTCTGCAAGTACCGGTGTCTTGAATTTGGTACTTGCGTATTCAACGGCACATGGCCGTGAATAGAATAGAACTGGAGGAATACAAAATGAAAAAGCTGATTGCTATGCTGCTGACGCTGGCTATGGTTCTGTCCCTGGCCGCCTGCGGCGCACAGAGCACCCCCACCCAGGCCGCGACCGAAGCGCCTGCCGCTGCCGAGACGAAGGCTCCCGCCGCGACCGAGGCTTCCGCTGCCAAGGAGATCAAGGTCGGCATCGCTGCTCCCGACGTTACTCACGGCTGGGTTGCCGGTGTTGCTTACTACGCTGAGAAGTACTGCAAGGAAAACAATCTGGACTACATGATCACCACTTCCAAGGACGCCGCTTCCATGACCACCGCTCTGGACGATCTGGTTGCCTGGGGCGCAACGGTCATCGTCTCCTGGCCCCAGTGGACCGGCATGGAGACCGCTCTGCAGAACATCATCGACAGCGGCATCCCCGTTGTGAACTTTGACGTGGATGTGGACTGCCAGGGTATCTACAAGGTTACCGGCGATAACTACGACATGGGCTATCAGTCCGCCAAGTACATCACCGAGAAGGTCGGCCCCGCCGCCAATATCGTTGTGATGGACGTTCCCTCCTCCGGCTCCGTCTGCGAGCTGCGTAAGCAGGGCTTCTATGACTACCTGAAGGAAGTCAGCTACGACGAGTCCAACATCTTCGAGGTTCAGCTGGAGTCCTTCGCCCGCGACAAGGGTCTGGCCGGCATGGCCGACGTTCTGGAGGCTCACCCCCAGATCGACGCCGTCTTCTCCATGGATGACGAGACCTCTATGGGCGCGATCCAGGCCATCACCGAGGCCGGCCGTAAGGACATCAAGGCCATCACCGGCGGCGGCGGCTGCCAGGAGTACTTCCGGATGATTAACGATCCTGCCTATGCGGATCTGGGTCTGGCTTCCGCTCTGTACTCTCCCGCAATGTCTCAGGATGCCATCCGCACCGCTATCGATGTGCTGGAGGGCGGCCATCCCGAGTCCGTCGTTGTGATCCCCACCACCATCGTCAGCGCGGATAATGTGGCTGACTACCTGGATCCCGAGAACACCGTTTACTAAGCGGATATTCCCGATCTCCGCGCCTGTCGGCTGCGGCAGAGTCAAGGGCGGCATCTAAAACTTTACGCGGGGCTATGGCTGGGTAGCCATAGCCCCGCGCGTTTCCTATAAAAAAGTGCCGAAGCCGCCTTTCCGGCGCTTTCGGCACTTTTTTGTGGGAATTTACTGACAAGCAAAAGAATGGAAGTGATCGTTTGAATCTTTCAATGCAAAAAATCAACAAATCCTTCGGGGCGAACCGTGTACTGCGGGATGTGGACTTCTCCCTGGGAACCGGGGAAATCTGTGCGCTGCTGGGAGAAAACGGTGCCGGCAAATCGACCCTGATGAATATTCTGGGCGGCGTTCTTCCCGCCGACAGCGGCACCATTTGCCTGGACGGGAAGGAAGTACATTTTACAACGCCTCTGGAATCGCTGGACGCCGGCGTGGGATTCATCCACCAGGAGCTGAATCTCATCAACGATCTGACGATCTACGAGAATATGTTCCTGACCCATCTTCCCCACAAAGGATGTCTGCTGGACAAGGCCCTGATGCGGAAAAAGACGAAGGAGCTGTTCGAGCGCATGAATCTGGAGCTGGATCCCAATACCATGGTTCGGGATCTGGATGCCAGCTACAAGCAGATCGTGGAGATTTCCCGGGCTCTGATGCAGGATGCCTCCATTATCATTATGGACGAGCCTACCACTTCTCTGACGGAGCCGGAAATTCAGCGGGTCTTCGCTATGATGCGCACGCTGAAGGAGCAGGGCGTCGGAATTATCTTCATCTCCCATAAGCTTGGCGAGGTCATGGAAATCTGCGACCGCTATACCGTCCTGCGTGACGGCTGTATGGTGGCCCAGGGCCTGGTGAAGGATACCAATTCCAAGAAGCTGGCCGAGTATATGGTGGGCCACGAAATCCGGACGGAATCCCTGAAACGGGATCAGAACTACGGCGATGAAATGCTGCGGCTGGAGAATCTGAGCGACGGGAAGCATTTCCGGGATATCTCCCTTTCCGTCCGGGCCGGTCAGGTGCTGGGAATCACCGGCCTGCTGGGTGACGGCAGAAGCGAGCTGTTCCAGACGGTTTTTGGCGCCATGGGCGGCCGTTACACCGGCAAGGTGGTAATCGGCGGAAAGGAAGTCCATCTGACGGACACCCACCAGGCGCTTCTGGAAGGTCTGGCGTATCTGCCCAGAAACCGTAAGGAAAACGCCATTCTGAAGGATATGTCCATTCTGGACAACGGCACCATTGTGCAGCTGCCCAAATTCGTCCGGGGACTGTTCATCAACAAGAATCAGCAGCAGGAGGCTTTCCGGATCCAGCAGGAGAAGCTGCGGATCAAGATGGGCGACAAGTATGACCTGATCACCAGCCTTTCCGGCGGCAACCAGCAGAAGGTAGTCCTGGCCAAGTGGGTCATGTCCGACCCCAAGGTGCTGATCCTGGACAATCCCAGCCAGGGCGTTGACGTAGGCGCCAAGGAAGAGATCTACGGCATCATCCATCGCCTGGCCCAGGAGGGCGTGGCAATCGTCGTTCTCAGCTCCGAGGCTCAGGAGATCATCCGCGTCTGCGACAGCAGCCTTGTGATGTACCATGGCCGGATCGTAGGTCATGTATCCGGAGAGGATATGAACGAAAAGCACATTATGTATCTTGCCACCGGTGGCAATCAATCCGAGAAAGAGGGGGCAATGTAACCCATGAACAACAAAACAAGCAAGCGAACCATCGGCAGCGTCGGGGAAATCTGGTCGAAGAACAGCTTCCTGTCCACCCTGTTTGCCCTGCTGGTGATGATCCTGATTCAGGCCGCGGTGCAGGGCTTCAACGCAGGCTCCTTTGGGGGCATGTTCGGAAAAATGTGGATCGCCTGGCTGAACATTCTCCGGAACAACGCCTACGCGGGCGTAATCGCCCTGGGCATGTGCTTTGCCATCATTACCGGCGGCATCGATCTTTCGGTAGGCTCCACCCTCTGCGCCATCGGTGCGGGGCTGCTCTATATGCTCGATGAGACCAACGGCCCTCTGGCCGCCATGGGCATCACCGGCCCCCTTGCCTATGTAATTGCCATTCTCGCGGCAATCCTCATGGGCGTGCTGATGGGCGGCCTGAACGGCGCGCTGGTTGCCTACGGCAAGCTGCCGCCCTTTATCGCCACCCTGGGTACCATGAAGATTTTCCGGTCCGTGACCCAGCAGATGACCCAGACCTTCAATCCTTCCGTTCCCGCGGGTTTCAAGACGATCGCCTCCGCCCGGATTGGAAATCAGATCATCCTGCCTATCCTGTACTGGGTCATCATGGTTGTGATCATGCACATTATTTTCCGGAAAACCGCCTTCGGCCGCCAGACCATCGCCGTCGGCTCCAATGAAAAGGCCGCCAAGCTCTCCGGCATCAATGTGGCCTGGGTCAAGATGAAGGTCTATGCGCTGGGCGGCGTGATGTGCGCCATCGGCGCCATCATCTACATTGCCAGAATCGGTTCCATGGACTTCGCCAATGCGGGCTCCGGCTATGAAATGGACGCCATCGCGGCAGTCGTCGTGGGCGGAACCTCCATGGCAGGCGGCAAGGGCAGCCTGGTGGGCGCGTTCGTGGGAATGCTCATCATCGGCGTTATGAACAACATCCTCAATACCGTCGGCGTGCCCACCTTCCTGTGTGAGGCCGTCAAGGGACTCATCATCATCTTCGCCGTTCTTCTGCAGAAGAAGGACAGCAATTAACCAATCGGGAGGAATCGGCTATGTTTGGAATCGGTATCATCGGCTGCGGCAAAATCGCACAGGTTCGCCACATTCCGGAGTACGCGGCCCATCCAGAAGCAAAACTGGTGGGCTTTTACGACATCAATCAGCAGCGGGCAGCAGAGCTGGCGGCTAAGTACGGCGGCCGTGCCTACGCCACCGTAGAGGAGCTGCTGGCAGAGCCGGAAATCCAGGCCGTGTCCATCTGCGCCGCCAACTTTGCCCATGCGGAGCTGACCATCGCAGCCTTGAATGCGGGCAAGCACGTTCTGTGTGAAAAGCCCATGGCGACCAACCTCGCCGACTGCGAAGCCATGGTTCAGGCCGCCGACGCAAACGGGAAATTTCTGATGATCGGTCACAACCAGCGTCTTGCCAAGGCCCACAGCCTGGCACGGAAGCTGATCGTGGAGGGTCTGATCGGCGATATCATCACCTTCCGGACCATCTTCGGCCACGGCGGCCCGGAGACCTGGTCCATTGACCCGGGCAAGAACACCTGGTTCTTCGACAAGAATCGGGCTGCCATGGGCGCCATGGCCGATCTCGGCATCCACAAGACCGACCTGATCCAGTTCCTCACCGGTCAGCGGGTAATCCGCACCACTGCCAGGGTGACGACCCTGGACAAGAAGGATGCCTCCGGCAATCTGATCGGCGTGGACGACAACGCCATCTGCATCTACGAGCTGTCCGGCGGAGCCATGGGCACCATGACCGCCAGCTGGACCTACTACGGTGCGGAGGACAATTCTACCATTCTCTACGGCACCAAGGGCATTATGCGCATCTATGACGATCCCGCCGCGGCCATTAAGGTGATCCTGACCGACGGCAGCAAGATCAGCTATGATGTGGAAGCCATTCAGACCAATGACAATCAGACCAAGTCCGGTGTCATCGACCTGTGGATGGACAGCCTGGTGAACAACAGGGAGCCGGAGATCTCCGGCCGCAGTGCCCTGACTGCCATGCGTGCCGTGTTTGCCTCTCTGCGGTCTTCCGAGCTGGGAACGGCCGTGGAAATCCCCGAAAACAGATAAGGAGAAAACCGTTATGATGAAATTCGGTCTGCTCACCGCCATTCTGGACGGATGGAGCTTTGAGGAAGTTGTGGACATCGCCTCCCAGATGGGCTTCAAATGCCTGGAGGTAGCCTGCTGGCCCGCGGGCAAAGCGGAACGCCGCTACGCCGGTGTGAGCCACATTGACTGCGAGCGTGTCTGCCAGGACGATTCCTACGCCGACTATGTCAAGAAGCTGACTTCGTCCAAGGGACTGGAGATTTCTTCTCTGGCCTTCTATCCCAACACCATGGACCCGGACCTGGAAAAGCGGGAAGCGGCGATTTCCCACCTGAAGGCCGTCATCCGGGCTTCCGCCAAGCTGGGCGTAAACATGGTCACCACCTTTATCGGCAAGGATCAGCATAAGACCTTCGAAGAGAACATCGAGCTGTTCCGGCAGATCTGGCCAGACATCATCGCTCTGGCCGAGCAGTGCGGCGTGAAGGTCGCCATCGAGAACTGCCCCATGCTCTTCGGCGCGGATCAGTGGCCCGGCGGACAGAACCTGATGTGCACCCCGAAAATCTACCGGCAGCTGTTCGGGATCATCCCCTCCCCCAATTTCGGCCTGAATTTCGACCCCAGCCATTACGTCTGGCAGGGGCTGGACTATGTGAAGACCATCTACGACTTTTCCGACCGCATTTTCCACGTCCACTTTAAGGATATCAAGCTCTATCCCGAAAAGCTGGCCGAGTGCGGCGTGCTGGCATATCCGCTGGACTATATGTCCCCGAAAATCCCCGGCCTGGGAGATGTGAACTGGTCTGCCTTTGTCTCCGCCCTGAACGACATCCGCTATAACGGCTGCGCCGTCATTGAAGTGGAGGACAAGGCCTTCGAGGGAAGCCGGGAGGACATTCTCAATTCCATTCGCCTGAGCAAGCGTTATCTGGATAATTTCCTGATTTGAGGAGGGAGATTCCATGACGGACAGAATCATTGCGGTCAACTCCAATTGCTACCATGGCTATTCCATTGAGGAGGCCATTGCCGGCATCCGGGCCGCAGGCTTCCATTACATTGAGCTGACCGCCACGAAGGGCTGGACGGAGCATGTGTTCCCGGATCAGAGCTTCCAGCGGCTGCTGGAAGTGAAGGACAAGCTGGACGAGGCAGGCCTGATCCCCTTCGCCATGAGCGGACACACCAATCTGATGGACACGGCGCGAATCCCGGATTTCGTAAAGAATATCCGTCTGGCCCATTTCTTCGGGGCAAGGTATATTGTCTCGTCCATTGGCGAAGCGCACCTGAAGGACAATGCCGTTGCCTCCAACGCGGTGGTAGCGGAGCATATCCGGGGGTTCCTTCCCTATCTTGAAAAATATGACATGATTCTGGTGCTGGAGGTTCATGGCGACCATGGCACCGGCGCGATTCTGAAGGAGATCGTCAACCTGGTAGGCTCTGACCGGGTGCGGATCAACTACGACACTGCCAACGCTATTTTCTACGGTGACGTGGACGTAGTACAGGATCTGGGGGCCTGTATGGATCGGGTTGGCTATATCCATCTGAAGGACAAGGCCGGCGGCCGGAAGGAATGGGATTTCCCCGCTCTGGGCAAGGGCTACGTTCCCTTCCCGGAACTGTTTGCCATGCTGGACAAGGCCGAAAACCGCTGCCCCTTCTCCATCGAAATCGAATTCACCGCCGCGGGGCCCAAGGATCTGGCCGAGGTCAACCAGGCGGTGCTGGATTCCGCCCGGTATCTGAAAGAGCACGGCTTCGTCCTGTGAGCTCATACTGAACTCCAATTAAAATCTTTAGAAAAGATTTTAATTGCCCGAAGGGCAAGGAGTTCATATGAGACTTGTTTTGTGATTTCTTTCCTTATAAATCACAAAACAGGCAACGCCAACAGGCGATGCCTTCCTGATTAAAATCAAAGATTTTAATCAGGAAATAGTATCAGACAGTACCCTACGCTTATGGAGGTCATTATGAAAAATCTGAGAATCGGCATTGTGGGCGGCGGCGGCATGGGCCGGGTTCACTTTGCCAACTGGCAAGTGGTGGAAAACGCGTCCGTGGTCGCGCTGTGCGATACGGCTCCCAGTGCGGCTGACACAGCCGCCCAGTGGGGCGTTCCTCTGTACCGCTCTATCACGCAGATGGTTCAGGAGTGCGATCTGGACGCGGTGGATATCTGCACGCCTACCTTCCTGCACCACGATATGGTCATGGAAAGCCTGAATCTGGGCATGGACACCATCTGCGAGAAGCCCATCGCCCTGCACTACGCGGACGCGAAGGAAATGCTGGATACCGCCCAGGCCAAGGGCTGCCATCTGTACATTGCTCAGGTGCTGCAATTTACCAAAGAAATCCAGGCTCTGCGTCAACTGGTGAAATCCGAAGAATACGGCAAGGTTCTGGATGCCAGCTTTGAACGTCTGTCCGCGGCACCCCGATGGGCTGTCGGCGGCTGGCTGTTTGACAAGAGCAAGTCCGGGCTGCTGCCCTTTGATCTGCATATCCATGATCTGGACGTGATCGTCTCCCTGTTCGGCAAGCCCGAGTGCTTTACGATCAACACCTGCCATGGCCGGGGCAAGACCTACGCGGAGCATCTGCGGATCGATTACGATTTCGGTGACAAGCATGTAAACGGAGAGGCCGCCTGGTTCAACGCCGACAGCCCCTGGACCGCCCGCTGGCGGGTCTACTTTGAGAACGCGGTGGTCATCAACGACGGAAAAACCATGACGGCCTACACCTTTGACGCACCGCCCAGAGTGTTTGATACCAAGGACGAGGTGGAGATCTCCACCGGCATCAATGTACCGCCCTGCGGATGGTACTATAACGAACTGAAGCACTTTGCCCAGTGCATCCGGGAGGGTGTTCCCACGCCCTATGTTTCCCGGGAGCAGCTGCTCACGGTTATGGAAATTCTGGAAGAGGTCAGCAAATGGACGTAAATGCGTATTTTCATCGGCTGGGACTGGAAATGCCGGAAAAAATTGTCCCTGATTCCGCACTGCTGCGAAAGCTCCATTTGGCGCACTGCACCGCGGTTCCCTACGAGAATCTGGATATTCTCCGGGATATTCCCACCTCTCTGGAGGCGGATGCCCTTTTCCGGAAAATTGTCACGGAGGGCCGGGGCGGTCTGTGCTTTGAGCTGAACGGGAGCTTCGGAAATCTTCTGCGCTGCCTTGGCTACGGAGTAACGGACTACGCCGCCCGTTATCTCCGGGGGGAACCCACACCGCCCATGCGCCGCCATCGGGTAATGCGTGTGCAGGCCACCGACGGGGTCTGGCTGTGCGATGTGGGCATCGGCGAAACGGCCCAGCGGGAGCCCATCCGCCTGGTGGAGGGTCTGGTGCAGGAGCAGTTCGGCGAGAGCTATCGGCTGGAAAAGGAGGACTTCCTGGGTTGGGTGCTTTGGGATCTGTACAAAGGCAGCTGGCGCAAGTTCTATTCCTTCACGGAGGAACCCCAGCTGGTGGCAGATTTTGTGGCTCTGAACTTCTACTGCGAAAAGCATCCGGAATCCCCGTTCAACAAGCAGGAGATGTTCGCTCTGAAGACCCTGGACGGCCGCCGAACCCTGGACGGGAACCTGTATAAGGAAATCCATAACGGCACGGTCACGGCCAGAGAGCTTCGCCCGGAGGAAATGCCCGAAGCCTATGCCAGATTTGGCCTGGCCTACGGAAAATGACAAAACAATAAAAGGAATCCCCCTGAAGCAGACTGTGGAAATACCAACGCCGCTTCAGGGGGATTTATACGAGTTTTTAATAAAAAACGCTTAAAAGCGTTTTATTAGGCCGCAGGATTGCGGCCAGCGGCCACTGCCGCTAAAAAACGAAGTCAATACATTTCTTACCGCCGCCCAGGCGGTCTGCCGCAAAACGGCTTAAATAAAATGATGAAATCATTTTATTAGAGCCTATCTGAAAACAAAGTATTCTTGTACTATTTCAACAAAATCCAAATGGAAGCAAGATTCACCTCATCCGGGGCAATCGGTCTCCGGTCTAAGCTGAAATGCGTTTAATCCATCCTCGCCCATAGTTTCGAGCGCCACGCTGTGTATTCTCCAAAACTACAGTGGTTACATCATTAGCGAGATTGTGTCGAACCGACCATTTCCTATGTGATATCATATTTCTTACGATATGCGAAAGGCGTCATATGGAAGTGTTTCTTAAACGCATTTTGAAAATGTGATTGACTGGAAAAGCAAAGAAAGCTGCTGATTTCGCCCAAAGACTTATCGGTGTGTTTCAGCAATGACTTGGCTCTCCTGAGACGGCAGTCCATCATATACGCGCCGATGCTCATGCCAAGCTCATTCCGAAATTTTTTGAACAGATGGGCCCTGCTTTTTCCAGAAAAAGATACCACATCTGCGGCACAAATCGGCTCATTGATATGAGTTGCGATGAACTGCATACACGAGAACACCTCCTTGGATATCCCATCCGGCAGCTTCTGCTGGGCTACTCTCCGGGCAAAGTCTATGGTCATATTGTACTGCAGATTTTTCACCGCTTCCTCTGTCTGCAGCTTTTCACACTCCTGAATGTAGGTGTCGATAAGATGGTAGGTCTCCTCAATATCCATACCGCCTGGGATGGCGGCAAATTTCCCAATCATTGTGATCAAACCGATGAATAGATTCTTAGCCTGCCGGAGCGGTGTTTCCGCCAGCTTCCCCTCCCGGGTGTTGGCAGTGTTGGCGGCCGCCAAAAGGAATGTGTTCAGCTTGTCGGGTTCCCCATTTCGGATCAATTCCAGCATTTGCTGTTCCAAAAAATAGGTGCCATGATTCACTCCTTCTTCCCGTGCTTCATAAAAACTCTGGGAATGACGCTGGCCAATGACAGCTTGATATTCGGTATTGGTTAGGCTAAAAGCCCGCTCCAGCTCCAGCTTTTCTCCGGTCAAAGTGAAGTGCAGGTACAACAATAGATTCAGAAACTGATTGTAGGTGTATTGGGAAATGCCTCCCAGAAATGACGCGATTTCTCCGTAGCGGGTCGGAGGGATCGCGTTTTTGCTCATATAGGATCGGATAAATTCGTCTGTAACAGGGGTGGAATAGGCAGGCCCCAAAACGAGGCTGTGTACACCATCCTTGCATTGTACATAACCATAGTAGCCCGTATCCGAGGAAACATAAACGGCGGGGCTTCCCAGCTCCATCAGCTTGGGCAAAACAAAGGGATAGGGGTCTCCCTCCGCATAAAAGCCGGCGGAACAAAGAAAGCTCCCACCCGCGTACACAGCAACGGGCAGATAGTGTGCGGCATAGAACATCTCACAATAGGCTTGATCGTCCATATTTTTTTCACCTTGAATATGAATATATAATATTATAGACGTTTATGCAATACATTTCAAGAACCATCTGCTAAAATATGGACAAAAAGGATAGCGGGGCGATAAAATGACCTTGGATTTTTGTAGAAACTGGACATTTTGCAAGGAGGGCGAAACGCCTGTGACCGTTGACCTTCCCCACGATGCCATGCTGCTGGAAAAGCGGGACGGCGGATGCCGGAACGGTGTCAATTCCGGCTATTTCCCCGGCGGCAAGTATGCATATGGAAAGACCTTTGAACTGGACGCTGCCATGCTTGGAAAATCCGTGGCGCTGCACTTTGAGGGCGTCTATCAGAACTGTAAGGTCTATGTAAACGGAAAGCTCGCCGGTTCCCATCGGTATGGATATACCGCCTTTGATGTAGATATTTCTGATTTTGCGGAATCGGGAGAAAACAACATCCGGGTAGAGGTGGACAATTCTCTGGAGCCTAATTGCCGCTGGTATTCCGGCTCCGGGATTTATCGGCCGGTGCATTTGCTCATCCGGGAGCAAAATCACATTTCGCAAGTACATATGGAAACGGTTCAGATCCATCCCGCAAAAGTGCGGGTGGACGTAAAGACGACTCAGGACAGCGACATAACGGTAGATATTTACGAGGGGGAGAAACGAGTAGCCAGCGGAAAGCCTGGCATTTTGGAGGTGCCGGAGGCCAAGCTGTGGAGTGCAGAAAAACCCTTTCTCTACACGATCCTGGTCAGAACGGACACGGACGAGCGGGTGATTGCCTTTGGCATCCGTAAGCTGGAATGGAACGCTGAAAAGGGCTTGACCGTCAACGGTCAGCGTGTCCTGCTTCGTGGCGGGTGCATTCATCACGATCATGGCGTGCTGGGCGCTTGCGAATTCCGGGATGCGGAAGAACGGCGTATCCGAATTTTGAAGGAAAACGGCTTCAATGCGGTGCGGATTGCCCACAACCCCGCCTCTCAGATCACATTGGAAACCTGTGATAAACTGGGTATGTATGTGCTGAACGAGACCTTCGATGGCTGGTATATCCCCAAGACCTACCACGATTACGCCCGCTGGTTTTCGGAGGATTGGAAGCAGGATGTTACCGCCATGGTGGAATCTGCACGAAATCACCCCAGCGTCATTCTGTATTCCCACGGCAACGAAGTATCCGAAACTGCAACCGAGCGGGGTACGGAGGTCTGCCGGGAATTGACGGACTTTATCCATAGCCTTGATCCGACACGGCCTGTAACCGCCGGAATCAATGTACTGCTGAATGTCTATGCCAATATGGGCCTGGGGGTCTACAAAGACAAAGGCGATTATCAGCCCAAACCCCTCCCCAGGAAGGGTGGCTACAAGGAGAAAAAGACCGGGTCGGCCTTTTTTAACGCCATGGCCCAAAAGCTGGGGCCGCTTATGTTCTTCATGAGCAGAGGAAGAAAAGGTGACAAAGCCTGCCTGGGTGCCGCAAATAGCCTGGATGTTCTGGGACTTAACTATGCTTCTTCCCGGTATGATGAGGATGTCAAGAAATATCCGGACCGACTGATGGTTGGCTCTGAAACCATGGTAGCCGATCTGCCCTACAACTGGGAACGGGTGCAGAAATATCCCCAGCTTCTGGGGGATTTTGTCTGGTCTGCCTGGGATTACCTGGGGGAAGCCTGTATTGGCGACTGGACTTACCATTCCTACAACGGGTTGCCCCTGCTTGCCGGACAGGGAATGATCGATATTACCGGAAAGCCCCTGGCGTCGATGTATTTCATGCAGATCGTCTGGGGCCTGCGAAAAGAACCGTTCATTGGAGTACGTCCTCTGAATCACGCAAAGGAAGCGCCAACCACCGGCGCATGGCAGTTTACAAATGCCATCGACAGCTGGAGCTGGCAGGGCTATGAGGGAGAAAAAGCTGTTGTAGAAGTTTATGCGAATTCCGCATCCGTTCGCTTGCTCCTGAATGGCAAAGAGATAGCAAACAAGCCGGTCAAGAAGTACAAAACACTTTTCAAATTGCCCTATCAACCCGGAACATTGACTGCGGAAGCATTGGATGAGCGGGGCAATGTGATCTCCAGTCACAGCCTGACCACCGCAGGCGAGGAAACCGTGCTGAGAGTAACGCCTGACAAAATGGTGCTGTGTGCCAACAACCAGGCTCTTTGCTATCTGCCCATTGAATTCACGGACAAGGCGGGCAATCTGAAACCTTACATGGAGCAGCGGGTGGAGGTCGCGGTTGCGGGAGCGGCCACCCTGGCTGGTTTTGGCAGCGCCCTGTGCAAGACCAACGAGGTCTTTGACAAACCGTATCATCATTCCTACCGGGGCCGCTGCCTTGCGGTGCTTCGGGCAGGTAGTACTCCTGGAAAGGCAAAAGTAACTGTAACATCAGCAGGCATGGAGCATGTAACAATCGAAGTGGAGGTACAGTAAATGGCAAAATTTCGCTTATTTGGCCGTCAGACAGATGAAGTGTCCGAAAGAGAATTGAGCCACAGGCAGCTTGCCCGTGAGGTGGCAGCAGAGGGCATGGTACTTTTGAAAAATGAGGGTGTCCTACCCCTGCAAAATAAGAAAATTGCATTATTCGGCGCAGGTGCCCGAATGACCGTTAAGGGCGGTACCGGTAGCGGTAATATGCAGGAGCGGTACAGCGTCAGCATTGAAGAAGGCTTGAAGAATGCAGGGTTTGCGCTTGCTTCCACCCGGTGGATGGATCGTTTTGACGCAGCCTTCGCAGCGGAAAAAGAGGCATGGCGGCTGAGTATTGAAGCTCGCATTAAGGGCTATAAGCCCTGGGAAGTGCAGCGGATGTTCGACGAAGTCATTCATGTGACTCCACTGCGCTTTCCCATTGGCGACGAAATTCAGCAAGAAGACTTGCCGGAAGATACGGATACGGCCATCTATGTGATTGCCCGGCAGGCAGGCGAAAGCGCCGACCGCCGCTTAGAAAAAGGCGATTATTATCTGGCGGATGTGGAGGAAGCAAATATCCGCACCCTTGCTGAGCACTACGAAAAGGTTCTGCTGGTAATCAACTGCGGCGGAATTTTGGATCTGTCCATTCTGGATGAAGTTCCGGGAATCGGAGCTGTCCTTCACTTTGTGCAGGGCGGTGAGGAGGGCGGCAATGCCTTTGCGGACATCGTCAGTGGCAAGGTCACGCCCTCCGGTAAACTGACCGATACTTGGGCAATAGACTATTACGATTATCCTTGCGCCGAGGAATTTGGCATTCTCGGCGACGTTCTGCAGCAGAATTACCGGGAGGGTATCTATGTCGGTTACCGTTGGTTTGATGCCAATAAGATTGAACCCCGCTGGCCCTTTGGATTTGGGCTGAGCTATGCTGATTTTGAAATCACGGTCCAGAATACACAAATCGTCGGCACCATGGTAACCGTAACCGCTTGTGTGCGCAACATAAGCAGTTGCTACTCGGGTAAAGATGTGGTGCAGCTTTACCTCGCAAAGCCGGAGGGTAAGCTCCATAAAGAACATAAGGCGCTTGCTGCATTCCGCAAGACCGGTTTACTGGCACCCGGACAGGAGGAAATCTGCACACTGCAGGTTGACCTGCAGGAGTGCGCTTCTTATGACGAGGAAACTGCCTGCAAATTACTGGAGCAGGGCGAATACGGTGTTTTTATTGGAAGCGATTCCCGTAAGAACGCTCTGTGTGCTGTGCTGACACTGGAAAAAACTGTAGTCACCGAAAAGCTGACCAACATTCTCCCGATTTCGAAGGAATTTGAGCTGTTTGTTCCTCAAACGAAAGCGCTTGTTTACCCTGCAGAGGTGCAGCATCTAACAATCCAAATGGGTGCATTCGCCAAAAAAGGAATCCACTATGATGCACCCATACCGGTCATTAAAACAAAGCAGACGGGCGAATACCTGAAAACCCTTTCTGATAAGGAATTGATTGAACTGTGTGTCGGTGCCGGCTTTAACGGACTGGGCTATAATGTGACACCCACCACAGTAGGGCGGACCAGCATCAACCTTTTGAAGAAGGGAATTCCGAATGTGAACTTCTCCGATGGGCCAGCCGGACTGAATCTTTGCCCCAAAAACGCCTATACGAAGTTTGGCGTGCCGAACTACGTTGATGAACTTCCTCAGGACTGGCAATGGGGATGGATCCGGAAGATAGAACCCTTTGTCTTGGCAAAGCCCGGCAAAGGCTATCGGGTCTATCAATATATGACCTGCTTCCCGGCAGCGACCTTACAGGCACAGACCTGGAATCCCTCCCTGATTGAAGAAGTCGGTCATGCCATCGGCACAGAAATGATTGAGGCCGGCGTGACCCTCTGGCTTGCCCCCGGTCTGAACATCCACCGCAATCCCCTCTGCGGCAGAAACTTTGAGTATTATTCCGAAGATCCTTATGTGTCCGGCGTTATGGCAGCATCCGTCACGAGAGGCGTCCAGAGTCATCCCGGTTTGGGTGTTACCATCAAGCACTTCTGCTGTAACAATCAGGAAGACAAGCGGGAGACCGTTTCCGAGAATGTGCCGGAGCGCGCTCTTCGGGAAATCTACCTCCGGGGATTTGAAATCGCAGTTCGGAAGTCCAAGCCCTGGGCAGTAATGACGTCCTACAATCTTGTCAATGGTGTGCACACATTTGCAAGCAATGATCTGTGCACCAAAGCGCTGCGCAATGAGTGGGAATATCAGGGGCTTGTTATGACTGACTGGACCGCCAGTGAGAAAAACCCCGGCGAACATACATCTTGCATCCTTGCGGGTAACGACTTGATCATGCCCGGCCACCCCGGCGCAAAAAAGGAATTGACCGCAGCCCTGAAAAGCGGTCAGATCAAACGTTCAGAGCTGGAAGTTGCCGCGGCAAATGTTCTAAATGTAATTTTCTCCAGCAATGTATGGAGTATAAATGAATAAAGAGGAGATATGGTTATGAAAACACAAGAGCAAATCGATGCAAGAGACCGAAAAGAATTAGCGCAAAGAAAAAAACAGAAAAACAAAAAAACACTGAAATATGGCTTGCTCCTGACACTGCTTGCCCTGTTCCTTGCCAGCGTAACGGACGAGATCAGTTCTGCCATTGGTGTTCAGGTTCAGTCCAGCGTCGTTACGGAATTCTTTGTCAGACCTCTGAATGTTCCCTACAACGAAGCCATGGCAATGTTCAGCACTGCCACCACATTTTCCTATGCCTTAATGGCGCTGGTTCCTTTCTACAAGGCGCTGGCTGACAAGTTCGGCAGAAAGCCGTTCCTGGTTCTCAACACTCTGGGGATGGGTGTCGGCATGGCTCTGGCCTGGTGGTCTCCCAATATGGTTCTCTATTTCATTGGCTACGGTATGACCGTGTTCTTCGTTCAGCATGACATGCAGATCGTTTATCTGTACGAGATTGTTCCGAAGGAAAGAAGAGCTACCATCTACGGTCTGATCAAAGGCATCAGCACCCTAGGCGTCGTTCTGATCCCCATGCTGAGAAGTTCCGTCATGGGCACCGACACAACGTTGTGGAGAGGTGTGTATTTCCTGCCTGCTCTGATCGCCATCGCTGTTTCCGTCTTCTCTCTGGTGGTTACCCGGGAGTCCAAAACCTTCCTGGATCAGCGGATCTCTTATCTGGAGTCCCCCTATGAATTGCGTCACCCCGAAGTGAAAAAACTGTCCAGGGAAGAGGAGAAAGCGCAGAAGGCAGAGGTTAAGCAGCACAAAACCGGCGTGTTCCATGCGCTGGGTCATCTGTTCAAGAACAAGCAGCTGTTTTGGCTTGCCATGGTCAGTTCCGCATTCGCGCTGGGCAGCACCACCATCTCCGGCTTCTCCGAATCCATTATGACGGACTTTGGCATGACCTCCGAAGCCGTCAACGAAGCACTGCTGATCTATCCCTTCCTGTATGCCGCATTGATCGTTGGCGCAGGCTTCGTAGGCGACAAGCTGGGCAGAAAGACCATCGTCAGCGTTTGCGGCGCACTGGCTGTGGGCGGCTTCATCGGCTTCAATATTTCCGCATGGCAGGGAGCGTCTCCCTATCTGGTGGGTATTTTCTACGGCCTGTATCTGGGCTGCTGGTGGATTACCCTGGACTATGTTGGCATGATGGTTGCAGAATCTGCACCCACCTATAACCGCGGCTCCGTACTGGGTGCCGTGAATCTGATCACCATGGTAGGCAGCGGCATTGGCAGCGTGGTTCCTATTTTCGCGGTACTGCTGTTCGAGCGGATTGGCTTCGGCTATATGACCGCTGTTATGCCCTTTGCTTTCATCGGCGTCCTGCTGCTGATCTTCAAGGTCAAAGAAACCAAGGGCGTGGATCTTGACAAGGTTACCTACTAAAAGAAAGCGTTGTGAAGAGATATGGCAAACCCGTTTTTACCCTTAAATACCTATATTGCCGATGGAGAACCCCATGTGTTTGGCAACCGGGTATATCTGTTTGGCTCCCATGATAAAGCCGGCGGCGACACCTACTGTATGCGCAACTATGAATTCTGGTCCGCCCCTGTGGAGGATTTGGAAACCTGGAGCTGCAAGGGTGTGTCTTACCGGGCAGATCAGGATCCGCTGTATGGGGAAAAGCTGAAATATATGTATGCACCTGACGTGGTGCAGGGGAATGACGGCAGGTTCTATCTCTACTATTGTATGTCCGGTGAAAAGGGCGCAGGCGGCTATGGCGGACCGATCAGCGTAGCCGTCTGCGATACCCCGGACGGGCACTATGAATACTATGGCTTTGTCCGCAACCCGGACGGCAGCCCCATGTTGAAATATGTCACCTTCGATCCGGCCGTGATCAATGATGCCGGCGTGATTCGGCTCTACTACGGAACATGGTATCCCTTTCATGAGTACGGGAAACTGCTGGAGCCCATTTTCCGCAAGGTTGAAAGCAAGCTGTTCGGCAAAACCGTCGCAGAGATTCGAGCCTGTCCTGACGGGATTATGGGCGCAAACCATGTGATTTTGGCTGACGATATGCTGACGATTGTATCTGAGCCATGCCACATATTGCCCAGCCGGGTAAAGGGGACCTCCTTTGAGAAACATCCTTTCTTTGAGGGAAGCTCCATCCGGAAGATTGGCAGTACCTATTATTTTATTTATTCCTCCAGTAAGGGCCATGAGCTTTGTTATGCCACAAGTCCTTACCCGGACCGGGCGTTTGTTTATGGCGGAACCATTGTTTCCAATGGCGATGTAGGTTATCAAGGTCGACGGGAAAGGGACAGGCTGAATGCCACAGGCACCAATCACGGCAGCATTGAGCGTATCAATGGGCAGTGGTATGCGTTTTATCACCGCAATACACATAAATCTGCATATTCCAGACAGGCTTGTGCAGAATCCATCGAGATATGGTCTGATGGAAGCATTCCTCAGGTAGAAATGACCTCACAGGGCATTGGACGCTCTCTGGAAGCAGATCGAACCTATCCTGCGTCCATTTGCTGCAATCTGTACAGCGGATTGATGCCCCACATCGGCAACGGTGTCATAAAGAAAAGCATTCCTTTTATCGCCGAAGAGAATGGTCGGCAAATCGTTGTGGCAACCAATAAAACCCGGATTGTGTATAAATACTTTGATTTGGCAGACGGTGAGTACATTCTCACCATGCGCTGCAAATCAGGCGTCAGTGGAAAATTAAGCGTACAAACAGGTCTTGATGAAGCGATTGCTTTGACAAAGCCATCCAAAACCTGGGACACCATGGAGATCCCCTGCTCTTTCCGAACCGGTATTCAGCCCTTGATTTTGCATTATCATGGCTCAAAGGAATTTAGAATTCAATCACTTTGCCTTCGCAGGAGGAAACGATATGAAAACGGAAATAAATAAAAAATACGGCATCGTCGCCTTGCTGTTTACCGTATGCAGCGCGATTTCTCTAATCTCAGCGGTTGCTTATTTGATCACGAGTGCGGACGGCGCGCTTTATAATGTCCTTGCGCTGGTATGGCTTGTGACGATTGCTTCCGGCTGTGTACTTGCAGTATTCTCCCATGGCCCCCGCTGGGTATCTTTTGTATACCTTTCCTGTGTGATCCTTTATGGACTGCTGCACATCGTGTCCTCCTATTTGCTGATGATCGCCATGGGTGCGATGAGCGCTGGCGGTATGGCCTATATCCTGCTGCGGGGTGCTTTATGGGCATTACGGTGTTTCCGAAGAGGCCTTCCTGGGCCGTCTGGACGAAATGGTGGAGCAAGCCTTCGACGACCAGTGCACCGGCACCAATCCCCGGTATCCGCTGATGAAGGAGATCAAAGAGATGTACCTGAACGCCTATTACGGCGGATAAGCAGACACACACTCTGCGGAACGGAACCATGGTCACCTGCCAGTTCGCGCCAATACCCTGCTTTCGTAGTCCCTTTTGAAGAGGCAGAAGAATACCTGATGTACCCGCAAGGGGGGTATGCCGCAGCCGTTGCCAGCGGAAGCTGGCAACGGCTGCGCAGTATTTTCTGCTTTTGGTGCTGAAAAGCGGGCAGAAAAGATCCACCCTTCAACCGCGCCGATGGCCTCCCAAGTACTTTCAGGCCGTCAGCTCACGAAAAAGCTTATTCCCCTTCCTGATAATGTGCCACGATTTCCGGTGTAATCGGAATCAACTGACAGTTTTCAATCGCATAGATGATGTCACAGAGCTGCTCAAGATCTTTATAGTGGTGGGATGTCAGGAAAATTGTTTTTCCCTCGGCTTTTAGCATTCGGATAATGGATTTTACATCCTGGTAAGTGTGATAATCCAGTGCATTGAAAGGTTCGTCCAGCACCAGAATATCCTGTCCCTCCATAATAGCCTGTGCAAGTCCCAGCTTTTGCTTCATGCCAAGGGAATAGTTGCTCACTTTTGTTTTGTTTTCAGGATCAAGACCAACTTTTCCCATTGCTTCCCGGATCTCCGTCTCGGAGATTTTCCCCTGAATATCAGCCAGAAACTTCAAATTCTGAAGGCCGCTGTACATTCCAATGAAACCGGGAGCATTGATAAAGACGCCCACGTTTTCCGGAAAATCTCTGCCGTTTTTACCAAGCTGCTTTCCGCGCATGGACACACTGCCGGAATCCGGCTTCTCGAAACCGCAAAGTATTTTGAACAGAACGGACTTACCGCTTCCATTTGCGCCTACCAGACCGATTGTCTGTCCCTGTTCTACGGACAGCGAAATATTTTCCAGAATCGGTTTTTTTCCGAATCGTTTGGATACATTTTCTACTTCAATATAGGAACGCATAAAGTTTACCTCCCAAGTAAGTTTTCAGAGCCAAGCAATTCCAGCAGGCTCAATGTAACAGCCAGGCACCCTATCAGAATCATCATCGCCGTCCCGGCCGGGATTCCCATGCCGAAGGAATCCCAGTCAACCCTTACTGTTCCGGACAAGCCAAAGGGTAGATAATGTACCCAATTTTGCGGAATTACACACAAAAAATTCCCGGCAAGGATTGCTAAAAAGCCTACTGTAATTTGCCTTGTCAGCAGATAGCAAAAAAGCATAACAAGTGTCTGCAGCAGAATATCCAGAAATTTGAAAGCAACACATTCTACTAAAAATTGCATCGCAATCAGATCCATCCTGTCCGCAAAGATGAGCCCACCTGTCAGTCCTGCCAGGAACCAAAGGACTGGATAGATGGCAATAAATTTGATGACTGTCCTGAGTATTCCACGAAACATCTCTTTTCGGCTGTTCGATCGAACTGATACGAAAGTGGATTGTTCGCTGATGTTGGCCTCTGCAAATACAGCAATCAAATAAAGAGGCGCCGTATTCACCAGCAGCATTTCCAGAAATGCCAGGATATGAAAGGATCCGGTTCCATGGCCAGAGAAAAGGCGATAGACCCATTCCTGCCCGGAGGACAATTCAGAACCGCTCAGCCCCTTATATACAGTCATTCCCAGCACAACACCGCATAAAATCATGAGATCTTGTTTTTGGAACAGCGCCCTCTGGTAGTACGCCTGAACACCTCTTCTTTTTTGTGATTTTCCTAACAGCTTTCTTTTTGACGGAAAACAGATGCTTCCGATCAAAAACAATGCCAGCAACGCCGCGGTAATTCCAGTAACGAGCCAACGATGTGGTATTCCCAAATTATGATGAAGAATCAGCAGATGGTTGAGTCCCGTAATAGGGAAAGCATGAATGCCCGGTACCTTAACCCATAAAATCGAAAGAACATAGAGACCGACCACAATCCGCACAGAGTGTTTATGGCCGGCAAAATGAGCTAACCACATGCAAAGACCGGAAATCAGCCAGATTCCAAGAAATAAGTACCCGGTACAACCCGCAAACGCTGTCAGCGGGGAGGAAAACACCTGACTGAGCGCTTCAAAAAGCTCCGCTTCCAAACTCCCGACAGGAAGCCGCCATGTGTTTTCCATGGGAAGCCCCACTCCGGATAGCAAGATTGCCGCCAGCTGAACCAGCACCAAAATGGCAGGCAGTACGCCAAGGCTAATCCATTTCCGAATAAAATAGTGGCGGTAACTTCCAAAGCGGAAAATTACATAGGGTGGATCATCTTCTGCCAAAGGCAAGCAGCTCAGGAGAATCAAAGGCATAAGGAAAAATATCAGATAGTAATGTTCTGTTGTTCCTGACAGCAAATGCTGCTCAAAACTCAATACCGTACCGCCCCGTGAACTGAAAGAGAAGAGAAAGCAGCCAATAAACAGGAGCAAGTTTTTTCCGATTCCCAACAACCTGATATTCTTCCGAATCAAGGGAATCATACCTTGACCACCTTTTCCTTTTTTACCTTGGAAAAGTAGATTGCCAGAAGTGTGATAACGGCAGCCAATAAGGAAGGGCCGGCAACAAAGGACATTGTTGTAATAACTTCTGGGCTCAAACAGTTAGGGTCAAACGCCGTCACGAGCCGATATTGTGGAACTCCCAAAATCGCAAGCAAAAAATTCTCCAAAATCGTATATAGGAACGGCCCCGTCAGTACAACAAAAATGTTTTCACAATACATGGCTAAAAAGAAGCCCATTGTCATCACCAAAACGCCGATCAGACCTCTGAAAACAGAGAGCGTCACCGCGTAAACTACAGGGTACTCCGAATAGGTGTTTTCAAAAATGCGATTTCCCATATTGAGGGCATCCAGATGAGGATCAATGCGTAAGGCCGTAACTGCCGAGAGAATGTACGGAATTGTGATGATGCAAAATGCGCTGATTGCATAGACCATCCACTTGACCCAGAGGTATTTCCTCATAGGCACACGGGGCTGCACATAGACGAGAAAATTGTTTTTTCGTTCCTGATGCAGATTCCAGCATACAGGCAGAACCACAAACAGAGGATATAGCAGAGAAAGATACTCTGTTCCAACCTCCCATGCATCCAATGTGTAGGTGAGCGAATAATCCGGATACATCGTGGCCGTCATAGTACACGCTGCCACGGTAACGACAATCAAAGTCAGCAGCACCGGTATCCATATCTTTTTCCATTCATTTTTCATAAGTCGAAACATTGAAATCGTCCCCTCCTTTGTTTGCGTGTATTATACGCAATCCTCTTTCTGACTGCAACCCTATGGAAACGAACAATGGTTTTGTGGGAATAAAACGAATTTCATTCCCACAAAACCCTTGTTCATACCGCATATTCATGAAAACCGAACGCCGAACACCACATAATTCCGATCACTCCGAATTTCGTTCCGGGTCAGAATCTTGCCGCGATAGTGTTCGGTGATCCGCATAAGCTGATACAGCCCATATCCGCGAGAGTTTCCCACCTTTGTGGAAACGCCTTTCGCGAACAGACGCATAAACTCTGTCCCGGACAGAGGCGGATGCGGATTGCATACCCAAAGCTCCGTAACATTTTCCGCCTGGCAGCTTTCAAGATAAATGGTATCTCCCTGTTTGGATGCCTCTAAGGCATTATCCAGTAGAATTCCAATCAGTTCGATCCATACCGTTTCAGGAATGCTTGCCTTCTTAAAACTGGTAGAAATTTGAAGGCGGATGTCCAAACCGGAAATTTCAGCCTGCTTGATCTTCCCGAAAACAAAACCGGAAATGATTTTGCTGTCACAGGCCAGCAGCATGCTGTCGTTCGCGCTCAGCACAAGCCCCTTTGTCAGTAACGCAACAGCTTCCTGTGCTTCCGGCAGGCTTTCTGCCGAAGAAACAGCTGCCTCGATGGCCATCATTCGGTTATTAAATTCATGCTGCCTTGCCCGAACCTGTGAAATCAGTTCCTCTACAATCGGAACATACTGCTCCGTCATTCTGATTTGTTTCCGCTGTTCCTCCTGCTGGCTGTTTATCATCCATAAAACGATGTCCAGGAAAAGAAGTGGCAGAAGCAAAAAGGCAATGAACCTCCAATGCGCCATAAAACGAATCGGGTCAAAGGATGTGCGTGCGCAGACAGCCGCAAAAAATAAAGTAACATTTATTGAGAGAATCTGCACCAGAAAAGAGCCTGTTCGCAGTGCGCTGCGAAGCCCCTGAAACCAGGGCAGGCACACCACGAAGATACATAGCAGCAAGGTAACAGCACTGCTCACAACAGCGATACCAGCGCTTGTCAAGTTGAAAAGGCTCGCAAAGATAACTGCGCAGAAGTGGCATAACAAATATAGAGAAAAGGCCGCCATTGTACCGCAGAATGTGCGTCCGCCATCCTGCGTATTCAACAGAGTGCTGGTCAGCAATAAAAGTCCCATCAGCAGAATCAGCAGGATTGGGAAGTTGTCTGCCGGAGCCAGAAAAAAGCCCTGCGTGAGATGAAAACCGGGAGATGCCCCACCATAGCTGGATCTGGCTATGAGCAGGCAAAGAGAAACTGAAGGAACAAGAATGAAATCTCTTTTCCTCAAATCCTTTTGATCTCTGAACACGGCCAGAATACAGCACGAAAGAGCAATTGATTCCACCAACATGGAAAGAAAATATAAAAACGTATCCTGCATGGACATTACCAGAGTGCGGACTGATACTTGTTGCCCACCGGCAGCCTTTCCGCAGAGCCTTTCAGTATGATTTCTTTTCCTGCTTTATCGATTCGATCAATGTATGCTGTATTGACCAGAATGCTTTTATGACACTGCACAACTTTCGGATCATCGATCAGCTGTAAAAAGCGAATCAATGTATAACCTGAAATAACATCTTCCTTCATTCCGGAAAGAGCATTTCGTGTATAGATGGTAAGTTTTTTCCCAAATGCTTCCACATATACGATTTCTGAAACAGGATAGTCCAGAATAAACTGCTTTTGCTCAATTTGAATATGTTTTTCCTCCTGATGCAGATGCGCGGAAAGTCCCAGAGCATCACAAAGGACGGCACGAAATTCTGCTTCGGTATAAGGCTTAATCAAGAATCCGTAGCACTTCACCTCCCGGTAAGCAGACAGTTCTTCTCCGGCCAAAGCACTTTCAAAAATAATCGGCGTGTATTTATATTCCGGCAAACCGCGCAGTTGGGCGGCCAGACTGGTTCCCTTATAGTCCTTCAATTGAATGTCCAGAATGAACAAATCCACTTTTTGCTTTTGCGCAAGAATATAAGCCGCACCAGCCTCCTTGCAAGTCAGAAGTTCAAGAGCAGTATCTATATTTTCTATAAACTGTCTGATTTTTACAACGGCGGCCTGATTATCTTCTACAAGCAAAATTTTGGGCACTGTACCACACCCTTCCACTTTTATTCTCTGTCGTAACCATCAATAGCTGACAACAATGTTGTCAGGCAGAAAACGACAATAGGCTTTCATATTCTGCGTTTTATTATATCATAATCCTGCAAAAAATAACAGAAACATTTCTCAAAAGTCGGTCTTTCAATATAAATCGCAAATTGCAAGTGCAAGTTGCAGGAGGGATTATTATACCATATTTCTATGGCAACACTGCATAAATACCGAAATCCGCATTATACAATAGGTGCCAAATAAAAA
>OLXF01000131.1_pt1 | contig 29857 bp, 20 predicted proteins | sample 1673471 | NCBI WGS metagenome assembly OLXF01 (sample SAMEA103958113, study PRJEB25191) | human gut metagenome
AGCGTCGTCTCCGCGCCGAAGGCCTCCCGGTTCATGAAGTTGCCCCAGCGCCCGATGGCCTGCCCGATCAGCAGTCCCATCACGATCAGGTCCGTCAGCGCCCCCAGCTTGAAGCCCCGCTTTTTGCTGAGCACGAAGCACACCAGCACCGCCGCGATCACGCCGCCGTAGATAGCCAGCCCGCCGTCCCATATAGCCACGGACTCCGCCCAGTCAAAGGAACCATCCGCTTTTTTGAACCGGTCCAGATAAAACAACACATAGTACAGCCGCGCCCCCACGATAGCCAGGGGAATGCCCCACAGCACGCCGTCCATCAAGTTATCCTCGGTGATTCCGTACTTCTCCTTCTGCTTCATGCAGAACCACAGCGCCAGCAGCACGCCCAGCGCGATGATGATTCCGTACCAATAAATGGCCTTTCCTCCGATATGGAAGGCTACGGACGAGCCGGTAAAGGCCCAGTCCCCGAAAAGCCCCGGAAACCGGATGGGGCTGTCCGCCATGATCCTCACGTTCATATTATCCCTCCTTGGGCGCGATCACCGACAGCGCCATGTGCGCCCGCGTGAAGTTCTCCCGCAGGAACGCGCGCACATCCTCCGCGGTGACGTCATCGTATATCTCCGGGAAGCGGTACGGGTCATACCCCTGGAACCGCCCCTCCGCCATGGACACGGCGATGGACTCAAAGGCGTTCAGCTCCCGCAGCGCCGCGCCGAAGTTGGCGTTGACGATCCGCTTGTAGTAGTCACCGTCCACGCCTTCTGTCACCAGCCGCTGCGCCTCGTCCAGAATGGCCTCCGCCACGGCCTTCGGGTCCTTGCTGTCGCCGCCGGCATAGGCATAGGCCGCGCCGGGCAGCAGGTCGAACGCCGCGCCGAAGGAGCCGTTGATCAGTCCCTGGCTGTACAGCCGCGCATACAGCGGGCTGGACTCGCCCATGAGCACATCACAAGCCAGCTCGCCGATGGCGGCAAACCGGTGCTGCGCCTCCCCTCCGTGCTGGGGCGGGCACTTGAAGCCTACCAGGAACGTGGGCATGGCCACCTCCATCTGTGCCTCGGCATAGCCGCAGGCAGCGTCGGTACTCTCCTCCGCGCCATAGTCGCGCCGGATGATCGCCCCGCTCTCCGCCGGCAGCACCCGCTTTGCCGTGGCCAGCACCGTCTCGGGGTCCACATCGCCTACCACCACCAAGCACATATTTGCCGGGGTGTAGAACGCCTTGTGGCAGTCATACAGCGTCTGCGCCGTGATATGGCTGATGCTCTCCACGCTGCCGGCCACCGGCGTCCGCGCGGGACTGCTGCGGTACAGCGCCTGCATCATCTGCTTGTACACCTGCCACTCGGGGTTGTCCTCGATCATGCCGATCTCCTGGCCGATGATGCCCTGTTCCTTCTCCACGCTCTCATCGGTGAAATAGGGCACAGACACAAAGGACAGCAGTATCTCCAGATTTTCGTAAAACTTCTCCGTAGAGTCAAAATAGTAGCACGTAATGGCGTTGGAGGTGAAAGCGTTGGGCTCCGCGCCGTTTTTCGCCAGCTCCTGCAGGGCGTTGCCATCCTTCGTGTCGAACATCTTGTGCTCCAGATAGTGGGCGATGCCCGCCGGAGTGTCCAGCCACTGTCCGTTCAGCTCAAAGCGCATATCCATGCCGCCGTAACGGGTGGCAAACAGCGCGTACTTTCGGGAAAAGCCCTGCTTCGGCACGATGCACACCGGCAGTCCGTTGTCCAGCGTCTCCCATATCACTTCCTCGCCGATGCGGGGATACAGCTTCTTGTCCATGTTACGCCTCCTCCTTTCCCCGCAGGAAGTACACCGTATCCGGCTTCACCGTCTGTGCCGCCGCCACGATGCGCTCCTTTGTCACCTGCTCCAGCGCCGCGGCCAACTCCTCCGGTGTCTCCTCGACCCCAGCCGCGATCTGGCCCAGATAGAAATTCTCCAGCGCACCCTGAGAGTCCGACAGTGACAGCAGCGACGCACGGATGGCCTGCAGAGCACCCTCCTGCTCCCAGTCCTCCCAATCGCCCTGCTGCACTGCCTGCAGCTGGCGGCCGATCTCCACCTCCGCCCGTTCAAAGTCCGCGGTCTCCACGCCGCTGGACACGGTCAGAATGTTCTTGCTGCGGGCATAGCTGCTGGAGGCGTAGTAGCACAGGCTCAGCCTCTCCCGCACGTTCAAAAACAGCTTGGAGTTGCTGGTGCCGCCGAAAATCAGATTTGCCAGCACCATGGCCGGATAGTCGTCGCTGCTGCAGCGGTAGCCCATGGCCAGCTTGCCCTGGGTCACGTCCATCGTCTCCACGATCCGCCGGGGCGTATCCGGTGCCTGTATGCGCTGCACCTCCGGCAGCGCCGTCTGGGCGCCGCGGGGCAGCGCCGCCAGCGCCGTGAGCACTGCGTCCTCCACACGCTGCGCCTCCGCGCTGCCGCAGTAGATGACCTCCACCCGGCTGGACGCCATCAGCTCCTGCCCGTGGACATACAGTGACTGGTTGGTGATACGCCCGGCCGTCTCCTCGTCTCCCAGGCGCAGCACGCTGTACGGCTCGCCGGCGCACATCTCCTGCATGAGCCGGATATCCGCCCAGTCACGCTTGTCGTTCTTCAGGCCCCGAATGGCGTCGATCAGGTTGGCCTTTTCGCTCTCCACATAGCTGCTCAGAAAACGTCCCCCGTGGGTCACAGGGTCCAGCAGCAGCTCGCCAAGCATCGCCGACACAGGCTCCAGCAGCTTCTCGCCGTGGGGCGTGAAGGCGTCGTCGATAAAGCCGGCAGCAAAACCCACACACTGGCGCTCACCCTTTTTGCGGACGGTATAGTCGATATTGGCGCCGTACAGCGTATCCAGCGCGGCGGACAGGCTCTCCATATCCGGGCAGCGGACGGTGCCCCGCCGCAGCACGGCGGGCAGCAGCGCGTTGGCCGCCGCTGTCTCTCTCTGCAAAGGTGCGATCAGCTGCACGGTCATGCGGCTGGTTTTGAAACGTTGTGCGGGCAGATACGTCAGAAACACATCCTGCATGATCTCCCGTCGATTATCAAGCATAGTCAGTACCTCCGGTGCAAATACTCATTCAGTATATAGTATACACCAAACTTTTCCAAAAGAAAAGAGGGCGTTTTTCAAAAGACGCAAAAGACACAAGTATCCCCCGGCGAAGCCGGGGGATACTCACATATTCTTCCTGATGCTGCTCAGTGCTGTCTTTTCCAGTCGTGACACCTGCGCCTGTGAGATACCGATCTCGCTGCTGACCTCCATCTGCGTCTTCCCCTGGCAGAACCGCAGCGCCAGTATGCTCCGCTGCCGCGGGTCCAACCGGGCTATGGCGTCCTTCAGCGCGATGCGGTCCAGCCAGCTCTCGTCGGTGTTCTTCTCGTCCCGCACCTGGTCCATGACGCACACCGTGTCCCCGCTGTCGGCATACAGCGGCTCGTACAAACTCACCGGATCGCTGAACGCGTCCATGGCAAACACCACGTCCTCCCGCGGAATGTCCAGATACCGCGCCAGCTGCTCCACCGTGGGCTCCCGCTGCGTCTCCACCAGCAGCGCCTCACGGGCCCGCAGGATCTTGTAGGCCGTGTCCCGCATACTGCGGCTGATCCGCAGGGCGCTGTTGTCCCGCAGATAGCGGCGTATCTCCCCCACGATCATGGGCACGCCGTAAGTCGAGAACCGCACCGGCTGCTCCACATCAAAGTTGTCGATGGCCTTCATCAAACCGATGCACCCCACCTGGAACAGGTCGTCGGCGCTCTCGCCCCGCCCCGCGAACCGCTGCAGCACCGACAGCACCAGCCGCAGATTGCCGCAGATCAGCTGCTCCCGCGCCGCTGTATCACCTGCGTGGGCGCGGCGCAGCAGCGCCGTCATCTCATCGTTTTTCAGCACAGGCAGCTTCGCTGTGTTGATACCGCTGATCTCCACTCTGCCCCGCATGACGCCACCTGCCTCTTTCGTGATAGTGGCAGTATTTCCCGCCGGTGCGGCGGTTATTCTCCCCGGCGAAAAGCCCTAAGATCCGACGGTATGGGACAGCCTCCGCCGCGCATATCCTGACGGCAGGAGGTGACGCCGATGCTGTGCAAATTTTCGCTGCTGCGGCGCAAAGAGGTCATTAACCTGTGCGACGGCTGCCGCCTTGGCTGTGTGGGCGACGTGGAGGTCACGGTGCCGGAGGGCTCCGTCAAGGCGCTGATCGTCTTCGGTCCCTGCCGGTTCTTCGGGCTGTTCGGCCGGGGCGAGGATTACTACATCCCCTGGGAGTGCGTCCAGAAGTTCGGCGATGACATCATTCTGGTGGATAAACCCTTCCGCCGGGACCCGCCGCCACCGCCCCGCCGTAAAAAGGGTTGGCTTTTCTGAACCATGCTTGTTAACAGCTTCTTATCACACGATCGGATTTGTTGCAGGTTCTTCTGAAATTTGTCATATGAGCGCATGATTTTCACGCATCAACCCTCCATTTTTGCCGATTTCATGTGGAAGAATGTCGAAAAAGGAATTGACTTTACGGCGAAAATGCGGTATAGTAACTTTCACTGCATACAGTAGGGTATTGTAGGGGTTGAAAACACTACCGCGAGGCGCAGACTGCGTCCCGCGTTTTCGTCCCTACTTATTTTTTGTGTTTTTTACCGTTTGGAGGTGTATTCCGTGGCATATATGCGGCTGGGCGATCTTTTGGTCTCCTCCGGTATCATCACCGGCGAGCAGTTGGAGCAGGCTCTGGCCCTGCCCCGCGAGGACGGTCAGCGTCTGGGCGATGTTCTCATCCGGCAGGGGGTTATCTCCGAAGCGCAGCTCATTGACGCGCTGCGTGTGCAGCTGGGCGTGGACTTCGTAGACCTGACCGCCGTGTCCATTCCCGTGGAGCTGGCCAAATACGTCCCCCGGAACCTGGCCAAAAAGTTTCTCGTGGTCCCGGTAAAGCTGGTGCAGGACCGCCTGTACCTGGCCATGCACGACCCCCTGGACTTTGTGGCCCAGGACGAGGTCAAGACCGCCTCCCGCAAACGCATCATCCCCATGATCGCCACCCGCAAGGCGGTGGAGCAGGCCATCGAGCGCCTGTATGGCAGCGAGGGCACCGCCCGCGTCATCGAGGAGATGAAGCGCGAGGCCGGTGCCGGCGAGGACATCATCCCCGCCCAGATGGCCCGGGACACCGCCGACCCGGAGGCCTCCGCCCCCACCATCCGCTTTGTCAACTCTCTGATCGAGCGCGCCTTCACCGAGCGCGCCAGCGACATCCATCTGGAGCCCCAGGAGGGTGAAATGCTGGTGCGTATGCGTATTGACGGCCTGCTGCAGCGTGTGCTCACTGTGCCCGCCGATCTGCAGAACACCGTCATCTCCCGCCTGAAGATCATGGGCGGCATGAATATTGCCGAGCACAAGGTGCCCCAGGACGGCCACGCCATGTTCTCCGTCCGGGGCCACAGCCTTGACCTGCGTATCGCCTCCATGCCCACCGTTTACGGTGAGAAGATCGTCCTTCGCCTGCTGGACAAGTCCGCCCAGGTGCTGGACAAGTCCGTCCTCGGGCTGGAGGGCCGCGACCTGGACAACTACAACGCCCTGCTGAAAAACACCAGCGGCGTGGTGCTGCTGGTGGGCCCCACCGGCTCTGGCAAGTCCACCACCATGTCCAATATGCTCCGCGACCTGTCCAGCGACGCGCTGAACATCGTCACGCTGGAGGATCCGGTGGAGTACCACCTTCCCGGCGTGAACCAGTGTCAGATCAACGAAAAGACCGGCATGACCTTTGCCAGCGGCCTGCGCGCGATCCTGCGTCAGGACCCGGACATCATCGCCGTGGGCGAGATACGCGACGGTGAGACGGCCTCCATCGCCATGCGGGCAGCCATCACCGGCCACCTGGTCTTCTCTACCCTGCACACCAACGACGCCGTCTCCGCCGTCCACCGTCTGGAGGACATCGGCGTGGAGCCCTGGTTGGTGTCCAGCGCCCTGCGGGGCGTGGTCAGCCAGCGTCTGGTCCGCAAGCTCTGTCCCCACTGCAAAACGGCTTACCGTCCCTCTGCCGAGGAGCTGCTTCTTCTCGGCCTGCCCGAGGACAGCGACGTCACCTTCTACAAGGGCGCCGGCTGCCCCGAGTGCCGCCATTCCGGCTACATCGGCCGCCGCGCCGTGTTCGAGATACTGCTGCTCAACAGCCGCCTCCGCCGGCGCATCAGCCACGGCGCCGACGGCGACGAGCTGCTGGCCGCCGCCCGGCAGGACGGCTTCACCACCCTGCGGGAAAGCTGCCGCGAGCTGGTGCTCTCCGGCGTCACCTCTGCGGCGGAGGCCGCCCGCGTCATCAACACCGCCGCCGAGACCTGATTTCACAGAAAGGAGCGCCCCGCGCCCATGACCACATTCCGCTATAAAGGCCAGACCGCCGGCGGCGCGAAAGTCTCCGGTGTGCTCCGCGCCTACGATGAATTTGAGGCGGCGGACAAGCTCCGCGAGAGCGTTGCCATCATCACGAAGCTGGAGGCCGTTCCCGAGAAGAAGGAGAGCGTGCTCTCCCGCCCCGTGGCCTTCCGGGTCAAGGAGAAAGAGCTGGCGCTCCTGTGCTCCCAATTCGCCATCATTCTGGCCTCCGGGCTGTCGGTGGAGCGCTGCGTGTCCATGGTAGCCGCCCAGACGAAGAACAAATACCTCCGCCGAATGCTGGATAAGGTCTCCGAGGAGGTGGGCGCGGGCTACTCCCTTGCCCAGAGCTTCGAGAACAACGCCCCCTACCTGCCCAAAACCTTTACCGAGACGCTGCGCGCCGGCGAGCAGTCCGGCACACTGGAGAGCTGCTTCCAGCGTCTGCATGCCTACTACGACCGTTCCGCCAAGACCAGGGCCAAGATCGTCAGCACCCTGACGTACCCCGTGATGGTCATCATCGTGGCCATCGTCGTCTTTGTCATCATCATCGCCGTGGCGGTCCCCGCGTTCACGGACGCCTTCACGGACCTGGGCTCCGGCAGCCTTCCCGGCGTCACCAGAGCCCTGATGGCCGTCAGCGCCTTCTTCACCAAGTGGTGGTGGCTGGTGCTGGGCGTTCTGGCCCTGCTGGTCATCGCCTACCTGACCTTCCGCTGCACGGAGCGCGGCCGCGCCGCGCTGGCCGCCTGGAGCCTGACGCGCGCCCCGCTGCGCCGCATACACTCCATGAACGCCGCCGCCCAGTTCGCCCACAGCATGGCCACCCTGCTGGCGGCAGGTCTGCCGCTGCCCCGGGCACTGGAGGTCACCGCCAACGTCGTGAGCAACTACACCTTCTCCCTGGCGGTCCGCCAGGTCCGGCAGGACGTGGAGCGCGGCCGTCCCATGGCTGAGAGCATGGCCGGCATCGAGTGCTTCCCCGCCATGCTCACCGAGATGGTGGGCGTAGGCGAGCGCTCCGGCGCGCTGGAGGAGACGCTGGACGTGATCGGCGGCTACTACGACAACGAGGTGTCCGTCACCACCGCCCGGCTGCTGGCCGTGCTGGAGCCGGCCATCACCATTGCCCTGGCCGTGCTGGTGGTCATACTGCTGCTGGCGGTCTACCTGCCCATGTTCACCCTGTACGGCGGCATATAACCAAGGTATCATTTCCGCGCGCAACGCCGCGGGACGATATAGAACCCCAAAATCCAATACAAGACAAGAGAGGTAGAAAACATGAAAAAACTCAACAACAAAAAAGGCTTCACCCTGATGGAGATGCTGATCGTTGTCGCCATCATCGCTGTTCTGGTGGCCATCGCTATCCCCGTATTCAACGGCGCTCTGACCAAGTCCAAGGAAGCCGCTGACGTCGCCAATATCCGCGCTCTGTACGCCGAGTGGCAGGTCGGTATCCTGACCGAGAACAAGGACATTCCTGCTGACAAGGCTGCGTTCCTTGCCGCTCCTGACAACAACGGCGCAACTGAATTCACCTTCAATTACGCTGATACAAAGCTCACGTACACTAATGGCAAAATTGAGTACAAAGCTGACAAGCTGACTGATGCAAACGGTTCCAAGACCTACACTTGGACTCTGGGTCAAGAAAACAGCTAAATGATCCCCCGCCCCGGCTGTGCCGGGGCGGGGACACCCGCAACGACACAAAGGAGCCTGTTCCCATGCTGTACGCCGCCCCCGCCATCACCATATACAGCTGCTGCATCGCTGCCCTGCTGGGCGCCTGCATGGGCAGCTTTCTCAACTGCGCCGCCTGGCGCATCGTCCATGGCGAGAGTGTCCTCCGCGGCCGTTCCCACTGCGACGTCTGCGGCCATGTGCTGGCGCCCCGCGATCTTGTGCCGGTGTTCAGCTATGTGTTCAGCCATGGCCGCTGCCGTTACTGCGGCGCGAAGGTCTCCCCCCGCCACGCGGTGGGTGAAGCGGTGGCCGCGCTGGTGTTCGTGTCGCTGCTGCTGCGCTATGATATCTCCCTCCGGACCCTCGAAGCCTGGGCCATGGCCTGCCTGCTGCTGGCCTGCGCCTTCGCGGACCTGGAGGGGTACATCATCCCCGACCGCTTTATCGCGGTCGGCGTTGTGCTTTTTATCGTCACCCTGTTTTTTGTCCCGGACCCGGGCAAACGGGCGCTGGACGGCCTCATCGGCGGCGTCGCCGTGGGCGGCGGCGTCCTGCTGCTGGCGCTGCTGATGGAGAAGCTGCTCCGCCGCGACGCCATGGGCGGCGGCGATATCAAGCTGCTGTTTCTCACAGGGCTGTTTCTGGGCTGGCAGAAAAATCTGCTGTGCCTGCTGCTGGCCTGCGTCGTCGGCATCCTATGGGGTCTTGTCCGCGCCAAGCGCGGACAGCAGGGCCTTCCCTGGGGCCCCGGCATCGCGCTGGCCGCCTGGTGCGCCGCCCTGTTCGGCCAGAACCTTATCGACTGGTACCTGTCATTGCTGTAACGCTTACCATCGATCGACAAGGGCAAACACGCCTGCCAACGTGTCTTTCCGTTGCTGTTTGCCCTTTTCGCCTTGGCGGGCGTCAGCCTCGCTCCAAAGGAACGTCGCTCGGCAGCATCGGCGAGAATATGCCGACTCCGCCCGCCTGCGTCTCAAAAGTCAAAAAACATTCGAAAATACATCGCCGGCAGGTGCGGAGCAGTTTTGCCGGAGCAGAAATGGGTCCAGACAAGAAAAGACCCGCAGAGAATACTTGCCGTATTGTCAAGGGGCTTGACGCAGTATGGGCACATTTCTGCCCGCCAAAACCGTGTCTGCCCTTGTCGATCGATGGTATCGGAAAGCGAGGATCCCCTTATGAAAAAAATCGTTGGCATTGATATCGGCGGCAGTAGCGTCAAGCTGGCCTACTTCGCCGGCAGTACGCTGAAAAAGGCCGCCATGGCCCCCCTGCCGGATAACATGGTGGCTGACGGCAGGATCTTGTCCATGGACGCCATGGCGGACTTCCTCCGCCAGGCCGCCCGGGACAACGGCATTCCCCTGACCAACGCCGCCGTGGTCCTGCCCTCCACCGAGGTCTTTACCCGCGAGCTGACCATGCCCGCCATGACGGAGCAGCAGCTGCGCTACAACCTGCCCTACGAGTTCCGCGACTTCCTTACGGACGAGAAAAGCAAGTACTACTTTGACTACTCCATGCGCGACATTCTCCGCGACCAGGACGGCTATCCCACCGAGATGACGCTGCTGGCCTGCGCCATGCTCAAGGAGACGGCGGAGCGCTACCGCGCCATGATGCGCCGCGCCGGCTTCAAGCTGCAGGTCCTCACCCCCAGCGAGTGCGCCTACGCCGGCGTGCTGGCGGCCTACTACCGCCGCACCGGCCTGCCCCAGCGGGATATGTGCATCGTCAACCTGGGCTACACCGCCGCCTATCTCTACATCTACCGCGGTGCCTTCTTCGAAAGCCGCCGGGAGATCGACCTGGGCCTGAACCGTCTGGAGCAGCTGGTAGCGGAGCACTGCGGCGTGGATATCCATGTGGCCCACAGCTATGTGCTGCAAAACTACAACGACGTGCTCTCCTCCGACTATGCCCAGTCGTTTTACGCCCGCATCGCCGTGGAGGTGATGAAGGCCGTCAACTTCTTCAACTACAACAACCGGCAGCAGGAGCTCACTGACCTGTGCCTGTGCAGCGGCGGCTGCAATATCGGCCCCCTGCGTCAGGCGCTGGCTGAGACCACTCACCTGCACCTGCACACCGCCCAGGAGCTGCTGGGCGACGATGTGGCCCTGGATGAGCCGTGGATGTATCTCCGCGCCATCGGCGGCGTGGACGAGGGACTGAGAGGAGGTCTGCAATGATTGCGGAAAAGAACGGTATCACCGTGGATACGCGCACTGCCGCGCCCGCGCGGAAAATGATAAAGTGCCCCCAGAAGACCGGCATCAACCTGAACCTGCAGGAGGACCGCCAGCGTGACCGCCGGACCCTGCTCATCGGTATTCTGGCCATTGCGGCGCTGGTAACCGTTGTGGTCAACTTCGGCGTGCTCCAGCAGTATCGCCGTCTGGACAAGGCCCAGGCCGCCTATGACCGCGTCCACACCCAGTATGTGAGCGCCCAGGAGGCTCTGGCCGACTATGACCGCGTCCTGCTGGAATACCGCACCTACTCCATGGACTGGATGACCGCCGCCGGCAGCGATGACATCCCCGCCGCCGTGGACCGTCAGGCGGCCCTGGACCTGCTGGAGCAGGAGATGCTCAGCCATGGCTCCCTCACGGCGCTCCAGATCACCCAAAACACCATGAACGTGGATATGTCCGGCATGACCCTGGACCAGATCTCCGCCATGTTCGCCCGCCTGCGCCTCTCCCCCATCGTGGACAGCGTCTCCCTCAGCGTCGCCTCCACGGAGGAGGGCAAGGCCGCCACCATCATGGATTTCACCGTCCGCATCGAACTGCGCCAGCCGGAGGAGGTGTCTCAATGAACCGCGAGCTTACCAAGCGGGAAAAGACCCTGCTGCTGATCCTGGTGGTGCTGGTGCTGGTCCTGGGCTACTGCAAGCTGTTTCTGGAGCCCATCGACCGCCAGATAACCTCCCTCCGCACCAACACCGACATCGAGCAGGCCGAGCTGGACACCGACCGTGTCCGTCTGGCCCAGCTGGAGCAGATGCAGCAGGCCATTGCCGCCATCAAGGCCTCCGGCCAGGAGCGTGCCCTGCCCCAGTACGACAACGACCAGGCCCTGATGACCGAGCTGGACAAGCTCATGGCCGCCACCCTGCAATACGAGGTGGACTGCACCGAGGGCACCACCCAGGAGGGCTATCTCGTGCTGCGCCCCGTGACGCTGACCTACCAGACCGCTTCCTACGCCCAGTCCCGCCAGATCATCGACGCGCTGAGCGCCAGCGCCAATGTCAACTTCCTCTCCAACGTGGACGTACAGTATGACGCCGACAAAGCACAGTACAAAACCGTGCTTCACCTCATCTTTTTCGAGCTGATGCCCTGACTGCGTCCCCACCATTTTTCCGCCCGCGTCCCTTTGCGGGGCAGCGTATCGATTGTGTTATGCAAAAAAAGCTCTCAAAACAGAATAATTCCGGCTTTACGCTGTCCGAAGTCCTCATCGCGGTCGCCATCCTGATCGTGCTGATGGGCCTGGCCATGATCCCCATCACCCGCCATCAGCGCGACCTGCGCCAGACAGAACTGGACGCCAGGGCGGAGATCGTCTACCACGCGGCCCAGAACAAGCTGTCCGAGCTGCTGGCCAATGGCCGCATTTCCGACTGCTATGCGGAGGATCTGCAGCCCCTGAACAACACGCCGCTGGACGCCGCCGAGAGAAAAACCTCCCTGTACTATGTGACCTCCGCCGCCAAGACCGGCGAAGGCTCCGCCGCCGCGGCCATCCTGCCGAAGGATCAGGTGGACCGCCAGCTGTGGGATAACCATTGGGTGATCGAGTTCGACCCCGCCAGCGGCAGCGTCTACGCCGTGTTTTACAGTGAAAAACCCCTGACCTACGACTTTGACAGCTTCAATCCCCTGCGGTTCCGTGATGGCCGGCTGAGCGCCGGCGCCACCGTGGGCTATTACGGCGGCGACAGTGTGCAGTCCGAGATCACCGGCAAGTTGACGCCCCATATGGAGATCATCAACAAAGAGCAGCTTCTTCTGCGCGTCACCTGCGACACGCCTATGGAGCCGCTGCACTTCTATGTGACCGTCTCCGACGGCGTCCACAGCACCTCCCGCATCGAGCTGACCGGCAGCGAGGTCAAGACCGACTATCTCACCTACACCGCCACCATGGTCCTGGACTCTCTCACGGACGGTATGCGCTTCGGCCAGCAGGCCCGCTTCAAAAACAAAAATCTGACCCCCGGCGCGGACCTGACCATCACCGTGGAGGTGACGTGTGAGAACCGTCTGGTGGACTCCGCCTCCGGCACGCTGACCGCCAACAGTCTGTTTGCCGAGGTTCGCGGCGGCGACACCGCCGTTGTTACCTACGCCCGCCACCTGCAAAATCTGGACACGGCCTCCCGCTTGCCCGACAGCATCACCCGCGCCGTGCAGGAGCAGGATATCCAATTTGTCAACGAAAACGCCGACGACGGCTGGGACCGTCTGTACGGCTCCCGCACGTTCACGCCCATCACCAACAGCCGCCTGACCTACTGCGAGAGCAAGGCCACCGTGAATGGCCAGGTCTACCACCCGGTCATTTACGGTCTGACCGTGAACACCACCGGCGACGGCGGTCTTTTTGCCGCCTTCTCCGGCACGCTGAAAAACCTGCGCCTCTGCGGCGCCGACATCACCGCCTCCGGCAATGCCGGCGGCCTGGCCGGCCGTCTCAGCGGCAAGACCGAGATCCTCGACTGTCAGGTGTATCTCAGTCCCACCCGCGACAAACTCAGCACCAAGACCGAACAGGACATCTGGCTCCGCGGCAGCACGGCGGGCGGTCTGGCAGGCCGCTGCGACGGCACGCTGACCATCCGCCGCAGCTTCGCGGCTACCGTGATTCAGGGCGTCCGCTATGCCGGCGGCCTGGTGGGCAATACGGACAGTGCTGCTCTGACTGTGGACCATTCCTACGCGGACTGCTATCTGTATGCCGCCGCCAATAACGGCGTCGCCGGCGGCCTGATAGGCGCCTGCAACGGCACCGCCAATATCGCCCTGTCCAACTGCTACGCCGCCGGCTTCCAGAGCGCCGGCACCACCGCCGGTCTCTCCGGCGGCGAGCTCTCCGGCGGCGACAGCCTCAATGCCTGTTACAGTGCCTGCGTCCGCCTGGGCACCGACATGAAGCTGACCTACTCCACCGTCAAGCCCCCCGCTGCCGGCACGGCTCCCGCCGACATAGACGCTGTCTATTACCTGTTCCCCAGCCGGAACGATCTGTCCGGCACCAGCTTCGTCAATTACGCTAAATGGAGTGGCCAGAACCGCGCAGAGGGCGTAAAGGTCCTGGGCACCGCCTTTACCGCGGAGACAAGCGACACCGTGGCCTACAACCTCATGGACAACATGGGCCTGAGCACCTACTCCTATCCCCGGCTCACCGGTCTGTCCCACTACGGCGACTGGCAGGCGGATTTCGAGTCCGGCGCGCTGGCCTACTATGAAAAATACAGCGACGGCACCTACGGCTTCCTGGGTGCCAACCGCTCCACCCTCCGTTCCGGCGGCACCGTCGTGGATGACGGCTACGGCATGGTCTACCGCGCCCAGCCCACGGACGCCATCACCGTTGCCTATACCCTGGGCGATACGGCACGCACCGCCACCCTGCGGAATTCCATCAAACTCGACAGCGAATACTGGCTGGTACTCCTGCCCGACGAGTTGGTCTATACCAATGAGGTGTCCCCCACCTTCTACCGTCAGGTGACGGTGGATGACATCTCCTACTTCTTCAATCCCCACTTCGCCTGCCTCGTGATCCAGAGCGCCGCCCTGCCCAGCGCCCCGGCGGAGGTTGGCATCCGCACGGCCCGTCATCTGCACGACCTGAGCCTGTATTACGACACCTACCGTACCCTGCTGGACAAGACAGCCGTCTTCCGGCAGGAGCGCCCCATCGACTACAACAGCTACGCCCGTCTCACGGTGCACACGCAGCCGCCTATCGGTGCCGCGGACGGCAAGCCTTTCATCCACACCTACGACGGCGGCGGCTATACCATCGCAGCGCCCTCCTTTACCGGCACGGTCAACACCGACGGCACCAGCTATGCCGGTATGTTCGGTCTGAACCGAGGCACCCTGCGCAATATCATACTGCTCACCGCAAATAAGGATCGTACCGTTTCTCTGGAAGGTCAGCTCTCTCTGCAAACCGCCTGCATCGGCGCCCTGACCGGCTGCAACGAGGGCACGGTCTACAACTGCGCCGCCGCGGGCTTCTCCGTGAACGGCGACGCCCGTCACGGCAGTATCCTGTATCTGGGCGGCCTGGTGGGACGCAACAGCGGTACGGTCCGCGCCTCCGGCGTCAGCGCACCGCGCCTTTTCGCCAATAGCCTGTACGCCACGCTCTGCGCCGGCGGCTTCGCTGGCGGCAACAGCGGCGTTGTCCAGCAGTGCTACGCCATGGCCGACATTGAGATCGGCACGATCAACGGCGGCGGCGTGACGCTGGGCGGCTTTGCCGGCAGCAACACCGGCTCCCTCCGCGCCAGCTACTGCGCCACAGCCATGACTTCACCCAATGCGGATATTCACGGCTTTGCCCCCACTGCCGGCGGCGTATCCGGCTGCTGCTACCTCAACGGCGGCACATACCGCTTTGTAGACAGCGTTCACCTATACCAGTACACGGACAGATCCGGCGCAGCCCCGGTGAACGAGCCGGCCCTGCGCGGCATGGCCACCCGGCTGGGCGGCTTTGGCGCCGTCTCCGCCGCCAATACCTTCCAGCACGATAAGACCCTGGACTCCGCCGGCAAGGCCTACCCCTATCCCGGCATCGTCGCCGGCCACGACGGCAGCCGCGTCCATTACGGCGACTGGGTGACCCCTGCCGATATGGGCGTTCTGGGCCTGCTGTACTGGGAATATGAGTCCAAGCCCACCGGCAGCGGCTACTATTTCTCCTCGATCGGTGTCGAGGACGGCGAATACAAGACCAACAGCAGTCTCTGTGTCTCCCATGACGACGGCGGCACCGTTACCGCTTACGGCTACGGTTACTATTGGTCCGCCGGCAGCACCACCGAGCCTGTGCTCTCCACCGGCATCACCATAACCGGCACTCGCTATACCGCGGCGGCCGATGACCTGCACCGGCAGATGCCGGAATTCAATTTCGTCACCTACAAGACCTCCGATAACGGTCTGCACCTGACCAGCGGCACCCAGGCCAACGATGCCTGGACGCTGACCCACGAGGACGCCGCGCTGACCTACACCGTCAGCCCCTTCTTTGCCGATGCCTTCGCCCTGTCCTCCAACAATGCGCCGGGAACGGCCTCCAAGCCCTACCAGGTACGCTCCATAGAGCAGCTGCAATACATCAACTGGAGTTACATCAACGGTCAGGGCAGCACGACGCGCGATGTCACAGGCAGTAATAGTGACTACAAGTATTATCCCTATCTGCAATACACCAACCGCCGCGACAATGCGCTGCAGACAAAGGCGATGGCGCTGGCCGGCGACAGCACCGGCGGCCCCCGTCCTATCCTCACCTGGCAGCAGACCCACGACCTCAACGGCGCAGGACACGGCACCGCCGCCGACGGCGCGGCCGCAAACTACGACTTCCACCCCATTGCCGGCGCGGTAAACAACGGCCAGTTGAACGACAGGGGCAATGAAACCTATGATCTGACGCTGTACAACTGGTTCGGCGGTATCTACGACGGCGGCAACTACTACATCAAGAATGTGAACATCACCTCCCATTGCTACAACGTGGGTCTGTTCGGTACCACCGCCGGCGCGGAGATCAAAAACATCGTACTCTACAGCGACAACGACGCCGTTATCCAGCGCAAGACCGACGCCACCCCCGCCTCCGGTGCCACCGGGCCGGAGAATTACGCCACCTCCTACGCCCTGGGCGGTCTGGTAGGCATTGCCTACGACTATGATGAAAACCTGAAGGACAAGACGAAGGTCAGCACCATCAGCAACTGCGCTATCGCCGGCTACACCGTGACCGACAACAGCAAAAACCGGCAGTTCTTGGGCGAAGCCGCCATCGGCGGGCTGGTGGGCGTATCCAGTGCCAATCTGAACAGGTGCTCCGCCGTGGTCAAGCTGAATATCAACTGTACCCACCGCTACGCAAACACCGGCGCCATGAACAAGGCCCAGTGGGGCAACTATGTCCGCGTGGGCGGCCTGGTGGGCGGCGTCCGCTATGATGTGTCGGACTGCTACACCGGCGGCAGCATCACCGTCGCCAACGATCTGCTGAACGAGCGCATCCTTACCGGCAACAGCTCCAACACCGCCTTCGTGAATCGCTATGAGACGACGCCTAAATCCGTCAAAATGACCCAGGGCGGCGCAGAGGCCGGCCCGGACACCTACGTGTACATCGGCGGCATCGGCGGCAGCGGCTTCTCCGCCACCTTCTCCAACTTCTCCGGCAGCAAGGACGGCCAACCCACCTACAACAACTGCTACACCTACATGACCTTCCCTGCCATGGAGGGCACCATCACCGGCATCTCCCTCATCGGCAGCATCGCCGACCGCGCCGGTGTGAGCGGCGGCACCGCCCGGCTGACCATCAACAACTGCTACTACCTGGACAGCAGCGCCGCGATCTACTTCGGCAACCTCCCCACCTTCTATGGCAAGTCTACCCAGTCCAATGGACAGTACACCTACTACTCCCTGGCCACCCTGCTGAGCACCGATACCGCGCGGATGGATATGCTCCGTGGCGATCTGAGCTATCTGTCCAAGTACACCTGGAACACCGGCAGCAGCCCCTACAACATCAACGGTCTGAGGGCCCTGAGCTACGAGCAGATGTCCGGCCGTGCGGACATCGACGGAAAGAGCTTCACCGCGCTGCTGAACGGCGGCAGCGACGACGGCAGCTTCCACTGGGTCACCACGGAGGAAAACGGCCAGTCGGCCCACGGCAAATACAGCTTCCCCGGCAGTGCGGCAGCCCTCCGCGGACAGGACTACCCCTTCCCCACCGTATTGACCCAGGGCACCGCCTGCCTGCACTACGGCGAATGGCCCTCCCGCGGCCTGTACTGGAGCAGCGGCGTCCTTTCGCTGGACCGTATCACCACCCCCAGCGTCACGCTGTCGCTGCACTTCACCCAGGACATCGGCACTGACGCCACACCCACCATCACCTGCTCCCGCAACGGCATCGTGGACGTCTCCGTACCGCAGGCACAGACGCCCCCGACGGACGTCCGGCACAGCTACACTGTGACCCTCACCGGCCTGTCGGTCGGCTCTACCGAGGTCTTCGCCACGCTGGGTGGCTATACCGCCCGACTGCTGGTGAGCGTCACCTCCACGCTGGACATCTCCGTGGACGGCCTGCCCGGCGATGACTTCTTTGTCGGTGACACCTGTAATTTAACGCTCACCGCCCGCGACAGCCGCGGCAGCGCACTGGATGTCAAATGGACAGTCACGCCCCAGCACGGCAACAGTGTCCTCACGGCCTCTGTTCCCGTTACCAAGGCCGACCGTACGGCATCTGTCACCCTCACCGCCGCCGGCGAGGGTGAGGACCGCACCCTGGTCACCGCCACTTACACCGCCCCCGGCGGCGAGACCTTCACCAGCCAGCTGCCCCTTGTGCTTCCCGTCCGTATGCAGGGCGTGCTGGGCATCGCCAACACCTCCGGCGAACCCTCAGTCTACTGGCAGGGCGTCATGGATCGGGACGGCACGGCCTTCACGGACGACGTGCCCTCCGGCGCGCCGTACACCGACCGCCCCGCCTACGCCGGTGCCAAGCTGTACCTGTACAGCCGGGGCAGCGCCGCCACCTTTGACGGTCTCTCCGTCTCCGGCGTCACCGTCAAAGGCGGCGCCGACGCCACGGAGTACGTCCTCCGGCCCATGCCCGTCTCCAACGACGAGGACACCTCCGTCCTCCATCCCGACGTGTTCCGCGCCGAGAACGACGACTTCCGCGTCACCGTGGGCACACCGGCAAAGGACACCACCAGCGCCTTCACCTACCGTCCCCTGACGGTCAAGGGGCGCAGCCAAGGCCAGATCACCCTCACCGTCACATTGACGGACGCCGAAAACCACGCCTTCACCCTGTCCATTCCCTACACCCTGACGGAGGAGGACACCCGGGTGACCGCCACCCTCCGGGTGGATGAGCAGGCGCTCACCCTGTCTGTCCCCTACGGCACAGCACCGGCGGCAGAAGCCCTGTCCCAGCTGCTGACGGACAATGGCATCTCTCCGGACACCATCGACAGCTGGACCCCGGACATCACCCAGCCGCTGTATGCCGACACGGCCTTCACCGCCGTGCGCAAAACGACGGACAGCGGCGGTGCCCCCACCGTCCCGGACGCCGATACCCCCGCTTCCGACAGCAAGGACCCGGAGGACACGCCCTCCGATGATCCATCCGCACCGGACAGCAGCAGCTCCGGCACCGATCCCACGCCCGAGCCGTCACCGGACACCCTTCCATGACCCACCGCAGAAAGGAGGCCCTCCCGTGCACAAACTGAAAAACCAACAGGGCGCCACGCTGATGATGGCCCTCCTTCTGCTGCTGGCCGCCAGTATGGTCAGTGCGGTGATCCTCACCGCCGCCACCTCCTCGGCCCGCCGTCTGGAGAATGACCGGGCTGCCCGGCAGGCGTATCTGACGGTCAGCTCCGCGGCCCGTCTGCTGCGTGATGATATCCTGAACGCCTCCTTTGTCCAGGAGACGGTGAAGACCACCTATACCAATGACACCTCCACCGAAACGAGCCGCGAAACGACCTCGCCCACCGGGTTTACAGCCGCATGGCTCAAGGCCGGCAAGGCCGCCGTGGACAGGGACAGCGGCAAGAGCTTTACCGACACCATCATCCTATCCGTGGACGGGCTGGATGATGTCTCCGCCGTCTTTACCATGGCGCCCAATTACGACATCACCATCGTCCTGCACCTGGCCGACGGCGGCGACAGTGACTGCCGTCTGGTGCTGACGCTCCGCGAAAACAAGGCCGACCCCGCTGTCAGCACCGTCAGCGGCGGCGGTCTGGGTCCGCGATGTCACCACGACCACAACAACGATCTCCTGGTCGCCGGACAACGCCACCATCGAAAAGGAGGCGGTCGTATCAAAAAGCTGAACAGCACCCGCGGCGAAACACTGGTAGAGACACTGGTCTCCATCCTGATCATCGTATTGACCTTCGTGTTTCTGACCACCGCCGCCGTTTCCGCCGCCAAGATCAACGCTAAGGTCCGTTCTGCCGACATCTCCTTCCACTACAGCAGCGCGGTGTCGAACGGCACCGCTGCCCTGACCGCCTCCGGCGGCGGCACCCGCAGCGGCCGCACCACCGTGCAGGCCTATGAGGACAACGGCTGCCTCTACTATGAGGAGGTCACGCCATGAACAAGCTTCGTGACCGCCGCGGCTTCACCCTGACGGAGCTGCTGTGCGCCGTTCTCATCGTCCTGCTCGTCAGCGCCCTGCTGACCGTGGGCGTCCGCTTCGCCGGCCGCACCTACAACAGCTCCATGCAGCTGTCCGAGGCCCAGGAGCTGTGCTCCACCCTTACCAGCGTTATCAGCGACAAGCTGCGCTTCTGCGGCACCGTGACCCCCGGCGCGGACGGCAGTCTGGACCACATCTTCATTCAGGACCTGGGCAGCGTGGAGGGCGAGGGCGCCGCCTTTCAGGTGGATGCCGACGGCCAGCTCACCCTGGGCAGCACCAGACTGCTCAGCAGCGCCGCCTATCCCCGGGGTCTTCGGGTCCGCGATGTCAGTCTGCGCTACGACAGCGCTTCGGGCATCTTTACCGTAGCCCTTCAGGTGGGCACTGTCGACAGCACCCTGGCCGAGACAGACTTCGAGGTCCGGCGCTTAAATCACACATGAAAAAAAGCACCCCCGGAGGGGTGCTTTTCTTCACTTCTTAAAGCTGTCCTTCAGCGACACACTGCGGTTGAACACCATGTGCTCCGCGGAGCTGTCGCGGTTGTCCAGGCAGAAATAGCCCACACGCATGAACTGGAACGTGGGTGCGTTGACGCCGGTGCGGTCGGCCTGCTTGTCGAACGCCTCCGCCACCTTCCGCATCTCCGGCTCCACCTTGCAGCCGGTAAGCACCGTAAGGCTCTCCGGGTTCAGGCAATCCAGGAAGTCCTTGTCCGGGCCGTCGGGCTGCTCGTCGGAAAACAGGTTGTCGTACAGCCGGACCTCCGCGTCCATGCAGTTCTCCGCGTCCACCCAGTGGAGCGTGGCACCCTTGACCTTGCGGCCGTCGGCGGGATCACCGCCGCTGGACTCCGGATCATAGGTGCACAGCACCTCGGTGACGTTGCCGTCCGCGTCCTTCACGCAGCCGGTGCACTGCACCAGATACGCGCCCTTCAGGCGGCACTCCGGACCGTTGGGGGTCAGTCGCTTGTACTTGGGCACCGGCACCTCCATAAAGTCCTCCGCCTCGATCCACAGATGGCGCGAGAAGGTGATCTCATGGGTGCCCTGCGCCGGGTCGGTGGGGTTGTTCTCCACCGTGAATACCTCGCTCTTTCCCTCGGGATAGTTGGTGACCGTCAGCTTCACCGGATGCAGCACCGCCATAGTGCGCTCCGCGTGGGCGTTCAGGTCCTCCCGCAGGCAGTGCTCCAGGAAGCCGTACTCAATGGTGTTGGGGGACTTGGCCACGCCGATGCGCTCGCAGAAATTGCGGATGGCGGCGGCGGTGTATCCCCGGCGGCGCAGGCCACACAGCGTGGGCATCCGAGGATCGTCCCAGCCGGAGACATAGTTCTCCTCCACCAGCTTGCGCAGCTTCCGCTTGGACATCACCGTGTGGTCGATGCCCAGCCGGGCAAACTCGATCTGCCGGGGATGGGCGGGCAGCTCACAGTGCTCGATGACCCAGTTGTACAGGGGCCGGTGCGCCTCAAACTCCAGCGAGCACAGGCTGTGGGTGATGCCCTCCAGCGCGTCCTGAATGGGGTGCGCGAAGTCATACATGGGATAGATGCACCACTTGTTCCCCTGCCGGTGGTGGCTCATGTGGTTGATACGGTAGATGACCGGGTCGCGCATATTGAAGTTACCGCTGGCCAGGTCGATCTTGGCCCGCAGCGTCATGGCGCCGTTGGGGAACTCCCCGGCCCGCATACGGGCGAACAGGTCCAGGCTCTCCTCGATGGGCCGATCCCGGTAGGGCGATACGGCGGGGATGCCGATGTCGCCGCGGTTGGCCTTGAACTCCTCCGGTGTCAGCTGGCACACATAGGCCAGCCCCTTTTTGATCAGCAGCACCGCCTGGCGGTAATCCTCCTCAAAGTAGTCGCTGCCGTAGAAGAACCGATCGCCCCAGTCGAAGCCCAGCCAGTGGATGTCCTGCTTGATGGCCTCCACGAATTCCTCGTCCTCCTTGGTGGGGTTCGTGTCGTCCATACGCAGGTTGCAGAGGCCGTTGTAGCGCTCAGCGGTGCCGAAGTCGATGGTCAGCGCCTTGCAGTGGCCGATATGCAGATAGCCGTTAGGCTCCGGCGGGAAACGGGTGTGGACGGTCATTCCCTGGAACTGACCACCCTCTGCGATGTCCTCGTCGATGAAATTGATAATGAAGTTTTTGCCGGACTCCTCCGTTTCGGGGGTCTTGATTTCCTCGGCCATGATCTTTCTCACACTCCTTGTATGTCGTAATATTGTGCAAAAGCAATTTTTAATTATAACCGCCCATGAGGGGAATTGCAAGAGGTTTGCCCTCCCTCCTGCAAAAAACTCACAGGGCGTCAAATTCCTCCCGGGTCAGCAGGAGATCCAACGCCTCCAGAAGCCCGTTGGCGGTCAGCCGTGCGGGCAGACCCAGCTCCCTTTGCAGCGTTGCCCGCCTTTCGGCGGAGCCGGGGCCGATCAGTCCCTTGTCCAGAAGATCCGCCTTCGTAATACCGGCGGAGCGGCGGGGTGCGTCCTCCCCCTCGAAGGTGGCACCGGCGCGGCGAAGAGCGTCCGTCAGCACCTGCGGCGTCATACCCTCCACGCCCAGCTTGCCCTCCTTCCCCGGCCTTCTCTTGCGCTTCTCCTTGCCGTACACGTCGGGGACATACGCCTGCTTTACTCTGTCCGGGGGCAGCAGCCCCTTCAGGTGGCTGCGGAGCACGAAGCCCGCGCCGTCCGGGTCGGTCAGCAGGATCACGCCCCGCGCCTCCGCCAGACGGCGGAGATACGCCGCCTTTTCCCTGTCGTTGAACAGGGCGAAGCCGCCCACCTCCACTACAGCGGCATCCACTGCCTGTAGGAGCGTATTTCTGTCATACCGCCCCTCTACTACGATGACTTCCCTGACCCGCGGCTTCACTTCACACCTGCCAGTTCCATGAGAAATAGCTTCAGTTCGCCCTCACTGTCCATGTTTCGCTCACTCTTCATACGGTGGTCCAGCGTCTGGCAGCGCTTCACCGCCTCACGGCACCAACTGCGCCGCACACCCCGAGCCGACTGCATCAGTTTTTTAGCTGGGTAATCGGCCTTCATACGCCACAAATCCTTCAGCCACAGCACGTCCTTGCCGCCGTCGATCGCCAGCCGGGCTGTGTACAGCTGCCGCAGCGTCTTTCCCAATGCCGCCAGAATGCGGATAGGCTCCTCCTGCATCCGCAGCAGCTCTGCAAGGCATTCCGCCGCCTTGTCATAGTCACGAGCCGCCACTGCGTCCGTCATGTCGAACACCCGCGCATCCAGCACAGGGTCCGCCACAGCGTCGATATCCGCCGCTGTGATCTTCGGTCCCCTGGCATAGGCGGCGATTTTGGCGATCTCCGGCACCAGACCGGTCATCAGGCTGCCGCAGGTGAACAGCAGATGATCTACCGTGCCTGCATCGATATCTTTCCCGGCAGCGGCAAAACGGCGGCGCACCCACTTTTGCAGCTTCTGCTGTCCCTGCTGGGCAAACTCGATCACCTGGGCGCGCTCCGCCAGGGCGGCGGTGAGCTTTTTTAGCTTGGCGTCGGTCTTATAGGGTATCTGCCGGTACAAAAACACCAGCGTGCAGTACACCGGGAAGTCCCCCAGCAGAGCCACCAGCGCTCCCCGCTGGGCCTCGTCCAACTTGAACAAGTCCATATCCTCCACCGTGACCAGGGTGCGCTCCGCCATCATAGGCATGGCCTCCGCCGCCTCGACGACCTCCTGCATAGTCAGGCCCTTGCCTGCAAGCCTGTGATAGTTGAACTCCTCAAAGCCCGCCGGCACAAGCCGTGCTTGCAGCTCCGCCACCGCCTGCTGCATCAGGTACGTCTCCTCGCCGTGGAATATATAGACATTCCCCACGGCGCCGCTTTGCAGCGCGTCGTGGAATTCCTCATAACCGGGGGTCTTTTCTTTTTTCTCCTTTGCCATGTTATCCTCCGTTCACGGTGATGCGGATGGTACCCTGCTGGTCTGTGCGCCAGATATCCGCCCCAACTGCCAGCAGCCGCTGGAGCGTCTCCTCCGACGGGTGGCCATAGTTGTTATCGCCCACACTGATGACTGCCGCCTCCGGCGTCACCGACTTCAAAAAGCGTATATTTGAGCTATACCGGGAGCCGTGGTGGCTGACCACCAGCACCTCTATATCCGGCAAGGCATAGGTTTCCACCAGCTTTTTCTCGGTGCTGCCGGACATATCGCCGGTAATGAGCAGATCAAAGTCTCCGGCACTGGCCAGCGCTGTCAGGCCCAGTTCGTTCAGATCGCCGCCGGACTGCACCGGCGGATAGATGGTCAAAACGGTATCGCCCAGCGTATCGGCCGTCTCCTTCGTCACATAAGTCACCTGCGCGCCCTTCTCCTCCGCCAGCGACACCAGACGCTCCCGAACGCCATACTCATCCTCGATGTCCGGCAGGTAGATCGTCTGCACCGGGATACGGCGCAGCACCTCGTACAAACCGTTGGTGTGATCGGCGTGGTAGTGGGTCACCACCACAGCGCTCAGTTCCCGGACGCCCATGCTGTGCAGCGTGTCGGCAGCCAGACCGCCGGGGTCTTTATAGCTGTTGCTGCTGCCGCAGTCCACCAGTGCCGTCTCACCGCCGGAGGTCAGAATGACGCTCTCGCCCTGTCCCACATCCAGCGTCAGGGCGGTCAGTACGCCGTACTGATAGTCCTGACGGTTGACCCAGATGGCCGCCGTCAGCGTCAGCACCGACAATGCCGATGCCAGCAGGTATTTCCGCTTGCCGTCCGGCGTGGCGGCACAGCCGATAAAGGCCGCATACAAAAACAGCAGCCAGTAGATGAGATAGGGATTGGTGAAATACACCGCGTGATAGCGCCAGGACATCATGCCGTTGGCGATCCACAGGATGTACCGTACCAGTACCCAGGAGATCCAACCCAGCAGGCTGGCCAGCGGCAGCCACACAAAGCCCAGCAGCACCGTCACAAAGGCAGCCATGAAGCTCCATCCCGCCGCAGGCACCGCCAATAAGCTGGACAGCGGCGCTACCAGCACGAAAATGCGGAAATACCAGGCTGTCAGCGGGGCAGTGAACACCACGGCGCTGAGGGTGGCAGACAGGTTCGCCGCCACAAAACACAGCGCGTCCCGCAGCGGCCGACATTTCCCCTTATACCACCCGGCCAGCAGCTTGTACAGCCGGGGCGACAGCAGCACCATTCCCAGCGTGGCGGAAAAGCTCAGCTGCAAGCTGACGCTGGCGGCGGCAAAGGGATTGCACAGCAGAATCACCAGCAGTGCGGCAGCCAAGCTGGTCAGAGGGTCACTGCCCCGCCGGAACAGCGGCGCGATCAGCAGGAATATCTGCATGATGCAGGCGCGGACCACCGAGGGGCTCATGCCCACCATCACCATGTAAAACAGCAGCAGCGGAATGGTCACGGCGCACAGCAGTCTCTGCCGCCGGGAGATCAGCAACGCCAGCAGCGTCACCAGAAAAGCGCAGTGCAGGCCCGACACCGCGAACAGATGCGCCAGGCCCGTCTCCTGCATGGCCAGATAGTCTCCATCGTCCATAGCGGACTTGTCCCCGGTAAGCTCCGCTGTCAGGAATCCGCTGACACGCGGGTCATCCCAGATGGCGGCCACCTTCTCGCGGAAAGCTTTGCCCGCCCGTTGGGGCAGCCAGCGCAGGGCATCCCCATCACCCGCCGACAGACGCACATCCTCACGGCCATACAGCAGCGCATACACGCCCCGGGCGTTAAAATGGGTCACATCATCGCTGTCGAAATGGGCGGCAGACTGCCACTGGGCCGTGCCCGTGACCGTGTCACCCGGTCGGGCCGCCAGCAGCTCCGCTTCGCCATACAGCACGGCCCTGGCCCGATGATAGCCCTCCAGCTCCACCGTGACCCTGGCGCCGCGCTCCGTGGCCTGCGGCCAATCACAAACGGTGGCGGCAAAGTCCGACGCCGCACCGCAGCGGTCCTCTATCGGCTGGCGCACCAGGTGGTCATACCCGGCAAAATAGGCCAGCGATACCGCCAGCGGCAGCAGGATCAGCAGCCCCCGGCGAAAATATTTTTGCTTGCGTGCAGCAAACAGCCACGCAAGCGCCAGCAGCAAAATGCCCCCGGCGGCATACAGCTGCCAGCCGTTCCAGGGCAGCAGTGCCGCCAGGAAGACACCGGCAGAGAAGGAAAACCCGATCGTGGCCAAAACGCGCATCGTTCTCTCCCCTCCCCCGGTCATAGTATCGTTTTATTATACCAAATATAGCTGCCTGTGACAAGAAAAAAGCCGCCCCTACGGGCGGCTTTTTGTGGTTTATACGCGTGCCAGCTTGTCATTGCACTTCTGCAAAAACCGTGCGTTGTCGATGACAGCGCGGGTATGGATGCCCTCACCGATCAGGCCATCGGCGTCGTGGGCCGTGACCTTGAAGGTGATCATCTTGCCGTTGGCGGAGATACCCGTCACCTCGGCAGTGGCGGTGATCTTCATGCCCACCGGCGTGGGCGCCAGGTGACTGGAACTGATCTCCACGCCCACAGTCCCCTTACCCTCGGGCAGTTCAGGCTGCACGCACTGCATGGCGGCATACTCCATCAGTCCCATCATAAAGGGGGTGCCGAACACCTCCAGCCCGCCGGAACCGATAGCCTTGGCGGTCATATCCGGGGTGACGGTCTTTTCAGCGGTATAGGTCATACCTACTTCGATCATAGCAATTCCTCCAATTAAGCGCTTTTCTTTAAATACATTTCTTGCCTATACGCGGGGCGGAAAAAAACCGCGAATGTCAGACGCCCAACTGTGTCCACAGCTTATCGTAGAACTTCAGCGTCTCCTGTGGCAGGTTGACATAGATCTCACAGCGCTCGCGCTCCTCATCGGGAATGGCCATGATGTTGTAGATCTCCTCGTCCAGGGACTCACCGTACGTCTCCTCGTAGTAAGCGGGATACTCCGCCAGCGCTTCGGCATTGGGAGAGGCATACCAGATGTAGTCCATGTTGGCCAGGTTACTGTCGGTAGAGGCGATAAAGTTGATCCACTCATAGGCCTCGGCCTTGTGCTGGCTGGACTTGAGCACACACATGGCATCCACGAACCAGTTGCTGCCCTCCTCGGGAATGACGAAGGCCAGGTCCTCGTTATTCTCCAGCATGGTCAGATAGTCGCCGGCGTAGTACATGGTGATGGCCGCGTTGCCGCCCTCCATCTTGCCGAAGACCTCGTCCATGACGAAGGCCTGATACACACCCTTGTCTTTGGCATTCTTCACCAGCTCAAAGGCCTCGGTCAGCTGTCCCTCATCGGTGGTGTTGATGTCGTAGCCGAGATAGCACAGGGCGGCCATCAGCGCGTCGCGGGAGTTGTTGATCATCAGCACCTGTCCGGCGTACTTCTCGTCGAACATAGCGCCCCAGCTGGTGATGGGCTCGTCCACCATAGTCGTGTTGTAGATGATGCCCACGCTGCCCCAGGTGTAGGGTACGGTGTACTTGTTCTCCGGGTCAAAGCTCAGGTGGGTGAACTGGGGGTCCATCAGCTGAAAATTGGGGATGGCGGCGTAGTCCAGCTCCGCCAGCATATCCTCCTGGATCAGCCGGGCGATCATATAGTCGGAGGGCACGATCACATCGAAGTCCGCGCCGCCCATCTTGATAAGGGAGTACAGCGCCTCGTTGCTCTCGGCGGTCTGGTAGTTCACACGGATGCCGGTCTTCTCCTCGAATTCGGTGATCAGGGACTCGTCGATATACTCGCCCCAGGAGCACACATTGACCACGCGCTCGCTGCGGGCCGCGGCACCGGTGACGATCAGTACCGCCAACAGCACACAGGCCATAGCGCCTGCGGCGATCTTCTTGCCCAATCCGGGATATTTCTTCGGCGCAGGAGCGAACGTAGCGCTCTCGTGATGGACATTGCGGTGATGCTCGGCATGGTTCTCCCGCAGGTTGATGATAGCCAGCAGGATGATGACCGTGACGAACAGCAGCGTGGATACGGCGTTGATCTCCGGGCTGACGCGCTTTTTGGTCATGCCGTAGATGGTCATGGCCAACGTGGAGGAGGATGTACCCGCCGTGAAGTAGCTGATGATGAAATCATCGATGGACATAGTGAAAGCCGTCAGCGCACCGGAGACGATACCGGGCTTGATCTCCGGAATGATGACCTTCCAGAAGGCCTGCATCCAGGTGCAGCCCAAGTCCTGGGCCGCATCGACCAAATTGCGGTCCATCTGCCGTAACTTGGGCCCCACGGACAAAATGACGTAGGGGATGTTGAAGCAGATGTGGGCGATCAACAGTGTGCCAAAGCCCAGGGTCAGTCGCTCAGGCAGCACCACCAGTGACTGCCAGCCGTTGACCCACACGGCGAAGCTGTGCCATCCGTTGAAGAACACCACGAACAGCAGGCACAGGCTGACGCCGGTGACGATGTCCGCGTTCATCATGGGAATGTTGTTCACGGCCATCAGCCCGGTGCGCGCCCGGCGTCGCATACCGTAAAAGCCGATAGCGGCAAAGGTGCCCGCCACGGTGGCGATGACGGTAGCCAGCAGGGATACCAGCAGCGTGGTATACACGCTGTGCATAATGAGCCGGTCGTTCAGCAGCTCGGCGTACCAGTGGAGGGAAAAGCCCTTCCACACGCTGGAGCTGTTGCCGGCGTTGAAGGAAAAGACGATCAGGATGATGATGGGTGCGTACAGGAACAGGCCCACCAGGATCATCAGCAGGCGATCGCCGACGGAGTTGCCCTTTCTCTGTCTCATAGCATCACCGCCTGTTCCTCGCCCTCGCCAAAGCGGTTCATCACCAGCATACAGACAACGACGATCAGCATCATCACCAGGGAAATAGCCGCGCCCAGCTGCGGGTTATACGCCCCACCCAGGAACTGCCGTTCGATCAGGTCGCCCAGCAACAGCTCCGTGCCGCCGCCCAGCATACGGCTGATGGCGAACGTAGACACAGAGGGCACGAACACCATGGTGATGCCGGACAGCACGCCCGGCAGGCTCAGGGGCAGGATGACCTTGCGGAACACCGTGACGGTGTTGGCCCCCAGGTCGCGGGCTGCCTCCAGCAGGGAGTAATCCAGCTTGCAAATCACAGAGTAGATAGGCAGGATCATAAAGGGTAGGTAGTTATAGACCATACCTAGCACCACAGCGCCCTGGGTATCGATCATGGTAAAATACTCCAGGCTGCTGCCTGTCAGATGGTTGTACAGGGCAATGATACCCAGCTTCTGGAACAGCTGGTTCAGCAGGCCGTTGTTCTCCAGGATGGTCATCCAGGAGTAGGTCCGCAGCAGGAAGTTCATCCACATGGGCAGCATGATCAGTACCATGGCCGTGCGGCGGAAGCGCTCGCCCTCCCGGCTGAGAAGGTACGCCACAGGATAGCCCAACAGCAGGCAGATAGCCGTGGCAATCAGCGCCAGCTTGAAGGAACGGCCGAACACAGCAGCGTAACCGCCCATCTGGACAAAGTTGTCCAGCGTGAAGCCGCCCTCGCTGCCGGCAAAGGCATACACCACCATAATGACAATGGGGGCTACTACAAAAATAGCCATCCACACCACATAGGGCACGGCGAAACGGGAGAGCTTACTCTTCATCCTCGCTCTCCTCCTCTTCCGGCTCAGCACCGGCGTCCGCCAGTTCCTCGTATTCCTCGGAGTAAGAGGAATAGTCGCCGAACATACCGGAATACTCGCTCTTCTTCATAATGTGGAAACCCTCGGGATCGATCTTCACGCCGATACGGGCACCCACCGGGGAATGATCGGTGGTCTGGATCAACCACTTGAAGCCGCGGAAATCCACGATGATATCATATTGCATCCCCTTGAACGTCACGTTGGTGACAGTGCCTACCAACTGGCCCTGCTCCACCGGCACGATGTCGATATCCTCCGGGCGAATAACCACGTCCACCGGTTCGTTTTCGGCGAAGCCGCCGTCCACGCAGGGGAATTCCTTGCCATACATTTTCACGACCCTGTCGCGGACCATCGTACCGTTGAGGATATTGCTCTCGCCGATGAAGTCCGCCACAAAGGCATTCTTCGGCTCGTTGTAGATATCCTCCGGTGTGCCGATCTGCTGGATGCGGCCCTTGTCCATGACCACCACGGTGTCGGACATGGTCAGGGCTTCCTCCTGATCGTGGGTGACATATATAAACGTGATGCCCATCTGCTGCTGGATACGTTTCAGTTCGTTCTGCATATCCTTACGCAGACGCAGATCCAGCGCGCCCAGCGGCTCGTCCA
>OLXF01000163.1_pt1 | contig 27336 bp, 18 predicted proteins | sample 1673471 | NCBI WGS metagenome assembly OLXF01 (sample SAMEA103958113, study PRJEB25191) | human gut metagenome
GAGACGAGCGACTGCTCCGCTATGCCGACCTCTATGAACTGCTCCGGCAGAGCGTCAGCGAAGGGGGTCATAGAGCCGGAGCCGCGGGAATCCGAGCAGAGGACGACGATGTCCTTGTCCTCTTTGGCCAGCTCCATGAGCACGTTGCAGATCACCTGCTTGTTTGCCGTTGCCATTACAGACTCGCCTTCCTTTCCGCTATCTCGGCCATGGCCGTCTCATACTGGGCGTCGTCCATGACCTTGTGGTGCCAGACGGCGAGGTCCTCCATGAAGGAGACGCCCTTGCCCTTGACCGTTTGGCAGATGATGGCGCAGGGCTTGTCCGACTTCTCCCCCGCCTCGACCGCGCGCTCGATCGCCTCGAGGTCGTGGCCGTCAATGACCTCGACGTGCCAGCCGAAGGCGGCGAACTTCTCATCAAGCGGAAGCGGAGAATTTACCTCCTCAATCGTGCCGTCGATTTGCAGGTGGTTCAGATCGACAAAGGCGGTCAGGTTATCCAGCTTTTTGTGGGCGGCGAACATGGCGGCCTCCCAAACCTGCCCCTCCTCCGACTCGCCGTCGCCGACGATGGTATAGACGCGATAATCCAGTCCCCTGTGCTTGGCCGAAAGCGCCATGCCGCAGGCGGCCGAGATTCCCTGTCCGAGCGAACCGGTCGACATATCGACACCCGGCACCTTCTTCATATCCGGGTGTCCCTGCAGGAAATGCCCCGTCTTGCGAAGGGAAGCCAGCTCCTCCACCGGGAAGAAGCCGCGGTTGGCCAGCGCCGCATAGAGGGCGGGCGCCGCATGCCCCTTGGAAAGCACAAAACGATCGCGGTTCTCCATCCCCGGGTTGGCCGGGTCGATGTTCATCTTATCAAAATACAGATAAGACAAAATTTCCGCAATCGAGAGAGAGCCGCCCGGGTGGCCGGATTTCGCGTTGTAGGTTCCCACAATCGCGCCCATCCGGATTTTCGCAGCGGCGATTTCCAGTTGTTTTTTGGTGTTGGAATCCATGGCTTCACACAATCCTTTCAGCAATTCAAAGAAATAGAGAAAATATAGTGACAGGTCAATCCTGTAATTTCTGCTTTAAATAGTCGATAAAGTCTGCGACGCAGCCCTCCTCACACCGGCCGGCTGTAAAGTCCACCCGGCTTTTGATCTCCTCCGGCGCACCGGAGGGGGCTGCGCTGATTCCGGCGGCGGCAAGCATCTCCACATCGTTGAAGTAATCCCCGATGGCAAAGCTTTTGCTGCGCGGAATCCGGTAGTGCGCCGCGAGGCGGGAGAGTGCCTCCCCCTTATTCACGCCGCCGCAGGTCAGCTCGTAATAAATGTCGGCCGTCTCCAGAAAATAATAGTCGCCGCAGTTGTACGGCCTGCAGCGGGTGTGGAGGCGTTCCATCTCTTCCCGGTCGAAGGTGGCAAAAAGCACCTTGGTCCAGGGCCGTTCATAAATCTCCGCCTCCGAAAGGGGCAGAGGAGAAATCTGCTCATATTCCATATGTGCGCGAACCGCGTCGGTCCGGTTCAGCAGATACAGCTCACGGAGGTGATGCGCCTCCGCTCCGACGGCGGGAAATTCCTGCACCAGCTCTTTTACAAGCGGCTTGACCTCCTCCGGCAAAGTGCGGCTGTAAATCGGCCGCTCGGCCGCATAGTCATAAATCACCGCGCCATTGCAGGTTACCACGCCGGCGTTGGCGCCCGACTGCGTTACATAAAGGCGCGTAGCCTCTACCGAACGGCCGGTCGCGATGGAAAACAGGCCGCCCTGTTTCACAAAAAAATCAATCGCCGCAAGGTTGCGTTCGGGAATCCTCCCCTCATGCACCAGGGTGCCGTCGATGTCCGACAGCAGCAGGCAGCCGTTGAAAAGGCCGCCCTTGCGAAATGCGGGCATAAATCTCCTCCATATCTTCTGCAAGGGTTACAAGGGTTTTAAACGGTTTAAAAAATCGGTAAAATAGTCGGGCAGCTCGCTTTCAAAGGTCAGGCGCTCCCCCGTGACGGGATGGTCAAAGCCGATCCGCTTCGCATGGAGACACTGCCCGTTTAGAAAGGCAATCTGCTTCTTCGGCCCGTAGAGCGGGTCGCCGGCCACCGGATGCCCAATATAGGCCATATGCACCCGAATCTGATGGGTGCGCCCGGTCTCCAGCCGGAGGCGAAGGTGGCAGAACCCCTCGTACCGCTGCAGCACCGTAAAATGGGTAACCGCCGGTTTGGAGTGCTGGTCGGTCACGGCCATCTGCTTGCGTTTGACCGGATGCCGGCCGATGGGGGCGTCCACCCAGCCGCTGTTCTCTTTTATATTTCCGTACACGACCGCCTCATAACAGCGGTCGAAGGTGTGTTCCTGAATCTGTTTTGCGAGGCCGGTGTGCGCACGATCACTTTTGGCCACAATCAGCAGGCCGCTGGTGTCCTTATCAATGCGGTGGACAATGCCCGGCCGCAGCACGCCGTTGATGCCCGAGAGGCTGTCGCCGCAATGCGCCAGCAGCGCGTTGACCAGCGTGCCGTCCCGGTTGCCCGGCGCCGGATGCACGACCATCCCCTTCGGTTTGTTCACCACCAGAAGATCATCGTCCTCATACACGATGTCGAGAGGGATATCCTCCGCCTCGACATCCAGCGCCTCCGGCTCCGGCAGGGTGAGAAGAAGATGGCTGCCCGGTCGGATTTTGAGAGATTTTACGGCGGGAGCGCCGTCTACCTCCAGGCCGCCGGACGCAATCACTGCGGCGGCCGCCGCCCGGCTGATTCCGGCAACCCGGCTGATCAGCAGGTCGGCGCGAACCGGCGCCTCCTCCGCACAGACAAATTCCATGCGCTCCATCTTCTGAACTCCCGCCTTCCCCTGACGCTTAAAGGATAAAGAGGACTCACTCCCCCGACTCCTCGGTCGAGATGCGCCGTCCCAGCCGATAGTCCCGGATAGTATCCACAATGAAGTAGACCAGGATCAGTAGAACGCCGATCACGACACAGCAATCCGCGATATTGAAAATATAAAAATCCATGAACTGTACGTCAATAAAGTCTACAACATATCCGCGGAAAATCCGGTCGATCATATTGCCGACTCCGCCGGCCAGCACAAGGCAAATTGCCCAGTACATCATCCGACTTTTAAACGCTTTTTTGATCAGCAGGCCGATGCAGACCGCCAAAATGATCGCACTGAAGGAGAGCAGCAACCAACGCTGATTTTCAAAAAAGCCAAACACCGCACCCTTGTTGTGGATATAGGTCAGGTTCAGCACCTTATCCACAAGCACGGTGCTCTGCCCGTAAGCCATGTTAGAAACGACCAGATACTTGGTCAGTTGATCCAGCCCGACCATCAGCAGGCCGAAAAGAACCGCGCACAGATAAACCATCTAACGACTCCTCCCTCCTGCCGGAGGAAATGCTCCGGCTCGGCAGGTTTATTTTACAATACCGGCGCACCGGCTGCACAGGGTCGGATGTGCACTGTCGCTGCCGACCGTGTCGGTATATTTCCAGCAGCGAACGCACTTTTCACCATCCGCATGCCGAACCGAGACGCCGAGCTTCTGCTCCTCGCTCTGATAGGTGCCGCCGGCCTCTTCATGCAGCGCGACGGCCGAAACAATGCAGATTTCCGGCAGGATTTCCATCCGGTCGCGCAGGAAGCTGTACAGCTCCCCTTCGGCGTAGAGGTCGACCGCCGCCTCAAGAGAGGCGCCGATCACCTTGGCTGCACGCGCCATCTCCAACGCCTTGGAGACATCGTTGCGCACGGCGTGCAGATTCTCCCACATCTCCATAAACGCGTGATCTGCATCGGAGAGAGGCTTCGCCTCCGGAATCGGGTTGAAGACCACATTGGCCTTCTCATCCCCGGCGCGATGGGGCATGAACTGCCAGATCTCATCCGCCGTAAAGGCGAGAATCGGGGCAACCAGCCGGGTCAAAGTGTCGAGAATATCGAAAATCACCGTCTGCGCCGCCCGGCGGGAGGTGCTGTTTTTCTCCTCCACATACAGGCGATCCTTCACAACATCGAGGTAGAAGTTGGACATATCCACCACGCAGAAGTTGTGAATGGCGTGATAAACCGCGTGATACTCGAAAGCGTCATACCCTGCACGGCATTTTTCAACCAGCTCATTCAGCTTGAGCAGGGCAAAACGGTCGAGGTCGGTCAGCGCCTCCTCCCCGACGCGGTCGGCATCGGGATCAAAGTCGCTGATGTTTCCGAGGATGAAGCGCGCGGTATTCCGGATTTTGCGATAGCTTTCGGAAAGCTGCTTCAAAATCTCCTTCGAAATGCGGATGTCGGCGTGATAGTCGGCCGAGGCCACCCACAGCCGCAGAATATCCGCACCGTACTGCTTGATAATCTCCTCCGGCGCGATGGTGTTTCCGATGGATTTGGACATCTTCTTGCCCTCGCCATCGACCACCCAGCCGTGGGTAACAACCGTCTTGTAGGGGGCGACGCCCTTGGTCGCAACCGAGGTCAGGAGAGAGGACTGGAACCATCCTCTGTACTGATCGGCGCCCTCCAGATACAGGTCGGCCGGGAAGCGAAGATAATCCCGCTCATCCAGCACGGCGGCGTGGGTCACGCCCGAGTCGAACCAGACATCCATGATGTCGGTCTCTTTCTTGAAATGCGTGCCGCCGCAGTGGGGGCAGACATACCCCTCGGGCAGCAGGTCGCGCTCATCCATGGCGTACCAGGCGTCCGCGCCCTTTTTACGGAAGATATCCGAAATCTTCGCAATGGTGGTTTTGTTGATGACCTCTTTCCCGCAGTCGCGGCAGTAGAAGATCGGGATCGGCACGCCCCAGGTGCGCTGCCGCGAGATGCACCAGTCGGAGCGGTCCTTCACCATGTTGGTGATGCGATCCTCGCCCCATGCCGGGATCCACTGAACGCCCCGAATCGCCTCGACCGCCTTGTCCGCGAAGTCGGAGATCGAGCAGAACCACTGCTCGGTCGCACGGAAGAGGATGGGCGATTTGCACCGCCAGCAATGCGGATACTGGTGGATAATCTTTTCCAGCGCGAAGAGATGTCCGCTCTCCTCCAGCTTGCGGGCGATCGCCTTGTTGGCGTCGTTCGTGGAAAGGCCGGCAAATTCCCCGGCCTCCTCCGTCAGGACGCCCTTGTGGTCGACCGGAACGATCATCGGAATTTCTTTATAATTCCGGCAGACTTCAAAGTCCTCTACACCATGGCCGGGCGCGGTATGTACGCAGCCGGTACCGCTTTCCAGCGTGACGTGGTCGCCGACAATCACCAGCGACTCCCGGTCGAGGAAGGGGTGCGCCGTCTTCATGTACTCCAGCTCTTTGCCGGAAATGGTGCCGATGACCTCATACTCGGTCTTGCCAGCGGCCTTCATGGCGTTTTCAAACAGAGCCGACGCCATCACATAGTATTCCTCACCCGAACGGATGAGGGCATATTCATACTCAGGCCCGACGCAAATCGCCACGTTGCCCGGCAGAGTCCAAGTCGTGGTCGTCCAAATTACAAAATAGGTTTTGGCAAGATCGGCGCCCATGGCCGCCAGCTTGCCCAGATCATCGGTCACCTGGAACTTCACATAGATCGAATGGCAGGGATCCTCGGCATATTCAATCTCGGCCTCAGCCAGGGCGGTCTGACACTCCGGACACCAGTAGACCGGCTTGAGTCCCTTGTAGATATAGCCCTTGTCGGACATCTCGCCAAAGACCTCCACCTGCTTGGCGACAAACTCATTCTTCAGGGTGAGATAGGGGTTGTCCCACTCGCCCAGCACGCCGAGGCGCTCAAACTGTACCCGCTGATCCTCCACAAAGCCGAGCGCAAACTCCCGGCAGAGGCGGCGCAGCTCGAGGGTCGACATCTGCTCCGCAGAGGCGACGCCGGCCGCCTTGCGCGCCTTGAGTTCGGTCGGCAGGCCGTGGGTATCATACCCGGGGACGTAGGGCGCTTTATACCCGGTCATGTTTTTATAGCGGAGGATAAAATCCTTCAGCGTTTTATTCAGCGCCGTGCCGAGGTGAATCACCCCGTTGGCATAGGGAGGGCCGTCGTGCAGCACATACAGCGGCTTGCCCTCGTTCCGCTTCATCAGTTCCTCATACACATGATTCTTCTGCCACTCGGCCAGAGCAAGCGGCTCTCTCGTCGGAAGGCCGGCCCGCATCGGAAATTCCGTTTGCGGCAGATTCAGCGTTTTGTTATAATCCTGTTCCATTTTCTAAATGATCTCCCTATCACAAATTTTCGTTATCCATGAATCGCCATACAGGGGAGGCACGGCGTATTTTCGGTTATTCCAGCCCCTCCACATCGGTGCTGACGACAAACCCGCCCGCCTCCGCAGACTTTTCGGCTTTTCCGTCGGCTATGGGAAGCTCCGGCTGCAGCTCCTGCGCAGTCTCCGCCTCGGCGGGCGCTGCCGGAACCTCCGAAGCTGCCGGAGCGGCCTCCGCCTCGTCGGCGGAAGAGGTGTCCGCTTGCGCTGCATCCGGTTCGGCAGCCGCGCGTGCCTGCTCGATCACGGCCTTGACGTCCACGTCGGTCGTCGGACGCGCCGCCTCCGCCATCGCCTCATAATCCGGGACGCTGTCAAAGGCAAAGCGCAGCACCTCCGCCGCACGCTCGGCGTCGAAGGGCACCTCATCCGGCAGGGACTCCACAAAAGTGATCTGCCGCTTGTATTTCTGCAACAGCGAGTCGCGGAGGTTCTTCGTCTCCACCTTCAGGCGATCGAAAAGCATCTGCTGCCGGGCGACACTGTCGTGCGCGGCGGCAATCATACTTTCGGTTTTGGCGATGGCGTCGGCGATGATGGCGTCGGCCTTTCGCTCGGCCTCAGCCACGATGTCCTCCGCCTGCGTTTCGGCATCGCTGACAACCAGCTCGGCCTTTTTGGCCGCTTCGGTCGTGGTGTGTCCGGCGGCCTCGCTTGCCTCCTTCACCGTCTGATCGGCGAGGCGCTGTGCGTTCAGCAGAGCGGTGTGAATGCTGTTTTCCGACGTGCGGTATCCCTCCAGCTTCTCGCTGAGGATCGCCAGCCGGGCTTCAACCTCCGCCTTTTCCTGCTCAAGCTTTGCAAAATCATCCGCCACCGCGTCGAGGAGGTCGTCCACCTCGTCCACATGATAGCCGCCAAAAGCCGATTTTTTAATCTCGGCATTGCGTATCTTTTCCGCAGAATACATAGTTTCATTCCTCCGAGTTCAAAAGATGCACAGCCGCAGCAAAAGGCGGGCTGCAAATCAAAACGTCCGGCAATACGGCCGGAGCGTATCAAGCGCTAAGGGAATCAGACATACTGTTCATATCGCAAAATCAAACGCTGTTTTTTGGTTCTGTCATCCAGGGAGCTTAATTTAAATTTACCCTTCCCGCGGATTTTTATAACCGTCCCGGCAAAAACCGTCCGGGTCGTTTTCTCACAGACCAGCGCGTCGATCGAGACCAGTCCGCTTTCAATCAGCCGGGCGGCCTCTCCCCTTCCCGTTTTGGCAAGGGCGGCAACCACCGCGTCCAGCCGTGGGGAGGAAATCGTGGTGGAAAAGCTTTCCATTCGGTGGGCGGAGGGCAAAGGCTCCATAGCCCCCTCGCTCACAGAGACCCCGACCGAGCCGACCTTACGCAGCTCCGAAAGGACAAGCGGAGCCGTCTCCCGCGATAGGAAGGCGACGGCGCGTCCATCCTCAATCAGAATGTCCCCGATCGCCTCCCGACGGAGCTGCAGCGCCATCAGGCTGCCGAGAAAATCCCGGTGAGAAAGGCCGCTGCCCTTCCGATAAGTGAAGGTAAGGGGCGTGATGGGAAAATACTCCTCCTGCGGGTCGGCGCACCAGTCGGGCAATGCGGCGAAGAAAACCCGCTCTGCCTCCGGATAGCCGCCGTAAAAGAGGTAGTTTGCATGCTTCTTTTTCATATAATCCCGCAAAAAGGCCGCCGACGCCTCATCCAGAAAGCCGATGAATTTCGGCCGGCCGTCCAGATCGCAGAGGCGGACAGCGTCGTCAGCCCGGGCAAGCAGGAGCTTCTGCTCTTCCTGTCCTTCCACGGTTTATATGTAGAGGTTGCTGCTCTCCAGCTCGTCGAGGATCAAATCGCCCATGATGTCGACGTCAAAGGGCGTGATGATAAAGGTGCTGTTGGCCACCCTTTTGAGCTGCCCCTGATTGGCATAGGCCACGCCGCTCAGAAAATCAATCAGGCGACGGGAAGTCTCCTTATTGGCGGCCTCAAGATTGAGCACTACCGTCCGCTTGGCGTTCAGATGGTCGGCAATTGCCGGCGCGTCATCAAACCGCTCCGGCTTGACCAGCACAACCTTCAGCTGAGTTGTGGCGTGGATGTTCACTACCTTATTGCGCTTCTCCCCCTCGTAAGAAGAGGAGGACGCGCGGGATTCATGCCGCTCCTCCGGCTCGTGCTTGGCAAAGTTGACCTCCTCCGGCATGTCGTCGTAGTCATCCTCCGGCACGCTGACGATGTCCTTGATCTTATCCAGAATGCTCATGTTTTCCAAATCTCCATTCTATTCCGAAATTCAGCGGTACAGCCGCCTTCCAAACAGGGCGGTACCGATGCGTACAAGATTGGCGCCCTCCTCAATCGCGATGTCGAAATCATCCGACATGCCCATGGACAGGCATACCATATTACTATTATCTATGTTTTTGGCCTTAATGTCAATAAACAGTTGCCGCATTTGCGCAAAATATTTTCTGGCCGTCTTTTCATCGTCACAAATCGGGGGGATTGTCATAAGTCCCTGCACACAGACGCCCTCTATTTGTGCGATTTCACGAACGGCCGCCTCGACATTTTCGGGAAGGAGGCCGGATTTGCTCTCCTCCCTGCCAATATTTACCTCCAGCAGGATGTCCATCACCCGGCCGGCGCGCGCCGACTGCTCCCCGATGCAGGAGGCAAGGCGGACAGAGTCCACCGACTCAATCATCTCCACCTTGTCCAGAATCATCCTGACTTTGTTGGTCTGCAGATGCCCGATAAAATGGCGGGTCACCCCGTCCAGCTGCAGCTCGTCGTATTTGGAGAGGAATTCCTGCACCCGGTTCTCCCCCATATACCGGATCCCTTTTGAGAAGGCGTAGTTCATCACCTCGGGAGAGACGGTTTTGGTCGCGGCGAGAAGGGTGATCTCCTCCGGCCTGCGGCCGCTTTTTTCTGCCGCGGCGGCCGCCCGGGTCAGGATGTCTGCGTAGTTTTGGTCGAAATACCTCTTTTTCTCATTCAGTTCATCATTTGACAATCTTTCCGTCATAAAGATTTTTCCCCTTTACAATGACTTCGTCATACAAATTCAGCATGTCCGCGTCCGTATTATCGAACCGGCAAACGGCATACCCGCCGTTTGTATAAACAATATCCACCTTGCGGAAGCGCACGGTCGAGCCGGAGAGGATATAGACCCCCTTCTGCCCGTCCACCACACGAATGGCAGAGGCGCTGACCTTCAGTCCGTCATAGGCGTTCAGTACCGCCGTGACCGGCTGGGTGCGGATGGCGGCCAACTCTCCACTCATATACTTGCACCTGAAAATCACAACCGCCTGCTTGCCGTCGGCCGATTTGTTGATCCGTTCGACCGTCACTGGCAGCTCCGGCATGGAGGAAAGCTCGGTCCGCAGCGTGAGTGCGCTGCCCTCGGTGAACTTCGCCGCCTCCTCCGTCGTGGCGACGCAGGCGATATACCAGGCGTAGTCCCCGACGATTTTGCCGATCGGCGATTCGGTTCCGGTCGTTTCCTCCACGGGGGCAAGATTTGCAATCCCCTCCGGCGTGAGGCGGTCAATCCCCTCCGGCGTCAGCAGCGATTCATACCCGTCGACCTCCAAAATAAAATAGCCGGAGGTATCGGTCACGACGCTGCCGCTCGCCCGGAGGCCGGAAGCCTCCAGCGAGGCCTTTTCCGACTCGAGCGAAGCGATGCGGCCGGCAAGGTCGGCGCTTTGTCCGACGGCCACCACCCGGCGGTTCAGCAAGGTCAGAAGCTTATCCGAAAGCGTGCTGACCGAGACAAAGCGGTGTCCCGACGCGCTGTCAAGCAGCGCTGTATAAGCGTCGGTGATCTGTGTCTCCACCGTGACAAGGTCGGCCGAGGTCCCGGCCGTCTGCAAGGATTTCAGGGTGTTCAGCTGCTCCTCCACCTCCCGCAGGCGGGCGGCATTGGCTGCTGTGGCCGTGTCGTTATAGAGGTTTACCACCACGGCGTCCTTGGCGACCCGGCGGCCGCTCTCGACCGAGAAGCTCTGAACCCCCTGCGCGCTGTTCGAAAGCACCGTCTCACTCCGGATGGAGAGGCCGGTCAGCTGCACCCCGTCAAAGGTGCTGTAGTGGGTCGCCGTCTCGGTCGTGAAGGGATTGTAAAGGGAGTTGTATATCTGCATCAGCAAATAGGAAACGATAAAAATCGCCAGAACCGCTTTCAATATATTGGCATAGGATTTTTTCATTTTTTACCTCCCTGTCAAGACTTCCGCCGGCCGGGCTGCAGCCATTTTCTTCACACCTTCTGCGCAAAGGCTACAGCGTCTGCCGCCACGACTCTATCCGCTCGGCCGCCCGGGAGGCAATCTCCTCCACGCTGCGGCCGTCGCAATCTATCCAATGAATCTGTTCGTTTTTTGAAAACCAGGTCATCTGCCGCTTGGCATATCGCCTGGTCTGCCGTTTTAAATTTTCCGCCGCCGCGTCCAGAGAAATCTCCCCCGCGAAGTACGGCGCCAGCTCCTTGTGCCCGATGGCCTGCGCCGCCGTGCCGGAGGTGGGATCGTACTCCCGCTCAGCCTCCGCCGCAAGGCCGGCGTCCAGCATGGCGTCCACCCGCCGGTTGATCCGGTCGTACAAAAGTGCCCGATCGCAGTACCGCAGCCCGATGTAAAGCGCCTGATAAGGGCTTTCTCCCGCGGCGGCCGCCCGGTCGAGTTCGGATTTCCGCTGTCCGGTGGTCATCTGCACCTCCAGCGCGCGGAGGATGCGCTTGCGGTCGTTGGGATGCAGGCGCGCGGCCGCCTCCGGATCCGATTTTTCCAGGCGGGCGAGCATCTCCTCCCCGCCCAGGCGGTCGTATTCCGCCGACAGCCGCCGGCGGAGTGCCGGGTCGGTCTCCTCCTCTGCAAACGTGAGGCCGGAGAGCAGCGCGTCGATATAGAGTCCTGTGCCGCCGACCACGACCGGCAATTTTCCGCGGCCGGCAATATCGCGGATGACCTCTCCCGCCAAGGCGACGTATTCCGCGACCGAAAAGCGGGTCTGCCGGTCGGCAAAATCAATCAGGTGATGCGGCGCGGCCTCCCTTTCGGCCGCCGTCGGTTTGGCCGAGGCGATGTCCATCCCTTTGTAAATCTGCATGGAATCGGCCGAAACAATCTCCCCGTCAAAGCGCCGGGCAATCGCAATGCCCAGGCCCGTTTTACCGGAGGCGGTCGGTCCGACCACCGCGACGACCGGAATTTTCTTCATGTTTACTGAATCCTTCCAAATTTCTTTTCCAGTTCTTTTTTGCCCATGCGTAAGACGACCGGCCGCCCGTGCGGACAGGTGGCCACATCCCCTCCATAGAGAATGCGTTCGGCCAGCGCCGTCATCTCAGGCAGGGAGAGGCGGTCGCCCGCCTTGATCGCGGCGCGGCAAGCCACCGATTCATACAGCCAGGTCATCTTTGCGCCGACCGCATCCCGCTTGTGCTGCAAAAATCCGTCGGCCGCCTCACTGATCAGGGTGGGAATGTCCTCCCCCTCCAGATAGGCCGGGATCGCCCGAACCAGCACCGAGCCGCCGAACTCCTCCACCGCGTAGCCGGATTTTTCCAGAAGGTCGAGGTTTTGCAGGATGGCGTCAGACTCCTCCCGCGGGAGGGTGACCGGCACCGGGGTCAGCAAAAGCTGCTGCCGGGGCGCCTCGCTCTTGCAGAGGTTGTCATAGATCAGCCGCTCATGTGCGGCGTGCTTGTCGAGGAGGATCAGCTCCTCCCCCTGCTCGATCAGGATGTAGGTTGAAAAAACCTCCCCAATCACGCGAAGGGGCAAGGGCGCCTCAGCCTCCGCCGTTTCGGCCGCAGCGGCGTCCTGCGAAGGGAAAGCCGCCTCCCGTGCAGAAGGAGGGGCGGCTTCAGCCGGAGAGCAGGCTTTGCCCGCATTTTTCTCCTCTGCCGAGGCGGCGGACGTAATGGATGGCGCAGCCGGAGCGGCAGGCGCGTCCGTCGGCCGGTCGTCGACCATAATATCGAGATTTACCGGACGGCCGCCCGGGCTGTACAGCCGGATGCCGCTGTCGGCAAATTGAATCTCTCCATTCGGTATGGGAGGCGAAACGCGCTCCGGTTCTGCTGCCGGAGTGGGTGCGGCCGCCGGCTTTGCGGCCGGTGCAGCGGTCAAAGGCCCGGATGGCGACCCGGACGAGGATTTTGGCGCCGTCGTTTGCCAGAACTGGCGGATGGTCGCCTGCGTCGGCTTTTCCTCACCCGAAAAGCCGGGGAACGGCCGGGCGGCAGGACGCGCCGCCTCCTCCGCGGTGGAGAAAAGCGTGTTCTTGACCGCGTAATATACCGCGTCGAATATTCGCTTTTCGTCCGAGAAGCGAACCTCCGTCTTGGCCGGGTGGACATTGACGTCCACCGCGCCGTAGGGAATGGTAAGATGCAGCACCCCGGCCGGAAATTTTCCGACCATGACGGCGTTCCGATAGGCCTGCTCCAGCGCGGCCATGACCGTGCGGGATTTGACATACCGTCCGTTGATGAAGAAATACTGCATGTTCCGGTTGGGACGTCCGGCCGCCGGCTTGGAGATGTATCCGGTTACCCGGATGCCGTTTTGCTCCCGGTCGACGGGCAGCAGCCCTTCGGAGAAGGCGCGCCCCAGCACGGTATAAATCGCCGAGCGGAGCTGATTGTCCCCCGGCGTTTGCAGGGTCGTTTTTCCCTCCCGGATCAGGCGAAAGCTCACCTCCGGGTGGGAGAGGGCGATGCGCTCCACCAGAGCGGACACAGCGTTGCCCTCCGACACGTCCTTTTTCAAAAATTTCATACGGGCGGGGGTGTTGTAAAACAGCTCTTTCACCGAAATGGCGGTGCCAACCGCGCAGCCGATGTCGGAAGCCTCCCCCTCCTCCCCGCCGTCGCAGGTGTAGAGGGTACCGGCCTCCTCCTCCGCCGTGCGGGTCACAATTTCGATGTGCGACACGGCAGAGATGGCGGCCAGCGCCTCCCCCCGGAAGCCGAGGGTAGCGATGCCGTCAAGATCGCTTTGCTGCCGGATCTTGCTGGTCGCGTGGCGGAGAAAGGCGGTTCTTACATCCTCCCGCGCGATGCCGCTGCCGTTGTCGGTCACCCGGATCAGGAGGACGCCGCCCCGCTCAATCTCCACCGTGATGCCGGTCGCACCGGCGTCGAGCGCGTTCTCCACCAGCTCCTTGACGACCGAGGCGGGGCGCTCGACCACCTCGCCCGCGGCGATGAGCTCGGAGAGCTGCTTGTCCATCACCCGGATCTTACCCATGGCGTTCTCCTCCTTTACCGTTTGTCCAAATTTTGCGGCCGTACTTTCGGCCGGTTAGTATTTTTTCGCTTCTCCCGACAACTCGTGGAGGAGGCTGAGTGCCTCAATCGGGGTCAGGGTGTTGACGTCCACCAGCTTCAGCCGTTCGATCAGCTCGGCGGACGGACCCGACACATCGAGGCCGAATTGCAGGTCGTCCGCGCCTTGTGCGGCAAGGCGCTGCGGCACACCTACATCCGAGGCGGCGTGCTCGCCGCTCTCAATCTCGGCCAGGACATCCTTGGCGCGGGAGATCACCCCGTCGGGGAGTCCGGCCAGCGCCGCCACCTCGATACCGTAGCTGTCGTCCGCGCCGCCGCGCACAATCCGCCGCAGGAAAGTGATGTCATCTCCCCGCTTTTTGACCGCGACATTGTAATTTTTCACCCCGTCGAGCAGTCCCTCGAGCGCGGTCAGCTCGTGATAATGAGTGGCAAAAAGAGTCCTTGCTCCCAGCCGCTTTTTATCGGCGGCAAACTCCAGCACCGCACGGGCGATCGACATTCCGTCATAGGTTGAAGTACCCCGCCCGATTTCGTCCAGAATCAGCAGGCTGTCTCCCGTCGCGTTGTCGAGGATAAAGGCAACCTCGCTCATCTCCACCATAAAGGTAGACTGCCCGGCCGCCAGGTCGTCGGAGGCGCCCACCCGGGTATAAATCGCGTCGGCCAGTCCGATCTCGGCCGAGGAGGCCGGCACGAAGGAGCCGATCTGCGCCATCAGCGTAATCAGGGCCACCTGCCGCATATAGGTGGATTTACCCGCCATGTTGGGGCCGGTGATAACGGCGCAGCGGCTGTCTGAGGTGTTCATGTCGGTGTCGTTGGGCACAAAGGGGGGTTTCAGCATGGCCTCCACCACCGGATGGCGACCCTCCCGGATTTTCAGCCGGCCGTCGGTGTAAATCTCCGGCCGGGTGTAGGAGGAGGTCACCGCCACCTCGGCGAAGGAGGAGAAAACATCCAACCGCGCCACGGCGGCCGCCGTCTCCTTAAATCTGGGGAGCGCCTCAGCCACCTGCTTGCGCAGCCGGTCGAAAGCCTGATACTCCAGCGCGATAATCCGCTCCTTCGCGCCGAGCACCCGATGCTCCAGCGTTTTCAGCTCCTCGGTAATATACCGCTCGCAGTTGGTCAGGGTCTGCTTGCGGATGTAATCCGCCGGCACCTGATCTTTATAGGAATTGGTTACCTCGATGTAATAACCGAACACCCGGTTGAAGGCAACCTTCAGCTTTGGAATGCCGGTGCGCTCCCGTTCCTGCTGCTCGATTCGGGTGATAAACCCCTCTCCATCGGTCATGTCGCGGCGCAACTCGTCAATTTCGGGGTCATAGCCGTCGCGGATGATGCCGCCATCCTTACTGGTCATCGGAGGCTTGTCCACCAGCGCCGATTCCAAAAGGGCGTACACATCCTCCAGCGGGTCAATCTCCCGATGGATCGCCGAGAGCATGGCGCAGCTGCAATTCTCCACAAGCTGCTTCAGCGAGGGCAGCGGCTCAACGGCGTAAAAGAGGTCTTTAAGCTCCTTCGGCTTGACCGTGCCGTAAACCACCTTGGCCATAATCCGCTCGAGGTCATAAACGCCGCGGAGCTTGTCCCGCAGCTCGCCCCGCAGAACGGTGTCTCCCGCCAGCTCCTCGACCGCGTTGAGCCGCTTCTCGATCGCGGGGGCCTGCACCAGCGGCTGCTCAATCCAGCTGCGGAGCATACGCTTGCCCATCGCGGTGGAGGTCTTATCCAGCACCCAGAGCAGGCTGCCCTTGCGGTCCTTGTTGCGCATGGTCTCACACAGCTCCAGATTGTGGCGGGCGGTCAGGTCGAGCCGCATGAACTGCGCCTCGGTATAAAAATTTATCGTATTTACCGCGTCGAGGCCGGTGCGCTGCGTCTCATACAAATAGTCCAGCGCGCAGCCGAGGGCGGCCACCGCCGCCGGCAGGCTTCCCAGCTCAAGCTCGGTAAGTGTTTTCGCTTTAAAGTGCCGCAGTACAATATCTTCACAAACGGCCTGCGCAAAGCATTCGGCCGGCCGAATCTGGGTCAGGCAGCCCATCCGCTGCCGGATAAAATCGCCCACTTCGGTATTTCCCGAAAATTCGGGAGAAAGCAAAATCTCGCTCGGGGCGTAGCGTCCCAGTTCATCTATAATTTTTGCAGACAGGTCTTTTCCGCCGATTTCGGTCAGGTTCAGCGCGCCGGTCGAAGCATCGACAAAGCAAACCCCGACACGGCGGCCAACCTTGGCCACAACGCCGAGATAGTTGTTTTTCGACTCGTCCAGCATGGTATCCTCAATCACCGTGCCGGGCGTGATAACCCGCACAACCTCCCGCTTGACGAGACCCTTGGCAAGGGCGGGATCCTCCATCTGCTCACAAACGGCAACCTTGTACCCCTTGGCCACCAGACGGCTTATGTACGCTTCACAGCTGTGGTAAGGCACGCCGCACATCGGCGCCCGTTCCTCCAGCCCGCAGTCCCGTCCGGTCAGCACCAGATCAAGCTCTTTGGAGATTTTTTCGGCGTCGTCGAAAAACATCTCATAAAAATCGCCCAGCCGGAAGAAAACGACGCTGTCGCTGTATTCTTCCTTCACCCGCAAATACTGCTGCATCATGGGGGAGAGTTCCGGCATCTTTTGCACACTTCCCTTCCCTGCCGCACCCCGGCAAAAAGCTTTGCCGGAGTGCGGTCGGTTTGTTTCAAATCTCAGTGGCAGCCGCCGCAGGTGGAGCAGCTTCCCGAGCAGCCGCTGTGCGGCTCGCAGGTCGCCGGATCCTCCCCGTTCAGGCAAAGCTCAATGATCCCGTTGATCTGGTTGACAATGACATCCAGCTGGGATTTGGCCTCATTATAAGCGGTCATCGAGGGATTCATCATCACTTCGCCGTAGGTTTTGCGAAGCGACTCGTTCAGCTCGGTGATCTTGTCGTTGTCCTTCTCCTCCTTGGCCAGCTCGTTGTCGAGGTTCATACGCTCGAGGTTGAAGCGGCCGATCGCCTCCTGCAAAGCGGCGTCGTTGTCGCAGGCGGCCTTGGCCTCATAAAATTTCTTGTAGGTTTCGTCCGCCTGAATGGCGGCGCCCAGCTGTCTTGTGATTTCGAGAATTTCCATTGTTTCAAACTCCTTTATATTTTCCACCGGAAAGGGGCGTTTTAAAATCTGCCGCCCTTTTTCGGCAAAGATTAACAAATCAAGAAGTGGATCATTCCACAATAACCCCGCGATACATGCGCGGCGTCGTCTCCTCCGCACGGACGGTGACAAATCGGCCGACCAAGGACGCGTCCCCCGAAAACTCGGTCAGAATTCCGCCGGAGGTGTGTCCCCGCAGAAGCTGCGGCTGATCGGGGTCCGCCTCCTCACACAGCAGGCGGAAAATCCGCCCGCAGTCGCGCTCTGCACGGCGCTGCGCAATTTCCTCCTGCGCGGCGAGCAGCTCGGTGAACCAGGCCTTCTTCTCCTCCATCGGGACGGGATCGTCCATTTTCGCGGCCGGCGTGCCCTCCCGTGGGGAGTAGATGAAGGTGAACAGGGAGGTAAACTCCACCTCCCGCACAAGGCGCAGCGTGTCCAGAAAATCGTCGCGCGTCTCCCCGGGGAAGCCGACGATGATGTCGCTGGTCAGGCAGACGTCGGGGATTTTCGCCTTCGCGCGACGGATGAGGTCGAGGTAGCCCGCTCGGTCGTAGTGGCGGTTCATCTCCTTCAAAATGCGGTCGCTGCCCGACTGAAACGGCAGATGCAGGTGACGGGAAATTTTCCCCTCCGCCGCGATGGTGTCCAGCAGCTCATCGGTGCAGTCCTTCGGGTGGGAGGTCATGAACCGCAGGATGAACTCCCCCGGTTCGGCGCAGAGCAGCCGGAGCAGTCCGGCAAAATCGAGGCAGCCCTCCACGCCCTTGCCGTAGGAGTTGACATTCTGCCCGAGCAGAGTGATGTCGCGGCAGCCGTCGGCCAGCATGGCGCGGAACTCGCGCAAAATATCCTCTGGCCGGCGGGAGCGCTCCCGTCCGCGGACATACGGCACGATGCAGTACGAACAGAAGTTGTTGCAGCCGTACATGATCGACACCCACGCCTTGAGATCGGACGAGCGCACGACGGGGATACCCTCTGCAATATTGCCCGCGGAATCGTCCACGGCAAAAATGCGCTTATTCGTGCGCAGCACGCTTTGCAGCAGTTCCGGGAAGCGCCATAATTCGTGCGGATTGAACACGCCGTCAACATGGCGGTAGCTGTTTTTGATGCGCTCGACGACCTGCGGCTGGCCCATCATGCAGCCGCAGAGAAAAATTTTCTGCTCCGGATGCCGGGCCTTGGTGTGTACCAACGCGCCGACGTTGCCGTAGACGCGCGTTTCCGCGTGTTCGCGGATGGCGCAGGTGTTGATGACGATGCAGTCCGCGCCCTCTTCGGTATCCACGATCTCATAGCCGCTTGCGCGCAGCATGCCGCGGATACGCTCGGAATCCGCCTCGTTCTGCTGGCAGCCGTATGTATCGACAAAGGCCCGCGGCGTCCTGCCGCGCGAGGCCCAAAGGGCTTTGATCTGTCCGCAGACAGCGGCTTCCTTTTCCAGCGCCTCCTGCGGGATTACAACGGGTTTGCGTTCCATGTACGTTTCCTCCGAACTGCATAACTTAACAATTTATTATAGCAGATTCCATGTAAATTTGCAACGGATGAAAAAGCCCCTGCAAAACCGCCCGCGCCCTGTGCGCAGCAGTCTGTAACATTATATATAAATAAGGCTTGCTGGAAACAAAACAAGATGCACCCAAGGCTCCCCTTGGGCCCAAGGGGAGCTTTAAGACGCGTCCTTGTGCCTCTCAAATTTACTTACCCCTATATCTAGTCACAGCCCCGTGTCATATGACGCGCAATGTTACAGTTAAATTACAAACCCCCCGAAACGCTTGACGAAACGGGGGCGGTGCGGTAAGATGCAGATACAAATTACACAGGGGGCTTTGCTCCGATGTGTAAAATTTAAACAGGAGGAAATCCAAATGAAGAATCTGAAAAAGGTTCTCGCGCTGGTTCTGGCCGTTGTCATGATCATGGGCACCGTCGCCGTCGCCAGCGCAAAGGACTACGCGGATATCAAGGCTGACAGCGATTACGCCGAAGCAATTGATGTCCTGTCCAACCTCAACATTCTTGATGGTTTCAAGAATGGTGAGACGTACAACTTCCAGCCGGATGGCTACTTCACCCGTGCTCAGGCAGCCAAGATCGTGGCGATCGTCCACAACGCGGCTACCAACGGCAAGATCAAGGGTCAGGATGCTATCTCCAGCCTGTACAGCAACGCACAGAACCCGTTCGTTGACTGCAACAACTCCTGGGCGCTGCCCTTCATCAACTACTGCCGCATCACTGGTCTGGCTGACGGCATGACCAAGACCACCTACGCTCCCGAGCGCAGACTGACCGGCGTGCAGTGGCTGAAGCTGATGCTCACCACCCTGAACTTCGACACCGCCAAGGAAGGCTACACCGGCACCGGCTGGGACATCAACGTCCTGAACCGCGCCAATGAGCTTGGCCTGCTTGCTGGTCTCCCCACTGGCTGGAAAGCCATCGAGAACATCAAGCGCGGCGAAGCTGCTCAGATCCTCTACAACGCGCTGACCACGAGCCTTGTCGAGTATGGCCAGAACATCAAGGGCTACAATCCCACGGTTGCGGCTGGCAACTTCCTCACCAAGGCGTTCGTTGCCAACGAGTCCGTTGTGTCCACCGGTGTTCTGCTCGCCGCCAAGATGGGCGTCGGCATCACCCGTACCACTGACGCATTCCGCCGCCCGGGCTACAAGTGGAGCCATGGCACTTGGAGCAAGTTCTACATGGACGCGCCGGTCAACAGCTACACCACCGCTGTTACCATGTGCGACATCCTGAAGAACGACATGAAGGTTCCCGAAACCTCCTCCGAGGCGGTTGTTCTGAACGGCTACCGCAAGGGCGTTGATCCCACTGCCACCGGCGCTACCACGACCGGTCTGCTGTTCACCGATGCCGACACCGCTCTGAACTACTACGCAGTCGACGGCTTCAAGTATGCTGCTGCCAATGACAGAATTTACATGGAGCTTCAGCATGACAAGGCCAAGGAATGCCAGACTTGGTGGGAAGCTGCATATGGCTGGAAGTCTCCGGTCTTCGGCGGCCAGGGCGATCTGACGCAGGTCTTCAAGACCGAAGACGGCTGGGTCATCACCACCATCCACACCTTCCTCGGCGAGATCACCAAGCTCAACAAGAACAACAAGTACAGCCACGCCACCGGCGAGACTGCGGAACTCAAGTTCTGGCAGGAAATGGTGAATGATGAGCCGCAGTACATTGAGAGAACGACTACGGCTATGACCACCACCGACATGAACTACACTGTCGGCACCAAGGTTCTGGTTCAGGTCTCCCTGAAGAAGAGCGAGACTGTCAACCTTGACAACTCTGACTATGTCAACGGCAATGTTGGTATTGTCGCTGTTGCTGAGGCCAAGACTGGCGCTCTGACCGGTGCTTCCGATGCAAACTATCCGGAAACTGTTTCCATCGACGGCACCAAGTATCCCACCAACTGCCGCTTCGTTCTTGGCAAGGATAAAGCCATGAACATTGCGAACAATGGCAAGGTCTTCACGTTCTACCTCGACACCTACGGCAACGTCATCGGCCGTGTTGCGAACACCGATGCCAAGAGCTATGTGGTTCTCGACCGTATCTACGGCGTCCATGAGAACGGCAAGTTCGCGCTGAAGGCCGACATGTTCGATCTGGACGGCAAGGCCATCGAGGGCGCGACTGTTGCAATCGCCGGCTCCTTCGCTTCTGCCAAGGACGGCTACGACAATGCTGGTAATTACAGCAACGACAGCTATCCGTATGACAACTTCGTTTACATGGTTGCCTCGCACAACGATTCGAAGCTGACCAACGCGCTGTACTCCTACACCAAGAACGACAAGGACGTTTACACCCTGACTTGGGTCGGTGATGCGACTACGGCTACCACATTTGCTGCAAACACCGCAGCTGATGTTGCCAATAACGTCACTTACGGCCATGCATTCGGCCGTCTGGAAGGCTCCTTCGTCCATACTGCAAAGCTGGCATTCATCAAGGTTTCTTCCCTGAATGGCGTAGCCATGATGAAGACCAACGATAAGGTATACAGCGGCAACGATCTCTCCCTGTCCGAGTCCACCAAGTTCGTGGTCAAGAGCGCTGGCGGCGCTGTCACGTCCTACACCGGCTACACCGCTCTGCCCGCACTGACTGCCTCCTACGTTGACTATCTCGATAACGACGGCGACGGCTTCGCTGACATCGTCTACATCGGCAAGGCAGTCTTCGCGGCTGACAATGTCACTGGTTGGGTCCTGAAGTGGACGCCGTTCAACTGGGCAAATGGCTATGACCTCATCACCGTCTATGTCGATGGCGAGCCTGTCACGGTCAACGTCAAGCACAGCACCATCGAGACTGGCGTTGATGCCAACGGCGTAGCGCTGCGTCCGGGCCTGTACACCTTCAAGACGCAGGTCGATGCCAATGGCGTGACCTACTCTGAGGTCTACATGATCGACCAGAACGCAAGCAACTGGATGGGCGAAGCTGTTGAGTCCTACAGCAACGATGCGACCGCGATCAAGGTCAAGGATGCTAACGGCTACACGCAGACCATCGGCCTGACCGACGTTGTGATCTACAACGTCCTGGCTGACGGCACGGTCGTTAAGGCTGACGCTTCCTGCATCGCCGCGGGCGACTACATCATCTACTCCAAGGTTTCCAGCATGGGCAATGCTCCGTACGCGGTGATCTACGTCCTCGACAAGACCATTCCGTACTAATTTGAGATTTCCTCTCTGAAACCCCAAAGCAAAGAGGGGGCCCCGCAAGGGGCCCCCTTTTCTGCACACTTGGCAAACCGCAAGAACCTGCTATAATAAAAATAACCAAGGACGCCTCGACAAGCGGTCGTCCCCGGTGAAATGCTGATTCTTAAACTATGTTAAGAAACCGTCACTTGGCCGAGTGGCGGTTTTGCCCGTTAATGCGGATCGTAATGGTCAATCCGTGCCGTTTTCGCCCGCTTGACAAATCAAAAGAGTTTGGTATAATAAAAATAACCAAGGCTCCCTCCGCAAGAACGGTTTGGCCTCTGGTTATGTTAGGGTCGAGAAATAATCACGAAACCGTCACTTGCCAGAGTGGCGGTTTCGGCCATTTATGCGGATGGTGACCGTAAGTCCAAAGATATGGAACGTGATCGTAATCGGCATAAACATCCCTCCTTTCGGAGGAGGCCAAACCGCCCGTCTGCATCGGGAGCCTTGGGGTTCAAAAGGAACCAAGCCTATTCTACCAAACCAGCCGGAAAATGTCAATCTGTGTTGGTTTTGGCCGCTTGACAAACCGGAAGGTTACAGCAGGAAAAGGGTAGAGCATTTTTCAACAGATAGACAAGCGCCCGGGCAGCTGCCCGGGCGCTTGTAATACAATCAGGTATGAGATTTTGCTTACATCAGCGGCTCAAGAGACAGAACCGGGTGGTTCTTCTCCTGCAGGAACTCGAGCAGCGCGTCGCAGTCGGTGCAGACGGTTTCATCGGCGATCATGTCGGTGAAGTTGTCAATGCCGTAGAGTTCCTTGGCGGTCTTGTTCAGACGCTCACCAACGTCGTCCTTCAGTTCCTTCGGCATCCAGACGATGCGTTCAATGCCGCCCTCGGCGTGGATGAACTTCTTGGAGGAGATGAAGTGACGGCCATGGCCCATGTAGCCCGGGGTCTGGACGCCGCCGCCGGTGCAGGAGGCCAGTTCGCCGAAGGTCATGCCGGCGGGGGTCATGCCTGCGTACTCGCGGTTGACGACGATGAAGCCGTTGGACATCGGCTCAATGCCGGAGATGCACTCGAAGCAGCCGCAGGAGGTCATCGGGTCTTCCATGATGGAGTACAGCGTGACTTCTTCGACCGCGCCGTGGGTCGCGTCCTTGATGGCGTCGTTGACGGTGGTGTAGCGGCCCGTGCGCTCGTCGAGGCAGCCTTCCTTCATGATGGGCTGGGATGGGCCGTTCGGGTTCAGTTCATAGGTCGCCTTGGCGTCGAGCCACGAGACAGCGCCGCACAGGCCCAGACGTTCCGGCGTGACCACACAGCAGTGGGCCGGGGCGAAGGACTGACAGAGGATGCAGGTAAAGAAGCGGTCAACGGATTCGTCGGTCATGGAGGCCAGACGGTCGTCACGCATGTTGTAGCGCGGGATGGCGACATCGTTCAGGAATGCGGTAGCCTTGACCGGGTCGGTAATCAGGTGTACCTCGCACTTGTCAACAACAGCGTCAAATTCGTCCGTGATCATGTGGTACAGAACCTCGGCAAAGTGCGTCAGGCGCAGGCCCTTGTCATAGGCGTCCTTGGAGATACGGATACGGAACTGGTTGCGCTGGCCGGTGTGCATGACGCCTTCCATATAGTTGAACCAGGCGTGGATCTTACGCTCAATAACAGACTCGAAATCGGCCTGCATCTTCTTGCCCGCGACATAGACGCAGGTGGCAAGGGCGTATTCGAGATCGCCGGAGTCGATATCCGGGCCGTCGATGACCAGCTTGTGATCCTCGACCTCGTCCATGTTCTTCATGAGGACAAGTTCGCAGGTAGTGTTCTTGGCGGACCAGAACTCGACCTTCATGTCGGCCTTACGGATGATCTCGCCCTCGAATGCAGCTGCGAACGCGACGGGGATGGGCAGTTCCTTGGATTTGATCTTGATGCCGCGCAGTTCCAGAGACTTTTTGACCGTCTCATTGTGGTCAGTGCAGGATTCCAGCGCACCCGGAACCTGATTTTCGCCGAGGTCGATATCGACCACGACCGGGAAGCCCAGCGCGATTGCGCCTGCACCCGCGGAAACGACAACATTGTCGATTGCGCCGAAGGTATTGACGAACGCGGGAACGCGCTCCTTGGTGTACTTGAGCAGGCCAGCCAGATCGCCCGGCTGCACGTTGCCGAAGATCAGCGCAGCACGGATGGCGACGGTGACGACATGAATCACGGCAGTCACGTCATGGCCCAGCGGGATAACGCGGAGCTCAAGGCCCATCTTGACGCCCGCATCCGCGCACTGCTCAATGACTTCGCCGACCATGAAGGTCATGATGCCCTTGGACTGATAGTCCTTGACGACCTTTGCAACGTCCTCGCCGTTTTCGGCCTTGCCCAGCACGACGGCCACGCCGGGGATATCGCCCGTGACCAGCGGCACGCCGAGAGAGCGGATGACGGGATCGGGCACAAAGCCGATGCCGGGAACCGCGGCCTGCTCATAGGCATCCTTCGGTTCGGCAAACTTCAGACCCTCAAGGATCTCGGCGCCGACGGCAGTGGCAAGACCGGCGTTGAGCGCCTGGCCCAGATCCTCCTGATCGGTGATGAGGCTCTTGAGAACGCCCACGCAGGCGGGCAGATCGCCCAGGGTCTTGACCTTGACGCCGGTGGCGGCGTAGATGGTGGGGAAGAAATACGCGGTGTCAGGGAAGGCAATGGGATGGTCTGCGCCATATTTTGCAATGGCGTCGTTGACTGCACCCTCGGTCAGGCCAGCCACGGCATGCGAGCCGCCATAGATGAGATCGGTTAATACGCTCATAAATACCTCCTGCAAATTCTGTAGAATTTTGAATTATATGGGGGAAATGCGGCGGTTCCCTGCCGGTATTTCGCAGCAGGGAACCGTGGAAAGACAAATTACGCGTCCAGATAGGAGTCGGAGTACAGTTCGTTGTTCTTGAAGATGTCGCAGGACTTGATCGTCTCCATCAGACGCAGGTCGTTCGGGTTGACGATGGCGGAGGTCAGACCCTGCATCATGGCCATGGCGACGAGCGCGGAGTCCATGATCGGGCGGACGTTCTTCGGCGCACCGTTGGAGTTGTTGGACAGACCGCCGGTGGACTTCAGGCCTTCGTCAGAGAACAGCTTGATGGCGTTCAGAACGTCCATCTGCTTGTCCTGCATGCCCTTGACGACGAGGAACAGCGGGTCGAACCACAGGTCGGTCGCTTCCATGCCGAGGGACAGGCCGCGCTCGAGCATATGATGGCAGTGCATCATGCGCTCTTCGTTGTCCTTTGCGATGCCGTCGGCAGAGCACAGCGCGATGCAGATGGCGTCGTTGGCCGCAGCCAGATCGATATAGGAGATACGGGAGCCTGCGTCAGCGGAGTTGACGATGGGCTTGCCGTTCGTGCGGTTGTAGACCTTGATGCCGGCTTCGATGGCGCGCTTGTTGGCGGTATCGAGCGCCAGAGGCACGTTGTTGAAGTTCTCCTGCAGCAGCTTGACTGCCCAGGTCATAAGTTCGGGGCCGTTGGACTCGGCCGGGCCGATGTTGACGTCCAGATACGTTGCGCCGGCCTTGATCTGCTCGGCAGCACGCTTCAGGATGGGCTCGGGGTTCATGGTGTTCATGGCCTCGCGGATGACCGGGGAGATGCAGTGGATACGTTCGCCGATGGTGACGAACTTCGGGGACTCCGGATCACGCTGCTTGTAGGTCACGCCCATATCGACAACCTCGATGGCCGGGATGGACGCAGCAATCTTCTCGAAATCGAGCGGTGCATTGGCGTCGGCAGCGTCCTTCTTCTCGGCAGCGGGAACCTTGGAAGCGGCAGCAGCCTCAGCAGCCTTGATGTGCTCGCCATCGCGCAGGTACTTCACCAGTTCGACCGCCTCACGGGTGCCGACGACGACGTTCCACTCGGGCAGCTTGTCCTGAATCTCGCCCTTCATGACAGCAACCTTGCCCGGGATGATGAGGGTGCGGTTGTTGATCTTGGAGGCAACATCGAATTCGTCAAAGAACTTCTTGACGGAGGTGGAGGAGAACTTGCCTGCGGCCCATGCCGTCAGAACGGACATGCCGGATGCGTCGGTAATGAGCAGGTTCACGGGAACCTTGGAGCGCTCGAGTTCGCCGGAAACCAGGAAGTAGGTCAGCGCGAAATCGACTGTCAGCGCGCAGGGATCGTCGGGACCGGCGCCGTTGACGGGGTAGATGCCGGGAGCGACCTTCATCGGCTTCTGCGGGTCGGTGAAGATGTTCTGACGCAGACCGTAGAGCGGCAGCGCCTCTGCGTAGCCGACCTTGTCCATGACGATGATGGAGCCGTACTTGACGACGAACATGGCGGCCAGAGCCGTCTCGAGATGCTCGTCATGGTTGCACAGAACGCCCAGATTGACGATGGAGGGATAGCCGAAGGTCTTGTCACCGTCCTTGATGGCAGAACGGCGGACAAGCACGGCGTTTGCGAACGTCTCCTTGATGGTGGAGGCGGTCACATCGAGAATGAGATTCTTGTTGCCGGCCTTTTCAAGTTCGGCAACGGTGTCGTGCAGTTCGGACAGATCCGCACCGCTGACGCCCAGAACGAGGCCCGCCGCCTTGGCGATCTCGTTCATGGCCGCGAAGGTATCCTTGTTCGCGCCGTTCAGGATGGGCTTATTGTCCTTGATCGCCTCGACGGCGGCCTTTGCCGTCTCGAGCGTGCCGCATCCCGGCGCGGGCGATGATTGGGCGGTCATCGGCGCGGTGCGCGGCGGCTTTGACATCCCCGAGCACTGGACAGATTCTTACTATCGCGCAATTGCGGCCAGACTGCAAGAAACAAACGGCGTTTTATCAAAAACCCGCCTGACGGAATATGCGCGCGTCATTCTCGGGCTCACGGCCATCGGCGAAAATCCGCGGAATGTCGCAGGCTATAATCTGCTCGCCGCGCTGTCCGATTACGACGCTGCAACCCAGCCGGGCGTCACATCTGCCGCCTACGTGCTGCTGGCGCTCGACTGCGGCAATTATGAAATTCCGAAGACGGAAGCAGGCAAAACGCAGGCGACGCGCGAAATGTATGTCGATTTTATGCTCGGCAAGCAGCTCTCCGACGGCGGCTGGGCAATCGGCGCGGAAGAAGCCGACCCCGATGTGACCGCAATGGTTCTGCAGGCGCTCGCGCCCTATCAGTCGAACACAGCGGTCAAGAACGCGGTTTCACTCGGCGTGGAGCGGCTGTCCAAACTGCAGAACGACGACGGCGGCTACACCTCCTGGGGCTACACCAGCTCCGAGTCCTGCTCGCAGGTTGTTTTGACGCTCTGCGCGCTGGGGATTTCCATGGACGACAGCCGCTTTGTGAAAAACGGTCATAGCGTTCTCGACAAGCTCCTGACCTATCAGCTCTCCGACGGCAGCTTCTGCCACGACGACAGCTTCGACGCGTACGCAACCATGCAGGCGCTCTGCGCGCTTGCGGCAGCAGTCCGGCAGGCAGGCGGTAAATCCGCGTTTTTCACGATGACAGATGTGCAGAAAATGACGCACACCCCGCAGTCCGGCGTGACGGCACATACCTCGCGTCTGGCAGAAACTCCAGCATTCACCGACACAAAGGGAATTGCAGCACAGCAGGCGATTGAAACACTCGCGGCCTACGGCGTTCTCAACGGCATGACGAAGACGACCTTCGAGCCCGCCGCGAACCTCACGCGCGCGCAGTTCGCAAAAATTGTCGTCGGCGCGCTGAATCTCACCCCCGAATACCGCGGTACGTTCAAGGATGTGGCGCAGTCAGCGTGGTACGCTCCCTATGTCGACACGGCGGCGGCCTACGGCATTGTCAACGGCGTGGGCGATGGGAAATTTAACCCCGACGGCGCGATCACCGTGCAGGAAGCGGCGGCCATGACGG
>OLXF01000171.1_pt1 | contig 26637 bp, 25 predicted proteins | sample 1673471 | NCBI WGS metagenome assembly OLXF01 (sample SAMEA103958113, study PRJEB25191) | human gut metagenome
TTTTTGCATTTCTGATACAGATTTCGCGTGGAACGGTAAAAATTCCGACTCAAGCATTTCCCCTGAAGAGGCCGATATCCTCCTTGGAAACGCAGCGCGTCACCACCAGCGCAGCGAGATAAACCACTCCGGCCGCCAGAATCGCAAGAACGGTTACCAGCTTCGCACTTGTTATAATGTTGGACATCAGATGATGTACGCCAAGCGCGGCGCCGCCGCAAAGCAGGGCCGAGAAGGTGGGCTTGAGCAAAATGGTTTTGATGTCCAGCCGAACGCCCGCGCATTTGACAAGGCTGTAGAAATTGGCAGCAAAATTGAAAACATAGCAAACCAGTGTACCGATCGGCGCGCCGATGATGTTGAGCGAAGGAATGCCGACCAGTATGAAATTCAAAATAAATTTGATAACGGCGCCGATCAGGATGTTGCGTACCGGAATTTTCTCTTTTCCGATGGCCTGCAGCATGTTGGTCAGCGGCACGGAAAGCCCGCTGAACAGCGCCGCCAGCCCAAGGATCAGAAGAATCGGCGTGGCCACCGCGACCTCCCTCTCCTTCCCGGAGTAGAGCAGGTTCAGAATCGGGCCGGCCACCACGGTAATTCCGATACCGGCCGGAGCAGCGATCAGGGCGGTTACCTTGACCATCGACTCAATATTCTTCTTGATCGAGGACTTGTTCTGCTCCACCCAGGCGGTCGCCAGCACCGGCAGGGCGCTGACCCCCAGCACCGAGGTGATCGAGGGCACGAGGTTAAAAACGGAATAGGCAAAACCCTTGTAGCAGCCGTAGAGATAGTTCGGCACCGTCTCCACCAGGCCGGAGACCTCCGCGCCCACGGTACTTTCGGGCAAAAGGCCGTTGTACATGCCGAGGATTGTGCCGGGGGCAGTCTCTACCACCGTGGCCAGCCGCTTCTGCACAGTCAGCAGGTCGATCAGGCTGGAGAAATTGGACACCAGAGAGCCGAGCACGACCGGAATCGCGATGGCAACCAGCATTTTCAGCGTCTGCTTGCCGCTGTACGGCGCGGGAGAGGCCGCAACCTCCGCCCGGGTGATTTTCGCGCCCGACACTCTGTGGTAAATGATCAGGAAGAGGGTCGCGAGCACCGAGCCGATGGTAATGCCGAGGATGGCCGCCGCCGAGGCATAGGGCGACGCAGCCTCTACAATCATCTCATAAATCTGGTCGGCGTCCGCGTCGGCACCGACCGACACGATCTTTCCAAAAACCGTACCGGCCAGCTGAAACTCCGACTGCGCCTTGAAAATGACAAGGTAGGCAAACCCAAGCCCAAGCAGAAGCTTGCCAAGCGCCTCAATCACAGAAGAGACAGCGGTGGGATACATGTTCCGCATGCCCTCATAAAATCCACGGTAAGAGGACATGATGCAGCAAAACAGCAAAGCCGGCGCAATGGCGAACATGCTGAAAGCCGCGCCGGTGTTGCCGATGTACAGAGTATAAGGATAGATCGCAGCCAGCATCACTACCGTGCCGGTAAGTCCGGTCACCAGAAAGGCGCGCTGCGCAATTTTCAGCGTTTTATAGACGTCGGCAAACCGCTTCTCCGCCACGCGCTCCGCGACCAGGCGGGAGATGGCAATCGGCAGGCCGGCCATCGCCAGCGAGTAAAGCGGCAGATACAGATCATAGGCGCTGGTAAAATATCCCATGCCGCTTCCGCCGAGGAGGTTGCCCAGCGGTATTTTAAAAATTGCGCCGATCACCTTGACCAGCAAGGTCGAAACCGTCAGGATGACCGCACCCTGTAAAAACGTCTGTGGTTTTCGTTTTGCTCCCAAACCTATCACACAACCTTTATTTTGTATTCCATCGTAAAATGCAAATTCGTCCCGTCACTTCCAGAGGGCGTCCGCCCCCAGCAGGCCGGAAAGCCCCGCGTAAAAGCAGGAAAACAGCGGCTGCTCCAGCCGGTTCTTCGACTGACGGTAGGCCTTATCGGCCTCCTCCCCCGCGTCGTCCGAAATCTTCCGCAAGGAGGCGAAGCCGACACCGGCGTCCGCGCAGACCGAGGCCATCGCAGCCGACTCCATATCGCAGGACATCGCGCCGTACTGCTCGCTAAGCTCGCGGCGCAGCCCCTCGTCGCAGACAAAGCAGTCACCCGTGGCGACCGTGCCGCATTTCAGGTCGGGGCAGGCGTCAAGGAACAACCGGTTCAGTTCGGGTGAGGCAGTGTGCATCCACTTCTCCCCCGGCTTCTCGCACTTTTTATAGCCGAGCGGCGTCAGGTCAAAATCGTGTTCAAAAAAGCGGGTGGCCAGCATGACCTCTCCCCGTCCGACGCCAGAGAGGCCGCCCGACAGCCCGGCGTTCAGGATATAATCCGCACCGGCCGCCACGGCATAAGCTGCGCAGGCGGCGGCGTTTACCTTTCCCACGCGGGAGTAGAGAACGATAACCTCCGCCAGGCGTCCCTCCCCCGTCAGGGAGAAGGAAAACCCCTCCCGTCCGAAGGGGGTGCAGTCCTGCACGGGGACGGGGGCGGCGGCCTTGGCGGCGACATATTCGTTATCGTCCGCGATAATCACATACAAACGCAAGGTATCTTTCATAGTCAGCTTGTCCTTCTATAGCGTCGGTTAGCAAGGGCGAACACGCCTGACAGCGCGTCTTTCCGGCGCTTTTTGCCCTTTTCGCCTTGGCGGGCGTCAGCCCGCGCCTGCATCTCAAAAACAAAAAATCGCTCGAAACTCCATCGTTGGCAGGTGCTTTGCAGTTTTGCCCTTACCAACCGATGGCAGCAAAAATCAATCGACCAGCCGCAGCCGATCGGGAAAACTCAAAGGCTTTGCAAAACCTCCCGCATCAGGGAGGCGAGCCGCCCGCCGGATTTTCCGGCAATCTCCACAACCTCCCGGTCGCAAAGCGGCGCTTTCGAGATGCCGGCTGCCATGTTGGTGAGGAGGGAAAAGCCCAGCACCTCAATCCCCGCGCGGGCGGCGGCGATCACCTCCGGCACGGTGGACATGCCGACCGCGTCGGCTCCCAGCGTGCGGAAGGCCCGAATCTCGGCCGGCGTCTCATACTGCGGCCCGGCGCAGTAGAGATATACCCCCTCCCGCAAAGGGAGCGAAAGGCGGTTTGCCGCCTCTCTCGTCAGGCGGCAAAGTGCGGGAGAATATGCCGCTGACAGATCGAAGAAAAGCGAGCCCAGCCGCGCGTCCACAGGGCCGGTGGCCGGACTCTCCCCACACATCTTGATATGGTCGGTAATCAGCATGATGTCGCCGGGCGCAAAATCCGGGTTGACCGCGCCGGCGGCGTTGGTTATAATCATGCGCCGCACCGAAAGCAGGCCGAGCACCGTAACATAAAAGGAAACCTCCGCCATCGTGTAGCCCTCATACCCATGCGTCCGGCCGGAGAAAACAAGCACCTCCCGCCCGGAGAGAGTGCCGCAAAGCAGCTCCCCCGCGTGGGAGGGATTGGTCGGCCGGGGGAACCCGGGAATATCGGCATAGGGAATCCGGCGGCGAACCTCCATCTCCTCCGCCAAAAGCGAGAGGCCGGAGCCGAGCACCAGCGCGGTGTCGGGAACTGCCCCTATCGCTTCACGAAGGAAATCGGCCGCCGCGGCGTATCGTTCATAAGAAAACAAAATCTCTCCCCCGCTTTTTTAAACGTCAGATGTGAGTTTTGCAGCAGCGGGCGGCACAAGGAACCGCGCCGTGCGGATATAGCCGGGACGGCGAAGAAGCTCCCCGCCGTCCCGGAAGATATGCAAAATCCGTTTTGCTCAGCCGTGCAGCTTGGCGCCGCACTTGGAGCAGTAGACCGAATCGTTCGGATTGCTGTCGCCGCACTCGGGGCACAGCACCATCCCCTTTTGATCCGCAATCTGCTTTCTGATGGCGGTCAGCGCCGCCAGATTGTCATCAATCGTCTGTACCAGCGCGGCACAGCCATCTCCGGCCTCGCAACCATTTTTGAGGTTGGAATAGACCACGCGTCCCAGCGTTGCGTAGTTCTTGGAAAGCTGAGATTCCTTCTTGGCTGCTTCGATCTTCAGCTTCTGCACCGAAAGCAGCTCGCTGCCCTTCTCCCCAACCGAGGTAAAGACATCCTTTGCCTTGACAAATGTATCTTCAATAAATCCCATAACTATTCATCCTTTCAAAAAACCTGTCGTCCGCGGCTTTTGCGAACGGCATATTTATTTTACACGGCCGCAGAGCCGCATATCCAAAAAAAGGAAGAGGAGGCACAAATCGCCTCTTAACACAAAAGGCAGGAAATTTTTGCCCTGTTCATTGTACCACACTCCTCCCCCGATTGCAAGACGGGCGGCGAAGAGGCTTTACGCGGACTCAATAAACTCCCGCATCAGGGAGGTTTTGGGCACCAGACTGTGCGGCAGACTGACAAACCGGTCGAGGCCGTAAGCCGCCTGCAAAGCGAAATCATACTGCGGATGCTTCGGGTCGAGGCCGGCCACCATGGTCAGCAGCTCCTCTTTGAAAATGCAGAGCTCATACGGGTGAAAAGAGTTGATGGTATAATCAGCCGCGCCGCTGTGCGGAAAAAGATAGTTCTTTTCACCGTGCTGGACATCCGGCCACATACGCAGCGTGTTCTCGATCCCCGAATTGCGATAGATCTTATCCCGCGAAATCCGCCGGATCAGGCGGATATCCTTCCGGGTCAGGAGGATGCCGCCCTCGTCGTCATAGACCCGGTTGCCGACGTTGACATACAGCTTGACAAGCCGATCGGCCGGCATGGCAAAAAGCACCAGCGGATTGAGGGCGTGCAGCCCCTCCACAATCATCACGTCGCCCGACGCGGCGCGGATGAGCCGCCCCTTTGGGCTGCGCTCGCCGGTGTGAAAATCAAATATGGGAAAAAGGCACTCCCCCGATTTGGCGATGCATGCGAAGCAGCGGTGCAGCTCGTCGAGGTCGAGAGCGTGCACCGACTCAAAATCCTGGCGGCCGTTTTCATCGACCGGCGTGTTGCTGACCCCAAAGTAGAAGTCGTCCAGAGAGACGGTGTGCGACCGCACGCCGCGCGCGGCCAGCGCGTCCCGCAGGATGTGCGCGGAGGTTGTTTTTCCCGAGCTGGAGGGTCCAGCCAGCATAACGACCGTCCTCCCCTCTCCCGCCGAAATACTGTCGGCGATCGAGTAGATGGAGCGATGATAGCTTTCCTCACAGGCTGCGACGAAGCCCTCCGGATCCTCCAGCGCGGCTTGGTTGATCCGACCCACGCGGTTATAGATTTCGGTAATATCCTGCATAAAAGTCATGCACCTGCCTTTTTCGCGCCAGAATCTCGTCAAAGCGTTTATTGTATTCATATGGATATTTATAGTTAAAAATACGCTCGATTTTTTCCCTTTCGGAAAAAGGGGCCTTCAGCTTGGTCACCGCCGACGCGCCGCAGGCGAGGATGGAGTGGGTCTCATCCATGATATAGACGTTGTAAAGCCCCGCAAAGCCGGGCTTTGCATACCCGACGTTCTCCTGCCCGCCGACCGTTTTGCTCTGCCGGTACATGTAGTAGGGGAAAATCCCCCGCGCCTCCAGCATGCGGCGGCCGTCGGCCAGCATCCGGGTCACCGCCCCGCCGGCCGAGAGCAGTGCACGCTCCCCCTCCACCGTGAGGCGGGAGGCGCGCTTCATCGCCAGCGTGTGGATGGTGACGCTTTCGGGGTTGAGGGCGAGCAGCTCCTCCACCGTGCCGCGAAAGCCCTCCGGCGTGTCGAGCGGCAGACCGGCGATCAGATCCATGTTGATATTGGAAAAACCTGTCTCTCGCGCCAGGGCAAAGGCTTTTCGGACATCGTCGGCCGTGTGGCGGCGGCCAATCTCCCGCAAAACGGCGTCCTGCATGGTCTGGGGATTGATGCTGATGCGGGTGGCGCCGCCGGCAAGGATGGCCTCCAGCTTCTCGCGCGTGACGGTGTCGGGACGGCCTGCTTCCACAGTATATTCACGAATCCCGTCAAGCGGGAATGCGGCGGCGACCGCCCCCATCACCCGACGCAGCTGATCGGCCGAGAGGGTGGTCGGCGTTCCGCCGCCGATGTAAACCGTCTCCAGCCGGAGGTTATACGGCTTTATCAAAGCGGCGGTTTCGGCAATCTCCCGACAGAGCAGCTCGACATATTCCGGAACCAGCGCGGCCGACTTCTCCACCGAGTGGGAAACAAAGGAGCAGTAGGAGCACCGCGTCGGGCAGAAGGGAATCGCTATGTACAAACTGTAGGATTCCGGCCGGGAAAGGGCGACAATTTCCCCCTCGGAGCGGGAGACGGCGGCACAAAGCGCCGCCTTTTCGGGCTGCACCAGCAGCTCCTCCACGAAAAAGCGGCGGGCAGTCTCCTCCCCTTTCGCAAGCATCAGGCGGCGAAAAAGCTTGGCCGGCCGAACGCCGGTCAGCACGCCCCAAGGCGGCCGGTAACCGGTGGCGGCACAAAGTCCCTCATACAGCAGGCGAGCCAGGCCAAGCTCCCGCCGGTCGAAACCGCAGAGGCTGCCGTCCTCCACCCTACCCATGCGACGATCGGAAAGGCTGCCGCCTGCAAGCTCCAACAGAAGGGCATGGCCGCCCGTTTCCTCCGGCAAGGCGGAAGCGGTCACCCGACGTCCGGCCTCCGGCGCGGACGGCAGGATCTTTTCGAACGGGTAAAACAGGCGGAGAATATTCTCCAGCTCGTAATAATACTTTTTTTCGGTAATCAGTTCAATCATAAACGCTCCGATGCAGTTGATAAATATGGGTTGGATATCCTCTCCCGGGAGAGGGTGGTCGCCTCTCCGTGTCCGGGATAAATTTTATACTCCCCCGGCAGGGCGGCCAGCCGCGCCGCCGAAGTCAGCATATCGCCGCTGCTGCCGCTCGGCAGGTCGGTACGCCCGACCGTCCCGGCAAAAAGCGTATCCCCGGAAAAGAGGCAGTCGTCTATCAGAAAGCAGACCGAGCCGGCCGTGTGTCCGGGCGTGTGCAGCACGGTAATCACCCGCCCGGCGAAGGGCAGACGGTCGCCGTCATGCAGCAGGATGTCCGGCTCTGTCGGCGTCAGCATCCGGCCGTAAATCTCCCGGCAGCAGCTGACCTCCGGCGAGGAGGTGCCGGCCGCGTCCAGCTCATGTATGGCGATCCTGCCGCCGGCAAGCGCTTTGGCCCTTGCAAGCCCCATCAGGTGGTCGGCGTGCCGGTGGGTCAAAAGGATGTAGGCGTTTTTCCCGGCAATCTCGCGGCAGACCGCGTCCAGCCGGGCGTCCTCCTCCCCCGGGTCGATCAGCAGCGCCTCCTCCCCTGCCGTGACAACATAGCAGTTGGAGCACAGCGCGCCGAGGGTAAGCCTCTCTATTTTCAGGCCGGTTCGTTCCGACATGACAAGGCGCCTCCCTTTTTCTTTAAAACATTCCGGCAGCAAAGCAGCGTCAGGCGTGCTTCGGCCGTTTCCATATATCGGTATCGAGTGTGATGGTGACCGGGCCGTCGGCCGTCATGGCAATCTGCATATCGGCGCCGAAGCGGCCGCTCTCCACCCGGGAGACGCCCAGCCGCCGCAGCTCGGCCATATAAGCCTCACACAGCCGCTCGGCCACGTCCGGCGAGGCCGCCCCGGTGAAGGAGGGGCGGTTGCCCTTGCGGACGTCGGCGGCCAGCGTAAAGTTGGAGACCACCAGCGCGCCGCCCGCCGTATCCAGCAGGGAACGGTTCATTTTATCTGCCTCGTCGTAGAAAATGCGCAGATTGGCAGTCTTGGCCGCGAGCGTGGCAGCCTCCGCCTTCCCATCTCCGTCCACCACGCCGAGGAGGATGAGCAGACCTGGTCCGATCTCCCCGGCGGGGAGGCCGTCGGCGGTTACCGCCGCCGAAAGAACCCGCTGTACAATCGCAATCATGAAAAAACCTCATTTCTTTTTTGGAAGGGTAAGGGAAAACGCAGTTACTGATTCAACCGGTCGACCGTAACCACGTCGGGAATTTTGGAAAGCCGGGTAATGATGTTTTTAAGGTGATCCAGATTTTCGGTGCTGACCGTAACGTCGATGATGCAGTTTCCGCCCTTACTCTCCCGCGCGTTGACCGAGTGAAGCATGACCCGCATGCTGGCCAGAGCGACCGTGATGTCGGCCAGCATGCCGCTGCGGTCGATCGCCAGAATCTGAAGGGAGGATTTGAAGCTCTCCTTCTGTCCGGTCGCCCAGTAGGCCTTGACCCACCGCTCCGGCTCCTCGGCGTTTTCGATAATCGGGGGAACGTTGTTGCAGTCGCGCTTGTGGATGGAGACGCCGTGCCCCCTTGTAATAAAGCCGATAATCTCATCCCCCGGCAGCGGAGTGCAGCACTGCGACAGCTTGATCAGGCAGTTGTCGATCCCCTCGACCACCACGCCTTCGGAGGATTTGCTGCGTTTGACCTCCGGCGTGATTTCGGGAACCTCCGCGCCGCGGGACTCCCGCAACAGCTTGGAGTAGGCCTCCTTCACCCGGGGCATGATTTTGGAAAGGCGGATACCGCCATAGCCGATCGCGGCGTAAAACTCCTCCAGATTGGCATAGTGCAGCCGCTCGGAAATCTGATTCAGGAAATCGGCCATCTCCGCGTCGGGCAGCCGGATGCCGTTGCGGGAGAACTCCCGTTCCAGCTCGGACTTGCCGGTGGCGATATTCTCCGGCCGCTTTTCCTTTTTGAACCAGGAACGGATTTTATTGCGCGCCTGACTGGTTTTGGCAATCGAAAGCCAGTCGCGGCTCGGCCCGTGTCCCTGCGCCGTAGTGGTCAAAATTTCGATAATCTCGCCGGTTTTCACCTCATGCGTGATGGGGACAATCCGGCCGTCCACCTTGGCGCCGACCATGCGGTTTCCGACCGCCGTATGAATCGCATAGGCAAAGTCAATCACGGTCGACCCGGTCGGCAGATTGATGACGTCCCCCTTCGGCGTAACGGCGAAAACATCCTCCTGCGAGAGGTCGGTTTTGATGGTCTGTACAATCTCCTCCGCGTCGTCGGCGTCCTTCTGAGAGTCCAGAATCTGCCGGATCCAGGCCAGCCGTTCCTCCAGCTTTGCGTCGGTGGAGTTGATGCCCTCCTTATACTTCCAGTGGGCGGCGATACCGAACTCGGCCGTGTGGTGCATATCCCAGGTGCGGATCTGCACCTCGAACGGGACGCCCTCCCGCCCGATGACGGTGGTATGCAGAGACTGGTACATATTCGGCTTGGGGGTGGAGATATAATCCTTGAACCGGCCGGGAATCGGCCGGAAAATATCGTGTATGATACCGAGAATGTTGTAGCAGTCGTTGACCGTGCCGGTGATGATCCGCACGGCGTAGATGTCATAGATTTCTTCAAACGACTTGCCCTGGACGTACATCTTGCGGTAAATGCCGTGGATGGATTTAATTCTTCCCTCGATATAAATATCCGGCACAAAGGGCGAAACCCGTTCCTGAATGCGGTTCTTGATCGACTCAATCAGCGCCTCCCTGTACTGCTTCCGGGTGGAGAGGGACTGCTCAATCTCCCGGTAGGCGACCGGATCGAGGGTCGCAATCGAGAGATCCTCCAGCTCCTCCTTCACCGGCCGGATACCGAGTCGGTGCGCGATCGGGGCGTAGATTTCCAGCGTCTCCAGCGCCTTGTCCCGCTGCTTTTGCTCAGGCAGAGCGCCGATGGTTCGCATATTGTTCAGCCGATCGGCCAGCTTGATGATGATCACCCGGATATCCTCCGCCATGGCGAGGAGCATTTTACGGATATTTTCGGCCTGCTGCTCCTCCCTCGTGATGAAGGGGATGCGGCCGATCTTGGTCACGCCGTCGACCAGCATGGCAATATCCTTGCCGAAGGCCTTCTCCACCTCCTGCGCGGTGACAGGCGTATCCTCCACCACGTCGTGGAGGAGGGCAGCGGCCACCGACTCGGAGTCCATGCCGAGCTGCACAATGATGCAGGCGACCGAGAAGGGGTGCAGATAAAACGGCTCGCCCGAAGAGCGCTTCTGCCCTGCATGTGCCTGCACGCAGAGGTCGTATGCCTTTCGGATCAGCGGCAGATTGTAGCTGTCGCTCTGCGCCTTCATCATTTCCTCCAACGTTTCAAACCGGCCGTCATAATATTTTACTTTGCCGTAATCATCCAACGTTCTGTTCATCCAACATTACCCACTATACTGCTTTTTAATTTTGTCAATATGTCAGAGGAGGCCAGGTCGACCTTTCCGCCGTCCGGAGGCAGGGAAAGCCGCTCTCCCTCCCGCAGGAGGACGCCCAGCTCGCACAACACGTCGCAGGCGACCCGCTGCTTTGCGTATGTAAGGCGGCCGGCCAGCCGGGCAAAGAGCGCGTCCAGCGAAATCTCTCCCCGCTCGGCGCGGACGGCACGAAAGACCTCCGCCGCGTCCTCCCTCGTAATCAGCAGGGCCGCCGGATCGAAACCGCCGGTCTCCCCGCGCCGAAAGGCCTCATACGCCCGGACCGAAAGGTAGAAATCCTCCTCCGTCTGGACGGCGGCCTGTATATCCCGAATCTGTATGCTGAGATTTTCGCTCCCCTGCCAGAGGTTGACCTCCAGCACGGCGGCAAGATTGACAACATCCCCGACGCGGTAAGGAAAATCGGCCGGCGAAACGCCGAACTTTACGGCGCTGATCGCCGCGCCGCCGCGCGAAAGGATCAGGCGGACATGCTTATCTCCCCCCATGCCCTGAATCCGCTCCAGCTTCAGCCCAAAGAGGCCGAAAACCGGCTGCGGGTTGCCGCTTCCAAAGGGAGCCAGAATCTCGGCCGTGCGCGCAAGGTCAACGCTCAGCGCCGCCGGATTCAGCTTGCAGTCAAGCCGCAGCTCCGGAAAAGGCATCACCGGATAATGCTCGGCTGCATAGGCCTCGATTTCCTGCCGGAAGGCGGGAATGTCGGCCGTTTTCAGGCTCATGCCGGCGGCCAGCGTGTGCCCGCCGTACCGGGTCAGCAGTGCCTCCGCCGAACGGACGGCCGAAAACAGATCGAAGCCCGCGACGCTCCTTCCGGAGCCGGTGGCCGTCTCCCCATCAATGGAGAGAAGGATAACCGGGCGTCCGAACCGCTCGGCAAGGCGGGCGGCGGCGATACCTACAACGCCGTGATGCCATCCCTCGCCCGCGACGACAATCACCCGGTCGTATTCAAGGCCCTGATCGGTCACTGCCTCCACCGCGGCGGCGGCAATCTCACGTTCAATTTCCTGACGGCGGGCGTTGTCCTCGCAAATCTCCTGCGCCAGAAGATCGGCGGCCGCCGCCTCCCGCTCAAGAAGGAGAGTGACCGCCTTCGTCGGGCTGCCGATGCGGCCGGCCGCGTTGATCCGCGGCGCCAGCATATAAGCAATCGTGGTGGAGGTAACCGGCCTCCCGCTCGCCGAAGCGGCGCGAAGCAGAGCGGCAACACCCGGCCGGCCGCCGTTTTGAATGGCGCGGATTCCATACTGAACAAAGGTGCGGTTTTCCCCCACCAGAGGCATCACATCGGCCACCGTGCCCAGCGCAACCAGATCGGCGTACACGGGCAGCAGCTCCTCCGGAGGGCGTTCCTCCAGCGCACATACCAGCTTGAAGGCCACGCCGACCCCGGCCATATCTTTAAAGTAGCTGGGGCAATCGGCGCGGTGGGGATCCACCACAGCCACGGCGGCCGGCAGCACCTTTCCGGGGAGGTGGTGGTCGGTGACCACGACATCAATCCCCAGCGTGGCGGCGTAGGCAATCTCCTCCACCGCGCTGATTCCGTTGTCCACCGTCAAAACGAGGCTCACCCCGGCGGCGTGCAGACGATCGACCGCCTCCCTCGACATGCCGTAGCCGTCGCTTCGCTCCGGGATGTGATAAAGCACGTCGGCGCCCTTATCCGAAAGGTAGCCGTAAAGAAGGCAGGTTGCCGTAACGCCGTCGCAGTCATAATCGCCGAAAACCGCGATTTTCTCAAAATTCTCCAGCGCGAGGCGGACGCGGTCGGCCGCCTTGTACATATCCTTTATTTCAAACGGATCGCCGAGCGGCGCGTCGTCGGACAAAAACTCCTCAATCTCCTCCGGCGTGCAGAAGCCGCGGGCGCAAAGAAGCAGGGCGGCAAAAGGATCGACGCCGCACTCTTCCGCCAGGCGATTGGCCAACGGCTTGTCGAGCGTCGGAATGCTCCATTTTTTAAAAGCCATGTTGCCCCTCGCTCCCCTTTCTGATTAGTATGGTCGTATATTTAATAATTTTACCACCAAACCCCACAGTTCGCAATATTTTTCTAACAAAGCGAGGAAAATATTGCTGGCAGAATCCTTTCTGACCAAATACGGAACAGGAAAAAATCCTCCCCGGTTTTGTACGCTATCAAATAAGGCTGCCCGGAAGCATCCTCCGGACAGCCCTTGTGGTTTTAATCGGTTGTGTTTTGCTTCTGCTCCCCCAGCAGGTAGGCGGTCAGCTCCGCAATATCCGCCGCGATAAAATCCGGCTGGCAGGCCTTCAGCTCGCCGGGCGCGGCAAAGCCCAGTCGAAGGCCGACCGTTTTGAGGCCGAAAGCCCTTCCGCCGTTCAGATCATAGCTGCGGTCGCCCACCATGACGGTGTGCTTTCGCGCCTCCTCCCCGATGTTCAGAAGACGAAGCGCCTCCGCAATGACCTCCTCCTTGGCGTCGCGGCGGCCGTCCAGCTCTGCGCCGACCACGAGGTCGAAATCCCCTTCAATGCCGTGCTGCTGCAAGACCTTCTTTGCAAAGACGGTCGGCTTGGAGGTTGCCACCGCCAGATGCTTTGCTGCCCGCCGCAGGGCGGAAAGCATCTCCGGCACGCCGTCAAAGAGGCGGTTTTCATAAACGCCGACCGTCTCATACCTTTCGCGGTATTTGCGCACGGCGCGCTCGGCCTCCTCGGTCGTCATACCGTAAAACCGGCAGAAGGACTCCCGCAGCGGAGGACCGATAAACCGCCGGAGGGAGGCTGTATCCTCCTCCTTTATGGAGAAATCCGCCAGCGCGTACTGCACCGACTTGACGATTCCCTCCTCCGTATTCGAAAGGGTGCCGTCCAGGTCAAACAGAATATTTTGGATATCAGCTTTAATCATACAGCAGATCGTGCTCGCTCCTTCCCGGGCGTCCCATCAGCTCCCTGAGCGCGGTGGAGGCGTCCTTCCGGTTGTACAGCACCTCATAGCACTGCTCGGTGATCGGCATGACGATGCCCTGCCGGCGGCTGAGCTCATAGGCCATCTTGGTCGCATAATACCCCTCGACCGTGCCGATTTCCGCAAGGGCAGCCATGGTTTCTACTCCCTTGCCGATCAGGATGCCGAAGCGGCGGTTCCGGCTGTGCATGGAGGTGCAGGTCACCACCAGATCGCCGATCCCCGTCAGGCCGGAAAAGGTATCCCGCTTTGCCCCGAGCGCAAGCCCGAGACGCGAAATCTCGGTCAGGCCGCGGGTCATCAGCGCCGCCTTGGTGTTATCGCCAAGCTGCATGCCGTCGAGAATTCCGGCCGCCAGCGCAATGATGTTCTTCAGCGCGCCGCCAAGCTCAACGCCGATCACATCGTCGTTGGTGTATATCCGTAAGCTTTCACTCATCATCAGATCCTGCACCATCTCCGCCGCCGCGGGATCGTCCGAGGAGGCGACCAGAGAGGTCGGAATGTACCGTGCGACCTCCTCCGCGTGGGAGGGGCCGGAAAGCACAACCACCCTTTTCTCCGGCAATTCTTCGTGCAGCACCTGACTCAGGCGATAGAGCGTGCCATCCTCAAACCCTTTGGAAACGTTGACCAGAATCCCGCAGTCGTGCAGGGATTTCAATTTTACCGCCGTCTCCCGCACGAAGCGGGAGGGCACGGCAATGATGGTCAGATCCGACCCTTCGGCCGCCGCAAGGTCAGTGGTCGCCGGAATATCCTCCGGAATATGCACACCGGGCAACAGCTTTTTTTGCTCGTGCTGGGTGTTGATGGCCTCCACCTCCGCCGCGAAGGGAGACCAGAGGGTCACCGTATGCCCGGCCGCATGTGCGGCCATCGCCAGTGCGGTGCCCCAGCCGCAGCCCAGAACCGTAATTTTCGCCATGGTTTAAATCGCTCCTTTTATTTGGAGATAATCTTCTTCTCCTCCCCGTGGATGAGGCGGACAACATTCGATCTGTGCTTCACGATGATAATCAGGCTGAGCACCGCCGCAAGCAGCGTCAGCACCAGCCGGCTTCCCTCCGGCGTGTAGCCCCACAGCGGATAATAGAGAAAGGCAAAAAGCGTCACCGAAGCGGCAGCAAAAATGGAGCTGATCGAAACGATCTTGGTAAAAAGGAAAAGAATCAGGAAAACCAGCACCGCGCACAGGGTGATCCGCCAATCAATAATCAGCGTGATCCCCACCGTGGTGGCGACCGCTTTTCCGCCGCGGAATCCGAAAAACACCGGGAAAATATGCCCGAGCATACAGGCGATTCCGCAATAAAACACACCGTAAACCGGCGCCAGCCATTCGTTCGCCGTGAGGGTGTATATGTACGGAAACAGCAGATAGCGGCCGATGGCCACGGCGGCCAATCCTTTGGCAATATCTCCGATCAGCGTGAGGATTCCGGCCGTCTTGCCGGCAGTCCGCAGCACGTTGGTCATTCCAGCGTTTCCGCTTCCCGACTCCCGCACGTCCTTATGCGTCATGGTTTTTGAAATAATAATCGCCCAGTTGATACTTCCCAAAAGGTAGCTGAGTACCAATGCAGCAATCAAGGCAACAATCCACATGGCAAACATCCTCCAAATTCACTATGCTTTGGTTTTTCCGTCGCCGCGCTCCCGAATGATAAAGCGCACCGGCGTTCCCTCAAGCCCGAAGGTCGAACGGATCTGATTCTCCAGATACCGCTGGTAGGAGAAGTGGAACAGCTCCTCCCGATTGCAGAAGCATACAAAGGTCGGCGGCCGGGTAGAGGCCTGGGTCATATAAAAAATCTTGAGCCGCTTGCCCTTGTCCGAAGGCGGCTGCACCCGGGCGGTCGCGTCGGCCAGAAGGTCGTTGAGCATTCCGGTCGAGATACGCATGCAATTCTGATCATAGACATATCGGATCAGCTCGTACAGTCGGTCAACCCGCTGCCCCGTTTTGGCCGAAATAAAGAGGATCGGCGCGTAGGACATAAAGGAGAAATCCTTCTCCAGCCCTTTGCGGAAGGAGGCCATTGTGCCGCCATCCTTCTCCACGGCGTCCCATTTGTTCACCGCGATGATGCAGGCCTTTCCCTGCTCCAGCGCGATGCCCGCCACCTTGGAGTCCTGCTCGGTAAAGCCTTCGGTTGCGTCGATCATAATGACGCAGACATCAGCCCTCTCCACCGCCATCTTAGCCCGAAGAACGCTGTATTTTTCAATGCTGTCCTCCACCTTGCTCTTGCGGCGGAGGCCGGCCGTGTCGATGAAAATGAATTTTCCGTAAGCATTTTCGACCGGAGTGTCGATCGCGTCACGGGTCGTACCCGCAATATCCGAGACGATCGACCGCTCCTCCCCGGAAATGCGGTTGACAAGGGAGGATTTTCCCACATTCGGCTTACCGATCAGGGCGACGCGGATGAAATCCTCCTCCGCTTCGTCCTCCGGCTCCTCCGGCAGGTGGGAAAACACCTCGTCCAAAAGGTCGCCGGTGCCGTGCCCGTGCTCGGCGGAGACCTGAATCGGCTCTCCCAGCCCGAGGTTGTAAAACTCATACAGCTCCACCGGAGGCGCGCCGAGCGAGTCGCACTTGTTCACGCAGAGCACTACCGGCTTTCCGCTTTTGCGGAGCATGGCTGCAATCTCCATATCCGCGGCAGTAACGCCGCTGCGGATATCGGTGACAAAGAGGATGACGTTGGCGGTATCTATGGCAAGCTGGGCCTGCGTCCGCATTTTTGAAAGGATCAGATCGTCGGTGCGCGGCTCGATTCCGCCGGTATCCACCAGCAGAACGGTGCGCCCCTGCCACTCGCAGTCGCCGTAGATCCGATCGCGGGTCACGCCGGGCGTGTCGTCGACGATGGACAACCTCTTGCCGATCAATTTGTTGAAAAGGGTCGATTTGCCGACGTTCGGCCGACCGACCACCGCCACAACCGCGCGCGATTTTGCCATTCTTCTTCCTCCTTCATGCAAACAGCCTGTTTTTCCCAATATATAGAAATTATGCCATTTTACCGCCGGGATGTCAATATAAATAGTATCCCGCCGCCTTTTCGTATATACAATTATTTTTAGGGAGAAAACGCCGCCTTTGTACATACAGAAAAATAGAGGAGGACAGCATCCTCCTCTATCATCATTCGCAAACGTCTGAAATCAAAAAAGCTTTAGGCTTCCTTTTTGATAACCTCACGGCCGTTGTAATATCCGCACGCCGCGCAAACACGGTGGGGACGCTTATACTCGCCGCAGCGGTCGCATTTTACCAGAGCGGGAGCGCTGAGCTTCCACACGTTGGAACGCCGCTTGTCGCGTCTTGCTTTCGATGTCTTTCTCTTCGGTACTGCCATTGCAGGGCACCTCCTTATATAAATTCCTTCATTTATTCATTTAAAAGCTCCTGCAAGGCGGCCAGCCGCGGATCAACCGTATCCTGCTTACAGCCGCAAGCCCCGTCATTGAGGTTCGCGCCGCAGGTCGGACAGACGCCGAGGCAATCTTCCCTGCACAAATGCTTCATGGGCAAACTGAGAACCAGCTCGCTGAAAACCAGTTCCTCCAGATCGAGCTGCATGTCCGGCAAAACGAGGAGATCGTCATTCTCCTCCGACTGAGCGGCAACAACCGCAACCCGTTCAATCTGCACCGGACAGATTTCCTCCATCTCGCGGCCGCAGCGGTCACAACAGCCGTCGTACACCGCCGTAGCGTTAAGGGAGACCGTGACAACCTCCGCCCGGGCAAAGATGCTGCCCCGCACCGTCACCGGCTTTTTGAAAGGCTTTTCCCCGCTGAAAACCGCGTCGGAAAAATCAAACGAACAGTCGATGGAAAGGGCAGCCTCCTCCCCAAGGAAGAGAGGCTTTAAATCCAATATCATAAGCTCACTCCAATTGTCACACCGATTATTATATCTTCCATACCCTGCTTTGTCAAGAGGAATTTTCAAAAACATTGCAAAGGCCGGTTTTCTGCCTTTTTTTCAAACAGAGCAAGAGAAAATCTGCCCGCGAAAACCAAAGCCTTCGCGGGCAGAAAAAACAGTTCACAGCGGTTTTATTGCCGCGTTACAGGGAAAAATCAGAATTTCTCAGCAACCGCAAAGACTTCGTCCGGAAGGTCGGCCTCATCGCAGGAGACGGTGAACACAAATCTGGTGTCCGATTCAGCCGAAAGCTTCGCCACCCGCTTTAAGAAGCCGGCCAGCGCGCCATAGTCACGGCCGCCGATACGCAGTGTGGCGTCCACCAGAATGTCGGTTACATCATAGTTTCCTGCGCAGATACCGGCCAGCAGACCGTAAAACGCATCGTATCCCGCGATGCCGTAGACCATCGTGTCAACCAGACGCACCTTATGTGTCAGATCAAACTTGAGAGCCGGACCCTGCTCGACGCAGACGACGTTGCCGTTCGACTTCTCCACAGCGGCGTTGACCGTCTCAATCAGCTTTTTGGTTTTTCCCGAGCCGCGGTTTCCAATAATCAGTTGAATCATTTGTATCAGCTCCTATTCTTTTAATCCGGCCGGCTCAAAGAAGAACCCGACGCCGGTATCTGGATCATTTGCCGAGTCTGGCCTCCAGTGCAGCCTTGGCCGACTCGTATCCCGGTTTGCCGAGAAGAGCGAACATATTTTTCTTATAGCTCTCGACGCCCGGCTGGTCAAAGGGGTTAACCCCCAGCAAATAGCCCGAAATCGCACAGGCCTTCTCAAAGAAATAGATCAGCCATCCCAGGTGATATTCATCCGCCCGGTCCAGCGAAATCACAAGGTTCGGCACGCCGCCGTCGGTATGCGCAAGCACCGTCCCCTCAAACGCCTTCTGATTGATATAGGACATCGGCTTGCCAGCCAGGAAGTTGAGGCCGTCGCCGTCCTCCTTCTCGGCCTGGATGGTGACGTCACTGCCGCCGTCGGCAATGGTGACAACCGTTTCAAACAGCATGCGTCGGCCATCCTGAATATACTGCCCCATGGAGTGCAGATCGGTCGAGAAAATCACAGAGGCCGGGAAGAGACCCTTGCCATCCTTGCCCTCGCTCTCACCAAAAAGCTGCTTGAACCATTCGGCCATCATCTGGAACCGCGGCTCATAGGAGACCAGCAGCTCCACTGCCTTGCCGCTGCGGTAAAAAGCGTTGCGCAGCGCGGCATAGGTGTAGCAGTCGTTTTTCGAAAGCTCGGGATTGCTGTAGGCCTCTCTCGCGGCGGCGGCGCCCTGCATCAGGGCTTCGATGTCCGCGCCCGATACGGCGATCGGCAAAAGTCCAACGGCCGTCAGAACCGAGAAGCGCCCGCCCACATCGTCGGGAATCACAAAGCACTCGTACCCTTCGCGGTCGGCCAGCTGCTTCAGCGTGCCGCGCGCCTTATCCGTCGTGCAGTAGATGCGGCGGGCAGCCTCCTCCTCCCCATAGCGGGAGATGAGCAGCTCGCGGAAAACGCGGAAGGCAATGGCCGGCTCGGTCGTGGTGCCGGATTTGGAAATAATGTTGACCGACACCCGCTTGCCCTCGCACAGCTCCAGCAGGTCGGACAGCGCCTGCCCGCTGATGCTGTTGCCGGCAAAATAGATGTCGGGCGTCTCCTTCTTCTTCGCGTTATAAAGCGGAGAATGCAAAAACTCGATCGCGGCGCGCGCCCCAAGGTAGGAACCGCCGATGCCGATCACAATCAGGATGTCGGTGTCGGCTTTGATCTTCTCCGCCGCTTTCTGAATGCGGGCAAATTCCGCCTTGTCGTAATCCACCGGCAAATCCAGCCAGCCGAGAAAATCGTTCCCGAGACCGGAGCCGTTATGCAATGTTTCGTGTGCGGCCTTTACCTGCGGTGCAAGCCCTTTGAGGTCGTTTTCCCGCAGAAAGCCGGATGCAAATGCCGAAGTAAACTGAACAGACATGAGCCGCCCTCCAAAAGATAAAAACTGAAAACAAAGTATCTGCTTTGCTTTGATTATATATTACAATATTGGCCTTACTTTTTCAAGGGGAATTGTAAAACTTATCTAAATATTTACAGTTTCGTTAAATATGCCAGAATACTTTTGTTTAAAGTGCGAAAAGGCTTTGCAAAAGGCGGCTGAGGGCGGCAAAAAACGACATTTTTTCCACTCCCTGCTCTGCCGTCAGCAGAATCCGTCCAAGCTCCTCTCCGTCGAGTGTGAAGATAATCTCCCCCAGCTTCTGGCCGGCCTCAACCGGGGCTTCCACAATCTCTTCAACAGAGCAGTTCTGCACGATCTCCCCTTCTCTTCCTTTGGGGACCAGAAGGGACAGCGGCGCACCGAAGGAGATCGGCACGCTTTCGGCCCGGCCGCCGGTCACCCGAATGTTTTGCAGCAGCGCCTCGTCCGGAGAGACCTCCACCCGCGCGTAGCTTGCAAAGCCGTAGTCGAGCAGCTGCCGCGCCGAATTAAAACGATCCTTGCTGTTCTCCGCCCCCATGACGACGGCCACCAGCTCCATGCCGTTCCGCGCCGCCGAGGCGCTCAGACAGTGCTGCGCCGTGCTGGTCGTCCCGGTTTTGAGGCCGGTCGCCCCTTCATAAAACCGGATCAGCTTGTTGGTGTTGACCAGCTCCGACTGGCCGCCGCGCAGACTGTCCATCCAGACGGTCGAATAATTTTTCACCAGATCGTGCCGCAGCAGCTCGGCCGACATGATAGCCACATCTCTCGCCGTGGTCAAATGCCCCTCGGCGTCGAGGCCGGTCGCGTTGACAAAGGTGGTGTTGTGCATCCCAAGCTCAATGGCGCGGGTGTTCATCTTGGCGACGAAGGCCTCCTCCGTGCCGGCGACCAGCTCGGCCAACGCAACTGTCGCGTCGTTGGCCGAGGCGATAAACGCCGCTTTCAGCAGCTCATTAACCGTCATGGTCTCCCCCGGCTCGAGCCAGATCTGCGACCCGCCCATAGAGCAGGCGTACTCACTGGCCGAAACCTGCGTATCCAGCGTGAAGCTTCCCTTGTCCAGCGCCTCCATCACCAGCAGAAGCGACATGATCTTGGTGATGGAGGCCGGCGCCAGCCGCTCATCCGGATTTTGCTCAAACAGCAGCCGGCCGGTCGAAACCTCCATCAACACGGCAGCGCGGGCGGCGACCTCGCTCATGCCGGAGGCCAGCGCCGGCACCGATTCATCCAGCGGCTCGTACGGATCCTCCCCGGCGTATTCCGTCGCGACGCCGGGCGTCTCCGCCGCTGTGCCGGCCACATCGTCCGCCCTTGCAGTAACGGCAAGGCCGACCGTCATACAAACAGCCAGCAGAACGGCTGCCGCAGATTTCAGACGTTTTTTCATCGTGCTACACCCTTTCACAATCGGCGGCAAAACGCCGGTTCTCCCGCTTTGCCGGATTTGCATTTTGATAAAGTATATGTCCAAAAAGAAAAAATTAGTTCTGCATCCTTAAAAAGCCGGAAAAGTTTTTGCCCCCGCCGCCGAGAGCTGTCCCTTCGCACTTCTGCCGCCCCGCCGCGCAGAATGCAGGCAATTTTCTTTTCTTCGCCGCATATAGATAGGGTAAACCAGCATGAACTCCGGCAAAAGGCGGGACGGGCGTTTTCCCGCGGCGCCGATCTTTGCCGGTGAATCGAAGGAGGACGAACGCTTGACCATTCACATCGTCAAACCCGGAGAAACCCTGTATCAGATCGCGCAGAATTACGATATTCCGCTGCGCGACGTCATTGATGCAAACGGCCTTCGGAATCCGGATCAAATCGCCGTAGGCCAGACCATTATTATCCCTTTTCAAAGCAATGTCCACATCGTCAGAAGCGGGCAGTCGCTCTACACCATCGCAAGGCATCATGGCATCACGCTTGACGAGCTGATCGCCGCGAACCCCGATCTTCAGCCGCCCTACACCATCTATCCCGGGCAGGTCATACAGATTCCCGGGGGCACCGAAAAGCTCGGCACAATCGAGGTCAACGGATTTCTCTATTCCGACATCACCTCAGAGACACTGAACCGTACCCTCCCCCGGCTGACCTATGCCAGCATTTTCAGCACAAACATCACAGCCTCCGGCGGGCTGGTACCGCCCGGCGGAGAGGAGCGGATCATCTCGGCTGCACGGAGCAACAACGTGGCGCCGCTGATGGTTCTGACCAACCTGGAGGAAGGGAGCGGCTTCACCTCCGACACGGTCGCCGCCCTTCTGTCCAGTCAGGCCGCGGTCGACCGGCTGATTGCGAATGTGTTGGAGGCGCTGCGCACCAAGCGCTATTACGGGGTCAACGTCGACTTTGAATACATCCCACCCGCACAGCGGGAGAATTATATCCAATTCCTCCGCCGCTTAAAAAGCGCGCTGCAAAGCGCCGGCTACCCTCTCCTTGTCTGCCTTGCGCCCAAGCTTTCGGACACGCAGCAGGGACTTCTGTATGAGGCGCACGATTATGCCGCCGTCGGAGAAATCGCCGACCGGGTCATTCTGATGACCTATGAATGGGGATACATCGCGGGGCCGCCGATGGCCGTCTCCCCTTATGTTGAGGTTCGGAAGGTGCTGGACTACGCCGTGTCGCGCATTCCGGCCGCCAAGTTGCTCATGAGTCTGCCGGGATACGGATACGACTGGACCCTCCCCTTCAACCGGGGAGACCGCGCGCGAAACCTCTCGATCACCCAGGCAACCGAGCTGGCCGCGCGGTACGGAGCCGTCATCCAGTTCGACGAGGACGCGATGACCCCCTTCTTCACCTATTACGACAGCGAGGGCAGAGAGCACATCGTCTGGTTCGAGGATGCGGTCAGCGCCGACGCCAAGCTGCGCCTGGTGCACGAGTACGGGCTGGCCGGCGTCAGCTACTGGACCATCAACGCCTTCTGGCCGCAAAACTGGGCGGCGCTGGACGCCCTGTACGATGTTAAGAAGGTTCTGCCCGCCCGGTGATTTTGCGTGCCTCCGCTTGCAAACGGCGGGAGGGTGCTGTATAATTTTGTCGGTTCCGGTCGCGCCGCTCCAAAAAGGCAGGGCACGGCGGCCGGCACAGACAAAAAATATTCGAGGGTATTTCACATGAAACGATTGTTCGCGCTGCTTCTCCTGCTTTTGACCCTGACCGGCTGTGTCGCACCCTCCCCGACGGAGGAAAGGACGCCCTCTGAAACGGCTGCCGCGCCGGAGCTGCGCGGGATATGGATCTCCTGCTATGAGCTGAATTTCGGCTGTCTGCCGGAGGCGGATTTCCGTGCCAAAATCGGGGAAATGTTTGACCGGGCGGCGGGCGGCGGGCTGAACGCGGTTTTTGTCCATCTGCGCGCCAACAGCGACGCCTTCTACCCTTCCGCGCGCTTCCCCTGGGCGAAGCAGTTCACCGGGAAGGATGGCAGCACGCCGGCCTTCGACACGCTCTCCGCCATGATTGAGGAGGCGCACGCCCGCGGCCTCGCCTTTCACGGATGGCTGAATCCCTACCGCATTACCGGCAGCTATTCCGGGGTCGAAGCGCTGGACGACCGGCAGCCGGCCAAGCGCTGGCTCACCGATGAGGACAGCGCCAACGACGGCTGGGCAGTTGAGGCGGCCGGCGGCCTCTACTACAACCCCGGCGTCGGAGAGGTGCAGCGCCTGATTCTGGACGGCGTGCGGGAGATTGCGGAAAACTATCCGCTCGATGGCATCCATTTTGACGATTACTTTTATCCCACAACCGATCAGGCGTTTGACGCGGCCGCCTACAACGCCTATCTGGAAAGCGCGGGAAAGGGCGCCATGCCGCTTGACGACTGGCGGCGAACCAACGTCAACGCGCTGGTCACCGGGGTCTACAGCATCTGCAAAAGCTATGGGAAGCTTTTCGGGATCAGCCCGGCAGCCGCCATTTCAAAAAATCACAGCGATCGGAATTACACCGAGCTGTACGCGGATATTCCGCTCTGGATGTCGAACGAGGGGTATGTTGACTACATCGCGCCGCAGCTTTATTTCGGGTTTGACTATCCTTATGCAAGCTTTACCTACAACCGGCTGGTTGAAAGCTGGATGTCTCTGCCCCGGCTGGAATCGGTGAGGCTGTATGTCGGCCTTGGCACCTACAAAATCGGGACGCAGGACGCCGGCAGCACCGAGTGGATGACCGCCGACGACATCCTCAAAAGGCAGGTGCTGCTGGAAAGGGAGGCCGGCTGCGACGGATTTATCCTCTATTCCTACACCGCCTTTACGAACACGGAGCCTCTGTTTCAGACCCAGATGCAGAATCTGCAATCCGTGCTTTAAGCGTTTAAAAAAGCACGCTTATGATCCGCAGGGTTAAATTAGAATTTTAATAGAAAAAAACGGCCGACGGGTTTCCCATCATCCCGTCGGCCGTTTTTTTATTTTTTACCGCATTTTAAAGAGGGTATACGCACAAAATAATTCTGTCCAAGGTTCACGATTTTTCGAACGCTTCCAAAGAGGCGAAAATCAAGTCCAGCTCGTCCGCCCAACCGTCCAGCGGGTCGGTCGCGCCTCCGTTTACGCTTTTGTGCAGATTGGAGCAAAACTCCTCTCCCCATGCGAAGAGGTCGCCGATCGAGATGTCCGCGCCCGCCTCCCCGCAAGCGGCGCAGAATGCCGCCGCAGGATCGTCCGCCGTTTTGCAGTCCAGAAGCCGCCGGCGCAAAGCGGCGTCGGTTTTTGCCCGTTCCAGCAGCGCGTAAAGCTTAAAATCCATACCGAATTCCCTTCTTTGGAATTTTTATAAAAATCGCGGTTATAATACTAAAAATCAATATTGGAGGTAACGAAAAGTGCAAAAGATAAAAACCATACTCATCGCCGTTCTGGCCGTCCTTGCGATCGCCACCATGACCGGCTGCAAAAGCAACACCGGCAGCGTAAGCAGCGGAGGCTCCTCCGGCACCGGATCGACCGCGTCCGCTTCCAGCCACACGTCGTCGGAAAGCGGCAGCTCATCCCACGCGGATGAAAGCGGCGGCATCGTCTCCGGTACGATGAGCACGGCCGAAGGGGTTGTTTCCGGCACGATGAGCACAGCAGAGGGCGTTGTTTCTGCAGTTGTCTCGGACGTAAAATAAGGCCTTTCCCACAAAAGGCAGCGCGGCGGCGGGACTTCACCCCCGCCGTTTACATAAAATGTTTAACGTGCAACAGTGTCACTTCGAGAGATTCCCGAGCAATTCGGCAATATCCGAGCAGCTTCGACCGACCCGCTCGACAATTTCCGGCCGGCCGGAGGCCATAGCATACCCCTCAAACTCCAGCAGCATGCCGAGGTCGTTGAAATTGTCCCCCACCGTCACCACGCGCTTGGGCTTTCCGCCCTCTATAAACGCCAGATACTCCCGCAGTCCGGCAGGCTTGGAAACGCCGGCCGGCACAATGTCGACGCAGGTGCCGTTGTTGAAGGCGGAGAGCCATTTGCCGTACCGGAGGTTGACCTGCGCCGCAAATTCGGCGGCGTCGGCTTCATTTCCGATATTGCAGTCAACCTGATTGAACTGCCGAATCCGGTCGAGGTGATGCACATGGATGTACTCCTCCTCCCCGATGCCGTCCCCTTCGGTTTTATCGGCGTTCCGGCCGTAAATGGCGAGGAAGTGGGTTTGATCCACTGTGATGGCGGCATAGAGCCCGCCCACACTGATGATAAACGGGATCAGGGTTTCCAGTACCTCTCCCGGGCAGTAATGCCGCCGGAGGAGCCGCTCCCCCTCATACAGCACCGCGCCGTTGTTGCAGATCAAAAAATCATAGTCGGAGAAATCCACCCGATCAAGCTCCCGCAAAAAGCCGGAGTAGCCGCGGCCGGTTATAATGCCGAAGCGGTTTCCCGCCCTCCGGAAGGCGGAGATGGCGGCTCTGTCCGCCTCGCTGATGCTTTCCCCTCTGCGGAGGGTTCCGTCATAATCACTCGCCAGAATATACATGTATGCATCCTCTCCTTGAACCGTACAGAGGGGCGCTTCGCCCTCCCCAAAAAGCATGCCGCAGTCGCAGGTGTTATGTAAACCGCACAATTTCCCGCAAAGCACCTGCGGCCGTTGTCCGTTTTTCCGAACGGCACCAGGCGGACGTGAGCAGGAGAAAACGGACCGGCAGGACACAAAGCGCCCGTTTGTTTACAAACAAACACGCGGTACAGCCCGGACAGGCCGCACCGCGTGTTTTATCTTTTCTGCAAAACCGGCAAAGCCGCCAACAGAATATTCGTGCAAAGCACAAAATGTAAAATAAACTCAGATGCCGATTTCCGACGCGATGGCATACAGCTCGTTATCAAACGGCTTGGTCATGGCCAGCGCCTCATAAATATCGCAGTCGATAATCGCGTCGTTTTTGTAGCAGACAACCCGGTTGCCGATGTCCTGACTCAGCAGTTCGACCGCCTTATGCCCCATCTGGCTTGCCCGGACGCGATCCATTACGGTCGGGCTGCCGCCGCGCTGCACATGGCCGAGGACGGTCGCCCTCGACTCAATGCCGGTGAGCGCCTCAATCTCCTTCGCGATCTGGTCGACCTTGCCGACACCCTCCGCCACGACGATGATAAAATGCTTTTTGCCCGAAAGCTGGGTCTGCCGCATTTTGGCCACAACGTCCTTTTCAAGGTCGAACGGCACCTCGGGTACGAGGATGCTGGTCGCGCCGACCGCAACGCCGGTCTGGAGTGCAAGGTATCCGGCCCGACGACCCATAACCTCCACCACGGAACAGCGCTCGTGCGACTGGGTCGTGTCGCGGAGTTTATCCACCATCTCCATCGCGGTGTTCATCGCGGTGTCAAAGCCGATGGTGTAATCGGTCGAGCTGATGTCGTTGTCAATCGTGCCGGGAATGCCGACACAGGGAACCCCGCGCAAAGACAGGTCGCGCGCGCCGCGGTAAGAGCCGTCGCCGCCAATGACAACGACCCCGTCAATCCCATGCCGATGGCAGGTGTTCATTGCCTTCTGCATGCCTTCCTCGGTCTTGAACTCTGGGCTGCGGGCGGTGTAGAGAATGGTGCCGCCCCGGTTGATGATGCGGCTGACGCTGCCGGAATTCATGGGACAGATATCCCCGGCGATAAGGCCCGCCCAGCCCCGGCGGATGCCCACGCACTCGATGCTGTTCTTCATTGCCGTCCGCACCACCGCACGGATGGCGGCGTTCATGCCGGGAGCGTCGCCGCCGCTGGTCAGCACGCCGATGCGTTTCACTGCACTTTCCATATTCGGATACCCCTTTTCTCAGCCGAAGCTTAAATGTTCCAAACGTTACATACATGATACCACGGTCGGAGGAGATTTTCAAGCGCTTTTTCCTGATTTTGCCGCCGGGTGTCTATTTTTGACTGTCCTTTTTCGGCAGGCTGTGGTATACTGATAAAAAACAAAAGGGGAGGGGACAGGATGCATCCACAATTTGCAGAGCTGACGCCCCGTTGGTTCAAGCGGGCCTTTGTCTATACCGGCAGCATCGGAGATTTCCGCTACCGTTTCGACATGGAGAAGGAAAAGAACACGCTGCACACG
>OLXF01000186.1_pt1 | contig 25526 bp, 13 predicted proteins | sample 1673471 | NCBI WGS metagenome assembly OLXF01 (sample SAMEA103958113, study PRJEB25191) | human gut metagenome
GTTTGGCGCACAGCGCGGCCATCTGCTCGTACAGGGCGGTTTCCATGTCAATCCGCACGTTTGTCATTGCCATAATAATTCCCCCTCACTAAAGAATATTGAAGCCGGCGTCCTTGAGTAGCTGATAATACTCCAAAACGGAGAATGGCGCCGTCCGGCTTCGCGGGATTTCCTCCGGTTCGATGCTATAGGAGGTCTCATAGTGCCCATTATTGAAGGAAAAGCTGCTGCCGGAACCGGTAAAGAAGGAATGAACAGGCTTGGACGACTTCCAGAGCCGATTTTCCTTTACCACATATTTGACCCGCTCACCTGCGGTATCCCAGAACAGCGCTTTGATACGGAGCCGTTTGAAACCGTATCCGTTTCCCTGCCGGTTAATCCTCTCAATAAAGCAGTTCAATCCTTCCGCCACCGCGTTGGTGAACTGGCAGTTCACATTGAAGTAGTTGAAAATTTCATTCCGCCAGTTGCGAGTAATCGTGTTGCGAAAGGGTCTGAGCTCTGCAAATAGCTCTGCATCCACATGGAAGTGCTCTTCCCATGCGGTGATTTGCTTTTGACCTGCAGGCGGAATCAGTTTCGCCCACTTGTCGCAGACAGCTTCTGCGGAAGCTCTATCTGTGGAAGCGTAGATGCGCTCAAAGCCGGTGCGGATAAGCCGCAGATGGTTAAACTCAGGGAATGCCTCACAGATATTAGCCATCTTGGAGAGGCGACTGGAGTCCTCCGCTATTTTCTCCTCCCCATATTTGAACAGATAGTTGTTCGTTTGCGCCATCTTCATTATGGCATTCAGGTGCTCTTTCTCAGGACCCTCCGGCATGGCATTGATGCGGCTTTTGATGCGTTCAGTGATTTTCGTTTTCACCGTGCCGACCTTTGTGAGAAAGTCTTGGTACACATGGAATTTGTCCACGACAATGGTTGCACGGGGCAGGCGTTCTTGTATATAACTACGGTATCCGCAGGCCATGTCCATTGTGACTATCTCAATATTTGTGTCGTAATCGACCATGTTTTCTATCGTATGCAGGATAGTGTCGCGCTTGTTGTCCTCGCACATTTCCAACAGGCAGCCGCTTTCACCGTCCACAAAGACCGCACGCATATTGTTTACAATGTGTTTTTCGTCGATACCGAGTACCCGTGGCGCAACGACTGGGCCGCGCTTGGCCTCCAGCTTCGCGCCGTAGTCGTCGAATATAGTAGCGATAGTGGTGATGGAATAACCGTATTCTTCCGCCACCTCGGTGAAAGGATGCCGAAAAGATTCTCGTTGTATCAACTCAAAAAGCCGGTCTGTCATCTGCCGGTTTTCGAGGATGCATTCCGGTATATTTGTAAATGTCTTTTCGCACGAATCGCAGAGGTATCGTTTTACCTTCAGCAGAATATCCACGCGCTTTTTCCCGACATTGATATCGTGAATCAGTCGCGGTTTTCCATAATCCCCATGACTGTGGACGGCGGTGCCTTTGCAAAGGGGACATCGGCGATTACGATAGTCCTCTATGCGGCACTTGAAAAGCCAGTAGTCATCGCTGTTTATGGGCTCAAGGCAGGATTCCTCGATGATGCCTTCCAGATTCAAGCAGGGCCTTTGGGCAACCTCCCTCATGTCCACTTCTTCCAGTTGGGTAATATCTGTATGATTCCTTGCCATAGGTACAGCCCTCCGATAGTGAAATTAAGGCGACCGTCGCCTCATTTATAGTATAGTACAAGTGTTCTATACTTGCAAGAAGATATTGCAAAAAAGTGTGGCGAAATAGTTATCTGATTTGCACTTTTGCGGGACGCAAATACTTGAAATAATATGGAAAAGTGGCGCAAAGAGCGGCACCCCTTGCGGGGTGTCGCTCTCATCATTGTTCTTCTTTGCGGGGGACATCTTCAGGGACACCTGCCTCATCGAGACACTGTTTCAAAAACCTTTCGATAGCAAGTGTCATGGTTTGCCCCTTTTCATCAGCGTAGAAAGCCAACCTATTATACAGCGTGCGGTCCATTACCATGTTAAACCGCTGTCCGTCTTTCCGAGGTTTTCCCATATGCATTACTCTCCCTTTTCAAGAGTAAGAAACCCTTGCACAAATGCGTCAGGGTAGATGAACGCTTTTTCTCCGCCCTCTGCGAATTTAACCCGGAGGTGTTTTCCCGCCTTATCAATGTTAGAAATCGTTCCTTTGCCGAATTTTTTATGCATAGCAACCATTCCGACTGTGACTTCAGGAATATCCAGCTTTTTAGGTTTCACGGGCGTTGTGGAGGCAAGAACCGATACCGCTGTTGATTTTTTACCGATTGGAGCAGTGACAGAAACGGGTTTCGCAGCGGTCTTTGCGTCCTGACCTTTCTTACCGGGCTTGTCCGTGAATGGATGGACTCCTTCGGCAGAAGGAGTTTCAGCGTCTTTCATCGTTTTCTGCTGGTTAAAGAACAACTTTTCATACTCCTCACGCCGCAAGACGGTATCCCAACCGCCGACTGCCTTATCAGCGTTCTTATCAATGCCGGTATAAGACAGCGAGGCATCTTCATAGCGTTTGAATTTGAAAATAGCATCGTTCATCAGGTTTGCGTTAAACACACCCAGAGAACACAGCAGGTCAAAATCCTTCACATCAAGGCCCGTGACCTTTTTGAAAAGCCCCGGTTCAAGCTGCGTGATAACATCCTTCAGAGAACGCTCACGATAGTCTGTCAAAAACATGAATACGGGGATTCGTGTTGCAAACTTCATCAACTTTTCTTGAATTTCTTTGCGTTTGGACTTAAATTCCTTCTCAGCGTCAGAAATCTGCTTTTTCTCCTCCGGTGTTGGCTTTTCACCCTTCTCTTTTGCCTTTTTGACCGCCTCGGACTTATTGATAATGGTCTGAATGTCATTATTAAGGCTGCGGAATGCCTCAATGCGTGAAAGCGCATCCATTGCGTCTTTAGAGTCCATAAGGCGCTTGAGCGTGGTATTGTCCACATTCACCAACAATGCAGACTGCCAGCGGCGAGCCAGCAGTGTTGCTGAGGTGCCAGCCAGTGTAATATCGAGAATGTCCTGTGCGCTGACCTGTTTCATGGAACTGCCATCATAGGCCAAAACAGGCAAGAATTTGATAAATTCGTCAACCTTTTTCTCCGGGTCCGCTTCCTTGGCATCAAGGCTGCAACTGTACTGGGAAATCTCGCGGAGAGCACGGTCTAACGCAAAGTCAAAAACATAGCATTCTTTCTTGATGATTTCCTGATTCCCGCTATCATCCTTAATGGTCCACGGCGATTGCACACGGAAAGCCGTTTGGAAGTATGTCTCCGGGCTTTTCAGATTGCGAAGCATAAAAACACCCGTCCACGGGCGTATAGTTACGCCTGTGGTGAGTTTACCGCACGAGAGGGTAATTGTCTTAGTCTCCAAAGGATTGCCCATAGAGCGTTCTACAGGGGTTAATGCGTCTAATCCGATACCCGCCTTCGTTCCGGCGCAGACATTGATGGCGAATTCATGGTAGAAGTTGTTCTGCTTCTGCATCAGCAGATTATGCATGGCATAACAGCTTGCCACATTGGGGAGGAACCAGAGCGTGTGGGTCAGGACACTCATCAATCTGACATCAGAGTATGGCATAGGAGGTCGCTTGTCTTGCCCTAACTTCAAATCATCTACATTCGACGGAAGATATGCTCCACGGATGAGGTCGAGCCACTTTTGGACTTCGTTCTCATAGACGAATTTTGCACTTTCGGGCCTGTTCTTTTCGGTTTTTGCGGAAAAGAAAACATTTAAGTCAAACTCGTCGAATTCTCCCTGCATGGCTATTTGACGAATACTGTCAGGGATTTTATAGGTCATTAAAACCATGCGTGGCAGCGACAAATATGGATTGTTGGACCCACGCCACGATTCTTTTGCTTTCTGTTCATCGGAATAAGTCCAGTTGAAAATTTGCTCTTCAATGAACTCGCCGCTGTTCAGCGCACGGAAAGGAGTACCGGACAGGAACAGATAGTATCGTGTTGTGATGGGCAAGAAAGATTCGTTGTAAGCATTACCCGCCTCTTTCTTGCTGTACTCTTCTTGGTCGAAATCAACGTCTTCATCATCGGGACGCTCAAACAGCTTCGCAGCGTTTTCACGCCATGCGCCGAAGTGATATTCGTCGAAGATGACCAAGTCCCAATTATCCGAATGGATAAACTCGTTTTTCGCTTTGATGCCACCACTCTCGTTGGTTCCCAGCAGGTCTTGGAAAGAACCGAATACAACAATGGGGCGGGTTTTATCTGCCTTTGCGTACTGTTCATCGATGTTCAGATTGTTATTGTGAGCATCTTTGTTGGATACAAACTGCCAACCCTCGAAGTCCACATGGGTCATCAGGTCTTCACGCCACGCAGATTCAACAGCGGGCTTGAAGGTCAGAACCAGCACCCTTTTAAGTCCCATTTTTTTCGCCAACTCATAAGAGGCAAAGGTTTTTCCGAAACGCATTTTTGCATTCCACAGAAACTTTGGGACCATATTGGGTTCTTCTGTGTTCGTCTTCTGGTAGTAGTCCATTGTCATTTGAACCGCACGAACCTGTTCCGGGCGCATGGAAAAGGTTTCCGTGCGATTTTCAATGTTCGCGATTTCGTCACGAACCGCTACGATAGCCGCTTGCACATCAGACTCGCTGCACTTGAACCACTCATTGTCTTCATCGAAAATATGCGGAAATCCTCTGCGGCGAAGGATTGCGTGGATATCATGGTCGGTGAAGCAGGTGCCGTCTGAGCGCATAGCCGAAGCGGTAAACAGCAGCTTGTAGCGTACTGCGCTGGTATGGAGCTGTTCACGGATACGCTCGTTTACATCCTCGCGCTCGGTATAACCAACCTTGATGTACCCCTGATGGGTCGTCACATCGGGCAGAGTGTAGGCGTAAATTTGAGGAACAACAGCAGGTCGCTGGGCAAAGAATTCCATGTCAGGCATTAGGTTTTGTCACTCCCTTCCTTTTCAGATAGCTTATAGCAGGATTGAAACAACTCTGTTTCACATCTGTAGAATACCGTTTTACCATAAATCGCAGGCGCTAATGTGATATATGCCGGCGCAGAAATTCGACTCCAGTTTTCATCAGAAATAAACGGCGGTTCCTGTGGCATGAGGTGATTTTGATAGAGCCCAATATTGATTGGCAGAGAAACAGCAAAGTCTTCATTTATTTGTGCCGAAAAGCGGTCGCCCGTTGTCTCAAAAACCGGAAGTGCAATCGCTTTAGCTATCCAAGAAGCACTTGTCTGAAAATTGGTCGCAATCTCCTTATCGCCAATTAAAAGTGGTGTCTTCGTAGAGAAGTACATGATGGCGTTTGCATCAAATCGTTTCACATTCTGCATCAATAGTTGCGGAATGAGATATTCCTCTCTGAACAAGCGATTCGCCTTGCTGCGAACTGCAACTGAACAAGCACTTTGTAAAACCCATGTTGAGAAGAAATCGACAACAACTTGGTCATAGGCGTCCTTGTTCTCAGAAACGGTTCTTATGTATTGCTGTGCATTGATAATCTCGTATCCAGTTACCGAGAGATTCAATACCCGAATCTCTTTGACCGGCCAAAAGCGACTTACCCAAAAACTATCCAGCGATGGACGGTTAAGCTCTTCCCAACAGGTCAAAATGGAATTCGCCAAGTAGAGACATGGGATTCCATTTGAACTGTATCGATTGCTCCCGATAAACTCACGTTTATCGGTCGGGATATGTTTCATATCGTCCTTACTAAACGGATAAAAAGTTCCAGTTCTGGCACGGAACCAATTCTTAGATTCGTTTCCGATGTATAGGGAACTTATATCAGTGATGAGATTTTTGCATCTGTATTTGTCAATCAAAGTTTTGACAATATCGAATAAATTCTCACTTGCTTTCCCGAAATCCCCAGCGTAATAGTTTTTGAATGCGTCTGTAATTTTCTCCCTGCTATACTCTGCGGGTTCAATACAGGAATAGAGGGCTTCGGTGCGGTGTAAGAATTCAAAAAACGAGTCCCAGCGTTTTTCCAGCTCTCCCTGCACAGAGCTGCCAGTTTCAACAATAATTGGAAGCGTCAGGCACGGATTGCTGTTAAACAGGTCGCACACTTCATCCCTTGTCATCGCTATCACCATTACCGCTCAGGTCCATTGGCTTAATCATAGACTCGATAAAGCCGATTTCGTCTTCAGTCAACCCATACTTTGCATAAAGCTCTTCGTCAGTCCAAGGTTTAGAAAAGTCTTGAATAGGAACAAACGAATAAACCTTACTCGTTGCGTGTTGAGAAGGCTTCTTCAACATAACCAAGAAGCGGAAAAATTTTGTGGTTATATAGGAAATAACATTTTTGGATATTTCGTCACTTGCAAAAGGGCCAATTAAGAGATATGTTTCTGTACTTGCCGTTCCGGTTGTACCCAAAAAAGGTTTCCCTAAAATGGGATGGGGAAAGGAATCGCTTCCACTACCAGCTTCTGGGATAAAGACCTTTGATTTTTGCGCCCAATCAAAGTTCTTCACCAAATCTTTTTCATCAATATAACTTGTGCCACCATTTTCGTATAGAAGAATATTTCCGCTTTTTTTGCCTCTATACAGAGTATCTAAGCCAAAAGGTTTTCGAGGACTCACAAGAGGTTCAAAGGAACTCTCGTTAAACGACTGAATCTTATGTAGAATTTCGATTGCTTCATTGTAACGAATAAAAACATCGCACCCCTTTTCAAGCAAGGGTCTACTTTCGGTCTGCCCGATATTATCTCCATGGTGTGTTGTAACTGCACAATCTCCCTTGTTGTCTCTATCCCACAAAAAGTAGCAAACGCCACCTTTAATTTGAACGCCAGAGAAGCAATCTGCCGCTTCTGGAAAATCATGTATAATCCGTAATGATTTATCCGACAGCATCCTATCTCTAAACTCATCCAACCCTTTTCCACCAGAAAACCATCGTGCAGGGATAATCATTGTAAGATATCGAGGGTTTAATTTTTTTGCTTGTTCTATAAACAAATTATAAATAGGGGATGCACTAACGCGGAAACCTCCATCTGACAACTGAAAGGGCGGATTCGAGATTATTACATCAAATTTCATATTGAAAAGCTCCTCTGGTTTTAGGGTGTGAATCCATTCATATGCATGAGTTTCCAGCCCCTCATCACGGTCATATTCTGATTTTGATGCGCCGCAGAATACGCACTTTCCACTTTTATCCCAGCCATGTTCGACACGCCGAAAGCGAATATTGCCCTCTGCATTGTCGAATTGGCTGACAGAAAACTCGCTGTTCGGATACTTGGAGCAGTAGGCACTCCGGCGGGATAACAAACTGGTTAATTCTGTGATAGCGATACCGTAAATTTGCTTGTGGAAAATGTGGTCAACCCGTTCTTGCAGGTCGGGAAACTGGGGTTCCAGACCAACAATTAACCTCTTGGCAATCTCGCGCAGAAACACACCACTCTTGCAGGCAGGGTCCAAAAAGGTGGTGTCGGGGTTCTGAAACAGCTCTTGCGGGAGCATATCCAGCATCTGATTGGCAATTTCGGGCGGAGTGAAAACCTCATCGTTGGATAGATTTGCGAGGCACGACAGGACATCCGGATTATAGATTTTGTCGAAGAATCCTTCGGCCATGATACAGCCCTCCTCAAATAGTCAATTCTAATTGTTCATTATCACTTTCAGCACCGAGCTGACGATAGTGGCAGACATATTCTTGAATAAACTTACCTTCTCCGTCTGCGGCGGCATTCACATCAAACAGAGTTTGTTGCTCGGTTTCGCTTTCATTTGGCTTTTCATCTAACAGTTCGGCAAATGTATAGTCTTTTCTGTGAATAAAAGCGTTGTTTTGCGGAAAAGTCCATTCGGAAAAAACTATAGGGTCAGGTGTATCCTGTTGATGAGCGTCAACACGGCGGAGTGTAAGGGCATTCCCACAAACGATGTTCTGCTTCAGAATATAGTGTGCAGCCCTTCGCGTATCTTCGTTACATTCTTTCTTGCAGACGGATTTGTAGGCCTTATCCCATATTTTCATAAGTCGTTCACGGCAGACCTCGCAGTTGTCTGAAAGAATATCGACACCATATAGGCTGCCGAGAGCCAATAGTGCGTTGCGTTCCCAGTCAAAGGCGCTTCGCTGGTATCTCTCCTTTACAACGGACAGCTTTCTGCCAAGGATTTCGGCAAGAAAGTTTCCATCGCCGCAGGCCGGCTCCAGAAAACGTGAGTCAATTCTGAGGCACTCTTGCTCCACGAGGTCACACATGGCTTTGACCTCTCTCTCGGCGGTGAATACCTCGCCGTGGTCAGCAACCCTTTTTTTAGATTTTACTTGCGTCACAATTTAAGCTCCTTCCAAAAGGTGCATTGATACTTAATCATACATATCATACCACGAAATCTGCCTGCCGTCCACAGGAATTGTGGGCATTTCCGCTCAACAAGGGCTTAATGAATATGACCAGTAAAAACAGCCAAAGGCAGCACTATGTGTCTGCCAATGCTGTTATAAGAGGTTCTCATCTTCTCATTGTGAGATTGCTTTTATTTGATAATTGCGGGAAGTAGGAAGTATGGTATCCTCGGAAGAATTCTTTGCGGTAGACAGGAGCATCCGGAGTCTACCATATCCCTATAATCAAATAAGCTGACAGTCAGGCCGCCTCCGTCATCAAAAGCCCATTTTGTAATTGTCAAAGGATTTCCGTCGCTCTGCTTGCAAGCCAGAGTGTCGCCACATTGAATGTTTTGGCTGAGAATAAACCTCACACTGTCCTGACAGATGGAGGTTGGTTGATGCTTATATCGGTTTATAAAGAGAGCGAAAAAACTGTCGAATAGACGGTTTCTCGCTTCCTCCACATTGTCCAGCATGATATCGACCCCGTAAATGGTCGAGAACGCTCTTGTAGCCCAGTATTCGCAGTCTGCATCATTGGACAAGGCAACTTTGAAAACACTTCGCATCTTCCTCGATAAAATCTCCGCAAGGAAGTTTCCATCACCGCAGGCTGGTTCAAAGAAGGTGCTATCTATGTTAGATGCATCTTCTTTCACTAAATCCATCATGGCCATTACTTCCCGCTCTGCGGTAAAGACTTCGCCATGTTGCCGAACGCGCTCTTTTGTTTTGACCTGACTTCTCATAGTCGCGCCCCTTCTTTTGCGTATTGATATGTATTTATACATATTATACAGAGTAAGGCAAGGCGCGTCAAGTTCTTTTGAGCGGTAAAAGCACTTTGATAAGGTCTTTCATTTCAAGGAAATATCTCAGGCAGACGCCTGTGATTTTGAGTGTAAGCTCCCCTTGCTGAGAAATCCCACATAAAACTTTACAGCGACCGCTTTTCCCCGAACAGCCCTAAACGAGAAAACCCCACATAAGACTTTAGAGCAACCGCCTTTCTCAAAAACTCTAAAACAAAAAAATCCCACATCAGATTTTAGATAGCCGGGGTAGGGAGGAGGGTTGACAACGGCCAATTCCTGTAATATAATGTCGCTGACAAGTAAATAAACAGTCTGTTGAACCAATGTCGCCGGCGACCGTACAGCCCACCACGGGCCAGGCGTCGGCATAGAAGGAAAGGGGTAGCCAAACCCCGCACGACCGGTACTGTGAGCGCAAGGATGCACCGAAGCGGCGTAAGCCGCCGGGACGAAAGTCCGCCATTGTGGGTAAGCCCATGAGAAGGTAGGCTGCAAACGAGGAGGGATGTCTGTCCCCCGCGGCGCGAGCCAGGAGAATTGCATTGTGTAGGACAAAGTTGCAGCGGGCGCGCTCTCCGTGTGCGGGAATCTTGTACCACCATGTAGATGTACCACGCTGACCTCCTGAACGGGAGGTCGGTGTTTTTTGCACCGCCTTTTTCGCGGCCGGCCCTTTTGGGCGGGCGGCGGGGGCGGCGACGTCTTTCCGTGGTGCAGGGGTCGTATCTATTGCGTTCGCTGTCCGGCTTTGCGCCGGGCAGCGTTTCATTTTCGCGGGACAGAGTGCACTCTGTCCCGTTTTTCATGCCCTGCATGAAAAATATTTCCCTTGCCAGGCTGACACGCTGCCATACACAGCGAAGCGGTGCGGAAAACTCGACTGTCAAGCTGAGGCGCCGTGCGCTTTCCATCTGACCGTGAAACTGTGCAGACGAGTCCCCTTTGTCAAGCTGAGGCGGCCATTGGCCGCGTGCTTTTCCATAAGTGGGGCGGGGATGTTGCCGCATCCCCGCCCACCCCCTCACGTCGACAAAAAATTTACATAAAGGAGAAAGAGACATGAAGAAGAGAGTCATAAGCTGGCTGCTGACCGTCGTGATGGTCGTCAGCATGCTGCCCACCTCCGTGTTGGCCGACACGCTGGCCGCGGATCAGGAGCAGCAGACCCAGCAGGAACAGATAGCTCCGGTGGACACGGAGAACACCGTCCCTGCCGAGGATGAGGAGACGCAGGAGCAGCAGGAGCCTGCTCCGGAAACGCCTGTGTCCCGGTCTGCCCGCATCGGCGGCACGGCGCTGGCGCTGGCGGAAGGAACTGTCAGCTCCGCGAAGGAGTTTGCGGCGATGGACGCCAGCGGCAGCTATACGCTGACGAAGGATATCATTGTCACCGAGCCCTATGCCAGCGACTTTTCCGGCACCTTTGACGGCAACGGTCACACCGTAACGCTGGAAATCACCGCTTCCACGGCCAATGTCGGCCTGTTCAGCAAACTGGCGGGCGGCGCCGTGGTGAAGAATGTGAAAGTGGATGGTACAGTGTCGGGCACGGAAGGCGTTGCCGGCATTGCAGCCCAAGCCAATGGCGCAACCATTAGTGGCTGTATCAACTGTGCAATAATCTCCGCAACCGGACGATATGTAGGCGGTATCGTTGGAAAACTGCGGGGAGGTACAGTAGAGAATTGCTATAACACAGGTGCCATTTCCAGCAGCAGAGACCGCAAAGGTGTTAATTTGGGGGGTATTGCTGGCTATATTGATAGTAATGGATCTGTCAAGAATTGCTATAATAGCGGGACGACTTCTGTAACTGCGGATACATCGAATTACGCCGCTATCGCCGGTTGGTGCGACAACTCCACCGTGACGAATTGCTACTATCTGGATACCACGGCATCTGCCGGTGCCAACGGCAATAGCCAGACGGCAACGTCAAAAACTGCCGAGGAGATGAAATCCCCCGCGTTTGCGGCTTTGTTAGGGGATGGCTTCATGGTCAAGAGCGGGAACTATCCCGCCCTCAGCTGGGAGACCCCCACCGCGGCGGTACTCTTTACCATTGCTCCCGCGAATGCCACGCTCGAAATCAACGGCGGCACTTATACCGGTTCCACCACCGTGGCGCTGCCCGCCGCCGATGCACCGTATTCCTATACCGTGTCCTGTGACGGTTACACCACAAAAACCGGCACCGTGACCGTGAGGAACAAGGATAACCCCGTGGCTGATCCTGCCAATGTTACTGTTACGCTGGCGGAGGATGCTGCACAGTGGGTCACCGTGACCTTCACCGTGACTCCCGCCGGTGCCGCGCTCACCCTCAAGGACGGCGAGAGGCAGGTTGCGCCCACCGAGGGAACGACCTATCAGCTGCTGAAGGGTCACGCCTATACTTACACCGCCGAGACGACCAAGGAGGGCTATGAGCCCGCCGCCGGCACCGTGACGCCCACCGAGAACAGCACCCAAACCGTGGCGCTGAAAAAGGTGCAGAGCATTGCGGTGACCAAGGCTCCCACAAAGACGGAGTACTACAAGGGCGATGCCGAACTTGACCTGACCGGCATGGTTCTCACGGTGAACTATGAGGGCACCGATGAACCCCGCACCATTGAAGGCGACTATGCCGCCGCCGGTGTGACGTTTGAAGGGTTTGACACCAGCGAGCCGGCGGAATCGAAAAGTATTACCATCAGCTATAGAGGCAAGACCGCGAGCTTTGCGATCGAGGTCAAGGACAAGCTGCAATTCTCCGATTTCTTTAGTGCCATCAGTGACAGCGTCACGGCAACGAATAGTACGTCCCGTCCATTTGAGCCGGTACAATCTGAGGGATGCCTACAACCGGCAAGTAACGCGAGTTCCTATTCCCCCTCAACGATAACGATTGCGGCTATCAAGAATGTAACTGTATCTTTTGACTATTGCGGCGGTACAGGTTATACGGACTTCTATGTCAAAAAAGGCAGTAGTCAACTGTTAGCCTCCTATTATAGCTCCGAGTGGAAGAATTTTTCTGCTGATCTGAGAATTGGGGAGACACTGACGCTGAGTTATGGTTCCTCAAGCGGACTCAAGCTCAAAAACTTCACCGTTTCCCCGCTGTACACGCTGACCATAGCGCCGGACCAGACGGACGCGACGGTCACTCTGAAAGATAAGGAAGGCAAAACCGTCTCCGGCAGCAATGGCGTATTCGCCGTAAAAGCCGCGGCGGACTACACCTACACCGTCACCAAAAAGGGCTATGAGCCCGCCACCGGCAAGGTGACCATGAGCGCCGAAAATCAAACGGTCAATGTTACCCTTGTCAAACTGCCGGTCATTACCCTGCAGTTTACCCCCGATGATGCGGCGGTAACACTGAAGCAGGGAAACACCACCGTTTACAAGGAGTCTGCGGCCAGTTCCACCGGCAAGAATGTCTATATCGCTGCCAAGAATACCGACTACACCTACACCGTCAGCAAGTTTGGCTATGAGACGGCCACCGGCACGATCAGTGTTGCGACCGGCGATGTGAACAAGACCGTTACCCTGACAGAAGCGGCCAAGTATTCTGTGACCTTCAACATCACCAAGCCGGAGGGCGTGACCGCCGAGCCCACCGTCACCGTGAAGTCCGGCAGAGACACGGTTTATACGGGCAGCGGCACGAACTGCACCCTCCCCGCCGGGAACTATACCTACACAGCCACCCTGGAGGGCTGCGATACCTTGTCTGGGAGTTTTGTGGTCCAGGCTGCCAAGACCATAGGCCTGGAGTTCGTCAAGTCGCTGACCTTTGACGATTTCTTTGCCGGCCTGGACGGTATCACCGCCGAGAACGGCACACGATACGGCTTTGAACCGGTGCGGGCTGCTGGTGGGAACTATTTGGAGAGCAATAGAAGGAGTTACGGTACGACTTCCTTGACCCTGACGGCGACAGAGTCCCGCTTGGTGTCCTTCCGGTATCTTGCAAAGGGATATGAAGACAATTGGGATGAGGATAACTCCGCCTTCTTTACCGTGAAAAAGGGTACTACTACTCTGCTGATAGCCTATGAGGAGAACGGTTGGAAAACCTTTAGCACGGTGTTGAATAAGGATGAAAAACTCACCTTGTCTTTCAGCGAAAGTGGCAGCAGTTACTATGTCCGGCTCAAGGATTTTGCCGCCGCCGCAGCCCACACCCTCACCCTTAATACTCCCGCCGGTGCAACGGTGGTGCTGAAGGACCGTAGTGGCGCGGAGATCACCGGCAAAAACGGCGCATACACCGTTGCCGCCGGTACCTATGCCTACACCGTCAGCAAGTTCGGCTACGAGACCGAGACGGGGAGCATCACCGTTAATGCCGATGTGAACAAGACCGTCACGCTGAGCGAACTTGCCTCCTGCACCCTGACCTTTGCCGTAACTCCGGCGGAAAACGCTAAGGTGACCGTGACCCACCCCGTGGGCGGCACCATCAAGCCCGAGACCGACGGCGGCTACAAACTCTACCTCGGCGAGACGTATGCCTATACCGTCGCCAAGGCGGGCTATATCCCCGTTCACGGCAGCATCACCGCCGCCGAGGACAAGACGCTCTCCTTCACCTTAACTTACGCGGGTGAGGGCTGGGACGGCACCGCCAAGACCGCACCCACCCAAGACAAAAACGGCGTCTATCAGATCGGCACCGCCGCGGAACTGGCATGGTTTGCCGATGCGGTCAACAAGGGCGGCACGACCATCAGCGGCAAGCTCACCGCCAACATCAACCTCAACGGCAAGACTTGGACGGCCATCGGTACCGACAGTAATAAGTTTGCCGGCACCCTGGACGGCGATAATTACACCGTTAGTGGTTTGGCAGGAACTGGCGGATTAGTCTATTATTTGAGCGCCAATGGAACTGTCAAGAGTTTGTGTGTGGATTGCGCCATTGACGGTACAAGTAATGTCGGAGGTATTGCGGATAAGAGTGAAGGCCGGATTAAAAACTGCCTCGTCAGTGGTTACATCAAAGGCGGCGATGACGTGATCTTTGGTGTTGGCGGTATTGTTGGTCATGGTGTGGCAGGCAATGTCATTAGTGGCTGTGTGAGCACAGCGGATATTCTGTTCAAGTACTCCCGGTATGCGGTGCAAAATGGCGCGGGAGGTATCGTGGGTTATACTTACGGTACCGTAGAGAACTGCTATTTTGCGGGGAACGTCCACACTAACGCAAAGAGTGTTAGCGCTGGCGGATTTGGCGGACTTGTCGGCTGTGCGCGCAGTAATGCTGTTATGAAAGACTGCTACACTGTAGGTGCTGTCACCGGTCCGGAAAGCAGCTTCGGTGCGGTGGTAGGCAAGGTGAACTCCGGCGCCACCATCACCAACTGCGCTTATCTGGACACCGTCGCACCACAGGCCGCGGCGGATGGCACCACCAGCGGTATGACTGCCCGCACCGCGGACTATATGCGCACCCCGGAATTTGCGGCGGAGATGGGGATGCACCTTGACAGCGGCAACAGCAACGGCGGCTTCCCGGTGCTGCCCTGGCAGGGCGGCACCCCCGTGGACAATGCCGACCTCAAGGCCGCTGCCGCCGCCGCCAACGCCTTGGAACTTCGCGGCATGAGCGCCGCCGACGCCGCCAAGAAAGCCAAGGCCGACTGGTACGCCGAGACTGTGCTGAGATTCTATGACCTTACGGACTATAACGATAAGGCCGACCTCTGTGAGAAATACGGCATCGAAGAGCCCGGCGAAGCGGTCACGGACCTGCACGACTACTTCCTGAACGCCCTGCAAAAGCACTTCTATAAGGAACTGGGGCTCGATGCCGAGAATGCAGACCTTCTGAAGGCCGATGCCACCGGCGTCTATCAGCTCCGCGGCCTTACCCCGGTGAGCAGCGACCCGGAGGAGGAAGAGGAGATCGCGCAGACCTATACCGGCTTCCTGACCCTGCCCGCGAGCGTCACCGTTCCCGTGGAGGGCAGTGGAGAGAAGACCGTTTCCCTCGCATGGACGGCGGATAACGCTCTGGTGAACACCGCCACCGGCGCGCTCACCGCGCCTACGGCGGATAAGGTCACGGTGACCCTCACCGCCACTCTCCAAAGCGGCGCTGCCACGAAGACCAAGACCTTCACGCTGTGCCTCTGGTCCGAGAATGCGGAAAAGGTGCAGACTCTGGAGGATATTGCCGCCGAGTTCACGCGCAAGAATACCGCCGTGCAGCCCCTGCAAGGCGTGGGGCTCTATAATGAAACCAACATCACTCAAGCCTTCCGCCGCCTGCTGGCAGAGCAGGGCTATGCGGATGTGGCGGACAAGGCCGAGATCACCTATGTCAACGGCAGCGCCAAGGCCAACGGCTTTGACGGTACCAAGGTACAGTACATTGCCGACAACGGCAAAATCACCTACTTCACCGGCGACGGCACCGCCCGCCAGACCGTGCAGTACACGGGCCTTAAGTTCAACATCACCTATGCCGGGGTCACCAAGGAGATCACCCTCCGTGCCACCGTGGGGCGCAGCGCCGACGCGGTGCAGAAACTGCTGGAGAGCGCCGCCGGGTCCCTGAACTGGGAACTCATCCGCGGCGAGAACACCAACGGGGCCACCCAAAGCGAGGTGGCGGGCTGGACGCTCTACACCGTGAACGACCGCATCACCTCCAACCTCACGCTTCCCTCCGGCATTGCGGGACGCTATGATGTGAAGGTGCAGTGGGGCACCCGGAACACCGAGTGGCTCTACATCACCAACGGCACCAACGGCACCGGCGTGGGAACCGTCAACCGCCCCCTGCAGCCCGCCGACGGCACGCCGCTGCCCGAGAAGGCCGGCAAGTTCCGGCTGATCGCCCGCGTGACCTATGACGCCTTCGATGACTACACGCTGGCGCACATCACCGGCGACAACGGCGTGGAGGTCTATGCCGATGTGTTCTTTGACGCCACCGTTGCGCCCTTCGACAGCAGCGTGACCAGCGAGATGCAAAACGCTCTGGCGGAGAAGTATCAGGGGCTCCTGCGCGACTTTGTGGACAAGACAAAGCCCGTGGACTTGACCGCCGTCAGCGACGATATGCAGATGCCCAGACCCGCTCTTCTGGAGGAAAAGGGCATCATGAGCGACAGTTATAACCAGAAGGTCACGATGGTGAGCCTTACCCCCGATGTGCTGGACTTCTATGGCTACCATGCCCGCGTTTACCGCCCACTGCCCGGTGAGAAGCCGGTGGAGGCGAAGTATGTGGTGACCATCACCACCCGCAGCTCCGGCCTTCTGCTGGCGCGGCAGGAGTTCAGCTTCACCATTCAGCCTTTTACCCCGCAGGAGTTGGATGGCGCTGCCGCCTTTATGACCGAGGCGCTGACCGAGGCTGTTTACTGGAACGGCATCAGCAACGGCAACACCGACAAGGACAACATCACCGGCGACCTCAAGCCCTTCGTGGAGATCCACAAGGAGCAGGACGGCACCCTCACCTATGTCTACGGTGCGGTGAACATGGACTTCAGCGGCATCAAGGCGGACGACATCCCCGGCTGGTACGCCTCGGAGAAGTACCGTACCTTCTATTCCTCCCGCCCCACCGTCATCGAGCATGAACTGCTGCGGGTGCACCCGGCGGAGTATAACGCCAAGGTCACCGTAAACAGCGTGCTCTCTTACAGCAAGTACGCCCAGTATTGGGAAAAGTTCGGCATCAACGGCACCGAGGAGAGCAAGGAACGCTACAAGGACTTTGCCCAATTCTACAAGCAGCCCATCCACATCGACCTGACGGTGATCGGCGAGAAGAACGCCGCTGACCCCAACGAAAATCAGACCCTCACCGTGAAGGTCAAGGTGGACGGCTACGACAAGAACGGCCATACTTTCACGGGAATCTCCGGCTTTACCTTCACCGGCAAGGCCAACGAGGATCCCACCGCTTGGGACGCTGTGAAGGCGTGCCTTGACAGTGCCAAGTACACCTATACCGGCAGCGGCGCCTACATCAAGAGCATCACCGATGCGGCGGGCCACACCCTCAAGGAGAAGGGCGACGGCAAGTCCTCCGGCTGGATGTTCGGCATCGCCGTCAAGGGCGGCAACGAGACTCTGCCCAAGACCACGCTGGACAACACCTATCTCAAGGACGGCGACACCCTGCGCCTGTTCTTTACCGACACCTATATCCCGCTGGATCCGACGGATCCCGCCGTGCCCGGTGCGGAAGTGCCCGGCTTCGATGAGGCGTATGCCGGCGCCAAGGCGTATATCCAAAGCGCGGTGAGCGCCCCGGTCGTCAGCTATCTCTTCGGCGAGTGGGCGGTACTGGGACAGGCTCGCGCCAAGGTGCCCCTGTCCGAGGCATATATCGCGGCCTATTATGAGAAGGTCGTGGCCTATGTAAAGGCGAACATCGGCTCTGACGGCATCCTCCGGAAGCCCGATGATAAAAACACCCCCGTCATCACCGACAACGAGCGTATCATTCTGGCCCTTACCGCCATCGGCAAGGACCCCGCCAACGTGGGCGGCAAAAACCTGCTGACGGCGCTGCAGGACAAGGATATCATGAAGGTCACCGATACCAGTAAAACGGATATCAACGGCCTCGTCATGGGTCTGCTGGCGCTCAACAGCCGCAATTACACCTCCGACACCTCCTGGCTGGTGCAGGCTGTTCTTGAACAGCAGAACAAAGACGGCAGCTGGAGCGCCAGCGCCGACACAAAACCCGTCGGCGACGTGGACATGACCGCCATGGCGCTGCAGGCGCTGGCGCCCTACTATAAGGACGGCGGCAATGAAACCGTGAACACCGCCGTGAAGAAAGCCCTCAACTGGCTCTCCGGCAAGTATCGAAGCGGCTACGACTCCTCCGAGAGCTGCGCGCAGGTGGTCATCGCCCTTTCCGCCCTGAATTTGGATGCCAACACGGACGCGCGCTTTACCAAGACCGTGGAGGGGAAGACCCTGAGCGTGCTGGGGAACCTCCTGCAGTACCGCGTGGCGGAGAACGGCGGCTTTAAGCATCAGTTCGCAGACAAGGCCGTCAACGAGATGGCCACGGAGCAGGCGCTTTGCGCCATGGCCGCCTATGCGCGCTTTACCGAGAAGGCCAACGCCCTCTACGATATGACCGACGCCGCCTGCGCCCATCGCTTCGGCGAGTGGAAAGTGACCGTGGCCGCCACCTGCACCAAGGACGGCGTCAGCCGCCGGATCTGCTCCATTTGCGGCGTCGTGGAGGAAAAGCCTGTTCCCGCGACGGGCCACAAGTTCAGCGCGTGGACGGTGACCAAGGCGGCCACCTGCACCGAAAGCGGTATCAGCACCTGTAAGTGCAGCGTTTGCGGCACGGAGGAGACGATGATCGTCCCGTCTCTGGGGCACAGTATGACTGCCACGGCGGGCAAGGCTGCTACCTGCACCGAGGCAGGCAACAGTGCCTATTGGACCTGCTCTCGCTGCCACAAGTTCTTCAGCGATGCGGCGGGCAAGACCGAGATCGCCAAGGACAGCTGGGTCATCGCGGCCCTGGGCCACGATGAGGCCACCCGTGCGGCGGTGGCGGCCACCTGCTACGCCTCCGGCCATGAGGCGGATACCTACTGCAAGCGCTGCGGCATTGTCATCACAGCTGGCGCGACCATTCCCGCCACCGGCAAGCACACCTACGTCAACGGCGTCTGCACCGTCTGCGGCGTCAAGAACCCGATGGCCAACGTCAAAGGCGATGACATCAAGGTGGACAGCAAAGACAACAAGACCGCCGCGGGCGACGGCTTGGTCATCAAGGCCGATGATACCATCACCGGGGAGGTGCTGGCGGACATCAAGGCAGCAGTGAGCGACGGTGCAATCACCGTGACCGTGACGGATACGCTCCAGCTCACCAACGAGCAGAAGGCCGCCGACGGCGGCAAGAGCGCCCTGACCGAGGCGGCCAAGACGGCCGGTGACGAGGTTAAGAAGGAGCTGAACAAGCTGGCCGAGAAGCTGGACGCCCTGCGCGGCGACAAATCCCGCAAGAACGCGCAGTTGGAGAAGGTCGTAGACGTGACTGTGGCGCTGGTCAAGACGGAAGGGAACGAGATCAAGACCGTGGCGCAGCTTATCGAGCTGCCCCACAGCGTCACCGTGACCATCCCCATCACCGACGAGCTGTACGCGGCCCTTCAGGGCAAGCACGTCTGCGTGGTGCGCAGCCACACGGATAGCAGCGGCAATGTGACCACTGCCGAGCTGTCCGCTACGCTGGGCGGCACCAAGGGCAATTATGTCCTGACCTTCCAGACGGACAAGGCCTCCGCGTTCGCTATCGTCTCCTATGAGACGGTGTCCTCCGGGTACTACTACGGCGGAAGCGGTACGGCCGACAGCGGCAAGACCGACTCCTCCAATACGGCGGACGACAGTCAGATGGTGCTGTGGCTGGGCAGCGCGGTCCTGGCGGCAGCAGCCGTTGTGGTGCTGACCCGGAAGAAGCGCGTTTCCAAGTAACAACAGAACAGCCGACGCAGAGGCGCGAAAGCGCCTCTGCGTATGGCGCTTTTATGAGAAATGAGAGATATGAAGAAAAACCACCGATTTTGGCTGTTGGCGCTGGCGCTGTCCCTGCTGCTGACCTGCGCCGCCTGCGGAAAAAAGACCGTATCGTACGCCCCCGGCAACATTCCCACGGCAACGCAGGAGCAGACCGCGGACACCAGGAAGGACGACACAGCTGAAACGGGCACCACCAAGGCTGACGGCAAGCAGGACGCGGCAAAGACTGAGGATAAGACCGCGGACGACAAGAAGCCTGACAAGCAGAAGTCGGCTGATGATGCCAAAAAGGCCGAGGAGGACGCCAAAAAGCAGGAGGAAGCCAAGCGCCTGGAGGAGCAGAAGCGGCTGGAAGAAGAGAAGAAACAGCAGGAACAGAAGCAGCCTTCTGCGCCGGACCCGGACCCTGCGCCTGCACCTGACCCTGCGCCGGCGGCGTCCGTATCGCTGTACATTTCCTGTGCCACGGTGCTCAATAATATGGACAAGTGCTCCGACGGCGTGAAGGATATTATTCCCGCCGACGGCGTGATCCTGTCCACCACGGTGACCATCACCGAGGGGGAGTCTGTCATGTCCGTACTGAAGCGGGCCTGCGGTGACGCGGGTATCCCGGTGAGCTCCAGCAGCAACTATGTCAGGGGCATCAACGGCCTGTTCGAAAAAAATGTGGGCAGGAGCTCCGGCTGGATGTACTGCGTGGGGGGAACCTTCCCCAGCTATGGCGCGGACAGCTATACGCTCTCCGGCGGCGAGAACATCCAGTGGCTCTACACCTGTAATATGGGTGCAGACGTGGGCAATACCTACATGGGCTGACAAAAGGGCGGCTTTTGCCGCCCTTTTTCCGCACGCAGGATTGACGTATCCCCTGGCGGCAGGGTATAATCAAAAGGTTAAGACATCATGTATGCAGGAGGTGATCCCATGGACGATACGCTGCGCACTTGCCATCCGGCGGTGAGCTTTGCCTATTTCGCCCTGGTCATCATCTGCACCATGTTTTTTATGCACCCGGTGTGCCTGGTCCTGTCGACGCTGGGCGGCGGGTGGTATGTTGCCCGTCTGCTGGGCGGCAAGGGCCTGCGCCGCCACCTGCTGTGGCTGCTGCCCATGGCCCTCCTGGCGGCGGCCCTGAACCCGGCCTTTGTCCACCAGGGCGTCACCATTCTGGCCTACCTGCCCTCCGGCAATCCTTTGACGCTGGAGAGCCTGCTCTACGGTCTGGCCGCCGGCGCCATGCTCAGCGCCGTGGCGCTGTGGTTCGTCTGCGTCACCGATGTCATCACCTCGGACAAGGTGGTGTACCTCTTTGGCCGCGTCATCCCAGCGCTGTCCCTGCTGCTGAGCATGATCCTCCGCTTTGTGCCCCGCTTTGTCCGGCGGCTCCGTGCCGTGGCGCAGGCCCAGCGGCATCTGGGCCGTGATACCCAGACCGGCGCCCCGGCCCGGCGCGTCAGAAGCGCCCTTCGTGTGTTCTCCATCGTTGTCACCTGGAGCCTGGAAAGCGGGCTCATTACCGCCGACAGTATGCGCTGCCGGGGCTATGGCCTGCCGGGGAGGACATCCTTCTCCCTCTACCGCTTTGACCGGCGTGACGGTGCCGTCGCCCTCTGGCTGGCCTTCTGCGGCCTGTATCTGCTGGGCGGCGGTCTGGCCGGCGGCTTGCGCTTTCAGTATTACCCCATGCTGCTCAGCGGCCCCGTCACACCGCTGACGGTCAGCTTTTTCGCCGTTTACGGCCTGCTCTGCTTTACGCCGGTGCTGCTGGACGCCCTGTCCCGGCGCCGCTATCTCGTCCGGAAAGGAGGGACGCCCCGTGCCTGAACTGCTGCGTTTGGAGCATTTTGGCTTCACCTATCCCCAGCAGCCCTGCCCCGCGCTGGCGGATGTGTCCCTCACGGTCCGTCAGGGCGAGTTCTGGGTCCTCTGCGGCGCCTCCGGCTGCGGCAAGACCACGCTTCTCCGCCAGCTGAAGCCCGCCCTGCGCCCCCACGGTGCGGCCGAGGGCTGTATCCTCTTCGACGGTCAGCCGCTGGATGACCTGCCGCCCCATCAGCAGGCCGCTGATATCGGCTTCGTCCTCCAGTCCCCGGAGGAGCAGACCGTCACCGACAAGGTCTGGCATGAGCTGGCCTTCGGACTGGAGAGCCTGGGCTGCGACACGCCCTCCATCCGTCGCCGCGTGGCGGAGATGGCCTCCTTCTTCGGCATCCAGGACTGGTTCCATAAGAAAGTGGATGAGCTCTCCGGCGGCCAGAAGCAGCTGCTGGCCCTGGCCTCGGTCATGGTGCTCCAGCCCCGTCTGCTGATACTGGACGAGCCCACCAGTCAGCTGGACCCCATTGCCGCCGCCGACTTTTTGCAGACTGTGGGCCGCCTGAACCGCGAGCTGGGCATCACCGTCCTCCTGACGGAGCACCGTCTCGAGGAGGCGTTGCCCCTGGCCACCCACGCCGCCGTGCTGGACGGCGGCCATCTCCTCTGTGCCGGCGCGCCGGAGGCGGTGTGCCGTTCCCTGCGGGGCCGCGGCCACGATATGTTCCTGGCCATGCCCGCCGCCGTCCGTATCTGGGCCGGAGTGGACAGCGACGCACCCTGCCCCATCACCGTCCGCGAGGGCCGCGATTTCCTGTCCGGCTGGTGCGATGAACACCCCCTGTGCCCGCTGCCGCCGGAGCCGGTGTATCCCGCTGGGGATACCGCCCTTGCCGGCGCGGGTCTCTGGTTCCGCTATGAGCCGGACCAGCCGGACGTGGTCCGCGGTCTGGACCTTCAGGCCCGCCGGGGTGAGCTGCTGGCGCTTTTGGGCGGCAACGGCGCGGGCAAGTCCACCACCCTGGGCCTGCTGTCCGGCGCGCTGACGCCCCAGCGGGGCACCGTGACCCATACGGGCCGCATCGGCGTTCTGCCCCAGGACCCGCAGGCTCTGTTCGTGAAAAACACGGTCCGTCAGGACCTGTACGAATCCTTTGACGGCACGGACCTCCCCAAAGACCAGCGTGACCGCCGGGTAGAACAGGTGACGGCCCTTTGCCGCCTGACCGAGCTGCTGGACCGTCATCCCTATGACCTCTCCGGCGGCGAGCAGCAGCGGGCCGCCCTGGGTAAGGTGCTGCTGCACCAGCCGGATATCCTGCTGCTGGACGAGCCTACCAAGGGCCTGGACGCCGCCTTCAAGCAGTCCTTTGCCGCTATTCTTTCCGCGCTGACCGCCGCCGGAACGACAGTGGTGATGGTCAGCCACGACGTGGCCTTCTGTGCCCGGTATGCCCACCGCTGCGCCCTGTTTTTCGACGGCAGCATCGTCGCGGAGGGCACACCCCGTGACTTCTTCTCCGGCAACAGCTTCTATACCACCTCCGCTAACCGTATGGCCCGGGACTTCTGCCCCTGTGCCGTCACGCCGGAGGATGTGATCGCGGTCATCGGAGGGACCGTCCCGCCCCAGCCGGAGGTGCCTGCCGCCTGGCAGCCCCTGCCTCCGGTGGCGGAGGAGTCCACCGCCTGGAAGCCGAAAAAGCTCCCCTGGTGGCGCAGGACCATCGCCGCCGTATGCGGTGCGGGTGCGCTGGCGATCTTCTGGCTGGCGGCCAAGCACACCGACCTCACCGCCCTGGTGGGCGGCGGCACGCTCTCCCAGGCCGGCTGGCAGGCCCTGGGCCTTTACGGCCTGTTCATCGCCCTGCTCTTCGGCTGCATCGCCGCCATCGGTCGGCGCTCCAAGCCCCTGACGCTGCTCCAGACCCCGGTGCAGAAGCGGAAGCTCTCCCACCGCACCCGCCTGGCGGCGGTGCTGATATTGCTGTGCATCCCCGCCACGCTGTATCTGGGCTTTTTCTACCTGGGCAACACTGCCTACTACCCCATCGCCTTCGCCGTGCTGCTGGAATGCATGGTGCCCTTCTTCCTGGTGTTCGAGGGACGGAAGCCACAGGCCCGTGAGCTGGTGCTGGTGGCCTCCCTCTGCGCCCTGGGCGTGGCGGGCCGCGCCGCCTTCTTCATGCTGCCTCAGTTCAAGCCCGTCCTGGCTCTGACCATCATCTCCGGCGTGGCCCTGGGCGGCGAGACCGGCTTCCTGGTGGGCGCCATGACCATGCTGGCCAGCAACGTTCTGTTCTCCCAGGGCCCCTGGACGCCTTTCCAGATGTTCGCCATGGGCATCATCGGCTTCCTGGCGGGGGTGTTGTTCCGCCGGGGCTGGCTGCGCCGCAGCCGCGCCGCCCTGTGCGTGTTCGGTGCAATCTCCGCTGTGCTCATCTACGGCGGCATTATGAACCCCGTCTCCGCCCTGCTCTATGCCCGCACGCTGGAGTGGAAGGTCATCGCCGCCTACTATGTCACCGGCTTTCCCATGGACTGCGTCCACGCCGCAGCCACAGTTTTCTTCCTGCTGGTGCTGGCGGAGCCCATGCTGGAGAAGCTGGACCGCATCAAGATCAAATACGGCCTAGTGGAATAAGCAGACGCGCCCACCCCGACGGGGTGGGCGCGTCCGCGCGGTGCAACTTCAGGTTTCCCACCTTTTTTTTCGCCGCAACCCAAGGCTGATAGACAATCTGCCCGATCTGCTGTATAATAGATCCAAACACACAGAAGGGAGGACCGCCTATGCCTGCCATCCGCTGCAAGGCCTGCGGCAAGACCTATGATTCCCGTGAGGGCTTCTGCCCCAAGTGCGGCGCCTATAACCGCCCGCCCCGCCGGGAGTGGGTGGACGCCGGCGGCGACGTCCACTACGCCGAACAGGAGAAGGTCTGCTACGAGCAGAAGGAGTGCCACGAAGAGAAGGTTTGCTATGAAAACCAGACCCGCCGCCCCCGGCCCCATATCCAGTGGCACGTACCGAAGAAGAATGCCGCTTCCGGCGCCATAGGGGCCGTGATCGCCGTGTCCATTGTCATCGTGCTCATCAACACGCTGCGCGGCGTGTCCGGTGACATCTTTGACCGCAATGAGCCGATGCCCGACTACGACTGGAGCTCTCCGGAGTACGTCGGTGAGGCGGTAGCGTCGGCGCGGGAGTACGCGGAGATGGGCGCATGCTTCACCTTGGAGGGCGGTGCCTTCGTGGTGGCCTATACCGAGCTGGACCACGAGAACCTGTCCCTGCTGGCCTATGTGGTGGAGGAGGGGGACTACCAGACCTTCCCCGACCTTATCTGGGTGGACGATGACGGCTTTGAAAACTGGTGCTATCCCGAGGATGTTGTCGTTTCAGACACCGACGACAATGTGTTCATATGCACGTATGACCTGTCGCCGATGGAGGAGCTTACGGAGGAGACTTACCTGCTCTTCTCCGGCATGGATAAAGAGGTCGTCGTTCCCGTTGACCTTGCACAATGGTGATACAAAAGCCTCCCCTGTGGGGGAGGCTATTTGCTCTATATAGACAGGCCCTCCGGCGAAGCCGGGGGGCCTGTTTCTCAGAACTTATCCTTATTGAATATCCGCAGGATCTCGTCGAAGGACTTGTCCATCTCGTCCTGACCCTGCTCGCCCTTCACCTCGTCTAAGGGCTGGGGCGCGCCGCTGTTCTCCGCCTGTGCGGGCTGGGTCACAGCAGCGGCATTGGCGGCCTGCTGCGCCTCGTCAAAGCCCGTGGCGATGACGGTCACGCGGATCTCATCGTCCAGCGTCTCGTCGAAGGCGGCGCCGAAGATAGTCAGCGCGTCGGGATGCACCGCCTGCTGCACCAGTGTGGCGGCCTGCTCCACCTCCTCCAGACCGATGTCCATGGAGCCGGTGACGTTGA
>OLXF01000192.1_pt1 | contig 25230 bp, 22 predicted proteins | sample 1673471 | NCBI WGS metagenome assembly OLXF01 (sample SAMEA103958113, study PRJEB25191) | human gut metagenome
TATAACATGCGTCCCCTTAAATTGCAAAGATTTTTTCGCATTTGTCCTTAAAATATTATAAAATCATGACATCTGAAGAAAAATACCTCTCCCAAAACGGGCGGCAGCCTGCTTTGAAGCGGTGCGGCGCCGGTCTTATTAAAAAACGGAAATGTCGGATTTTGTCCATTTTTCTTGTTCTTAATTTATTTACAGTTTCAACATAAAAAGGTTGCAAATTTTTCTTTGAAGTATAGTATCCTAAAATTGCCGAAAGGGAAAACATCCCCGGATCGGCAATCTGAAAAGGAAGTGACACCATGTACACCGCAGAAAACTCTGTTGTGGCCTGCATTACGCCGCAGGCTGGGTGCGAGCGGATTATCGAGGCTGCCAAGGAACTGGCGGGCAGGATGGGTACAAAGGTTACGGTCGTCACAATACAGCCGAAAAAAGCGGCTGCGGGCAAACGCTCGAAAGATATGAAGCTTCTGTGCAGTCTGGCGCAGCGCACGGGCATTGAAATTTCGGTGCGCTACAGCGACAACGCGGTGAAAAGCGTCGCGGCTGCCGCGAAGGAGTTCCACGCGGTACACATTTTTACCGGCATGCCGGCCGGAGAATCGGATTTCGTCGGAAAACTCAGCGTATACACCGGCGATACGCCCATCTCGGTCGTGGCGGGCGGCGTGTATTGTACCCTCAACCTCTCGGCCGAGCTTGGCTGAGCACCAACATTGCTATCCCCACATTTTCATATTCCTTCCTGAAACGCAAGAGGCCTCCGTCATTAGGGCGGAGGTCTCTTGCAGTTTTGCGGCGGTTTTTGCCCGGCGCCAAATATCTTGTTATTTTTTAAACCTTGTGTTACAATAATGAGGCTGTTTTGCTGCCCTGCCGCCTTTGCCACTATACGCGTGCGGTAAGCGCACAAGCGGCAAAATATCCGCTGCCGAAGGTTTATCCTGTTGCTTTTTTGTTCGCCGGCAGCTTTTTTGATTGCATTTTCGGCAGAAAGGAAACTGCGGCTATGAAGCATGTCGATCTCTATACCGACGGCGCCTGCTCCGGAAATCCCGGACCGGGCGGCTGGGGCGCGATTCTGCGCTACAAGGAGCAGGAGAAGGAACTGTCCGGCGGCGAAAATCCGACCACCAACAACCGGATGGAGCTGTCGGCCGTGATTGAGGGGCTGGCCATTCTCAAAGAGCCGTGCGAGGTCACCCTCTACACCGATTCACAATATGTGGCCAACGGCCTCTCCAAAGGGTGGGCCGCCGGCTGGAAGCGCAACGGCTGGCGCAAGGCGGATAAGTCTCCGGCGCTGAACGCCGATTTGTGGGAACGGCTGCTGGAGCTTACCGGGTATCACAAGGTTACGGTGGTCTGGGTCAAGGGGCACGCCGGCCATCCGGAAAATGAGCGTTGTGACCGTCTGGCCGTGGCCGAGTCGTCCCGCTTTTAGTAAAAATGCAGAAAATAGCGAATTTTCCGGCATTTTTCGGACAGACTATTGAAAAGTATACCTTTTCGGTATACAATAATGACGCAGACAGGCGTTCTGCGATTTTTTAAAGTTTTTCTAACCGGGCTTTACCCGGAAAAAAGGGAGTGGTTCTGTATGGAACGTTTGATATACGCCGACAACGCGGCGACCACCCGGCTGTCGCCCGAGGTGCTGGAGTGCATGATGCCCTACCTGACCGAGCAGTACGGCAACCCGTCGAGCCTCTACGCCTTCGGGAGTGAGGCGCACGCCGCCGTCGACCGGGCGAGGGGGCAGGTCGCGGCCGCACTCGGCGCCGACGCGGGGGAGATTTATTTTACCTCCGGCGGGAGCGAGGCGGACAACTGGGCGATCAAGGGCGTGATGAACCGACTGCGGCAGAAGGGCAAGACCCACATTATCTCCTCCGCCTTTGAGCATCACGCGGTGCTGCACACGCTGGAATTCCTGGAAAAACAGGGGTTTGAGGTTACGCTGCTCGACGTGCATTCCGACGGCCTTGTCCGGCCGGAGGAGCTGGCCGCCGCGATAAAAGAGGAAACCGGCCTGGTCACGATCATGTATGCGAATAATGAGATCGGCACCATCCAGCCGGTGGAGGAGCTTGGCCGCATCTGTCATGAGCGGGGCGTCCTCTTCCACACCGACGCGGTGCAGGCGGTCGGCAATGTGCATATCGATGTCAAGGCGCAGAATATCGACATGCTCTCCCTCTCCGGCCACAAATTCCACGGGCCGAAGGGGATTGGCGCTTTGTATATGCGCAAGGGAATCCTGGCCGACAACCTCATTCACGGCGGCGCACAGGAGCGCGGCCGCCGCGCCGGAACCGAGAACACGCCCGGTATTGTCGGATTGGGAGAGGCGATTACCCGCGCCGTCGCCACCATCGACGAGCGTGCCGAAAAGCTTACCGCCATCCGCGACCATGTGATCGCCGGTGGGCTGCAGATTCCGCGCAGCCGGCTCAATGGCGATCCCAAAAAGCGTCTGCCAGGCAACGTCAGCCTCTGCTTTGAAGGGGTGGAGGGGGAATCCCTTCTGCTGATGCTGGACGCCAAGGGGGTTTGCGCCTCCTCCGGCTCGGCCTGCACCTCCGGCTCGCTCGACCCGAGTCATGTGCTGCTGGCCATCGGACTGAAACATGAGGTTGCACACGGCAGCCTGCGTCTCTCCTTCAGCGATGACGACACGATGAAGGATGCCGACTATATTCTTTCGGTGCTGCCGCCGATTATTGAGCGGCTGCGCGCGATGTCTCCGCTGTGGGAGAAGATTGTAAAGGAGAGTGAAAACAAATGATTTACACCGAAAAGGTTATGGACCATTTCAACAATCCGCGGAATGTGGGCGAGCTGCCTGACGCCAACGGCGTGGGGGAGGTCGGCAACGCCAAATGCGGCGATATTATGAAGATGTACCTGAAGATTGAGGACGGTATCATCAAGGATGTCAAGTTCAAAACCTATGGCTGCGGTTCGGCCATTGCGACCTCTTCCATCGCGACCGAGATGATCAAGGGACAGCCGGTTTCCAAAGCGCTGGAGCTGTCCAACAAAGCCGTGGTGGAGGCGCTCGGCGGCCTTCCGGCACATAAGATCCACTGCTCGGTTCTGGCTGAGCAGGCGGTCAAGGCGGCCATCGCCGACTACTACACCCGGCAGGGAATCGACCCGACGCCGTTTGTCGGCCCGGCCTGCGAGTGCGAGCACTGCGAGACCTGCGAGGGACACACGGAATTTTAAAATAAAACAGATTGAAAAACGCTCCGGAGGCATTTGCCAAAAAAGGTTTCCCTTCCTTTGGCAAAGGCGCCTTCCCGGAGCGTTTTGTTTTTATACTGATAAAGGCTGAGGAGAGTATCAAGCGGCGCCGGGTTCAAGTGCGGCGGTGTCCCGGCCGCTGCGCCCTCCTTCGTTGGGTTCGTTTTTCGCACAATGCCGCTCTGCCGGCGGGGAGGCCGCCGCGCTTTCATATGCTGCAAAGGCATACTGAAAAGCGCCTGCCCCTTGTGACCGGGGCGTATATTGTATGTCCCGGCGCGGCGGTTAAAATGGCCAGATCACCCGCCACTCGAAATCGAACAGACGGACGTGCAGGCCGTCCTCCTCCTGCTGCAGATGGAGGGCGCGGGTCTTTTCTCCAAAACCGTTTTGCCGCACCGCCTCATACGCACGCGCGCTGCCGAGGAAAAGGGTCGCCAGTCCCCCGAGCAAAATCAGCGTGATCCAGAAAGCGCGAAAAAACGGCCGCCGCCATTTCCTTTTTGTTTTCACCTTTGTCTTTGTCATATTTACATCTCCGCCGGACAAGTGTCCGCTTGACGAATGTCCGTTTCTTGAAAAATCCTTGGGGGTGTGGAGGACTATGTAAGCCTTACTGCAATCCCTTCAGCACGCGGGAGAGAATGTCGCCGATCAGCTCGGCCGAGTATTCCGCCTCGGCCAGAGTGTTGGCCTCGGTCCCGATTTCGATCAGCATCGATCCGGTGGTCAGATTCTGGTTATAGCAGCGGGGCACCAGCATGATGGAGCGGGCCAGCCCGGGATATTTCAGCTCGGCCGCCTGCTGGAACCGCATGGCCAGCCGGAGGTTCTGCCGCCAGTTGGGGTGATTTTGAATGCTGCCGTCCTCGCACCCCATCACCAGCATGATCTGGGCGGCATTTTTGTCCCCGATTTTTTGCACAGCCTTGATTTTTTCGGCCTCTGTTCCGACCGAATCGCGGTGGAGGTCAAGCACCACCTTGATCGAGGGGTATTTCTTCAGGTTGGCCGAAACGGTCGCCGCCGATCGGTCATAGCTGCCGGTATAGGCCTCCGCGTCGTGCTGTGTCATGTCGTGTACCACCGCGATTCCGTTGGCGCGCAGAACCTCGGCCACCTTTTCCCCGATATGATTCATGTTGACTGCGTCGCTTGTGCTTCGGGTGGCGTCAGCCGCAGTGAAGTAATCCCGTTCCTCCAGCATATAGCTTTCGGTGGCGTGAGTATGCATGATCAGCACCTCCGGCTCGCTGGAAAATTCCATACGAAAGCCGACCGGGCTTTGCAGTTCTTCGGAAATATCGACCGTTTTGGAGGTGCTGTTTTTCAGATAGATGTTGCCGAACGACTGCCCCGCCGTGTAGGGAGAGATGAATTTGGAGGTGATTTTGCCCAGTGCCTCTCCCGGGTCGGCAGCCGCTGTCACTGCGCCGGAGGAGGGGGCGGCCGCCTGACTTTCGGTATTCTCTCCGGCTTCATCGGCCTCCGGCTCGGCGGGGGTTTCCGGCAGCGCCCCGGCAGGGGAGGCTGTCCCGCCCTTCAGATTTCCCACCATGGCCGAGAGTGCCGCGGCCTTTCCGGCCTTGCCGATGAGGGCGTCGTCGGCCGCCTGCCCGGCCAGCAGGAGGCAGAATACAGCCAGAAAGGCAGAAAGCGCCGCAAAAAACAGCTTCTTCATCCAGCTCGCCTCCCTTTTATCTATCCTATGCGAAAAGGCGGCCGGATTATGCCGGCTGCAGGGCACCTGCCTTATTTTGCGATGGCAAGGAGAAATGCGGGGTCAAAGGCCGGCTGCAGGGCGCAGTTGATCGCATGACCAAGCAGCGACGATGCCCTTTGTATGATGAGGTCGATCTCCCGCGGGGTGACGATCATCTGCTCGCCGCGGGGGTTGACCTGCTCGGCGCAGCCCTCTCCCACAAGGTCGGCGGCCAGCGTCCGGGCGTCCACCACGGTCGGGATGCCGACCGCGATGACCGGCAGGCCGAGGGTGGCGGCGCTGATTTCCTTCCGGCGGTTGCCGACCCCCGATCCGGGAGAGATGCCGCTGTCCGAAATCTGGATGGTGCAGCCGAGCCGCGCCAGCCGGCGGGAAGCCAGCGCGTCGATCGCCAGCACGGCGGACGGCCGGATTTTCTGGACTACACCCTCCAGGATTTCGGAGGTTTCGATCCCGGTGCTGCCCAGCACGCCGGGGGAGAGTACCGCTACTCCGCGCAGATTCTCCAGCCCGGCCGAACGAGCCAGCTCTCCCGTGATGTGCCGTGTGGCCAGAACGGCGTCGGCCGCTTTTGGCCCGAGCGCGTCGGGGGTGATGGCCGTGTTGCCGAGGCCGGCGACCAGCACGGTTCCTTCGGCCGGCAGCAGCGCGCCAAGCTCCCGTTTCAAGGATTGTACGATGGATTCGTCCATGTCGTTGTCGTCCGACAGGGGTGGAATCTCAACCGTGATGTAGCGCCCCTCCGGCTTGCCGAGGGCGGCTGCGCCGTCTGCGTCCTCCACTGTGATCCGGCTGATGTGCGCGTTTCCTTCGTCGAACGCTTCGGAGCGAACCCCCTTCGGCAGGTCGGGGGAAAGCTCCCGCTGCTCCAGCGCGAGGTCGGTTCGTATCTGCATCCTGTCACCTTCTTTTTTTCAAGCTTTCCATTTTATCTTTTGCCGCGGCCGGGCTTCTATGCAGAAAAATATTTGAAAACCGCGAAAAAACACTTGCATTCCGGGGCAAGGAATGGTATTATATGAGTACTGTCAAAATCAAGGAGGTGGAACTATGCCTAACATTAAGTCCGCGAAAAAGCGCGTGATCCTGACCGAGAAGGCCAATCTCCGCAACCGGAGCATCCGCTCTGCGCTGAGAACTTCGATTAAGAAGGCTGACGCTGCGATCGACGCCAAAGCTTCCGACATGGACGCGAATGTTACCGCCGCCATCAAGAGCATTGACAAGGCTGCTGCGAAGGGCATTCTGCACAAGAACACGGCCGCCAGAAAGAAGTCTGCTCTGACCGTGAAACTGAACAAGGCCAAGGTTTCCTGAGGTTTTGTGATTTTTCGGTTGCCCGGTTGTCTTAAAATTTCCAGAAGGATGGAAGCATTGTAATCAGGCTTTCGCGAACAGAAATCTGTACGCCAAGGCCTGTTTTTTGCACTCATTTTTAAAATGAATCTGTCCGATTTTGCCTTCCGTACCCGAAGCGGGTACGGCGTTCCTTCGGGATTGTAAAGAAAGAAAAAACCGCCCGTCCTGCATATAATTACACGCAGGACGGGCGGTTTTTATCGTACACATGGGACGTTCTTTGTGAGAGATAGTGGGGTTCTTTGCCCTCTTTTGCAGTGGGAGGGGCAGCGCCCCTTTGCACTTGTGGATAACGGCCGGGCGGGAGTCTCTACAGCCCCAGCTCCATCCGGCGCAGGATATGCTCCTGAAACTCGCGGTCGAGCTCGACAAAGTAGCCGCTCCAGCCCCAGACCCGCACAATCAGGTTGCGGTAATTTTCGGGGTGGCGCTGTGCATCCTCCAGCGTTTCGCGGTTGACCGTGTTCAGCTGAAGCTGATGCCCGCCCGAGTCGATAAAGAATTTGACCAGCGCGCCGACCTTGGCCACGCTGCCCTCCCCACGGAAGACCGAGTCGTGCAGCTCGATGGTCAGCGGTCCGCCGTTCATCACCCGCCGCAGGTTCTGCTTTGTAAAGGACTTGATAATCGAGATCGGGCCGGGACACTCGCTGAACAGACTGGGGGAGAAATTGGCCGCCAGCGGTTCATCCTTTCGGCGGCCGTCGGGGGTTGCGGGCAGCCCCTCGCCGTAATAGATGTAGTACATCGCCGTGCCCGTCCCGGCGCGAAAAATACCGCCGCGGTCGTTGTGCCGCCCTTCCAGCGCGTCGGCAAAGGAGTCCAGCAGCTCTCCGGCGATCCGGTCGTTCAGATCGTCGTCATGCCCCATTTTGGGGGAGTGATAGCGCAATTTGGTCAGCAGACGGTCGTACCCCGCAAAATCCTTTTGCAGCGCGTCGAGCAGCTCGGCCTTCTCCACCGTGCCGTCCCCGAAAACATACCGGCGGATGTTGGCCAGCGCGTCGGCCGCCGTGGCCAGACCGCAGCCGTGAAAGCCGTAATTGTTGTACTGTCCCCCGCGGGAGATATCGCCATCCTCCTCCTTCGGCTGCATCATCAGGGAGATAAAGGGCGCCGGCCGGATGTAGAGGTTCTGCACCTTTTCGCACAGGGCGTCGACCTGCCCGACAATCCGGCGAACCACCCCGGCAAACAGCGCGTCATAATTTTCGGCCGTCTCCAGCTCGGCAAAGATCGCCTCCTCCACCGCGCGCGAAAGGATTCTCACGCAGGGTGGCGGCAGCGCCGCTTTTTTAAAAAAGCAGCTATCTTGTCAAAATGCCGCCGTCCACCATAAGCAGGATGAGAATATTCTCCTGCTCGAGGGTGCTGCAGTTGACATAGACCAGGATCCGCTGATCCTTATCGGTGCAGGAAAATTCATAACAGAGCTTTTCCTCTCCTCCGTCGGTCGGGATCAGGGCGGTGCTCACCTTCTCCACCGTCAGTGAGCTGCTGAGGGTAGCCGCCGCCTCCTCGGCCGTTTTGGTGATGGCCGGCAGGTCGCGGGCGGTATGATTCATGATAAAGCCGCGCCCCTCGAAAAGCAGAATCTCCCCCGTGTCGAGGGCGACACCCACCTTGATCAGGTCGGGATAGCAGATGATTCCATCCTGTGTATAGGCAAAATTGATGACGCACATGCCCTCGTCGGTCATGTAGTAGCTGTCGGTAAAACGACCCAGATCCAGCCGGGTCAGATACTCGGACGCGATGCGGATGGCCTCGTCATAGGTTTTCTGCGGGTCGCCGATCTCCCTGTATTTGCGAAAATAGGAGCAGAAGCCGCCCTGCCTGGTAATATAAATCGAGCTGTTGCCGGCCGCAAAGCAGTAGCTCGGCATGGCGCTTTCCTCCTCCCCGTCGTCCAGAATGTCGGCCGTGCTCTCCCCGAGGTAGAGGGCGGCAACCTGCCGCGCCCCCTCTCTGGTGATTTCAGTGTGGCCGGAGAGCAGCTTGGGCGCGGCGTTCAGCAGGTGGTCGGAGAAGGGACCGTCGTAAACAAGCGTGGGATAGTCGGTGATGGCCTCATCCGTGTCGATCAGGGCGGCGGACAGCTCCTCCACCGCGCTGTCGGCGGCCTCGATTCCGCTGTCGGTGAAGCTGGAAATGCCGTACCGCACGTCGCTGACGGCCGAGTAGAGGGAGGCGGCCGTCTGGGAGAGCAGGCGCAGGTTCTGGGTGTCCCGATCGGCCGGGCGGGTGCCCTCCGCCATTTTGCGGGAGATGCTTCCGGCGTAGTTGCCGACCTGGGAAAGAAATTTGCCGACGGTGGTCAGCTCCGGGCCGGAAAAGGGCAGGGAGGAGAGGGCTGACTTCGCCGTGCCCGCCGCGGCCGAGAGGTTGGAGGCGATCTCACTCCAGCCGGCGGCCGAGGTGCAGTAGACGCCCTTTTTCAGCTCGGTGTCGATATCCTCCAGAGAGGCGGTCAGATCCTCCAGCGCAAGCTCGTAGGCATATTCGACCTGCATTCGGTAGCTGTTGCGCTCGGTGTAGAGGGTGATCAGCGAAATGCCGGCGACGATCACAAGAACGGCTGTGAAGCTGATGATCCGGATGCAGTTTCGTTTGGAGAGGTTGCTGGTTTTCATGTCGCTCACCTTGACTTTGATTTATTTTTGCCGCTTCCGGCTCGGGAAAGGCGGCCGATCGGCCGGGCAGCCGATCGTCGGGAAATCAAGAGCAGGCCGCCTGCCGGGGGATTTATATGGCGGGGCTGCCGCGTTTTTTTGAAAGAGGCTTAAAGCCGCGCCTTTCCCGACTCCAACGATGGCACAGTTTATTTTTACCGGCCGTGCGAAAAAAATTCCTGCTTTGTAAAAGTTTGTAAGGGGCGGCCTGCCTGAAGGGTGGAGGAAGCTCTTTCCTGCGGCCGCATTTTCCGGGGAGAAAATGCGCAAAAAAACAAGCGGTATCCGATGATCGTGCAGACGATCGGATATCGCTTGTATTCTTTCAGAAAAAATGCATAAGGAGGCGGCGCGTTTTTGCGGTTTTCCCATGCCTCGGTCGCCCGCAAAATGCCGCCGTTTTGTTTTGCGGGTTTGCGAAAGGGCGGTAGAGAAACTTCGCCCCTTTCTCCCGGCGCCGGCTGAATCCTGAGACATGCCGGCCGAAATCCAAAGCATACCGTCCGAAACTATAGCACGGTGCAATAGCCCGGAAGATGCTCTGCGATTTTTTTGTCGTATTCCTTCTCCCGGAAGATGCATTTGGACGGATCCACGCCGAGCTTGTCGCCCGTAAGCGCCAGCGCCACAGCGCGGCAGCCGCCGTTGCAGCGTTCAAAATGCGGGCAGCTGCCGCACTTTTTGTTTTTCTCGCGCAGCGTTCCGAGCGTGGTGCAAACCTCGTCCAGATATCTTCCGCCGGAAAGCAGCTTTTGCAAAGGCTCTCGCTTTATATTTCCGGGAACATCGTGGTGCTGCTCATAATATCCGGACATCTGATGGCAGGGGAATACGTTGCCGTTTGCGGCCACGGCCACCATGCCGCGATTGCCCTTGCAGACCGGCGCGCTGCTCCGATACTCCCCCTCGCAGGTGTTCACGGCGGTGAGAGTGTAAACCTTCGTCCCCGGATAGAGCGTCCCGAACTGCCAGACGGTCAGATGCATCGTATGCTCGCCCCGCGCGTATTCCTGCCAGAGGAGGGTCGCCTCGTCAAAATATTCCTCCAGCGTGAGTGCTGCATCGCCGGCATTCTGCACCCAGCGCGGCGCCTCGGTCGTGCGGATAATCCGCATTTCGCCTACGCCCATGGCGTCAAACATCTCCGCCGTTTTCAGCATGGAGTCCCGGTTGCGGCGATTCATATTCGTTTGCACCTTGACCGGAAATCCGTTTTCGATGCAAAGTGAGATCGCGCGCAGCGCTGTCTCCTCCGCGCCCTTGTGGCTGCGCATCCAGTCGTGATAGCCGATGCCGTCAAAGGATATTTTCATGAGGGGCGTACAGCCCATCTCCTTCAGGCGGGAGAGGGTTTGCCGATTGATAAAATACCCGTTGGTATTCAGCTCCTCCACATACATGCCTCTGGCGTAAATGCCCTCTATGATGTCGAAAAAGGACCTGTGCAGCATCGGCTCTCCGCCGGTGATCGTAAAGGCGTTTATCCCGCAGTCGCTCGCCTGCTGGAGGAGACGGTCCGCCTCCTCCATACTCCATTCGCTCATGAGAGGCGCGTTGTCGGCGGCGTTGAAGCAATGTATGCAGTTGTAGTTGCATTTGCCGGTGATCATCCAGTTCATCGCCGGAAAATACCGGTTCGGGCAAACGCGCGCTCTGCTCCAATCCGAGAGAGCCTCTCCCGCCGCCGCTTCGTGTATAAACCCGTTTTCCAGAAACCTTTTTGCAAGCGGGCTTTCCGCTTCGGCCGGCAGATCGGTCTTTCCGTCGCAGACGGACAAAAACTCGAATTCTTCCGCCTTCAGCCCCCGGGCGTTTCGCTCGCCTTTTATGTAATAGGCGCAGGGAACGAGTGTCCAGGAGCGCAGGGCGATATTTTCATTGAGAATATACTTCATTTTTTCGCAGCTTTCCGATCAGACTTTCTGCCCCGGGTAAGAAAGCGGACTCTGCCCGCCGGGAGTGGGCGCCTCCGGCAGGCCTTGACGCGATCCGCATTGGTTCGGATGAATGTTTTGCAGGGCAGGGCGCAATGCTCGGCGGAATTTCCGTTTGCCGCCTTTGCCGCCGCCGCTCCTGTGCGGCTGAGTTGACGGCAGCCCCGCAGCCTGCAGCCTCCCCATCGGAGGCGCGCGGCCCGCATGGCTTTAAAGGTCATGCGCGCCCCCTTGCAGGGAGGAGGTTACCACTTGCACTGGCTGGGTTCGCTGCAGTAAAGAATAGCGCCGACCGACTGCCCATAATAGCAGTTGGGACAGTGCACGCTGCGCCGACATCCCTCATCCTGATTGCCGTTTTTGTGATCGCGCCTGCACTGGGTGCAGCTGAACTTATCGCATGAATGCAGCGAGGTGACGATGAGCTTGCCGTCTATAGTATGGCATCCGCCGCCCGAAACATTGTCAAGCTCCTCGCGTTGATGACGGCTCCGTCGGTTTTTACGCCGAATTCCGTCCCCAGGATCGCAAGCGCGCCGAACAGAACGCCGATGATTACCTGCTTTACAATATAGGGGATTCTGCTTACCGCCTTTGTCCGCTCCGCAAGGTAGATCAAAGCGGACAAAACCACCGGAAAGGTGGCGATAAGCATTAGCCATAAATAGGTTTTCATATACTCTCCGTCCCTCTGCCGCACCGATGATCGGGAAGTAAAAGGCAGCCGGGGCTTTCTTCGCCCCTCTCGCTTTTTTGCTTTTCCGGAGGGCAAAAAGCGTTTTGCCCCCTCCCAATCATCCGGGAAGCCGTACCGCCCCCTCCTGCCGAGGGGCGCGTCCTTATTCCTCGATGGTCAGTATGTCCGAAAAGCCGGTGATTTCAAACACTTCCATAACATCCGGCTTTACGCCGGTCAGCTTCATGCTGCCCTGGCGGTTCATCACCTTCTGCGCCGCAAGCAGAACGCGGAGGCCGGCGGAGGAAATGTACTCCACATCGGAAAAATCAAAAATGAGCGCCGAGACCCCTCCGATCGACTGCTTGAGCTCGGCCTCCAGCTTGGGGGAGGAATTCGTGTCGAGCCGCCCGGAGATGGTCAGCGTCAGTTTTTCGCCTTCGGATGTTTTGTCGATAATCATTTTGTTCCTCCGTTCGCAAAATCGTTTTTGTATTTGTTCAGAAAGAGGTTTACGCCCAGCTTTAAAACCTCCATCTGCCCTTTGAGATAATATTCATCCTCAAACATGGCGTAGTGCACGCAGGCGCGGACGAAAATAAAAATCAGCGGCGTGATGACCGTGTAGGGAATGCCGATCTTCGGCTCCAGCTGCTTTGCGTACTCGGTATAGCGCTCGTTGACGCCGTCGAAAAATTCCCGCCCATACTCCATGTATTTCGGATGGGTGTACACCTGATACATCAGCCGGTATTTTTTACCGTGCTTTTTGGCCGTCCAGTAGGGAACCTCTTCAATAAAGCGCATAACGTCCTTCGGGTCGGTGGGGGCTTTTGCCATAAAGTCATCCTCCACCTTGGCCATGCAGTAGGCGGTTGATTCGATGATGAGCTGGTCAAGATTTTTGAAATAAACATAAAGGTTGCCGGAGGTACAGCCGCACGCTGCCGCAAGCGCCTTGATCCCGGTGCCTGTCAGTCCGTTTTCGGCGTAGCATTCAAAGCATTTTTCCATGATTTCCTGTTTTCTTTCGTTGTGCTGCTGCTCTGTTTTCATTTTTAACCTCCGGCCTTTGCTTATAACTAATCGTTTAATTAAGCTCAGTATAGCATATGGGCCAAAAAAAGCAACGAGTCCTTTCGAATTTGATCGAAAAATGCAAAAACGCTTCTGCTGTGCGGGCGGCGATACTTATACTCCGCCGCTTTGCGGATGAACGCGCCTTTGCATGACCGGCGGTTTTCGGGGGAGAGATTCTATCCTTTGTGGGAGGCGGCGCAGATGCTTCATCGCAGTTTCTTTATGCAGGGCGGGGCGGCTTTATTCATACCAAATTTACAACTTGATTATTGTAAAGGAGGGGGGGATGTAGTATAATACAAGAATAATAAGGCGAAGTCTGCCTTTTTTCGGGAGGGGTGCGGTTTGGCATGCGGCGGTTATTTTGACAACAGTGCGACAACAAAGCCCTGCGCGGCGGCGATTGCGCGCATGGAGGAGATGCTGACTGGCGTTTGGGGAAATCCATCCTCCCTGTATGACATGGGGATCGCCGCCGAGGCCGTGCTGGAGGAGGCCCGGCGTGCCATCGCCGCGCGGGTTGGCGCCCGGGCGGAGGAGGTCTATTTTACCTCCGGCGGGACGGAGGCGAACAACCTCGCCCTGCTTGGCGCTGCGGCCGCTTTGCGCCGCCGCGGCAAACGGGTGATTCTGTCGGCGGTCGAGCACGCCTCGGTGCTGGAGGCGGCAGCGGAGCTGGAACGTCAGGGGTTCGAGGTGATTCGTCTGACCCCTGCGGCCGACGGCCGGATCCCGCCCGAGAAAATCGCGGCCGCAGTGAATGGGGATACCATCCTCCTCAGCATGATGCTGGTGAACAATGAAACCGGCGCCATCAACCCGGTGGGGGAGGCGGCACGGCTTCTGAAAGCGGCCAGCCCTACGGCGCTGCTGCACTGCGACTGTGTGCAGGCGTTCGGCAAGCTGCCTTTTAAAATGGAGCAGCTGGGGGCGGATGTAATCACCCTCAGCGCACACAAGATTCACGGCCCGAAGGGGGTCGGCGCACTGGTCAAGCGGCGGGAGGTTCGGCTGCTTCCCCGGGTTTTCGGCGGCGAGCAGGAGCGCAAGCTGCGCCCGGGAACCGAGGCATCTCCGCTGATTGCGGGACTGCTCGGCGCGATGGAGGCACTGCCCGATCCAAAGGAGGCCGCCGCGCACGCGGCACTGCTGCAAAAGTCGGTGCTTGAGGGACTCCGCGGGCTGCCGGGGATCGAGGTCAACTCGCCGGCCGACGGACTGCCCTATATTCTCAATCTTTCGGTGACCGGCATCCGGTCGGAGACCATGCTGCATTTTCTGGAGGAGCGGGGACTCTATGTCTCGAGCGGGAGCGCCTGCTCAAAGGGAAAGGGCAGCCACGTGCTGGCGGCGATGGGACTCTCGCGCGAGCGGGTGGACAGCGCGGTGCGCATCAGCTTCTCACGGGAAAACACGGTGGAGGAGTGTGCCGCCCTGGCCGAAGGGATTCGGGCGGCCAGCGCCCGGTTGAAAAGGAACCCCGGGAACCGTGCTGCGCCCGGTTCCCATGGGAATCCTGTCGGCGGAAACCGCCTCCCGCCGCGCTGATGGCGCGGCACCGGATTCCCGGAAAAGCGGAAACCGTGCTGCGCCCGGTTTTCGAAAGATATACTGCCGGCTGCAAATTTTTCAGGAAGAGATTTTCTGCCGGCGTGAAGCATATGGAAAGGCATGAGGTATAACAGATGAAGGAAATTCTGCTGATCAAAAACGGCGAGCTGGCGCTGAAAGGACTCAACCGCTCGACCTTTGAGGATATTCTGATTAAGAATCTGCGGCGGACGCTGTCGCCGCTGGGCGCGTTGAAAATTCGCAAGGCGCAGTCGACCATTTACCTCGAGCCGGGAACGGAGGGGTACGATTTCGACGAGGCGGTCGAGCGGGTGAAAAAGGTGTTCGGCATCGCCGCCTTCAGCCGGGCGGCCGTGACCGAGAAGGATTTGGAGGTTATCAAGCGTACGGCCGCCGACTATCTTGCCGAGACGCTGCGGGGCATTTCTACCTTTAAGGTGGAGGCCAAGCGCGCCGACAAAAATTTCCCCTGCAAGTCGCCGGAGATTTGCAGGGAGGTGGGCGGCTACCTCCTCTCCAGATTCCATCATTTGTCGGTTGACGTGCATAACCCCGATCTGGTCGTGATGGTGGAGGTGCGGGACTTCGGCGCCTACATTCACGCGGGGCAGATCACCGGCGCCGGCGGTATGCCGGTGAGCAGCGGCGGCCGGGCGACCGTCCTGATTTCGGGCGGAATCGACAGCCCGGTGGCGGCCTGGATGATGGCCAAGCGCGGACTGGAGCTGAACGCCGTTCATTTTGCCAGCCCGCCCTATACCAGCCAGCGCGCCGAGCTGAAGGTCATCCACCTTCTGGAAAAGGTGGCCGAGTACAGCAGCACCATCCGGCTGGAGATTGTTCCCTTCACCGAGATACAGGAGGAGATCGGACGCCTCTGCCCGGAGGAGTATTTTACGCTGATCATGCGGCGGATTATGATGCGGATTGCCGAACAGCTGGCGCGGCGGCGGAACAGCCTCGCCCTCATTACGGGGGAGAGCGTCGGCCAGGTCGCGAGTCAGACGCTGCCGGCGCTCGGCGTGACCGACGCGGTGGTGGGAATGCCGGTTTTCCGGCCGCTGATCGGCATGGATAAGGAAGAGATTATCGCCATTTCCAGAAAAATTGATACTTTTGATATTTCTACCCTCCCGTTTGAGGATTGCTGCACCGTCTTTACGCCGCGGCATCCCAAAACTCGCCCGGTGCTCGAAAAAGTGGCCGAGGCGGAGGCGGCGCTCGACCTCGATAACCTGATTGCCAGGGCGATTGAAGGTGTACGGGTGCAGTATGTGGGGTAGAATAGAGTAAGGAAAAACCGGCCTTTTGGTTTTTCTTTTAAGCTGGCAAGGTTCACTCCCGTCAGCCGAGAATGACGCCGCGCGCTACGCGGTATTACGCCGAGGAAAGGAAGCCCCCTGGCTTTTTGGGGCATGGTGGTATATATGAACGGTGAAATCATCTGTGTGGGAACCGAGTTGCTGCTCGGCGATATTCTGAACACCAATGCACAGTACCTCTCCCGCGAGCTGGCGGCGCTGGGGATCAATCTTTTTCATCAGACGGTGGTGGGGGACAATCCCGACCGGCTGAAGGAGGCGGTGGCCGAAGCGCTCAGCCGCAGTGACCTTGTGCTGCTGACCGGCGGACTCGGCCCGACGGGGGACGACCTGACCAAGGAGACGGTCGCCGATCTGCTCGGCCTGCCGCTGGTCGAGGACGCGGAGAGCCTCCGCCGGATGGAGGCGTACTTTCGCCGCAGCGGGCGAAAAATGACCCCCAACAACCGCAAGCAGGCGATGGTTCCCGAGGGAGCCGTTGTATTCCAGAACGACAACGGCACTGCGCCGGGAATCGCGATTTCCTCCGGGAAACAGACGGTTATCCTGCTGCCCGGCCCGCCCGATGAGATGCGGCCGATGTTTGAAACGCAGGTGCGCCCCTATCTCGCGGGGAAGAGCGGCGCGGCCATTCTCTCCCATTCTGTCCGTCTGTTCGGGATTGGGGAGGCGGCTGCGGCCGAAAAGCTCTCCGATTTGTTCGAGTCGGAAAACCCGACCGTCGCGCCCTATGCCAAGACCGGCGAGGTTGAGATCCGGGTGACTGCCTCCGGCCGGGATAAGGCTGCGGCCGACCGCCTTTGCCGCCCGATGGTAGAAAAGATTACCGCCCGTATGGGGGATTATGTTTACGGTGTGGACACCGAAAATCTGCAGCAGGCAGTTATCGCTTTGCTGGAGCAGCAGAAAATGAAAATCGCCACAGCCGAGTCCTGTACTGCCGGCCTGCTTTCCAAAAAGCTGACCGAGGTGTCCGGCTCCTCCGCTGTGTTTGATATGGGGATTGTGGCCTACGCCAACTCGGTCAAGACCAACGCTTTGGGTGTCCCGGCGGAGGTGATCTCCGCGCACGGTGCGGTCAGTCCGCAGACGGCGGCCGGTATGGCTCTCGGCGTGCGGGAGATCAGTGGCGCCGACATCGGTGTTTCGATCACCGGGGTGGCCGGGCCCGCCGCGTCGGAGGATAAGCCGGTCGGCCTGGTCTACATCGCACTGTGCGACGGCACGGCGGTTTGGGTGGAACGGCTCATGCTCGGCCGCGGCCGCCGCGACGAGCGGGAGACGATACGCGAAATCGCGGCCAAGTCGGCCCTCAACCTCGCCCGCAGGTATCTGTGCGGCAGTCTGCCGAAAAAGGACAGTCTGCCGGCGGTGAATATTTACAGCGCAGGCATATTTGACCATCTGCTGCCTACCTCGGTTGAGCTGGCGGCCTTTTCGAGCGCTACGGCTCCTCGGCCGGAGGCTGCCTCGCAATCGCAAACCGCACAGACTCCGCAAATTCCGGAAACCCCGTCGACTCCGGCGGAGGAGCGTGCGGAGGAGGGCACGGAGCTTTACTCCGGCGCCGCCACGCACACCGGAAGGGAGGCGGCGCGCACCGGTGCGCTCACGCCGGAGGAAATCGGCGGAAACCCCGTTCCGGTTGCGGCCGGCGAGCCGGAGGATGTTCCGCTTTCGGCGCCGGCGGCGGAGGATTCGGCCGCGAAGACAGAGCCGCTTCCACTTCCTAAAAAGAAAAAGCCGTGGTACAAGCGGCTTGGCCGTGCCCTCTTCCCCTGCAAGGGCGACCGCCCAGGGGAGGTTTTGCGCAAGCTGATCTTTTTGATCGCACTGATCGCCCTCATCGGCTCGGGTGCATATATTGCCAACTACTATATCAACGGATATTTCCAGCGGCAGCAGCTGTCCGATGTGCAGGATCTGTACAAGGTTGTCGCCGATAACGATGAGGTGGGAGAGGACGGCATCTACAAAAAATTCGACGCGCTGCTTGCCATGAACTCGGATACCATCGGCTGGCTGAGCATCGACGATACAAATATTGACAACCCGGTTTTCCACAATACCGACAAGGGAACGACCGAGCAGGAGAAGAACAACTATTATGTGTACCACAACATGTACAGGGAGAACAACATGTATGGGGCGCTGTTCCTCGATTCAAGCTCGACCTTCTCCCGCGATGCGGTCAGCCAGAATCAGGTTATCTACGGGCACAACATGAATGACGGCACCATGTTCAACAACCTGCGCAAGTATCGGGAGCTGGCCTTCACCAAAGAGCACATGATTATCAATTATGATACGCTGTACGATTTGGGCAAGTACAAGATCTTTGCCGTGATGGTGACCAATACCGAGTCCAAGCATGACGGCGGCTTTATCTTCAATTACCGGATCCCGGATTTCTCCACCCAGTCGGAGTTCCTCCGCTGGATTGAAAATTGCAAGGCCCGTTCGATTTACAACACGCCGGTGGATGTGCAGCCGTATGATGAGATTCTGACCCTCTCCACCTGCATCTATGACTTTGACAACGCCCGACTGGTCGTGATGGCCCGTAAGGTGCGGGAGGATGAGGGGCAGACGGTCGATCCTTCGGCTGTCGTTTTGAATCCCTCTCCGCTCTATCCGCAGGCCTGGTATGATAAAAAGGGCGGCTCCAAGCCGTCGCTGGACATCGACACGAGGGAGTTTAATACAACGGCCGACGCGGCGGCACAGAACGCCGCAAACAGCCGGGTCTCCTCGATCTCCAGCACACGGTGGACGGCCACCGTCTCGACGGCAGGGGGCAGGACCTCCTCCGCTGCATCGTCTGCGGCGACATCTGCAGCGTCGACCGCGGCGCCGGCCGTCCCCGCCTCTTCGGCCGGGGGAGACACGGTTTCGGACAGCTCGTCCGGGGCCGCCGAAGCCGCCGAGCCGGATCTGGAATAAAAAATATGGATGACGCGGCAACGATGTCTTGCATTTTCAGGGAAAGAGGATAGCCGTTTTGAACAAGGATGTACGTGTAGATATCATTTATTTTTGCACGCCGGCCGATTGGAGATTTGAATCCGAGCTGCACGGCGACGCATATGACCTTCGCCTGCTGACCCAGACCGCCTCCACCCGGGTGGAGGCGGTTCACGCGCTTGGCCGTGCGGTAGGCCGGAGTGAGATTATTCTGATCATCGGCGGCTTTTACGGGGAGATTTATCTGCCGGCCACGGTGGCTGCGGCGATCGGTTTCTCCTGCCAGAGGGTTGGTCTGGCCGGTGCGACCCGGGAGGAGACGCTGGTTTTTCCGGCCGGGTCGACGCCGTTTGCTCTGGATGGCCGGCTGCGCGGCGCATCCGTTTCCAGCGGACCACAGACGATTTTCTTTTTGGATGAGGATCGCGCCGGTCGTATCCGCCTGCTGCGGGAGGCGATTTTGCCGCAGATTCTCTCCCGATACGCTTTGGCGGGTGGGGCGCAGACTCCGCCCCCTGCGGCGAACGCGGCGGGCAAACCTCTTGCAAAAGCGCCGGAGAGGGCGGATGTACCCGCGCCGGAAGCGGAGGCTGCCGCTTCCGGCAGCTCGGCGAACAAGGCGGACAAGCCGCTTGCAAAAGTGCCGGAAAAGGCGGATGTACCTTTGCAGGAGGCAGGGACTGCCGCTTCCGGCAGCCCGGCGAACGCGGCGGACAAGCCTCTTGCAAAAGTGCCGGAGAGGGCGGATGTACCCGCGCCGGAAGCGGAGGCTGCCGCCGTGCCCGAGCCGCTTGAAATCGAGCGGGTGGTTCTGACGCCTCGCCGGCCGGCCTCCAAAACCGGGCGGGAGTTGCCGCGTATTCCCCAGCTGGAGGAGCCGTCGGCTGCGGAAAAACAGATTCTGGAGGGGCTGCCGCGGCTGCATCTCTCCCCCGAACGGGAGGGGAAAGCGGATCGGCTGCCGGAGAAGCTCTCCTTCCCGGAGCGGGAGCCGGAAAGCCTCCCGCGGACGCATGTGGAGCTGAAGAATATCCGGATTGCCGCCGCGCCCGAACCGAAGGAGAAGCCTGCCTCCATTTCGACGAAGGAACGGCCGAAGGAGGCGCGCGCGGCCGAAATTCCGCCGGTTGAGATGAAGAAAATGCATCTTCCGACCGAGGATGCGCCGAAGCCGGGCGACTGGCTCCGGGCGGAGGCGCTGCCGGATGGGGAGGATGCCCCCCCGCCGGAGGAGGAAGCGCTGGCGGTTGGCCGCGTGGCAAAAATTGTGATCGCGGTGATTGCGGTCGTGCTGCTTTTGCTGGCGCTTTGGTCGGGGTACAGCTATTTCGCCTCCGCCGCGGGAGAGGCAGCGCTTCCCTCGGGCTGGACGGCGGAAGCGAAGGAATGGGGAGGAACAGTATGGTAGAAAGTATCACCAACGCACTGCGGGACAGCCTGCCGGCTGAGCTGGTGGTGTTTATCGTCTCGATGCTGCCGCTGGTCGAGCTGCGCGGCGGATTGATTGCGGCGGCGCTGCTGAACATATCCTGGGGAAAGGCGTTCCTGATCTGCTTTCTTGGGAACATGCTGCCCATTCCCTTTATCCTTTTGTTTTTGAAGAAAATTTTTGCCCTGCTGCGAAAGATCAAGGCCTTTGACCGATTTATGGCTTTTCTGGATCGCAAGGTGGAAAAGGGGAGCGCCACGGTCAATAAGTATAAAATATGGGGGCTGTTCATTCTGGTGGCGATTCCGCTGCCGGGAACCGGCGCCTGGACCGGTGCGCTGGTGGCAGACGCGCTGGATATCCGGATTAAAAAATCGCTGCCGGCGATTGCGGCCGGCGTGGTAGTGGCCGGCCTTATCATCTCGTTTATCAGCTACGTGCTGCCGGCCTGGCTCAGTTAGGATTTGGCTCGGCGCTGTTGTCGGGCCTGTTTTTTGGAAAGGCAGAGGAATGTGAAAGAATCGAATCGCAACAGACTGGCTCGTGCCGCGCTTTTTGGCGCAACGCTGATTTGGGGCAGTTCCTTTATTATTGTAAAAGATGTGGTGGACACGGTTCCGACCTGTCTGCTGCTGGCCATCCGCTTTTTGTCGGCCAGCCTGATCCTTACGGCGGTGTTCTGGAAGCGGATGCGGCATATGGATAAAAAATATCTCCGGCAGGGAGGGATGCTCGGCCTGCTGCTTTTTGCGGCCTATACCCTTCAGACGCTGGGAATCACCGAGACGACGCCGGGCAAGAACGCGTTTTTAACGGCGGTTTACTGCGTGCTGGTGCCCTTCCTCTACTGGATTGTCGGGAAGAAGCGGCCGGATCGGTATAACCTTGCGGCGGCGCTGCTTTGCATTACCGGGATAGGGCTTGTCTCCCTCACGAACGATTTTTCCATCGGACGGGGAGATGTGCTGACCCTCTGCGGCGGCTTCTTCTATGCCGCGCACATCATTGCGGTCTGCCGGCTGAGCGAGGGGCGCGACCCGGTTCTCCTTACGGTGGTGCAGTTTGCCTCCAGCGGCCTTCTGGCGCTGGCCGGCACGCTGCTGTTTGAGGACAGAGCCGGCATTGTCTGGAATCAGCCGCCGCTGCTGCTCGGTATCGGCTATCTGGCGGTGCCCTGCACGGCGGTGGCGCTGCTGCTGCAAAATTTCGGCCAGAAATATACGCCGCCGGCTACCGCCTCCATCCTCCTGTCGCTGGAGTCGGTGTTCGGCGTCGTCTTTTCGGTTGCGCTGTACGGCGAGCGGCTGACCCCCCGCATTGTGATCGGTTTTCTGCTGATTTTCTGCGCGGTGCTTCTGTCGGAGACCAAGCTCTCCTTCCTGAAACGGAGGAAGGGGTCGGACACCTGCCCTCCGGCGGAGCGGGAGAAATGCCTTTGATCGCGGCCTTAAGCTTTTATATGGAAGGTGGGAAGGAAGATGCCGCCTCTTTATCTTCTGGTAAAACCGGCGTCCAGCCTCTGCAATATGCGCTGTAAATACTGCTTCTATCACGATGTGGTGAGCCATCGGCAGCTGCAAAGCTGCGGCATGATGGAGGATTCCACGCTTGAGGCGATGGTGCGTTCGGCGCTGCAATATGCCGACGGCGACTGTGCCTTCGGTTTTCAGGGGGGAGAGCCGACGCTGGCCGGGCTGGATTTCTATCGGCGGCTGCTGAAGCTGCAGAAGGATTATAATGTAAAGGGGCTGCGTATCCACAACTCGATTCAGACGAACGGGATGCTGATTGATGACGAGTGGGCCGGCTTTTTGGCGGAGAATGATTTCCTGGTGGGGCTTTCCATCGACGGACCCAAGGACATTCACGACCAGTTCCGGTTGGACAGCGCCGGAAAAGGCACCCACAGCCGGCTGATGAAAACCGTCTCTCTGCTCAAAAAGCACAATGCGGCCTTTAACGTGCTCTGCGTCGTCAACAATGCGGTTGCAAGGTATGGGAGACGGGTCTATAACTTTTTCAAGCAGCAGGGGATCGGATATTTGCAGTTTATTCCCTGTCTGGATCCGCTGGATGACAGCAGCTATCCCTATTCCCTGACGGCCGAGCGGTATGCCGGCTTTCTCAAAACGACCTTCGACCTCTATTATGAGGATGTGAAGAACGGGAGCTATGTCAGCATCCGCAATTTTGACAATTACGTCTCACTCCTGATGGGACAGCCGGCTGAAAACTGCGGCATGAACGGCGTTTGCTCCTGCTGCTGCGTGGTGGAGGGAGACGGCTCGGTCTACCCATGCGATTTTTATGTTCTGGATCGCTACTGCATGGGGAACGTCCACACGCAGAGCTTTGACCAGATGATTCATTCGGACACTGCCGCGGCGTTTGTCGCCCCCTCCCGCTATGTGGATGAGGCCTGTCGGGCGTGCAGATGGTTCCCGATTTGCAAGGGAGGCTGTCGCCGCCACCGCGAGCCCTTTGTGGAGGGGAGACCCGGTCTCAATCGCTTTTGTGCGGCGTATCAGGCCTTCTTCCCCTACGCGCTGCCCCGCCTGAGGGAGCTTGCGGCCATCGCGCAGATGATGCGCGCGCCGTGAGCGTGCGGTGAGGCTGTCGCTTCTCTTTGCCGTGAGGCTGTATTATAAAGTCCCCGATCAAAAGAAATTTTGCTTTTGATCGGGGACTTTTCAAATATTGCGAAAATTTGCTGCGTTTTCGACTTTAAAACAGAAAAGTCTGATAGATATATCATTTATTAAAGGAAAAAGAGTTAAAACATTTCAAATAATGCATTTATTTTAGCAATATTTTGATTGCGCGGTTGTGCGCGGAGATGTTATACTTTGGAAGTAAAAAACAAATTTTATTGTGCACGCCTGCCGTTTTTTATTGTATTTGGTCAATACGCGGGTGAATACCTGCGGCTTTCGGCGGCCCACTTCGGGAAGGTTATCTCTCCGACGAGGGACGGCCACGGGAAGTGTGCATAATAAAAAGCCATTTAATTTTTAGGAGGAGAAATTATGCGCGTAAAAAGATTTCTTGCGCTTGCACTGGCGCTCATGCTGACTGTGTCGATGTTCTCGGTCTGCACGCTGTCGTCGGTCGGCGCAGCCGCAGGGACCGCGACCCGCTTTGAGGGGGAAACGGCCAGCTATGTGGTCAGCGAAAATGCTTCCGGGTCGGTCGGCACTTACAGTCCCGGCGGAAACGCCATATCCGGCAGCGGTTATCTGCAGGTGTCCGGCGGAGGTGTCGGAGAGTATGTAACCTATACCATATCGGATATGTCTGCCGGGCTGTACGCCCTTTCCTGGCAGTACCGGTCGCACGACGGCAACCCGGGTGTGGTGCAGGTTTCGGTAAACGGGGTGGCGGTCGGCGATCCGATCAGCACCTATGCCACCAAGAAAAACGCAATGGTTTTGGCCAATATCGGTGATGTCAGCTTGAATGAGGGGGAGAACACCGTAACCTTTACCCTGGTCTCCACCTCGAAGGGAGATCGGATAACGGTGGATTATTTTGAATTCACCGAAAAGGATGCCGGCCGGCAGGTTTCCTCGGTTACCAATCCGGCGGATATGCAGCTGGCTTATGGAGAGGGGTATGTCCTCCCCGCGACGGTAGAGGTTGGCTTCTCCGGGGGAGGGACTGACAAGGTCGCCGTAACCTGGGAGGCTTTGCAGGCGAAGCAGCCCGGCGCGCACACGCTGACGGGCACGATTACCGATGATACCGTGGTCAATCCGGAAGGGCTTACCGCTGCTCTGACCGTAAATATTGCAGAGCCTTTGGAGACGGTAACCTACCTGTCCGACCTGGACTCGACCGATGAGAAGTTCAGCTGGGCCGGAAAATGGACCGACGCCGCAGTGGAGGGCAAGGCCTGGACGCTGGTGATGAACGGTGTTGTGACCAATCAGGTGAAGGGTGTCTCCTTCAACGCGACGGGATATGTGACCTATGCCATTCCGACAGGGGCGGAAAGCTTTGAATCCTATGTGGGGATCACGGGCGCCGCGTCCGGAAAATGCACCTTTGCGGTGAATCTGGACGGCGAGGACGCCACGCCCGAGAATATCCGGGGGGTTGTCTTTACCCGTGAGACCGAGGCGGAGAAGGTCACGCTGGACGTACAGGGAAAGAGCACAATTACCATTCGCATCAACCAGAGTGGAAATAGTGTAACCGGAGCCAACGGCGCCTGGGCGGATGCGAAATTCCTCCTGCGCGACGAGCCGCAGGCCGACTACACCGCTGTGGACGCCGCGGTGGCGGCGGCCGGTGAAATCGACCGTACAGCCTACACAGTGGCCAGCTGCAAAGCGGTAGACGCGGCGGTTGCCGCAGTTGTGCGCGGCAAGTTCGCCAGCGAGCAGGAGAATGTAGATGCCATGGCCGCCGCGATCACAGCGGCGATTGCAAATCTTAAAGAGAAATCGGGCTACACCTTCTCGGACAGCTGGATGATGAAGAATGAGAATAAGGCGCTCTACGATCTGGAATCGGAGAAGCAGGTGACGATTTACACGACGGCCGGAGAACTCTGGGACTCCAACCGGGTGTACACCAACATGTTGCTGACCGACGTGGCGGAGGGAGACTTCTCGACCAGCGTGAAGCTGAGCTTTGCGCCGGACACCGATTATCAGTCGGCCGGCCTGATTGTATACGCAGGAGATACGCAGATCTTCTCGGTTCAGCGGCGGTATCACTCGGGACACGGGAACAACTGCATCTGCGGTGTGAGCGTGCAGGATGGCAACCCGAGCGAAAACGCGGTTGCGGACACGGCTGTCGGTTCGGATATTTATCTGAAGATTGAGCGTGCCGGCAGCACGCTGACCGCATACTGGAGCACCGACAACAGCGATTGGCAGAAGGTCTGGACGAAGGAGAATGCCGGCCTTTCGGGTGCGGTGCAGGTCGGATTGTTCACCGGCAAGGGCGGCAGTATGGCCAACACGGCGGAGATTCCGGCGACCTTCCGGGATTTCACCCTGAATGATACGGTGCTGCCCTTTACCGCACCCGCCCCGGCGAGCGCCGACTACGCCGCTGTGGACGCCGCGCTGGAGAAGGCGGCTGCCCTGAGCGAAGCTGACTACACCGCGGCCTCCTGGGCCGAGCTGCAGGCGGCGATTGGGGCGGTTGTCCGCGACCTTACGGCGGATGAACAGGCGACGGTTGACGGCTATGCCGCCGCAATTGAGGCCGCCATCTCTGCTCTTGTGCCTAAAACGG